>SMTZ1_10002122_pt1 | contig 44157 bp, 30 predicted proteins | sample DeeMarSWOR136_30_FD_25667 | JGI IMG/M metagenome (IMG submission 25667) | reverse complement strand
AACATCCCCACCAGGTTTCTGTCGGTGTGCACCATGTCTTTGTCAACGGCACTGCGGTCATCAAAAACTGTAAACACACCGATGCTAAACCTGGACGAATCGTTCGCGGCCCTGGCTATATCCAGCATTAGAACAAATAAATCTTAATTCAGGCCAAAATATTTCTTTTCACTTAGGCAGTCTGATCCTTCAGCGTGGAGTTTTTTCGTATCCTTTCGCTACAGATGAAGTGTGCCTGACTACCAACGAAGTCTTTATGGATAGATCGTTGTTCAGGGCTATTGAAACTATTCCTGTAAAATCAATTTTTGGCATGAATTTTGCAGATACAATAATTCGAGGGAACAAAAAATGCAGGTACAAGAAAGTTCAGATTATCGGAACCAAATTGACGAAGCTCTCAAGAGAGCTAAGCCTAAGAAAGTGCTGTATTTATATGATGAATCGGGCAACAAGCTTCTCCTGGGTGTATTCAACAAAAAAAAGGCAGAGGAAGTAAAAGGCTATCTACGTGTAAAAAAAATGATCAACCGTTTATCTGAATTTGACATCATTACTACCGAGCCCGACAGCGACTTCTCTTACTGAAATATCCTTAATACACCGATTATTCGGTGTTCTTTCTGTCTAAAAGTATCTTCAATCCTACAAAATTTTTTGTAAAAATTCTTTACTCTTTACAATTTATTGCCTTTTCGTATTAAAATATCCAATCATGCAAAAACAAAATGACCTGAAACTATCGATGATTCTTTTCTTTCTCCTATTTTTTCCTCTCCTGATCATTCCATGCCGGAGATCCAGCGCCAACCAGGTGAAATGGTTCCAAGGCTGATGTTCAGACCGCGCTTCTTGTCCGTTCACTGCATTCTGAAGACTATATCGAATGGCAAACTGAAGCCATCCCCCCTGATTTCAGAGAAGACTTTGCTACCTTTATATGGATTTTCGGAATGGATGTGGATTCAAATCCCCATAACTATGATCTGTTTGTCAACGGAGACAAATGGTTCAGATTCTCCAATCCAAGGGTCAGCACACAGAAGGAATGGAGCATAGAAGGACCAAACAAAGCTGAGCTCCTTTTCCGTGTCACCCTTGTCGATAGATACGATGATGTTTTCGGATACGCCTCGATGCGGATCTCCTCATCCGCCCTGGATAAAGGGAAACCTCTCACGATCAAAGTCGTCGGAGAAACGGCTGGAAGCCGTGTGTGGTACATGACTTTTCAGAGCTCGGTTAAGCCAGGAGTAGAAATCGTGCCTCAACAGGCTCTCCTCCGGCACGGAAACCAACTGGTCCAACCCGTATCTGTGCATGTCATTCACCTGGGGGAGCCGGCGAAAGCTCGGATTTTCCCTGTTGGGCAGGAAGCCATCCAAACAGAACTGAAATTTGGATTCAACAGGATTGACTTGGCCTTTCCAGAGGTCTCTTCTGATAAGGAACATACCGTAATCATCCAAACTTCCCAGCAAGAGCCGATTAAAAAAAAGGTTATCCTGAAACCCATTCGAAAATGGATCGTCTACCTGGTACAGCACACCCATACCGACATCGGGTACACCCGCCCTCAAACAGAGATCTTACCCGAACATCTCCGTTTCATCGATTACGCCCTGGATTACTGTGATCTCACCGAGAATTATCCTGACGATGCCAAATTCCGCTGGACCTGTGAAGCTTCCTGGGCAGTCAATCAATATCTGGAGAGCCGACCGCCTGGACAGATCGAAAGACTCAAGAAACGAGTTAAAGAAGGCCGGATTGAAGTGACGGGAATGATCTTCAACATGTCAGAAATAGCCGACGAAAACATCTATGCCGCTTCCTTGAATCCTGTCAAAAAGTTCAAGAATCTCGGGCTCAATGTCACGACAGCCATGCAGAATGACGTTAACGGCATAGCCTGGTGCATGGCTGATTTTTTCCCTGACACAGGCATCGAATATCTGATCATGGGACAACACGGCCATAGAGCGCTGATTCCCTTCGACAAGCCCACCGCCTTTTGGTGGGAATCTCCATCTGGAAGGAGGCTTTTGGCCTTTCGTGCTGATCATTATATGACAGGAAATTTTTGGGGAATTCACACCAGAAAGTTTCAAACCCTGGAAAGAGAGCTGATGAGATATCTGGAGAGCCTTGAATCCCGCGAATATCCGTTTGAACGAATCGCTGTCCAATATTCTGGCTATTTCACGGACAACGCTCCCCCTTCTACAATCGGTAGCGATATGATAAAGCTCTGGAATGAAAAATATGAGTGGCCCAAACTGAGGAGCGCAACAGCAAGAGAGTTCCCAGCCTATATCAAAGAATGCTTCGGAGAACACATTCCTGTTCATCGAGTGGCTTGGCCGGATTGGTGGTCAGATGGATTCGGATCGGCTGCCTTGGAAACGGCAACTGCTCGAGAAACTCAGGCCCACCTCATTTCTAACCAGGGACTTCTCTCCCTGGCGAAACTTCTGGGCATGTCTATCCCCTCCTCGACTTTGGAGAGAATGAACGAGATCTACGATGCCTTACTCTTCTGGGATGAACACACCTTAGGCGCAGCAGAGAGCATCAGCCAACCCCTGGTCGAAAACAGTGTCGTTCAGTGGGCCGAAAAATCCGCCTACGTCTGGGAAGCTGTAAAGGACTCCCGTATTCTTCAGGAATCTGCCATGGGACTGGTTCAGCCTCACATTCCTCGAGAAGAGGTGCCTACTATCGCAGTTTTCAACACGCTGAACTGGCCTCGTTCAGGCATTGCAGAGGTGTACGTGGACCATGAGATTCTGCCTTCTGGGAAAGCCTTCCGTCTCGTCGATGAAAAAGGAAGAGAAGCTTTCGCTCAAATATCCAGGAGCCGAGCTGACGGCACCTATTGGTATCTTCGAGTTGAAAACATCCCTCCCTTAGGATACAAAGTCTACCATCTAGAATTACTGGACAAACCGCACAAATCTGCAAGAGAAATCAAAACGCAAGAAGCTGTTTTGGAAAATGATTTCTACAGAATGGCTATTGACCCGAAAAGAGGTTCTGTCTCCAGTTTGTTCGACAAACAGCTTGGAGTGGAATTGCAGGACAAACAGAGCCCCTGGTTGTTAGGTCAATTTATCCATGAAACCATTTCAAATCGAAGCCAACTGGAGCAATTTCATCTGGTTAGCTGCCAAAGACAATCTTTAGACAGGGTCTCCATCCAGAAGATCCTGGATGGTCCCTTATGGAAGAGCATCCTTATGACCGGAGAAACGTCTACTGCTGCAGAAAACACACCTCTCCAGATTGAAATCCGGCTTCATCACAACGAGAAGCGGATCGAATTCCATTATGCCCTGATCAAAAAAGATATAACCGCTCCTGAGGCCATCTATATCGCCTTCCCGTTCAAATTGCCCCAAGCACAGGTCTCTTATGAGGCTCATGGAGGAACTGTCTCTCCAGGAATGAACCAGCTAGAGGGGACCTCCTCTGACTGGCATGCTGTCCAAAACTTCATAGCCCTTCGCAGCCCAAAGGGACAGATCGTTTTAGTGAGCGATGAGATTCCATTGGTTCAGTTCGGAGATTTGAATCTCGGAAAATTCCAATACATTGCTCAGGTCGAAAAGCCCCATATTTTTTCCTGGGTGATGAACAATTATTGGGTCACAAACTTCAGAGCCAGCCAAGAAGGTGAATTCAAATGGAACTATTTTCTCACTTCTTCCGAAGATATTTCCAATACTTTTGCCACACGATATGGCTGGAACTCGAGAATTCCCTTTGTGTGCAGAGTCTTTCCCCCTGGAAAAGCCTCAAAAATCCCAAAAGAACATTCAACGCTTCTCATCGATGCGGATAATATACTGTTGGTAAGTGCAAAACCCAGTTCAGACGGGAAAGGAATCATTCTCCATCTGCGCGAAACAGAAGGAAAAACAACGGAATTCTCCATCTCCCTCCCTGCAGTACGATCGCAGAATCGAGTCATAACAGAGGTGAATGTCTTAGAAGAGACAATCGGACAGCCCACCAAAACACTCAAGATCGAGCCCTGGGAATCCAAGTTCTACAAGATAGAGTTTTAGAGATATGGAGAGGCTGTTTCTCAGCCGGTTCAGAATCTGTCTGAAAGGGTTTTCATAAACAGGACGATTGCATCTTCCTCTTCATCTGTCAGATCAAGGTCACCCATCTCATCTTTGTTGACATTTTCACTGATTTCAGGAGGAGGCCAGTTCTCCTCTGCCCTGTCTCTGGTGTTGTAAAATCTGACGACTTCCTTCAGTGTCTTGAAATATCCGTTATGCATGAAAGCCTTTTTAAAACCCTGTTTTGGCCTTAAATCGACATTCCGCAGGGTTGGAACTTTGTGCTTCCCGTAATTTTCCTTTGCATATTTGGCATATTTCTCTGTTCCCTCCAGATAGCCCCCAAGTCCTTTATCCACCCATTTCTTACCATCAGGATTCCATTTCTTATCCATGGTGTAGAAGGGATTATCTGGATTTTTGGGTATTCCCAAATTGTCGTATGTAAAATCGGTAAACAGAGGGGGCTTGCCGTTCTCTGAGGATAAAACATGACACAGAGAGCACAAGCCTTTTGTATTGAATAACATAAGACCCTTGAGTTCGTCATCATCCAGCCCCATATTTTTGAATTTATTCCAGTTAGACTCGTCGATGGACTCGTCGATGGATTCCACATCGAGGCCTTTTGCCTGAGTCTTTTTCCAGAAATCGTCAAACTTGGAGTTGAAGGGATTGACCTCAGCCGACCTTTCATATGCTGCGATAGAACGAGCTATGCGCTCGTAAGTCGTGTCGACATCCTTCTCCCTATCCGGAGAGCCTGAGCCCCATACTTTTTCGAATAGATCGGCATAATCAGAATCACGAACTTTAATAACTATGTTTTTTTTGTCCGGAATATTCTGCTCAAGAGGATTGAGAAACGGCCCCATCGCCTGCTCAGCAAGGGGGTCTCCGAGCAATTCCCCAGAGGCTCTCCCATCCCAGAACATGCCGCCCACAAAAGTTCCCTCTTCGTCGATGTGTAAAACAGGGCTGTCTCCGGCATAAGCACTCGTTGGAGGTTTACGGTTTCCGAAACGCCCCTTAACAGCTCCCTCATATGCAGATCCAACAGCGTTGAGGTCCTCATCCGGGCCGGTCCAACCAACCTGTGGAGCATGGCACACAGCACAGGATTGACCTGGGGGATCACTGAGACTGGCGTCAAAAAAGAGCCTCTTCCCAAGCTCCTCAATGAGACTGAGTTTTCCAGATCCGATCATTCCTGTGGCCAGTGCAGAGACCAGCAAAATTCCTGTTAAAAATGCAATCTTTCTCATAATGTCATCCTCTTAGAGTGTTAAATAATAGACTATAAATTCTATGGCAATAGTAAGATCGCAGTCAAGCTTTTGCGCTTTTTCACAAGGATCATTATTTCAATGCTAATTTCTTTGGAAGTCAGTCAGACCCGGTGGGAAGCTATTATTCCACTTCTTTCAGGTTTCGTAACGTATCGATGATGACCTCAGGGAGTGCAGGATGGATACGAATCCCGCTGATGATAGGCATCACTGTTCCCGCCGTTGCCATGGCATCCACGACCTCCTGAATCAATATCGGAGCATAGGGACCTATGATGTGAAAACCCAGTATCCTCCAGGTGCCCTTCTCGATAACGGCTTTGGCAAAGCTTTCGTCTTCTCTCATAGCGACACCCTTTGCTACTTCCGAGTAGAAAGATTTTCCTACCAGAATTTTGTGTTCTTTTTTAGCCTCTGCCTCGCTCATTCCCACAGAGGCAATGGGGGGATATGTAAACACTGCATGGGGTACTGCGAGAAAGTTCAATTTCTCCTGCCCTTTGTGCATACTGTTGTGCCAGACGATGTCAGCTTCTCGATTGGCGGCATGCCTAAACATCTTTCTGCCTTGGGCATCTCCGAAAGCCCAAATATTTTTCTTGCTCGTCTCGAAAAAGTCATCGACTTTAATATACCCTTTTTCATCTGTCTCTACTCCGGTATTTTCGACTTTAAGGAGGTCTGCATTGGACTTTCTTCCGGCTGCTACCAGGACTCTCTCTCCATGAAATTTCACCGTTTCTCCTGATTTCTTATCTCTAGCAGTAATTGTGCAACCTGTATCCATCTTCCCAGCTTCTATGGCTTCTGTGTTTGCGTGTATATCCATTCTTTTTTTGAGTTTCCGCTCCAACAGGTCTGATATCTCAGGTTCTTCTTCCTTGAGCAGACGCTCTCCCCTCTGGATTATGGTGATATTTGTGCCCATGGCAGAAAAGAAGTGGGCAAATTCGGCAGCAATATAGCCTCCACCTATGATGATCAGACTTTTTGGTTTTTCCTCCAACGCGAAAAGGGTATCATTGGTCAGATAATCGATCTCCTCAATTCCCTTGATCAAAGGGATTAAAGGTCTCGCTCCTGAAACGATGAAGATTTTCTCTCCTTTTATTTTTTGCTTCCCCACCTGCATAGTGTAATCATCGACGAACTGCCCTGTTTCTGGGTAATAATCCAGCCCTTGGTTTTTAGTAATATTGGTTTGAATTGCGCTTCGATTTTTCTCGACATATTCTCTTGTCCGCTCCATCACCCAGTGGAAATCGATATCTTTTATTTCTGCTTTGATACCCAACTTTTGGGCTTCCTGAATCTCAACGATTCGGTCAGCGGGGAAAATCAGCATTTTTGAGGGGATACACCCCACATTCAAGCATGTCCCTCCAAGAGGTCCTCTATCTATTAAAGCCACTTTTAGACCATGAGACAAAGCATTGTCAACGATGCCGCTCCCTGCCCCTGATCCTATCACAATCACATCATAGTTTTTCATGTTATGATCCTCTTATTTCTGAATATGTTGCATGAGGCAGTTCAAGAAGTCAAATTATGATTTTGCAGACATCAAAAAAATAACTTCAATTTTAAATGCTTTCAAAATCCTTAAAATAAATAAAATTCTCCTCCATCTCATCCTGGATTTAAAGACTTTGTAAGGGCTATTTTGATTTAACAAAAGATAGTGACTTCACCCCATCCATCAGGCCAACAGACTTTTCTATGGAAAAGAAACATGTCAGATGGAATAGTCCAATTTTTGATGGAAGTCTTCGCTTTCAAGATTCCATCGGCTGGTTCATAAAGACAACAAGAAACAGACTGACTACAAAGACAAGAAAAATCGAAAATTTTATGAATTTCATAATTCCCCCCTTTTAGAATTGTCAGAATTTATTTTAATCTGTCATCCCTCAGGGTAAGAAATAACAAGAGATGATACCTACCCACGATCCATAAGGAAGAGCCTCAGTCAAACTTCCCTTCATAATAAATCCTTATGTATCCTCATCCTTTGATAATAAATTTCTGCTTGTTTCTTTAAAAGATCCCCAAAGCGTGGATCATTGCGTAAGTTGTCGAAACTTGGATTTTCTTTCAGGAAAAGATACGGATAAAGAAAATATTGATCCTCTTCAAAGCCGATCTCGATTCCCTTTTTGATGTTTTCTATTGCCTCATCTCCCATCCCCAATAGAGAATAGGCACAGGTTATGTTGTAGTCGAATCCTTCATCAGTGCGATCAATAAGGCTGATTGCTTTGTCTTTTTCCCCCTTAGAAGCCAATAAAAAGGCCCGATAATTCTTTACAGCCAATGATTCAGAACCTAATCTTTCAGCCTCTGCTATTGCTTTTTCAGCCTCAGCATACTTTTTCACCATGATAAGTAATTTTGTATATATCAGATAAATAGTAATATCGTTCTTATCAAATTCTAAAGCTCGTTCAATTCTTTTGAAACCCTTATCAAATTCACCGACATTCCAGTGACTGACAGCGCTCATCCGATAAGCCCTAAGATAAGAGGGCTCGAGTTGAATGGTTTTGGAGAAATATTTGTTGGCTGAATGGAATAATCCGATACTGTAAAGGTAAGCACCTACATCACAATTGATGAGTGGTCTGTCGGATCCCAATTCGAGAGCTCTCTTGAAACTTCTGTGAGCATTATCCAAGTCTCCCTTATAAAAATATGCCCATCCTAAAGATACGTTTGTTTCTGGAAGCTCAGGATTCAGATTGTATGCTTTCTCCAGATGCTCCAGCATTAATCTTAGATTTTCTTTCCTTTTTTTAATGACGTAGAAGGCTTCATGCGCCGCACCTATTCCCCAATAAGCTCGGGCATAATTCGGATCAATACTGAGCGCTTGATAAAACATATTTAGGGCCTCAGAAAACCATTCCTCAGGATCAGAATATTTATCACTTTTATCCACAAAATTCATTCCCTTTTGGTAATATTCATATGCCTGAAAATCAGAAGGCTCCCCTTTTCTTGCTGACATCAATCCACTTATTCTTGATCGGAGACCTAAATCCTCCACAATATCACTAGAGAATTCTCCTATTAAAGTAAATAGATCCTTTTCTTCAGATCTACCCTGGTAAGGTCTGATTAGACGAATCTCCTTTGCAGAATTCAAACGAGTTGTTATAAGAACCTGCTGCCCTGCTCTTTGAACCTGTGATGATAAGATGTATTCAACCTCTAATTCATGCCCGATCGTGCTAAAATCAATATCCAGATCTTTATACCTCTCTATAGATTCATAGGGAACAACTCTTAATTCGGGGCAGGCCACCGCTAAGCTGTCAATTAAAGCGTGCGTCAAACTTCGAGAGAAAGATTGTGACACCTGTTGAGTCTCGATGTCCTGAAAGGGAAGTACGGCTATTGAGGTTTTCCATTCCACAGGGGGCTTAAACCAATCGAAAATAAAATAGCCAATAGAAAGAACAAGAGCTATACACAGGAGAATTCCAGTGGCAACAATTGCGATGGATGGAGCTTTGTGAGTTTTATCTCTTATTTTTTTTCTAGGCAGAACAATACCAGTCTCAGTCTCTCTTTTCAGCCGTCGCAAGTCTTCAAGGATTTCATCTACATGTTGGTAACGCTCACCAGGCTCCTTCTCCAAGCATTTATTAATGATTCGATCCAATTCAATCGGGACAGCATAAGGTAAATCTTTTATGGGTTGAGGATTCTGGTTCAAGATGGCATACAAAACCAACTGCTGATGTTCTCCTCCAAACGGAAGCTGTCCTGAAAGCATTTCATAAAGAACCACTCCAAAGGACCAGATATCGGCTCGATGGTCAAAAGCCTCCCCTGATGCCTGTTGGGGTGACATGTAGGCGATAGTGCCCATGATGGTGGCTGTTTCCGTGATTTTTGATTCTTCAAGTGGCTTGGCCAGTCCAAAATCCATGATTTTAGCCTGGCCTTTTTTAGTTATGAGAATATTGGAGCTTTTAATATCTCTATGAACGACTCCGGCATCGTGTGCTTCCTTGAGACCATCCGCTATCTGTATAGCAGCATCCAAGACCGATTCTGTCTTTAACGGGCCCTTTTCGACCATATCCTTGAGACTTTGCCCTTCAACATATTCCATGGCGATAAACAGGTTCTCTCCCTCTTCATCGATCTCGTATATGGTGCAAATATTGGGATGATTGATTGATGCAGCCGTTTGGGCCTCCCGCATGAATCGTTCTCTGTCTTCCTCTCTCCTGAGTATTCTAGGCACGACAAATTTCAGGGCCACCGTCCGATTGAGTTTAGAGTCCTCAGCTTTATAAACAATCCCCATGCCTCCAGCGCCTATTTCCTCTAGAACTTTGTAATGAGATATCTTTCTACCTATCATATGACGTTATCTACAAAAAGAAAGTGAAACTCCGTTTGTTCGCATGCTCTAGACTTCCCCGATTTTTGTCATAAATTTATATCACACGATAGATATATTGTCAAAAGCAGGAAAGAGTCTGGTGGAAAAGTAATCATGATAACTCGATTGGACTAAATTGACTTATTCAATAATAACTAATATATTATCCCTAATGGGGAACAAAGACGACACCATTCAATGTCCCAACTGTCTTGCTGAACAGACAAAGGATAATCTCTTTTGCAGCAAGTGCGGGACCCGCATCGAGGAAGAAAAGTACACACTCACCTACTCCTCTGCTCAACAAGAGCATATAGAAAGAATTGCTTTTTCTCCTGGTGACAGTTTTGGTGACCGTTACCGCATTATCGAAGAAATCGGCCGAGGAGGCATGGGCATCGTCTACAAGGCTGAAGACAAAGAACTCAATATAAAAGTAGCACTTAAAATGATCCGCCCAGAGCACTCCAAAAGTCCACGATTTATAGAACGCTTCAAGAGAGAAACGCTGCTGGCTCGATCCATCTCCCACGAAAATGTCATACGGATACATGACATAGGAGAACTAAACGAAATCAAGTACATCTCTATGGAATACATCAAAGGGCAGAACCTAAAAGAACTGATTCATACTTCAGGACCTCTATCCATTGAAACAACCACCAACATTTCTAAACAAATATGTAAGGCACTCAAAGCTGCTCACCAAAAGGGAATCATTCATCGTGATTTGAAGCCACAAAACATCATGGTCGACAGCAGCGGAAATGTACATGCCATGGATTTTGGAGTGGCAAAGACTTTCGATGATTTAGAGACCAGCCTCAGTAAAGGCATCACGGGTACCCCTCCATATCTGTCTCCAGAAAGGGCTAAAGGAGAAAAAACTGATCCCAGATCTGATATTTATTCCCTAGGTATCATCATGTTTGAGATGTTGACCGGAAAACGCCCATTCGAAGCCGAAACCATGGAGGGCTATCTCCATAAACATATTTATGTGGAGCCCATATCTCCTTCCATGCTTAATCCCCAAATTCCGGCTTACCTTGAAAGGATCATTCTCAAATGTTTGGAAAAAAATAAAGAAAAACGCTATCAAACTGCGGACGAGATTCTCAAAGATTTAGAAACTCCGCAATTTGAAACCGAACGGATCCTGATTCGAAAAAGGAATAAAAGGTGGATATATGCAGCACTCCTTTTTGCTATTGTTCTTGTCACTATCTTTGGAATTTATTCCATAATTCAAAGAGAGAAATCCGGAATAACTCCTCTTTTGGAAACTGAGAAAATTTCTGTTGCTGTGATGCTGTTTGAGAATCTCAGTGGAGATGAAAGGCTCATTAATTGGCCAAGGGAGATTCAAGTGCTTTTGGGCATGGATTTATCACAGTCGAAATACTTACGTGTTCTTCCAGACGACCGGCTCTTCCAGATACTCAAAGATCTTGATCAGTCCGAATCGACAAAATACTCTTCAGATATTCTTGACAGAATTGTCTCCGAAGAGAATGTCGAATACTTCATTCTGGGTAGTCTCGGAAGCTCAGGGGATGAAATCAGAATCACCTTTAGCATTCGAAAAGGTGGAACCGATAAAATGATGGACACTGATATCGTGAGAGGGAAAGGCATAGATAGCTTCAATTCAATGATCGACGATTTAACCACTTCAATCAGATCTAAATTTTTAACTTCACATGAAATCTCTATGGATATTGATAGAGACATAGAAAACATCACCACAAAATCACCAGAAGCCAGGGCCTTATATATCCAAGGCAAAAAGTGTTATCAAATGAAAGATTTTAAGAAAAGCATCGAGCATCTTAAAAAAGCCATTGAATATGATCCCGAATTCGCCATGGCTCATGTCCTGATTTCCTCCAATTATGGAGATCTGGGCTATCCAAGAGAAAGAAATAAATACCATCAACTGGCTTTGGAGCTTATAGACAGAGTCTCGGATAGAGAACGCTACCTCATCCAAGGTCGTTATTTCTATATCATTGAAAGAAATTATGAAAAGGCGATAAACATCTACCAGGAATTATTAAACCTTTACCCCGACGATGAAGATGCAAACCTCATGCTGGGAGCGATCTACTATAATCTTGAGGAATGGGATCAATCCCTAGAATGGTACAACAAAGTACTCGAAGCCAACAGTAAATCCGAACGTGCATGGATAAATATCACCTATGACCTGATGGCAAAAGGCTGGTATGATCAGGCCAGAAACCACCTTTTGGTCAATAAGGACAATTTTTCAAGCCAAGCTTATTTTCACCGAAACATGAGCCACTCTTATCTTTATCAGGGTCAATACAGACTTGCCCTTCAGGAAGTGGAAAATGCCCTTGCAATAGACCCTGACGATTATCGTAATATCTCCCTCAAGGCGAATATCAATCATCTTAAAGGAGATTTGACCTCAGCCAAGAAATTTTACATGGAGCTTCTCGAAGAAAAATCACCTGAAATCAGGGCAAACGGTCACCTCTGGATGGCTCGTTTGTATCTCTTAACAGGTCAGTTTAATAAATGCAGAGATGAAATTATGACAGGACTCACACATGCCCATGAATACAATCTGGAGCATCAAGGGACATTCATGGCACTTTTGGCTTACTTAAACCTTCGATTGAATCGACTAAGCGATGCCCTTGATGCCACAAATAAAGCAGTGGAAAGTGCTCAGACAGAAGTCAATGTAGACGATCAAAAATGGGCTCTTCATTTACGCGGACTCGTCTTTCTCAGAATGAAAATGATGGATGAAGCCGAAAAAACAGCCAACCAACTGGAGCAATTAATCTCTGAAACTTGGAACAAAAAACAAATGCGGCACTATTTCCATCTGATGGGAGCAATAGCTCTTGAGGCTAAACAGCCTGACAAATCTATCGAAAATTTCAATAAGGCTATATCTCTGTTACCTTCTCAAGTATATGGTTTTGGAGAACATTCTCTCTATGTCGATTCACTTGCTTCAGCATACTATAAAATCGGAGATATTGAAAATGCAACGGAACAATATGAGAAGATTGCTTCTATGACCTGGGGACGAATCCTCTATGGAGATATATACGCCAGAAGTTACTACTGCTTGGGAAAGTTATACCAGGAAAAAGGTCTAATAGACAAAGCCAGCAAACAATATAAAAAATTTCTCAATCTCTGGAAAGAGGGAGATCAAAACCTCCAAGAAATAGCTGATGCAAAGAAACAACTTGCAGTTCTGAATGAATTATCACAGGAATAATAATACATCCTAAGAGCGAGCCGATTATTTCAAGGCATCTAATTCTTTCCAAAAAAGCTCTTTTTCTTTTCTAAAGATTTTTTTTATCTTGCATGTCCAACCGGGGATTTTACCGATGATCGAGGTTGAAAATGCAGCATCCAGAGGACAAGTCCAGCACTCTTTCAAATCGACGCACTGAATACATGTTTGATCGTCTGTGTAAAATTTATCCATACGAAGATTCAAATAATTTGTCATGACTTCAGTATAGATTCTTTCATGGTTTTCAATAAATGCGTCCACATCCCCAAAAGCGTATCTTTGATACTCTCGTGTCCCTTCTTTTCCTTTGAAATGTTCGGGAAAAAGATAACACCCCCAAAGCATACCATCCGGTGCCAATGCCATTCTGTGTTTTCCAGCCGCGCATGAAAAGATCTCTCTCCTATATCTTCTCCACATGCTTGGGAGGGGAATGGTCCCTGTTTTTTTATAGTATCGAAGAGAAAATGTCCTCAATGATTCCAACTCTTTCTCCAGCAAAATAAGAGAAGGCAGATCCCATTCAGGAATTTTGCTGAGAGCAAAAGATATGTTAGAAACATTCAGATCTATAAGGGATTTCATAGAGTCTGAAAAATATCTAACAGTATCTGGCGTGAAAACACTGTTGATTTCAAGAACAATATCTTCTTCATTTAGGATTTTTTTTATTGTTCGAATGAGCTGCTCAAAACTCCCTTTTCTTCTGAATTCGTCCTGAGCCAGTCCGTCGAAGCTCAATACGATGGAAAATTTATGTTGGCTTAAGAAATTTAGAATATCTTCATTAATAAGGCTTCCGTTTGTGGTTAAGGAGAATTTTATTTCTTTGCCAAGTGTATTATTTTTAAGATGGTTTACGGCTTGTTCGATCAGGTTAAAGGCGAGTAGAGGTTCTCCCCCGGTAAAACCGATAAAACATTCTTCTTTTAGAAAGGGCAGGAAAAAATTGAAGGATTTTTTTAATACAGTACTATCTAAATAAGTATTCCCTCTTTTCTGATAACAGTATGAACAGTTGAAATTGCATTCATCCGTAAGAATAACAATAAAGTATGAAAACTCCATTCACCAATTTGATGAAAGATAAAGAAAATCTAATCTTTTAAATTATTCAACCTGATTTATCATTCACCAGGTATTACACTTGTCACGGGGCATTGTAAGCGCGCACCAGTTAAAGCAGATCTCAAGGTATCAACATGATCTGCTGCACCTTTTATTTCCATGTCTAAAGGATTTTTTCCTGATTTTAGCGCAAGTCTGTAAGAATCCATCAATGCTTTCAGAATCTGTTCCCATACGATCATATTTTCGTTCATAATTCCTCTCCTTGTAGATAATTTATAGCATTTATCTCGACCTATCACTCCCTCGACGCAATGAGATCAAGGAATGATAGTTATTTTTCATTGAAGGATGAAACATGTTCTCCCTTCTTTGCTGCTGGCTAATATCTATTTTAAACCCTGTATCACAATAAAATTTGATAGTCAAGTGGTTTTTTATCCAATGCTAATCAAACGTGAAAATGCGACGAATCAGTTCGTCTGATTGTTTCTGTCGCACTGAAATAGGGATGCTTCTAGGCATGAATTCAAATTGACTCCAAGGCAGGCCTATGCTATAAGTCAAAATTAGAGATGAACGATACAAACCACGAAGATAAAGCCCAGATTTTGCTGCCGAAGCAATCTAAGTTTTCACCTGAAGAAGTCCAGGACGCGGCCTCCATAAAGCACAGTTTTTTTTTACTGGATGATGCAAGCGCTCTTCTGACCTCCCTGCCACCCGAACTCGAGACCCAAAAGATTGTTGCTGCGAATAAGATTCTTCCTCTGGAAAGCCGACTCGAAGCCTACGAAGACATTTTCGACTCAGAAATAGGAGATACCCACTTCTCTCGGGCCCGAAATATCGAACGAGAAATCGGACTCAGGCAAATCTATCTCAAGTTCGAAGGCGGCAATCCGACAGGAACACAGAAGGACCGCATCGCATTTGCCCAGGTGTTGGATGCCATGCGCCGCGGATTCGACTCCATCACCATGGCCACCTGCGGAAACTATGGTGTTGCCATGGCTTTCGCAGCATCCCTATCAGGACTCAAATGCATCATCTATATCCCAGAGTCTTACCACACCAAACGTGCCCAGGAAATGACGGACTATGGTGCTGAAATCATTCGCGTTCCTGGCGACTATGAAGGAGCTGTACAGGTTTCACGCAAACGGGCAGAATCCGATGAAATCTATGACGCAAATCCAGGAGGTGCGAACACCGCCTTACAATTGAAAGCCTACGGAGAGATAGCCAACGAAATCTACGATGAACTCAGAGATGCTCCATCTGCAGTAGCCGTCCCAGTTTCGAATGGTACGACATTGGCAGGGATTTACAAGGGCTTCCTGAGCCTTTATCGTCGCGGCAAAACCTCGCGGATACCGAAATTGATCGCAGGTTCGTCGTTCGGGAAGAATCCGATCATTCACGCTTTTCTGAAAAAAACCATTCACTGTCATGATTTGGAACCAGAAAAGATCCGGGAGACAGCAGTAAACGAGCCCCTGATCAACTGGCAATCCATCGATGGGGATCATGCTCTACAAGCCGTGCGTGAAACTTCAGGATGGGCTTCTTATGCGAGTGACAAAAACATGACCTATTTTTCTCGCTTTATTCGGGAACGAGAGGGTCTCAGTGTACTTCCCGCTTCCACTGCAGGTCTCATCTCTTTACTCGACCGCCATCGAAAAGAACCTTTTCCGAATGACCGATATGTCGTTATATTGACCGGGAGAAGGTAATGGATGCTCTTCCAGAAGGCTCAGCCATAATCTTCTGCGAGGGTGCATTCGGAACACCCAACGGAAAAACAGCCCATGGATTGGTACGGAGGACGAAAAGGTATCGGGTTCTTTCGGTTATAGACTCTAAGCATCCGTACAAAGATTCCGGAGAGATTCTAAACGGAAAGCCCAATCATATTCCCATACACTCCAATCTCAAAGAAGCCGTTGCTGCCGCCCAGAAGTTGGGAAATAAACCCACCCATTTCGTCATAGGGCTGGCTCCAGATGGAGGGAGACTGAATCCAGAGCATAGAAAGGCTCTCCAGGATGCCATAAGCGCCGATCTTAACATCGACTCAGGACTGCATGACTATCTCTCGGAAGATCCGGAGTTCTCTGCTTTGGCCAAAAAACACAGAGTGATCCTCAGGGACATCAGGAAGCCTCCCCCTATGAGTCAGCTCCATTTCTTCACCGGGAAGATCGAACAGGTGATGTCATTGAAAGTTGCCATCCTGGGTACGGATTCGGCTGTAGGCAAGCGTACGACCGCGTGGCTTCTATTAGATGCATTTAGTGAAAGAGGATACAAGACGGAATTGATCGGAACAGGTCAGACTGCATGGATGCAGGGTGTCCGCTACGGCATCATGCTCGACTCGCTGATCAATGATTTCGTCGCTGGCGAGATCGAACATGCAGTCTGGAGCGCATGGAACGATGTCCGACCGGATGTGATTTTGATCGAGGGACAAGGAAGCCTTATGAACCCCGCATACCCAGGTGGATTTGAAATCTTGGCTGCCGGAAGACCCGATGCCGTCGTACTCCAGCATGCTCCTGCCCGAAAAGACTATGACGGTTTCCCGGGTTATCCTATTCATCCCCTGGATCAACAGATTCAAGTCATCCAGTTGCTGTCAGGAAAGCCTGTTGTAGCCATCACCATCAACAGAGAAAATCTGAGGGCTGAACAGATTACAGAGGTCTGTGAATTGATGAGGAAGCAGATTGGACTTCCCGTTGTCGATGTGCTCGGAAGCGGTGCAAGCGAAGTTGTCGATGCACTGCTGCCTTTTTTAGATAAAAAAAAGAACTGACAAGACCTCAGGCAAAGAAAATTCTTGAACCTAAAAAGGATGCTCTTAAGATTTTAAAGGTCATAAACCGTCTGGAAGTGGGACCCACTCGAGTCGAAAAGCGCCGGTTGATCGTTCCTTACACCATCCGGGCTGCAAAGAAGAGTGATTCTTTTGACTTGATATACCGTTACGGAGAAGAAGTCTTCGATCCCAAAGAGCCCTCTTCGATCAATCTTGCTCACATGATCGCCGCCCAGGTCGCTATCAATTATGGGCTTTTTTGTCATGAGATCACCTTCCGTGGATTCTATGATAAGAGTGACCAGAAGTTCATCACCGATATGATGATGAACACAGCCAGGGAAATATACGTCAAGAAATTCCTTGAACCCAATCCATTCATTAAAGGTCCTGCCTCGAATCTCCCCGTCATAAGATTGGAGTCCTACCTCCAAGCCCGAATGACCTTCGAAACCGAGACCCTCCCCCCCAGATCAAAAGCAAGAATCCACGAGGAAAACATGCACTGGGAAGTTGAGAAATCCCGACATGCCGTTCTCTCGAGCGGAGGCAAAGACAGCCTCCTTAGTTTCGGACTCCTCAACGAGATTGGACAGCAGGTCCACCCCATTTTTATCAATGAATCTGGACGGCACTGGTATACAGCACTCAACGCCTATAGATATTTCTCAAAAAAATATATCAGGACAGCGAAAGTCTGGACAAATTGCGACAGATTATTTAACTGGATGCTCAAGCACTTACCTTTTGTGCGGCCGGATTATGCCAGCATCCGTTCGGATGAATATCCTATAAGATTGTGGACAGTCGCAGTTTTTCTTTTCGGCGCACTTCCTTTGCTGCGGAAAAGAGGTATTGGACGACTCATTATAGGAGATGAATACGATACGACCAGCAGGCAAGCATTCAAGGGAATCACACATTATAACGGACTTTATGATCAGAGCCTGTATTTTGATAATGCGTTGACCCGGTATTTCATCCAAAAGGGATGGAACATCAATCAATTTTCCCTGATTCGTCCCCTTTCCGAACTGCTCATCGAAAAAATCCTATCCCAGAGATATCCGGACCTCCAGAGACACCAAATGTCGTGTCACGCGACCCATATCCAAAACAACCGTGTACTTCCCTGCGGAAGATGTGAAAAATGCCGACGCATTGTGGGGATGCTTGTTGCCTTGGATGCAGATCCCACCAATTGTGGCTATTCACGTACACAGATCGAGGATTGCTTGCAGGACCTCGCTGAAAAAGGTGTTCACCAGGAAAGTGCCGGTGCACAGCATTTAGGTTTCCTTCTGTCTCAGAAAGGGCTTCTTGGAAAAACATCGCCCAGTATGAAAATCAAGGAGCACCCTGAAATCATGAAAGCCCGCTTCGATGCTGAAAGATCTCCGATCGAATCGGTTCCCCAAGATATCAGGGAGCCTGTTATGCACGTCTTCCTTGAACACGCTGGAGGCTCGGTCAAGCGCCAGGGCAGGATGTTGGTGGAGTATGATCCGCTGAATGATCCCGCATTGGCATCGCCTTATCCATTCGAGCTACCCAGAGAACGGTACAGCTATCAGAAGGATAAAGAGGCTGAACTTGCGGATAAAAAGTCCTCGCCTATTCTGGGAGAACTCACCTGGCCCGAAGCTCAGATACGCTTCAAAGAAGTGGATATCGCCTTGTTGCCGGTGGGTTCGATCGAGCAACATGGGCCTCACCTTCCCCTCGATACGGATGCCTTCGACGCCAACCATTTGGCACGGGAAGTGGCTGCGGCTTGCAGCAACCCCAAACCTTTGGTGCTCCCTCTTGTTTCCTATGGCGTCTCCTATCACCATGGCGACTTTAGCGGAACGATCAACATCTCACCGAAAACACTCTCTCAACTTGTCTATGATATAGGGATGAGCGCTGCACGTAACGGTATCACGAAGCTGATGATCATCAATGGACACGGCGGCAATATTCCAGCTCTACAGTTTGCCGCTCAAATGATCAATCGCGATGCTCATATTTTCACCTGTGTCGAGACTGGAGAAACCAGTGAACGGGATGTTTTGGCTATGATAGACACTCCTAACGATGTTCACGCTGGAGAGATAGAAACAAGCACGACATTAGCTATTCGTCCTCATATGGTCAGGCGTAAAAGGATACGAAAGTTCATCCCCAAATTTTCGAGCCGCTATTTAAACTTCAGCTCCAAACGGAGCGTAGAATGGTACGCACGCATCGCCAAGATTTCGCCGAGCGGGGTCTTGGGTGATCCGACCAAAGCCAGCAAAGAAAAGGGGAAAAAAATATGGGCTATCATGATCAAACACCTGGCGGAGTTCGTGGAAGACCTCAAAAACATGAGCCTGGATGAGATCTACCACAAACGCTATTAGGACTGACTGATATGAAAATTAAACATATTGAAACATTTCCGGTTACGATGAAGTTGAGCGAGCCCTATACCATCGCCTATGAAACCATCGAGCAGACCACAAACATTTTTCTGCGTATTGATACCGATAAAGGAGTATCTGGATTCGGCTGCGCTGCGCCCGATATCCAAATAACAGGAGAAACGCCTGAAAGCGTCTTACTCGCTTTGAACAATGTCGTTAGCCCTGCCATAAAAGGATCTGACCCATTAAGGACTGCAATGCTCCTGGAAAGGCTCACTCCTTTGCTTGAGTCTCAGCCCTCCACTCTTGCTGCTGTCGATATGGCTCTCCATGACATCCTAGGGAAAGTGTGTGGGCTCCCTTTATGGAAATTACTGGGTGGGTTCAGAGACCGCATCCGAACAAGTGTAACCATAGGCATCTTGTCCGAAGAGGACACGGTTTCTCAAGCAAGAGAAAGAATAGCTCAAGGATTTAAATGTCTGAAACTGAAAGGCGGAATCGATGTGGAATCCGACATCGCTCGGGTCCTCAAAGTGATTTCCGAAGAACAAGCTCTAAGTTTTTTCAACGGCACCCGAGAAGCCCGCTTAGAACTGATCGAGCAGCCCACTCCTAAGGGACAGCCGGATCTTTTGGGCCGTGTCACAGGCAGTGTCAAAATACCGATCATGGCTGATGAAAGCCTGATGACCCTCCGCGATGCCTTCCGTCTTGCCCGCCGCGACCTGGTTGACATGGTGAATGTTAAGCTGATGAAAGTCGGCGGGATCGATGTCGCTCTCCAAATCAATTCAGTTGGGCGCTCAGCTGGCCTTGAAGTCATGGTCGGCTGTATGGACGAGGCGGCATTGAGTATCTCAGCAGGACTTCATTTCGCCCTGGCTCGGCCAAACGTGGCCTATGCCGATCTGGACGGACATCTCGATTTGATTGACGATCCTTCCCGGGGTGCGGTTATCCTTCGCAACGGGGTTCTCTTTCCCACCAATAAAACCGGACTAGGATTCGATCTTCCTTTCTGATTCATGCCCTCAGTATTAGGCGGAAATGCTTGCCATATGGCATTATGCCTTTGAATAATTCAGCTTATGTAATAAAATATGTCATTCTGTTATAAAGGAGCAGCAACATGAAGCTTGAAAGAATATATAAAAAGGCTGTCGAAACAGGGATCGCTCATGATCTCAGAGGAAAGTCTGAAATAAAAAAGATCCTGAAAGAAGAGAAGGAAAAATTCGATGCCCTCAAAAAGGACGAACTGGAATACTACGATAAAGATAGACTCTTCAATCCTTTTTCTGACACTCGTGTCCTTCATGGGAGCCTCAATAAAGAAATAAAAAAAGCCATCGTCGGCATCGATATGCAGGTGGGCGAAGTGCTGCTGACATATCTCCTGAATAAGGAGCTTGACAAGAAGATCGATCTGATTATATCCCATCATCCCGAAAGCTATGCCCTTGCGCAATTGTTTGATGTGATGAAGCTTCAAGCCGATCTGATGGCAAAATATGGAGTGAGCATCAGTGTAGCCGAACAGCTTATGCAGACAAGAATCAGCGAAATAGAAAGACGGCTCATGCCCATCAATCACACCCGATCTGTCGACGTGGCAAGATTGCTTGGGATCCCGATGATGTGTATCCATACTCCTGCAGATAACTGTGTCACACACTTTCTTAAGAAATTATTCGAAAAAGAAAAACCTGAAAAACTGAAGGATTTGATAAAGATTCTGAAGAACATTCCTGAATACAAAAAATCAGCAAAATTGCAGGTTCCTCCAAAAATCTTGAACGGATCAGAGAACAACAAATGTGGAAAGATTTATGTCGAGATGACCGGCGGCACCGAAGGAGCCAAAGAAATCTTCGAAAAATTCGCCAACAGCGGTGTCAGCACTCTCGTCGGAAGCACTACAGTGAGGAACACCTAGAAAATGCAAAAAAAGCCAAGCTGAACGTGATTGTGGCCGGTCATGTCTCCAGCGATGTCCTGGGGCTGAACGTTTTGTTCGATGAAATTGAGAAAGAGGAAAAATTGGAGTTTGTCGGAGTCTCCGGATTTGAACGTATAAGAAGAAAGAATAAATCCTAAATGTTTTCCATCACGAAGGGGACGGTTTCAACCTTCTTTCTTTGGGATTGGGTGCCCTCCAAGTGAAGAGCAATCCAACCAGGAAAAAGACAGAACCAGCGATGAGATACATCCATCTGTATCCATAAAAATCCGAAATCATGCCGAATAGTGCTGGACCAAATCCCATCCCTACATCAAAAAAGGTGAGATAAAGGCTTATTGCAAATCCCTTATTTTCCTCTCCCAGGATGTCGATGACGTAGGTGCTCAACGCAGGAAAGATAAGACCCTGTCCGAATCCGCCGATGAAGCCGGTCAAGACAAACATCCAGAAGGATTGAACCTGGGAAATGAGAAAAAGGTTGATGCTGATAATACAGACCGAAGGAAACAAGACCTGTTTTCTTCCCAAGCGGTCAGATAGATCCCCGAGAAGAAATCGCGTCAATATCGCAGCCACGGAAAAGGCTACGAAAAAGGGTCCGATACGGTCGATGGGGATGGATTTCCCGAAAAGAGCGATAAAAAATACGACCGCTCCCCTGACCGCTCCATGGAAAACTGGCAGCATAAAAATCAGCAAAACAGCCAGCACGCCTATGTGTTTCAAGGATTCCGGCTTTTGAAAGTGCTTATTATGATTGGGCTTAATCACTTCTTTGGTCCATGCGACACTCGCGAAAGATACGATCAAGAAGAGAAGGCTGGTGTTGTAAAGCCCCCCAAATCCAAAATGCCGAACGATTTCCTCGGCCAACAGTGGGCCGAGAGCAGCAGAGAGAAGCCCTGCCACACCGATTATTCCCATCGATTGGGCCAATCTTGTTACAGGTGCTAAATCTGAACAGATGGTCATTGTCGCCGTCATACTGATTCCCCAACCAATACCTGTCAATGCTCGAAGAACGAGCGGCAAGGCACCGGCATCGGCAATCAAATGATAGAAAGGCAGTACGGCGATCAAAAAGCCAATCCCAAACAGCGATATGGTTTTCCTTCCTTTTATGTCGATCAGACGCCCGAAGATGGGACGCATAATGATGGCCAACAGGCTGTGAATACCCATTATCCACCCAATCTGAGTTTTGGATGCGTTCAACTGCTCGAAGAAGAGAGGAAAAATAAAAAACAGGGTAACACTCATGAAGAGAAAAAAATATCCAATAAGAGCTACGATGAAGGATCTGTTCCACATCGATTTGAATTTCACCATCTGAACTTTTCTCTTTGCCTCCTTATTCACGCTCGCTCGTCAAACGCTTCGAATAGAGTGCTGGCTGTCTTGGGTATGGGGAAAATAAGCAAAAAGGGGATAATGAAGGAGGGTTATTAGAAACCCTACCCAGCCAGCACAGCAGGGTTTGACACTATTATAGCACATTTTTTTGCAAATTCAATACTTCATCAGAAAAAAATGATATAATTTTCGAAAATTGATGAAAAAGCCCATCGGAATTCAACTTAGTTTCTGCTCAAGAATTTGGCTATCCTGTGCAGGGCGAAGGTTGGTATTATATAAAGGTTATGATTTCGAACACAAGTGAAACCAAAAACCGTTCATGGAAAATCACCGAAGTTTTTGTCAATGATGTTCGGTCAAGAGATTTTTTGGTCTTTCAGGTCGGCAAGGAAGTCTATGACAAGAAAATCGATGGTGATTTGCCCTTCGAACTGAAAATTCGATTCAATTGGGTCGGTGAAAAAGAATACAAGACACGGGTCGAGCTTCTGAATACTGAAAGTGAAAACTCGACTACTCTCCATAAAACAACAACGTCTCCTGCGCTGAGTGGATACTGGAATACAGCTTGGAAAAACTATCTGGCTTTTTCTATCTCAGAGGAAAACAAATATATACGAACCAATTATCCTGTTCATGCCACGGTGGGTATTCTGAGTCATTATTTCCAATCACCTGAAGAAATCCGGGTGGTCAAGGTGGAGAAAAAGGGTGTGGATATCACCTATGCAGAAACGCCTTGCCAGGTTTACGATATCAGACAGTGGGAAGATGAGGATCTTTTATCCGCAGAAAAAATCGACGAAAATACTGGAGCGCGGATTACCCGCTATCACCCCACAACTACCTTCAGCCTTTGCTTTCTGGTCGACCTGAAGCCAAAAGAAAAAGCGACTTATCTTGTCTTTTACAACAATCCTTCTGCATCGAAACCTCTTTATGAAACTGATTTACAAGTCAGTGGAGAAGAACTCGGAAAGACTATCGAAAATGCTTTCTACAAGATCGTGCTGGATGAGAAAAGCGGAATGATCACAGAAATTTATGAAAAAAGCACGGGATTGAAGCTGGAACACAAACTGGAAACCAATGGAGCCATTCACTGGAATCCTGGGACTTATTCCCCCCCACATGTCTGGTCTCACTGTTCGGATTGGGAATATCCTCCCTTTTCAGAAGTAGAAGGACCGATATTCTATTCTATCCACCGCGCTGCTCCCCTGCCCCACCTCGAGGATGTCATGGTGAGCATCGACTACTATTTTTACAAGGATTCGCCTGTTATCCTTATGGAATCCACCATGCAGATCATGGATGATCTCTTCGTAAAAGCCCTTCGCAATGGGGAGGTTGTCTTTAACAAGGAGGTCTTCAATAAGGCGGCCTATAGAACAAACATGGGAAAATATCAGACCATTGATTTTGCCGATGCCAGAAAACATCCCGACCATGTGACCACCCTCCGGCCCGACACACCCTGGATCGTTCTGTACAGCGAAGAAAAGAACATCGCCTTTGCCAGTCTTTTTCTGGAATTGTCCACATCTAATCTCTTCGGAGGCGGCGCCTCTCTCCAGCAACCCTACATCTACATACAGCACGGTCCCTGGTATTATCTGGCTCGAGCCTTTGTGTACTCTTTTGGTTCGAATAACCAGTCACGGATGCTTCCAGCGAAAAAAGGAAGTATCTATCATGAAAAAATCGCCTGGGTTCCCTTCTCCTTCAAGAAGAAAAGGGCTTTAAAAACATACACAGAGAAGTATTTTAACATGTACAAACATCCTCTCAGTATTGCTGAAGTCATCGAGACCTATCCAGAAAGCCCAGAAGGTTGGCTGGTCCCCATACTCACAGAGCCTTTCGAAGAAGGCGTCGAAGATGCTTTGAAAGGAAAAGAGAAAAAATGAAGGCGAAAATTTTAGAAGATATCATCGCTCTCTACGAGCCTCAAATCGATAGAAGTCTCGAAATCACAAGACCGGAATACAGGTTACGGTGGGAAACTGTCCAAAAGGCGATGAAGGAGAAAGGTTATGACCTAGCCTACGCCTGTGGCAGTGAACTCGATCGCTCCGACATTGCTTGGCTCGCTGGTGTCTTCGATCCCATCATCGAACGTTACGGAATTCTCATCCCTATTAAAGGAAAGCCGGTTGTGATTGCCGGCTCCGAAGGCGGACATGTCATCGCAGACTGTGTCAAAGCATCCGGAACTGATTTAGCCCTGCTTCAGGAATATCAAATCTCGGATGAAGACTACAGGTTTGCCAAATTTGAAAAACTCGAAGATGTCGTGTTCAAGTTGGTTCCATTCAAGCCAGGAAGACCTATCAAAATCGCTCTTTTCTCCAGCAGCCAATTTATTCCCTATGACCATGTCGAGCTGTTCGAGGGAAGGTTCGGCGGAGAAAATATTGTCTTTGATGTGGACCTCCTGAGGCGGATCAAATATGAAAAGTCTGAAAAAGAACTCAAGATTACAGCAGCTGCCAACTCGATTGCAGATGCTGCTTTTCTGGGAATGTTGGCCATTCTCAAACCAGGCATTAGAGAACTGGACGTAGCGGCTGCCGGGGATTACATCATGAAAAGACTGGGCGCAGGCAGAACTGGCTTCCCGACTATTGTTTCATCGGGGAACAGAGGAAGAAGCGTGCTTGGGCCCGCCACCAACAGGAAGATAAGAAAGGGAGAATTTGTTTCTTTAGGCTTAAGCCCCTCATTTAACGGCTACCATGGAATCATGCGGAGAACCGTGAAGGTGGGTACAGACTGGACAAAAGCAGAAAAAGCCTTCATGGATGCGCTCGAAGGCCTTTATCACACGGTCATTCAGGCTGCACAGCAGGCTGCACAAAGGAACCTCCCTTCCAACTTCATCGATAGAAAAGGCAAAGAATACCTCGAACAAAAGAGAATAAGGACAAAAAACGGGAAGCGGCTATCTGCCAGAGAGCCCTATACATTCATTCACAATACGGGGTGTTCAGAATGTCAGGAAGGCTTTGGAGCTGTCACTCCTTACACTAAAGAGCCCTTGGGAAAGAATGTGGCACTGATGATCGATGTGGCGTTGATGGGATTCGATGACAAAGCTCAGCTTGTTTTTCCGATAGAATACGCTGTGATCGAGGATTCATTCTGGAAAAGGGGAAAAAGAATCGGCGTGTACAACCAGATACCTTTAAGTGTCCAGGACTTAGTGGGAAAGGAGATGCCTTCCCTACCAGAGAACAAAATCAATCCCTATTACCGAAAATTAGAGGAGTCCAGATGAAAAAAGCGTTTGTCTGTACAGCACTTTTCCTCCTACCTTGTATGCTTTTAGCACAGGATGTAAAATTTCGATCCCCCAGTTTCGAGGTCCCCTATTACAGGATCACTCTCCCGCTGGATATTCAACAGGAACAGGCAATCATCCAGGATCTGGAAATCAATGGCGAGAAATGGGAGACGTTTTTTTTAATCAAGGAAGAGAAAAATATCGATTTTTCCAAACCACTCGAGAGAGGCACATACACTCTTGCTGTAGATTTTGCCTGGAGAAACAACGAAAAATACAAAATAAAGCTCACTTATCTGGGTGGAGAAACTCAAGATAAGAGAAGCTTCGAAATCCAGGCACAGGCTCCCAAGACAGGAGGCATTCCAGTTGAAGCAGATGGCTTTTACAGAATTTATAGAGCAGAAGAACTCGTTGGTCTCGAACGAAAGGGAGAAATCGTAACGCTGACTCTCACTGTCACTAAAAAAGACTTCGAAAAACAAGGATTTGTCCTCCTGGATGGGTCTTCTCCCATACACTATCAGGCCTTGGGTGTCCAGGAATCCCATAGCCCAGAAAAATCCGCAGCAACACACCCGATCACTCTCACTTACAAGATCGCATTCCCACTGCACATGGCACCTTTTGAGAGAAAAATGCTTCTCATCCTAAAGGGAGAGCCAAAAACCGAAGGAAAGGGTGAATTCGATATAACGGGTGAAGGGTGGGGACAGACCGTAAAGAGCAATGTGCTCGCATTGCAATTTCACCCCCAGAGTGGCCAGATCAACACAATAGAAGATCTAAAAAGCGGACTCAAACTCTTCAATGAGGTCGGCGTCATACACTGGAACCCCGGGTGCCACATTCCAGGAATAGCCTGGGATCACTCCTTCAACTGGAATCCCCCCCCCAGTTTCGAAAAAACAGCCGGTGATTACCTGTACATCTCCACAAGAAGAGGACCTTTACAGAAAATCAAGGAGGTGGATCTGGAAGTGAGATACACTCTTCCCATAGACGCTCCTTATTTTATTTCAGAAACTCTGATGAGCATCAAGAATGACCTGGGAGTGAGCGCTATCAGAAACGATGAAATGGTCCTTTACAACCAGCTTTTCGATACCCTCGTTTACAAAGATAAAAAAGGTCAGATGATCAAAATGCCTCTCGAGGAAAAAACGGATTTTCCCGATGGTTTGGTACATGTGGCTCCTGATGACTGCGATTGGGTCGGTCTCCTGAACATGGAGAAGAACTACGGTTTTTTTTGTTTGAGAATCGATTATGCCAACACCAGTTTAGCCACTTCGGGAAACTGGTTCAATAAGCCTGGTACATACTTCTATGCTCCCTCCGGTGGAAAATATGTGTACTGGGTGAGGCCGCTTCTTTACACCTGGGCAGAATACACGACCAGAAACCTTTTGACCTATGTCCCTGCAGGAAGTGCTTTTTATGAAAAGAACGCATATATCATACTCCCCTTGGATGACAACCTTGGAGACACTCTGGACATTCTTTTGAAAAAACTCAAAAATCCTGTGAGGATCTACTGATGGAATACGTTGACTTTCTCTCTCTGAAGCGAAGTCGGAATATCGGACTTTTTTTCCCGGACTGGAAGAAGGGAGAAAAAGTTGCCTTTCTTTCCCCTCACGATGACGACGTGATTCTCGGGGCAGGCTATCTCCTGATGGCGACTCTGGAGCAGGGCGGTATACCTCTCGTTTTTATTTTTTGCAGCGGCGATGCCGGATATTCTTCAGAAGAGGATAAGAACAGCATAGTCAGAAAAAGAAAAAAAGAAACAAAAAAAGCTTATGGGAATCTAGGGATTTGCGAAGAAAATATTTTCTACTCGGATATCCCTGATTTCTCTCTTTCGCCTTATGTGAACAGGAATCTTCCCAAAGGAAAGGGATTGTTCGAGGAGCAGGTCAAACATTTCAGGGAAGAAAAAGTCTCTCGTGTCGTTTTCTCCAGCGGATTCTACGAACACTGGGACCACACAGCCGTCTATCATATGGGAATCTACACTTCACCTCAAGCAGGTGACCCAGTCTTGGCTGACCTCGGAGCTCCATACGGACCTCGGAGTTATTATGTCTATTCGGTATGGGGAGATTTTGAACCTGCAAAATCTGAGGAAAATGCCATTCGAGCAGACAAGGGAATTCTCGCCAACAAGGACAGCGAAGATCGCATCCGAGAGGCTGTTCAAGCTTTCTCCTCTCAAGAGAAGATCTTTAAGACTATTGTCGATTACAGAGAAAAAAGAAAATCCGATTCTGGCTATCTCGAGCTTTACAAAACAATCCAGGTAAGAGAACAGATTGACTTCAAAGCCTATTTTGACCTCCTATCTGAATGCAAAAAGGATTAGACTCAAACATATTTAATTATATTGATCAGGGATAAAAATGTATGCCATAGGTGTTGACTCAGGAACACAGGGTACAAAAGTGCTGATCGTGGACTTCGAGGGGAAGATTCTCGGTCGGGGGTTTGCGCCCCATCGGTTCGTGGAAGGTCTGAGGCCGGGGGAAAGCGAACAAGATCCCCAGGAGTGGATTCAAGCCTTCGATAAAGCGCTGCAACAGGCGATAAAACATGCAGGCATCCCTCGGTCAGAGATCGTGTCTCTAGGGGTTTCAGGACAGCAGCATGGATTTGTCCCGCTAGATGAGGGGGGTCATCCCATAAGACCGGCAAAGCTTTGGAATGATACCTCTACCGTCGAAGAGACAGACCTCCTCATTGAGAATCTGGGTGGTAAAAGCGGCTGTATTCAAAGGCTCGGTATCAGTCTTGCTGTGGGATACACCGCCTCTAAGATTCTCTGGTTGAGGCGGAGGGAACCGGAGAACTACAAGAAACTGTCCATCATTCTCCTTCCCCATAACTACATCAACTATGTCCTTACGGGTATCGATCATATGGAGTTCGGCGATGCCTCCGGAACAGGACTCATGGACATAAGAGAGCGTGTCTGGAGCAAAGCCGCCATCACTGCCATCGATCCCGAACTCGAAGCCAAACTCCCTAGTCTAAGCCATCCCTCCAAACCGGTCGGATTGATGGAAAGGGATATGGCTCGGCGTTTCGGTTTGTATAAGGTCTTGGTAGCAAGTGGAAGCGGGGATAACATGATGGGAGCCATAGGAACTGGAAATGTGAAACCAGGATTGTGTAGCCTCAGCTTGGGTACTTCAGGAACAGTCTACTCTTACTTTGCCGAGCCATTTGTGGATCCACAGGGTGAGATCGCCGCTTTTTGTGACGGCACAGGAGGATGGCTTCCACTTCTGTGCACCATGAATGTCACCAACACAACCGGACACCTCAAGTCTCTTTTCGAGATCTCCAACGAGGAACTCGAACACATGGCATCGCAGGCCTCACCAGGCGCTAGCAATCTGTTATTTCTCCCCTACGTAGATGGAGAACGGGTGCCTGTGCTTCCTTTTGCCAGTGGAGTCTTTTTTGGATTGAACAGAAAGACTTTCACCAGGTCTTGCATGGCAAGAGCCATCATGGAAGGAGCCATCTTCAACTTGGGATACGGATTCGCGAGGATGAAGGGCCTGGGACTGATCCCCGCCGAGATAAGAGCCACAGGAGGCGGATCAAAAAGCAGACTCTGGCTACAAATAGTGGCCGATATCTTTCAGACTCCGGTGGTCACACTCAAAGAGGAAGAAGCGGCAGCATTAGGGGCTGCAATCCAATCCATATGGAACTATCACTGCAGTCAGGGAAGGAAGGTTAAAATCGAAGAATTAACCGAAAAGATGGTGAAACTGGAGCAAGGGACTGTCGAGCCTCGACAAGATACTTTTTCTCTGTATGAAAGGCTTCAGGACCAGTTCAACTCTCTCTGGAAAACCCTGAAGGAAGAGTTCAAATCCCTTCGCAACAGCTAGTCATTGCTTCACTTAATCATGTTCTTGGCTGTCATCCCGGGCATAATGATCATCGCGAGGAGTGAATTGACGTGGCGATCTCCTGTTTTTTTAACGGATGTGAAGATATTGGTGCATGAGTTTTCGCATATCGACCGATCCGCTGGAGGAAACCACCTTTGTGTTTTCTTCCCTGAGGAAGTCCACCATGTAATCGATTATGCTGGGAGGAAAAATTCCCTCTTTTTCATAGAATTCCCTCTTTTCAAGCAGAATCTGGGCAGATTCTCCACAGTCCGACGGCAGGAGGGGAAATTGATCGCGTCCGTGCTTATCACGGGTCTCTTTCTCCTTGAAATAAGACTTCTTAGCCAATTCCAAGGACTGATCACCCCTAAACGCCCAATCTGTCGCCAGCACAATTCCTGCCAGCAGGAGATATACGAGGGCACTCCCGTCTGGGCTGCGAAACTCGACAGTCTGGTGAGTCTCTAAATCTCTTTCCTTGAATTCATCCTGAGGATTGATCTTATCCGCAAGACTCTGAGTATTTGTCCATGCCAACGGAATTCGAATCAAAGCACTTCGGTTGAGATCACTCCAGAAAATCCGAGTTGGAGCTTCATAATGAGGAATCAGCCGCAAATAAGAGGAGGCAACCGTGTTACCAAAAGCAGTCAGTGATGGAGAGTGTTGACAGAGTCCTCCTATGAGACGAAGGGCGGCTTCGGATAATCTTCCGTTTGAATCGGTCATGATGTTTTTCTTATTCTTTCTCAATTGGAGGTGGAAATGGAGTCCGTTTCCTGCCACACCCAACTCGATTTTTGGCGCAAACGTGGCAACACACCCATGCTTAAAAGCGACATTTCGTATGATCCACCGCGCAAGAATGAGATAGTCTGCCATCTCCTCGACAGGTCTGGGAAGAAACTCGACCTCTAACTGCTCAGCACTCTTCCCTCGGATTTCTTCTACTTCACTCTGGATGCTTTTAATGAAGCCTACCTCCGTGTGGCTGTATTTGACCACACCTGTGATTCGGGATATGTGATGGACCATTTCGTCGAGAATCTCTCCGCTCTTTCTGAATGGGGACGACTCGTGATACCCCAACTGCTTCTGCATGGGAAAGATATCCGGATCGCTGTAATAGATAAGGAAGAATTCCAATTCTCCCAGAGCGAAAAGCTCCAAGCCAGTGTTTCTCTGGTAAAGAGAATTGGCCTTGTGCAGAATATTATCGAGAGCAAAGGAAGTCCGTTCCCCATCCTTGTTCAGAAACCGACAGAAAAAGTCTAGGCTTCTTTTATCAAATGGATTGAGAAAGGCTGTTTTATACTCTGGAACGACATACAGGTCGGACACATCGGCATCCACAATTCCTTTGAACAGAGAGGAGCCATCCACCCTTTCTCCGAAAGTAAGAATATTTTCAGCTTGATCCTTCCCGATGACAGGTATTTTGAGTTCTTTCAACCGTCCGTCGAGAGCCGTGTAATGGAATGTGAGACGTTCGATCCCTCGTTTTTCGATGACCCTCAAGAAATCAACCCTTTTGAAGTCCGCAGGGGATTTATCCAATAATTCACTTAAATTTTTGTCCATCGGAAACAGTTATTTTACGAAAAAACACAATTTTTATCCAGACCTTGCTCTGGATGGAGTCTTGTGTTATATGCTTTTTAATGACCATCGACCAGCAAAGAAATCTTCTCAGGATGGAGAATATCACAAAATCTTTTTCTGGAATCAAGGTCTTGGACGATGTGCATTTCGACCTTAATGCTGGCGAGGTGCATGTCCTTGCTGGAGAAAATGGGGCAGGAAAAACAACTCTTATTAAAATCCTGGCCGGTGTGCATACAGATTATGAAGGGGAAATTTATCTGAACAGTAAACAGATGGGTTTCAAATCTCCCCATGATGCTGCTGAATGTGGCATTTCTGCCATCCATCAAGAGATGTCTTTGATCAGCCCCATGACTGTTGTAGACAACATATTCCTCGGCAGAGAGAAAGTCCATGCCAACATATGGATGGATCACAGCTCCCAGAAGGATACAGCTCAGCAGCTTTTGGATCAGCTGGATATCCAGATAGACCTATCTCTACCTGTGGAGGAATACCCGTTGTCTGTACGGCAGATGATAGAAATCGCCAAGGCCCTCGTGTATGATGCTCAGATCATCATCATGGACGAGCCCACATCTGCATTGAATGATTTCGAAGTCAGGCGTCTGTTCGACATCGTACGCGATTTAAGACAGAAAAAATACGGGATCATATATATCTCACACAGACTTGAAGAGATCTATGAGATCGGAGACAGAATCAGTGTTCTTCGCGATGGGAAGTCTATCGGGACCGCCCTTGCCGATGATCTTTCGCCTCAAGAGCTCATCCAGTGGATGGTGGGAAGGGAGATAAGCCAGCAGTTTCCAGAAAGAATGACATCGATCGGAAAGGAAAGATTGAAGGTCGACCATTTCTTCCTGCCCGATCCCTCTAAAGCCAAAAACTGGGTTGTGGAAGACGTCTCGCTTTCCTTGCATGAAGGAGAAATCCTTGGCATCGCAGGGCTCCGTGGATCAGGAAAGAGTGAGTTGTTCGAGGGGCTTTTCGGCGCCTACGGAAGGACAGCACAGGGCAACATCCTCCTCGATGAAGAATCTTTTAAGCTTCGATCGCCGAGGGCCTCCATCGCACAGGGTCTGGTGCTTTTGACCAACGATAGGAAGGGCACAGGGTTGGTGCCTCCGATGGATATCATCCGCAACATCACATTATCTTCGATTAAATCCTTTTCTCCTAAGGGATGGATGCACACCCAGCAAGAGAAGACCTCTGCTCAGAACCACACAGAACGACTAGGAATCAAAGCCCATTCTCTTTATCAAGAAGTCGATACCCTTTCCGGAGGAAACCAACAAAAAGTGGTCCTGGCTAAATGGCTGCAAACAAAGCCAAAAGTCTTGCTTTTGGATGAGCCCACCCTTGGCGTCGATGTGGGAGCGAAGCATGATATATATGCCTTGATGAACCAATGGACATCAGAGGGATTGGCTATCCTTCTCATCACGTCTGAGCTCCCTGAGCTCCTAGCTCTGTCAGATCGCATACTGGTGATGCACCGCGGCAAGATCACAGCTGAATTCACCCGGGATGAAGCCACCCAAGAAAAAATTATCCATGCCGCTATGGGAGAAGAAAAAAAAGCATGAACAAGCAATCTCGGCTAACCGAAAAGTCTGTCACAAAAAATGCCTTGCTGCGATCCCCTCTGCTCAGGGCCTTTGCTGCACTGGTACTTGTATTTTTGATCGGGATGGTGTTCAATGCTGATGGGGCCTTTTTCAAATGGAACACCCACAGGGATATGCTCAGGCATATATCCGTCTTTGCGATACTTGCCTGCGGAATGACCCTGGTTATCATCACAGCTGGAATCGACCTTTCCGTAGGCAGTCTTCTAGGATTAACCGCTGTTCTGTTTTCCCTGTTCTCCATCCAGAAAGCCTGGTCTCCATGGATGTCATTGCTGGCATGTCTCGTCGTTGGAGCTGCCTTTGGAGCCGTGTCCGGTGGTCTTGTCGGCAGGTTTAAAATCCAACCTTTCATCGCGACGCTGGCCATGATGGTCTTTGCTCGAGGAATGGCCAAGTGGGTGTCTGGGGGACAAAAAATATCCACTGCTGTCCTCCAGCCGGATGGAACCTATCATTACGTAGAAGTTCCGCCCATATTCAATTTTCTCAACTCAAAGATACTCAACGAGAACATCGCCGTAGTCACATTGATCTTCTTAGGATGTATTCTGATCTGTTGGATCATCCTGGCAAAGCTCAGATGGGGGCGGTATATCTATGCCATAGGTGGAAACGAAGAAGCAGCAAGATTGTCAGGAATTCCCATCATCAGAACCAAGCTGCTCACCTATGGTTTAAGCGGACTGTACTGTGCTGTGGCCGGGATCTGCCAGGCCGCTCAGGAACTCCAAGGGGATCCTGAAGCTGGCATGACCTATGAGTTGACAGCCATAGCCATCGTAGTGATCGGAGGAACAAACCTTATGGGAGGACGAGGTGGTATCGGGCTGACATTTATCGGAGCAATGACTATCGGTTATTTGGAGAAGATCCTCAGCATCAATGCCGTGGGAGAAGCCAGTCGGCTGATGCTTACCGGAGCCATCATCGTGGGGGCTGTGCTCTTTCAAAAAACACGAAGATGATGTAAAAAGCAATACCTAGGAGAATCCTTATGAATAAAACAACGATACAGTCATATTCAAAAATCAGGATATGCTTAATTGCCCTCTCCATTGCGCTTTTATCATCTGTGAGCTGCAAGAAACAGGATGAAAAATCAGGTGCTGAGATGGAAAAAGCCGAGGCAGCAGATGTATCGGCTTCACGGTGGACTATAGGAATGAGTCAGTGCAACCTTGGGGAACCGTGGCGTGTTCAGATGAACCTGGATGTGAAGAATGAAGCCGAGAAACATCCTGAGCTCAAGGTTGTCTTCAAGGATGCCCAGAATGACTCCCTCAAGCAGAGGTCACAAATCGAAGAATTCATAAACGCAGGGGTTGACCTGATCATCGTGTCTCCTAAAGAAGCAGCCCCTCTCACCGCTCCGGTTGCGGCTGCTTACGAGAGCGGCATCCCCGTTATCGTACTTGATCGCAGGGTGTTAGGGGAAAAATACACCTGTTTCATCGGCGCGGATAATAAAAAAATCGGAAAAGCTGCTGGGGAATGGATCGTCGAAAGGCTCGGAGGAAAGGGGCGAGTCGTTGAACTCAAGGGACTGATGACATCCACACCCGGGCAGGATAGGCATACGGGTTTCCGGGATGGAATCAAGGGAAGCGAGATCGAAATTATCTTCGAAGCGGATATGAAGTGGCTCGAACCGGAAGCACGGAAAGAGATGGAATCGGCCTTAGCCCGATTCGAAAATATTGACCTTGTCTATGCCCACAATGATCCTGGCGCACACGGCGCCTATTTAGCCGCCAAGGCAGCAGGAAGAGAAGAGGACATCATCTTTGTCGGTATCGATGCCTTACCCCATGAGGGACAGATATATGTCAAGCAGGGAGTTTTAGGAGCAAGCTTTGAATATCCAACAGGAGGAAGAGAAGCCATTCGAACTGCACTGGAAATTTTCGGCGGAAAAACCATTGAGCAGGAGATCGTCCTCTCTTCCAGAGTTTTCACAAAAGAAAATATCGATCAGGGAGGTGAATGGCTCAGGTAGCCCCTACAAACTTTTCCTTATGTCCTCCAGCTCGGCAGCTCGTGGATAAGCATTCTTTTGACCAAAGATTGACAAATCCCAGGTATCATTTCTCCGGGGAATCAGGCTGTCTTGTTTCGACCAACTCCAGAGTGTATCTTTTTTTCAGCTTCATTCCGGCAGCACCTAGAATGACTCGAATAGCCTGAGCGGTTCTCCCCTGCCTTCCGATCACTTTTCCTACATCCTCAGGAGCAACCTTTAATTCAAGGATCGAGCTCTGCGCTCCTTCCAATTGGGAAACATGCACCTTGTCCGGATTGTCCACTAATGCTTTGGCAATCAATTCAACAAGTTCTTTCACTGTAACCTCCTTTAAACCTTATAATACTTTATTCATTCAAGCCCAAGGACTGTATCATTTTTTTCTTTTTCCCCGACGTGAAGGAATCGTTAAGCGTAGTGAAGGCTTATTCTTCCCACCCTTACTTGCTGGTCTTTTTTTTTGTTCGCTTCTCTTCATCCTGGCCTTCCTTTTGACATTTTCAGATTTTTCTTTCCCGTTGTGAAGAACTCCCATTATGACCTCCGTTTGATGAACTCACCTTAAAACGGCTAGGACTCTTCTTTATCAGCGGTAACATTCTCTTTTCTTTCCGTAACTCTATCCTTATTAAAGCAGGTTTGCTTTCTTTTTTCAATTTTTGAAAAAAAGACCATTTGTCCGATCTTTCATTTTTTGTGATTGAATCTATATGGCCGCGCTTCGCTCGCTATGACATTTTCTATCGTCAATTCTGGGCGATTCTTTATCTTTGCAATAAAATTGCTATAATGCTAACCTGAATTATCCTGGTTGATTCTGAAAATGGAGGCAGCTTATGAACAAAACTGTCGATATATACCTGCCGCTGGATAGTCGGAAAGAGCCGAACGACGAAGTCTGGCCGATCACCATGAAGCAGCTCGAAGCACTGACCTCGGCGATAGAAAAATTGGGCTGGACGGCTAACGTGCTCAATCCGGGGGGACCTATCACAAGTGTGGCCCAGGGAATGGATGTGATTAAAGAGGCAAAGGGGGATCGTTTTATCAACTTCATGGGAGGCTGGGCCTATCCCGATTTTTCTGTGAGTCCGATGTGGCAGCTTCCAAAGGATCTTCCAAAATTGATGGTCGGGAGTGCCATTCCAGACTATCCAGGGAGTGTGGGACTCTTGGCAGCACAGTCGGGTACGGCACATGTCGGTATCTCGTGTGATAGATTATTTGTGGAAAGATTCGAAAACCATCAGGAATATGCCGATGCGCTAGAGACGTTCTTGGACACAGGGTGCTATGCCCTTCCCTATCCCGATATGATCGATGTCCAAGCCACAGAAGAGCAAAGGGAAAAGGCTCGGTTGGTTATCGAGCATTTAAGAGGTTCGATCTATGGCGCCGTAGGACCCCGCTCCATGCAGATGTGGAACAAGATCTCTGAAGCAGACTTTCTGAGACACTTTGGTATTTCTCGCGAAGGGTTCGATGGACTTCGCCTGCTGAAGATGGCAGAAAAGATCCCCGACAGCCGTGCAGAGGCAGCAATGAATTTCCTTATCGAGAAGGGTATGAATCTCAAACTAGGAGAGGACCCGATTAAATTTCTCACTAAAGACATGGTCCTCTTCCAGATGAAAGTCTATTTTGCCCTTCTCGAGCTCAAGAATCGGTTTGGATTGGATTTCATCGGTGTCCAGGATCAGTTGGACTGGATAGAGCATTATCCTACGACAGACTTAACGCTGGGGATTTTGAATAACCAGCTCAGACCAGAGACAGATGGAGAGACTCTGGTGGCTGCAACAGAGGCTGATGATGGAGCCGCCTTGACCATGCAGATCCTGAAGCTGATGAGCGGCGGACAGCCTGTAGGGTTCAATGATCTGCGCTATTGGGATCCCCATCAAGGTCTCTACTGGTTCGTCAATTCCGGAGCTCTTGCGCCTTTTTTCGCTCATGGACGTCACGATTCTCTGAAGGGCTCCTGGTCCGAACGGCAGACCTACATGTATTTCAAACAAGGCGGGGGGACCTGTTCAGTCGTGGTTAGAATACCGGGAATTGTCACTTGGGCCCGAATATCCTATCGCAATCAACAGATGTATCTCTGTGCAGGTCGGGGGATAACCGATGTCCCTACAGAAGATCAGTGGAAGGAAAGGTCTGCCAAATGCAGTCCGGATTGGCCTCATTGGTATTTGAAGCTCTGCGGTCCGATCGAATGCAAGATCAACTCAAACCATCCCATTACCGTATTGGGCGATTATCTTGGCGAGCTAAAGGCTTTTGCTGAAGAGATAGGCATTCCTTTCGAATGTTACGACACAAAAACGCCGGAGGAGATGACACCATAAATCACTGATGATACATGAAGTTGGCATTCAAATTATGAAACACTCATTATTCATCCTGAATGACTTTGTGCAATATGACGACGCCGCGTGCGGCGAGTTCCTGTATAAAGGGCTCGTATAATTCATCATCGAACACATTTTCGGGAAACAGGACTCCTCTCTGCTTAATCTTGCCTGAAACAAGCATCTGAGCCGCAATCGATGCAGGAAAGCTCGTGGTCTTTGCCATGGATGTGTAATCTTTCTCGGAATCATAATAGTCGACCATCTCGAAGACATGTATGTCTGCTTTTTCATCCTTCGTACCTCGGACTACGACTCTCAGCAAAGTCGCATCCCTCTCATCCCCCAATTTCAACCGCTCATCCAGAAGCACTTCCAGGACTCTCCGTGGAACGACTTTCTGGCCATCTACATCGACAGGTTCCCAGGAAAGAAGTCCACAGGCTTTGAGCGTCTCCACTCCATCGACATGCCCTTGGTGCCTTATAGTCTTCTGGGCCAGCCCATCCTTGACTCTTCCCTGCAGGGTATAGACCATCGAATTCAGACCATCGGTGTAAAAACATTCCATCTTTGTAAAAGGAACGGGGAACTGTATGTGCTCCACACCGGATAAAGGAGGCACTCTTTTTATTTTTCCATCCTCGAGAATCATCACCTCTCGCTGATACAGATTCAAAAGACTCTCGACAGCATACACAATCCTGTAATTCAGGGGAGGCTTGGACTCGACAGGAACTCCTCCGACATAGATCTTTGCCTGCTCCACTTCATCAAGAAGACGCACACCCCTTCCTGCGCAGACATTGGTTATACCTGGGGAAACGCCCAATCCAGAAATTATGGTAATCCCCTTCTCCTTGGCACTCCCATCATATTCCATCCGTTCTAACGGTCCTTCCCCTACCAGATCGACATAATGGATGCCTTTCTCGACAGCCGCATCCAGGGCCATAAGACTATGCTCATGCAGGAGAGCACACAGGGCTACATCTTTTTCCTCCATGATACCAAGTCTCTGGCTCTCATCCTCGATATCTCTCTGCAGGGGCAAAAGCCTGTCACTCTGTATGAACTCCGCCGCGTGCCTGAGTTGCTCAAAATCGATATCCACGAGAGTCACTCTGCTCTCGGGATCACTCTCGATCAGATCTTTTGCCAAAACAATCCCCATCTTTCCTGCTCCCATCACAAGATAATGTGCCATGTTTCACTCCTCCAGGGATTATTCATAAGATTTTTTCATAATTCAGGCTGCTTGATCTTGGTCACTATCCCGCTTAGATCATTCTCCTTGAGCAATTCATCGAAGGCTGGAATATCCTTATCGAGCAGTTCTTTAAACTGGCCTTGATATGTCGCGATCTTTTGCTTGAACATCTCGTGTACTTCAAGAGCCTGGTTAGTAGGAGGATGGTCAACGCTCGCAACATTTCCTGCCAGCATACTGATCTTGCCATACAGTTTCATCGGCCATCTCAGGATATCCTGACTTCCTCCTGTTAGCTTGAGCTGTACGAGGTGTTCTTCCACGTCCATCAGTTTTTTGTCGAGCTTCTTCCCCTCCTCCATGACATCCTCAGATTCTTTGTTCTCTTCGAGCATTTCGAAAAGATCATAAATCTGCTTCCGGATCCATTCGATCCTGTTCACCATCTTGACCACCTCATTACTGTTTTCCCGAAGCTCCAACAGCATTTTGAGCTGTTTCTGGATGTCTTCCTCTGTCCCATGCGCGTTTGGATCTTTTTTAACAACGAGATCCTGTTGGAGTTCCTGTTCGCCAATAACGAGCCTCACGGTGTACTTGCCCGGAGCAGCCAGGGGACTGATAGGACCTCCCCAGCTCACATAAGAACGCCATCCAGACTTTCCCAGGTCAATCCAATCTGCGTATTTGGATTTTGTCCTCAGCTTGATCCTCTCCGATGGTTCATACCTTAGGTTCCATACCAAACGGTTGATCCCGATATTATTCGTTCCTACCAGGGTTTTGACAACCTCTTCCTTCCCGTTCAATATCTCGATCTTAATCTTTCCCTTGGCCCTTGACTTCAAATAATAGTTGATAAAAGCACCATAAGGAGGATTTTCTCCTCTGGAAGGCTCTGAGGAATCCGCCATCGGCGTGCTTCTAGACCGAAACCTGTAGGCGGGCCTGGGGGTAAACAGATGGAACTCCGATTCGAGAACTTCTGGAGTAAACTGCTGTAAAGGCGTAATATCATCCAGAATCCAGAATCCTCGTCCATAGGTGGCGACAACCAGATCATTGAAATGCTCCTGTACAACCATCCAGTGTGCCGGTGCATGAGGCAGGTTGCTCTGTAAAGGAATCCAATCCTTACCGTCATTGAATGAAACATAGATCGCATTTTCCGTCCCCAGATAGAGCAAACCTTTTCTCGTAGGATCTTCTTTTATACAATGGGCATAGCTGAAAACACTTTTGGGAATATTTGTGCTGATCAGTTTCCAGCTTTTTCCATAATCTGCTGTCTTGTACACATAGGGATCTCTGTTGTTGACCTGATGGAAATCGACGCTGATGTAGCAGGTCCCGGCATCAAAGCGTGAAGGTTCGATATTGCTCACTGTGCCCCATGTCGGCAGGTTGGGGATATTTTCGCTGACATCCGACCAATCTCCCCCGCCATCTCGTGTGACATGCACCCGTCCATCATTCGTTCCTGCCCAAATTACACCTTCCTCGAGAGGCGATTCGGCCAGGGCAAAAATCAAACAAGCGTATTCCACGCTTGCATTATCGGGAGTCAAACCACCCGAACTCTGCTGTTTGCTCTTATCGTTGGTGCTTAAATCTGGGCTGATGACTGTCCAGCTCTGTCCGCCGTTAGTGGTCATGTGAACGTGCTGGCTTCCCACATAGATTTTGTCATGATCATGGGGCGAGATGCAAATCGGAAAGGTCCATTGAAAGCGGTATTTCAGATCTGCTGCCGGCCATCCCATTCCATAATCCGGCCAGACATCGACTGATCGCGAAGTCCTCGAACGCTCATCATATCGATCCAGGGAACCTTGATAATTTCCTGACCAGACGATGTGATTGTCCACAGGATCAGGAATAGCGAAACCGCTCTCCGAACCTCCACAGCTGTGCCACTCTCCTATTGGAATCCCCGTGAATCCATAAAGGCTGTTGCTCGGACCCCGTTGGGAAGGGCCATCCTGACGATTCCCGTACACATAATAAGGAATCTGATTGTCCACAGCCACATGGTACATCTGAGCGATGGGAAGTCCGTGCCCTCTCCAGGATTTTCCCCTGTTGGTGGAAATGGAGATATACTGGTCATTGCCCACGACCATCCGATCCGCATCGGTGGGATCGATCCAGATGTCATGGTTGTCCCCTCCCACCATGGGCGCTGTACCGAAAGTTTCCCCGCCATTGAGTGACTTCTGGAAACGGACCGCACAGAAGTAAATCTCATCGGGGTCATCCGGAGCGACTGCACAGCGGGAATAATAGTGGGGGCGCTGAGTCAGGTTGTGGTCATGGTTAACCAGCTTCCAGTTCTCACCGCCATCCTCCGATCGCCACAGCACACCGCTCGAGGTTTCCTGTCCCTTCCAGGGCACACCATCACCTGTCTCGATCAACGCATAAATCCTGTTGGAATCACTGGGGGCCATGGCCAGGGCAATTTTTCCTAAGGGGGATTTGGGCAGTCCATGGTCCTCGATCCTTTTCCAGGTCGATCCTCCATCTTCGGACTTGTAGAGACCGCTTCCCGGTCCTCCGCTCTCTCTGCCCCAGGTGTGAATCTCCAACTGCCACATGCCGGCAAAAAGAATCCTCGGATTGTTGGCATCCAACACCAGGTCTGAACACCCGGTGTTCTCGTCGACAAACAGCACCTTTTCCCAGGTCTCGCCTCCATCAACGCTTCGGAAGACTCCGCGGTCGAGTTGGGGCCCGTAACAGTGCCCCAGAGCAGCGACAAAGACAATATCAGGATTGGTGGGGTGGATGAGAATCCGACCGATCCTCCCTGTGTTTTCCAGGCCCATGTGTTTCCAGTTCTTGCCGCCGTCTGTGGATTTGTATATGCCGTTTCCAATCGAGATATTGCTCCGGATAAAGGCCTCCCCTGTCCCGGCCCAGATGACATTATGGTCAGAGGGAGCCACTGCCAAGGCTCCGATGGACTGGGCTTCCTGGTCATCAAAGACCGGTCTCCAGCGGATCCCACAATCCTCTGTCTTCCATATCCCTCCAGAGGCGGCTCCCGCAAAATAAGTATACGGATCCCCGGGAATGCCGACAACTGCACTCACTCGATTCCCAACGGGACCGATATGGCGGTATTTGAGCTTACTGAAAACCTCGGTCTCGATCTCCTGAGCAGAACTTGGCCCTTGAAACACCAAAAAGACAAATATCAACAGAGACGAAACCGTTATACTTCTGGACAAGAAGGCATTCTTTTTTCCGGCCATGGAAACCTCCTTTTTAGCTTTATGATCCTGTATCATTGTCCGAAAATTAAGTGTTTAAAATATAAAAAATAAGAGGAAATTACAATCAAAAAACCTAATTCATTTATGCCTGATTATCTGTCTTGTGTCTGACTGAAAAGCCATTCGAAGAGTCTAGGGTTGCTGTAAGCCTCGATCCAGGATCGGTGCCCTATGCCTGGATACTCTGTGTATTTAGGATTGCCTCCTGCTTCCTGGATGGCTGCAATCATATCGCGGGACCACTTGGGGATGACCAATCGGTCTTCAGCCCCATGGAAAGCCCAAATCGGGACGTGGGCGATTCGTTCTGCTTGGGTGATATCTCCCCCGCCGCAGACTGGGACTGCTGCTGCAAATAGGTCCGGTTTCCTCTGGACCGCATCCCAGGTGCCGAATCCCCCCATAGATAAACCGGTGATATAAATGCGTTGGGGATCGATCTGCGGATACTCCCCCTGCAGAACTTCGACAAGTTCCAAAGCCATCCTTATTGCATCGGTCGGCTTTTCGGTCATGGTATAAGGGGAAGACAGATCCTCCAATGCCGAAACCCAAAAATCATCGAGGGGACATTGGGGTACGGCAACAAAACATGGATATTTCTCCATGTTTTCATCTGTGGCAAAATTTTTCACACCCCATTTGAGCTGTGCGCTGTTATCGTCTCCCCTCTCCCCGATTCCATGGAGAAAAAGAACCAGTGGGTATTTTTCATGCTCTTGGAACATTTTTGGCCTGAGTAAGCGATAAAGCAAAATATTTCCGGATCCATCTTTGTACTGCATCGGCTCGAAACGCGATGCAAGATCGGCTTCTTGACAAAAAATCCATCCCGCTCCCCATGTCAACATAAGAAGAAATGCCGATCCAACATGTATTTATCCTTTCGTATATGCTTGAAATTAATCCCGATCACAAATTGGGCCTTACTCCTATTTATGCCTCATTCTTCGCCCAAGAACTTGGCGATGTTTTCCATGTATTCGCGGATCGGAAGCTTCTGAGTGCAGGACATCTCGCACTCCCCGCACTGGGTACAGTCCGAGGCCCTTTTACCGCCTAACCAGCGCTCGTCATCGTCGAGATAGACCTTATAGACCCTTGCCGTCTCCTCAGGCTGCTTCATCCTCACCCGGTCCCACATCTGAGCATACAGGTGAATCTGTATATTCTCAGGGCAGTGCTCGAGGCAGTATCCACACCCGGTACAGAACGACTCTCCGAGTGATTCAAATTTTTGAATCAGACGTTTGACCACAGCTGGATCCGGACCTTTGATCGATTCGGCTGTCTTGACGTTGAATTCCACCTCACCGACGTTTTTCATCCCTGAAAGGACGACCGTTATCTGCGGATGGGAGAAATTGAACCGGAGGGCTGCCGCTATAAACGAATCGGATGCATCCTCCTTGAACCTCTTCAGCCTCTGTTCATCTCTCGTCAGAAGACCTCCCCCCAGCGGATTCATGGTAACCACCGCACATCCTGCCTCGGCTGCCGCCTTTAAGCCTTGTTCTCTGAATTCATGGTTCATCACGTTGTATCCGAGGGTGATGCCCTCGAAAACATCCGCTTTGATCACGGCAGCGATATCTTCTCCAGAAGCATGGGTTGAGCAGCAGATGTGCTCGATCAGACCCTCTTCCCTGGCTTTCACGGCTCCTTCATAGGGACCGCCTGGTTTCATGATCGTCTCAAACTGCTCCAGATCCAATATGCACCACATGTTGTAGAAATGGCATCGCAGCTTTTTGAGCTGGTCGTCGATGCGCCGTCTGACATCATCTGCTGTCGGATCAGCCCTGTAATGGGACTTGGTAGAGATGTATATATCCCTCTCCGTATTTTTTGGGAGCGAATCTAAAGCCTTACCGATAAAGGTCTCTGATGTGTCATGGCAGTATCCAGGGGCAGTATCGAAATAATTGATACCGAGTCCGACCGCTCTTTGCACGGCACGAACAGCCATCTCCTCATCATCGGGATCAAAACGCATCCCGCCGAATCCCAGGATCGAAACTCTTTTTCCTGTTTTTCCGAATTCTTTATAGCGCATTCCAACTCTTCCTTTTTAGCATCACGCGTTAAAGCAGAAACTCAAACTTTTAAGAAGAGATATTATATAGATTTGGAAAGGAAGGATAAAGGAGCATATTAATCGAAATTCATTCTTGTCAGCATTTCCTTAGTTATGAG
>SMTZ1_10000305_pt1 | contig 44213 bp, 41 predicted proteins | sample DeeMarSWOR136_30_FD_25667 | JGI IMG/M metagenome (IMG submission 25667) | reverse complement strand
ACTCGACGTGAGCTCGTCGACACGTCTCGTCGCGGGCCGAAGCACTAAATATTAAACAATATCTAAATCCAAATGCCCAAATCCTAAACGTTTTGGTCATTTGATCATTGGTGCTTTGTATTTGTTTAGGGTTTAGAAATTAGGATTTGGAATTTGCTTGTATTCTCTCCTATTACGCAAATATTTATGTGGTCGTATATAGGTAAGTCAGTGCTCATAGGCCTGAGGAGATCGTTTCATGAAGCATAGGCTCTCCTTCACCCTCAACGGGGATCGGGTAGAGACCGAGATCGAGGCTCACTGGAGTCTTCTGTACCTCCTGAGGAACCATTTAGAACTGACGGGGACGAAGGAGGGATGTGGAAAGGGGGAATGCGGGGCCTGCACGGTAATCGTGGATGGGAAGGCCGTCAATTGCTGCCTCTACCCGGCCATGGAAGTGGAGGGGAGCGAGGTTTTGACCATAGAGGGGCTTGCTGATGCGGAGGCAAACCTTCACCCCATCCAGAGGGCCTTTGTGGAACATGGGGCGGTTCAATGTGGTTTTTGCACCCCCGGGATGGTGATGTCGGCCAAGGCCCTCTTGGACGAGAACCCGAAGCCCTCCGAGGACGAAGTCCGGACGGCGATTGCCGGGAATTTCTGCCGATGCACCGGATATGTCCAGATCATCGGAGCCATTATGGCTGCCAGCAAGGGGAGGTAGCGATGGAGGGATTCACGAGCGTCGGCAAGCGGATTGCCAAGGGCGATGCCCGGGACAAGGTTACGGGGAGGGCCGTCTACATTGATGACCTCAAGGTGCCGGGAATGCTGTATGGGAAGATCCTCTTCAGCAAGTTCCCCCATGCCAAGATCCTCCACATCGATACCTCCAAGGCGGAAAAGCTGGTGGGCGTTCGGGCGGTTCTGACGGGGAAGGATATCCCTGCGATCCGGTTTGGGTTCTTGAAGGATAACATGCCCCTGAAATGGGGAAAGGTGCGATCCTACCGGGACGAGGTCGCCGCCGTCGCGGCCATCGACCCGGATATAGCGGAGGAGGCCCTGAACCTCATCGAGGTTGAGTACGAGGCCTTGCCCGGGGTATTCGACCCCGAGGAGGCCATGAGGGAAGGCGCCCCGCTGATCCATGAGCTCGACCCACAGGGCAATCCCATGGAGAGCAACGTCCTGTCCCTCCCATGGAAGCTGGTGGCAGGGGATGTGGATAAGGCGAGGCGGGAGTCGGCCCATATCGCGGAGGATAGGCTGAAGACCACGTGGGTTACCCACATCTGTATGGGGACCATGGGGATCATCGCGGAATTCGACCTGAGAAATAACCTGACCGTCTACGCCAATACCCAGATTCCCTACCTGGCCCAGAGGGATTACAACGATGCTCTCGCGGCCATGGGCCTGAAGGGGAGCACGACTCGCATCATCCAGCCGACCATAGGCGGTGGGTTTGGGAGCAAATTGGATACCTATGGCCAGGACTATATCGCCATCCTGCTGGCCCACAAGACCCGGAAACCGGTAAAGATTCAATTCACCCGCGAGGAGGAGTTCTTCGCCACCTCTCCCCGTCAGCCCACCCTTGTCAATATCGCCCAGGGGTGTAAGGAGGATGGAAAGCTCACCTTCAGGGATGTCTCCATGATCCTGGACAACGGGGCCTATGCCTCGTGGGGGGCGACGACTCCGTCGGTCATGATGATGCCCATCTCATCCCTCTACAAGGTCCCCAATGTACGGTATATCGCCAGATGCGTGTACACCAATAACACGTGGAGCCAGGCGATGCGGGGCTATGGGAACCCCCAGGCAACCTTCGGCATCGAGGGCAACCTGGACCATCTGGCGGAGGAAGCGGGAATTGACCCAGTGGAGATGAGGCTCATAAACTCCAACACCCCGGGGGAGGTTACCCCCCAGAGGCTCAAGGTAACCACCTGTGGCCTGAAGGAGTGTATTGAAAAGGTTGCCGAGAGGTTGGATTGGGAGTCGAAGCACGGCAGGCGAGATGGCAGAGGGGTTGGGATGGCCTCGCTCATCCATGTGGGCGGGGGAGCCCGCGTATATAAGTCCGATGGGTGCGGGACCATCATTAAGGTGGACGACTTCGGCAGGGTTGACGTCTTCACGGGGGCCACGGATATCGGTCAGGGATCCGATACCGTCATAGCCCAGGTCGTGGCCGAGGAACTGGGGGTAGGGGTTGAGGATGTGAATGTCGTGGATCACGACACGGAGGTCTGCCCGTGGGATGTGGGGGTCCACGCCTCCAGGACCACCTTCGTGGCGTGTAACTCCGCCATTGGCGCGGCGAAGAAGGCGAGGGAGCAAATCCTGGAGCTGGCAGCCGGCTACGTGGATATATACAAGGATAAGGATGGTACCAAACGCGAGATAACGTTGGATGAGGATCCCATAAACCTCGTGATCAGGCACAGGATGGTATACTCGAAAAGGGACCCCGAGAAGAAGGTCCCCCTCGGAAGGATTCTGAGGGGAAGCCACTACAGGACGGGCGGAAAGATGGTCATGGCGGAGCATTTTTATGATCCCGATAACGAGAACCTGGATCGCGAGTTCAAGGGGAATCTCTCCATGACCTATGCGTACGGTACCCACGGGGTAGAGGTGGAGGTGGATAGAGAGACGGGCAAGGTCAAGATCCTCAAGTACGTCGCTGCCCACGACGTGGGAAAAGCCATCAATCCCATGCTCTTGGAAGGGCAGATCTATGGGGCCGTCTCCATGGGTGTGGGGTATGGGCTTACGGAGCAGTTGATCTTTGACAAGGGGGAGTGCATGAACCCCACCTTCCGAGACTATAAAGTGCTGACGGCTAAGGATGTGGTACCGGTTGAGCCTATCATCGTTGAGACCATGGATAAGGACGGTCCCTTCGGGGCAAAGGGGATCGGAGAGCCGGGCTGCGTCCCCACGGCCCCGGCCATTGCCAATGCCATCTACGATGCCATCGGGGTAAGGATCTTGGATCTTCCCATCACGCCGGAGAAAATTCTGAAGGCCATCAGGGAAAGGGAGGGCGAAAAAACATCGTGACGAGCCTTTCGGAGGAACGGTTCATTCTGGACAGAGGATTCCGTCGAAAATCCTGTAGAGGGTGAAATAGCCTCTCTTCCAGCTCATGATTGCGGAGAGCGCTCTCCGTCCCCGTAACTCCCCACAAATCGAGGCCACTATCTCCCCGCCTTTGAAGATGATTTTCCCGTCCTTGTTGCCGTCCTTGATCACGAGGGCGATGCCGAGCTTACTGAGGGAGATCGACCTGATAATTTCGGAGATATCGTGGCACAGCACTTCCCCACTAAACCCCTTGGGGGCGGGCTTGGGCCCTGCGCTTTCATTGAGGTGAGCCCGGACCTTCTCGATTTTCGACGGGTCTACTACGTTCATGGCCTTCCTTTCTCAAAAAAAACCGGGCATCCTTTGGGGAAAGCCCGGTCTTGTGGACATACCGATCTTTTCAGTATCATGAGCTTCGGCAACCCGGCTGTCCCTTCATTTGGGGACCCGCGGCTTTCCCTCCGCCGTTTCCACCGGCGGACGACCCCGCCTCGCGACGGGTGTGGCATTTCGGCTTTTTTCGCCCAGATTATGCAAGGTTCATACCAAAGGCACTTCGCGTCTGAAACCCCGTCCCAAAACCACCTGGGCATAGGACTGATTTTTAATATTTCTTTCTGATTATAGATAGTTAGCCATTATTCACAGGGGATGAACGATACCTTTCCTTGGGGAGTTGAGGTGAGATCGTGAGGCTCGTGACATTTTTTGTCAACGAAGGGCCCACTTATGCGGCATTCACGCATGCTCATCCCGGGAGACCACTGCGACCACGGGCCTCTCAGAGATGGCATGGCCCAATACGACCCTGTTTATCTGAGGATGCCGCCTCTCCAGTATCCGCCTCGCCAAGGCCCTCCCCTTTGCGCGTCCATCGGGTATATCGACCTTATTCAGAAAGGGGATGATGGTGGAATTGGGGGGAGCGCCCTTGGCCATCCCCTTGGGATGGACGACCAGCTCCGCAACGACATCGACGGTCACCTTCTCCCCCAACGGCAAACCCGTCAACTGGGAGACGATATGGGGCCGGAAGACATGGTCCTTGGACAATTCAACACCGATGCCATCGATTCCCACCACGACAACCACCAAAGATGTGTTAGAGGGGATCACGGGTTCGGTCTCGTTGGGAGCCTTGAGGGGAAGCCGGGCAGCCCCATCGGCCTCGACGATGATGCGGTCGACCTCATCCAGGGCTTCCAGTCCGTCAATGAGTTCAGGGCTCACTCCCTTCAGCTTTTCCCCGGGCAACCGACACTCGGCTAGCGTAACGTGTCCATGTCGATTGATCAGATCGGGGAGGGCCGTGTGGATGTCCCCCGCCTCCTCTATCACGAACAGGAAGGGGGTCTCCTGAGGGGAGGGTATGAAGATCTTGGTTGTCGTAGAGGTGATGACGCGATCTCCAAGCTTTTTCAGTTCCGCTGCCATAGCGAACATCAAGCTGGTCTTACCCCCCGCCCCAACGAGGCAGATTATCCGATGTCGGTTCAGTTCCAATGCATCGCGAAGGCGGTCAACGCTCCGCATGGCCATCTCCCGGGAATGTATTACCCCTGGATTATTCAAGGAACCTCGCCTTCGGCCTTACGTCATTGCAGCCCGATCTCCGCGGGAAGGTTAACCGCCCCACGGCATCTTGGAGTAAGCGTCGGAGAGTTTATCGCGGTACTCACGGAAAAACCGTTCGTGGCTCTTTTCCCACGTTGATAGCATCTTGAGGGCCTCCTTGGCCTTGCCCTGGGTACTATCGGCCATCTTCTCGTAGAACTCGCTCAGGTCCCTCTCAATAAGCCACGCCGTGTTAAAGACGGTCACATCCGGAACCATAGATCCCTCGACACACTGCTGTAAGAACTCCGACCTGGCTCGCTCGTCGAAATAATTGGTCGGCTCCAGGGCAACCTCTTTCTCGCTTGGCAGCTCAATTTCCCCCTTCTCCCTCAGATCCGCTAGTATCTTTTTGACAAAGAGGATATGTTTCTCCTCCTCCTCGATTAACCGCTTGAATGCGCTCACCGCGGCTCCCACTCCCATACGGTTGAGCGAATGCTGGAAAAAACTCTTTCCGGTTTCCTCCTGGTTGAGGGCGTACTCGAAAATCTTAATCAGCCTCTCATTTACTGACATCCTTTTCCCTCCTGTTTGGTTATGGCCTCTATGGTACAACGACCCCCGAGAATGTCGGCTTGGTTCAAGACCTCTTATAACCCAACCAGATGATGTAGATGATCATGAAAACCACTGAAACGGTGGCCGGTACCGCCGTTCGCTTGCTGAAGAGCGCCAGCGCCAGCCCACCCGCGAGGCCGTAGTTCTTGAGCGTACCGAGAAGAATGAGACTGGTCAGCGTCTTCTGGTCGATTGGGAAAAGGACGCCCACCCTTTCGATAGCCAATCCCAAGAGGAAGGTGCTCGCTAAGGCAATGGAGGCGACTGGGATCAGGGATAGGGGGGTTCCGAGGAAGACCGCGCGGTTAAGCCCAACAATGGTGAATGCGACGACAAAGAAGCTCCAATTGGTGATGGTACCCTTAAAGGGCTCTATCTTTGCCGCTACCCTGGTCCAAACCAAGGTTCGTGAGAGGATAAGGGGCACGATGATCAGTTCGACCATGATGATGAACAATTTTAACGGGTCTATGGAGCCTGTTCCCAGAAGTCCCAGGACGATCAGCGGGGTGATGATCAATGCCCCGAGGTAGCCCCCGATGCTTCCGCAGAGGGAGAAAGTGCTGTTGCCTTTCAAAAAGCCGGTAAAGGGGATCACCGCCACTGCGGGGGGGACGGCCGCGATGATGATGAACCCGCTCCGGAGGGCCTCGTCTCGGATGAGTAGCATGCTCAACCCGAGGATAACCCCCCCAAGCAAGGCGTAATTCATGCCCAGGCCGCTCAGGGCTGGAATCAACAAGGCCCGAGGAGAGCGTAGTTCGCCCATGGAAATACCCACGGTTGAGAGGGTCATTACCAGGGCAAGGGCCGGAAGGGTCAGCGGCTCAGTCCATTCGGCCCCCTCTCCCCAGAGAAATCCGAGTACCAGAGACGAAAAGAGGACGAAGTTTCGATCGCGCAACAAACGCAGGGGATTAACCATGGTGCATATCCATTTGCTCTCAGACAAGCTTGCTTACGGCCGTTACTACTGCATCATAGTCCGGTTCTTGGGTGATCTCCTTGACCAACTGCACGTACTGAATGATCCCGTTTCGATCTACCACGAACACCGCCCTGGCCAGCAACCGCAGTTCCTTGACCAGCACGCCGTATGATGTACCGAAGGAGGCATCCCGATGGTCGGAGAGCGTTTGAACCCTGGTGACACCTGCGGCGCCGCACCAGCGTTTTTGGGCAAAGGGGAGATCCATGCTCACGGTGAGCAGCACGACGTCGGGACTCAGCCGTGCGGCCTCGTCGTTGAACCTCCGCGTCTCGGTATCGCAGACCGGAGTGTCAAGTGACGGTACGGAGGAGATGATACACACCTTGCCCCGGAACGACGAAAACCCCACGGTCGACAGATCATTAGAGACAACCTCAAACTCCGGGGCCGCATCGCCGACATTAACCTCGTTTCCCACAAGGGTCAACGGGTTTCCCTTCATGGTTACGATTCCCGTCCGTTCATTCATGTGGGCCTCCTTTCCCCCAAGGGATGTAATGTACGAACAGGAGCAGATCACTTACGAACCCCCTCCCGCTCTTTCTGGGAGTGCCATATCTCCGTGCGCTCCCTTAAACTGCAGTAGCCCTGAATCCCGATGATCACATGGTCGAGTACATCTATATCGACAATTTCGCTTGCCCCACAAACCCGTTTCGTGAGTTCGATATCATCTTTGCTGGGGACGGGATCTCCCGAAGGGTGATTATGAACGAGAATGAGAGCAGCAGCATGGGACTCGATAGCTGGGTAGAAGATTTCCCTCGGATGGCCAAGGCTTGCGTTCAACGTGCCTATGGCGATGACCTCATCGCGGATGAGTTTATTTCGGGTATCGACATAGAGACCTCTCAGGTGTTCCTTTTTCAGCCTTGCCATGTCCTTCGCGTATTCAAAAACCTCCTCGGGTGAACGTAGGTAGACCTCGGCTGGCCTCCCAAAGAGCCGTTTGCCCAGTTCAAAGGCGGCGACCACCTGACAGGCTTGTACCGGCGATAACCGGAGGACCCTCTCTAAGGTAGCCACATCGCCTCGAGAAAATACCGCCTGATCGCCGTACTGAGACATGATTCTCTTGGAGAGCTCCAGAATGCCCTCTTTCCTCGTGCCCTTGCCCAGGAGTACTGCCATCAATTCGTAATTCTTTAAGGAGGCCGGCCCGTATTTCCTCAGCTTCTCCCTCGGCTTTTCCTCCTCGGGCAGGTCACGAATACGCAGCTGGTAGGATGTATTCGACTTATCCATACTCATTCTCCATACCATATGAGGGGTGATTCATTCAATGGGAACCCCTTCCACTATACCGATATATGGAAAAATCTCAATAAAAGGGGACAGGCTGCTTTTTGATAGAAGAATTCAATGCGCTGGGCTGTCAAGAACTGAAAAAAGTAGCCTGTCCCCCTTTCTTCCCTTTGGAAATTCCCCGCGTTTGGCTGTATATTTTATGGGATTTCATTGAGGAGGGCGGTCTTGGCACTGGCCGTGAGCGTGAGGGATGTGTGGAAATCGTTCCGCTCAGCCTGGTTCTGGGGAGAGCGGAATGAGGTCCTTCGGGGTATCGACCTGGATATCGAGGAAGGGCGGATCTTCGGCATCCTTGGGCCCAATGGAGCGGGAAAGACCACTTTTCTCTCCATCCTGTCTACCCTTTTGCTGGCGGACAGGGGCCAAATCCAGGTTTTGGGAATGGACGTGGTTAAGCGGGGAAGTCGGATAAGGGAGAGAATCAACATATCCAGTGGCAATGCCAACTTCCTCTGGAGCCTTACCGTTCGAGAGAACCTCACATTCTACGCCATGTTGTATGGCTTGGGGGGGAGGGATCGCGCCGAAAAGGTGGACGAGGTCATTGCCCTCTTCGAGCTGGGGAATTGCGAGGGAACCCCCTTCGACAAGTTGTCGACGGGGATGAAACAGAGGTTGGCGCTCGCAAAATCCATGGTCAACAGCCCGGAAATCCTCTTCTTGGATGAGCCCACGGTGGGCCTTGATCCCCAGGTATCCGCGAAGATTCGCGATCAGATCAAGGAGATACAGCGGGAGAGGGGAATTACCATCGTGCTGACCACCCACAATATGGCGGAGGCCGAATATCTCTGTGATCGAATCGCATTCCTGAAGGGGGGGAGGATTTTGACCGTCGGTACTGCCCATGAGCTCAAACGCAGCGTTCGGTTGGGCGATGTCATTACCATCCACTATGAGGGGATCCTCGATTCGGTCGCCCTGGAGAGGCTTCCCGGTGTGATCGATTTCTCCCTATCGGACGGCGGCTGTCTGTTTGTGGTGGACAGTGCCTCAAGAAGGATGAGCCCCATTCTGCAGGGGTTGTGGGGAGCGGGAATCGTGGTGAAGGAGGTCAAGACCTGCGAGACGAATTTGGAGGAGGTCTTCATTGAGTTTGCGAAGTGAGTGGACCAAGATCCTGGCCTTTGTTTTCAAGAATGTGATCATCACCAGGAGCAATGTTTTCAGCGTCTTCGAGGTTCTCTTCTGGCCCACTGTGGGACTGCTTTCCGTGGGCTTGCTCGCCAAATACTTGCAACTGGGTCCCGATATGACCGCCTTCATCCTCATCGGGGTCATCTCCATGAGCGTTGTTCAGGTCTGTCAGATCGACATCGCCTACGTCCTGCTGTATGATGTCTGGGGCAAGTGCGTTAAGCACGAGTTCATCGCCCCCATCAGTTCGGTCCATCTCATCCTGGGATCGTGGCTGATCGGGATTTTTCGAAGCGGCGCCATCTTTATCCTCCTGGTTTTCTTCAGCTCCCATGCCTTCCGCTTCGATTTCCTGAAACCGGGAGTAGGGGCTCTCGCTCTCTTTCTCGTGGGCCTCTTCCTCACTTCGGCTTTAGTGGGAATAACCGTGTGTATCCTGGTCTTGGTCTTCGGACACAAAGCCGAAGTTGCTGCATGGTCCCTAGTGAGCGTAATGCTGTTGATCTGCGGGATCTACTATCCCATCTCCATGCTTCCCGCTCCCATTATGGTAGCCGCGAAGCTCATTCCCCTCACCTATTTCCTGGAGTATTTTCGCTCCTTCTACGGTTTCTCCAGCGATCTTAGCGGGTTTCTGACGAGGGGATATGGATACGCATTGCTCTACCTCGGGCTGGCATGGGTCGGTTTAGACCTTGTAATCCGGAACGCCAAAAGGACGGGGATTCTGATCAAACTGTCCGAGTGAGCAAAAAGGGGACAGGCAACTTTTCCCAGTTCTTGGCCGCCCAACGTCATTCAATTTCTCTATCAAAAAGTAGCCTGTCCCCTTTTCCCTTTTTCGTTTTTCCTAGGGGAGACCCTCCTTTTTCCTCGCTGCCCTAATCCAGATCTTAACCTTGGCCATATCAATGGGCTGAGACGTGATGCCATAGTCATTGTTCGCCCGAACGAGTTGTGTATAGAGCTCGCGAGGCTTCTGCTGGGCCAAGGTTTGCACATCATCCACGCCGGCCTCCCTTAAGAGGAGGAAATTTCGGATACCGAGGCCCTTCAACCCAATCAGCTGAGACCATCTGGCCCAATCGGAGATTCGGTCATCGGAGATTCCCAGTTTTTTCGCCAATTCTTTGCGCCCCTGGGGTTCCTCAATTCTCCGAGATAGCTCATCAACGGTGTGCAGACCCATTTCCACCAGCTTTCCCCGGAATTGGGGCTCAATCAAGCTCAAATCGGAGACTCTGGCTACATAGGAGTCGATGGTCTTCGTATCTATGGAATGAAAAACGAAGGGGTAGAAGATGGCCATCGCCACAACGCTGAGGGCAATAGGCACGGGCTTTGTCCCTTTTCCGAGGTTGAGGGCGTACTGATCCCGTTCCCATCCCCTTCCGTGCCTGAACAGCGAGATGAAGTTATAGATGGCGTAGCACTCGACGGCAAAGGGAGAAAACCCCAGAAACCCCAAAAAGGGCATTTCGAATCCCTTCAGTTCGTCGAAGAAGGGGACGGTGTAAACCCACCGAGAACGAGCCCAGAAGTTCCAGAATTCCCATAAGAGGCCGCATATCAACCCGGCCGTCAGAAGAAGGAGAAATTTCCTCGGATCCCCCCGTTCCCAGTCGCGCATCAGCGATTTTACCCCAAAGCGGTGGTTGACCGGTTCCAGGAGGAAGATGAAGGACCCCCAGATGAGGGGAAAGCAGTATTTGGGGAGAACGATGGGGAGGATCAGGAACGCCCCGCCCACCATCCAGAAGGGCATGTACCACTTTTGGCTCTCGGGTATCGCGGGAACGGAAAACCCCCTATAGAGTCCACTGTTCTCCAGGAGCTCCGTGGTCTCGAAAACACCGAGGAGCACCGTGGAATAGGCGACCATGTAACCGATCCACCTCACGGCGATCTCCCTAGGTATATTGATGTAGTACCAGTTCTTCAGGGAGAGGTTCACCAGTTCGAAGAAGAGCCACACCGCCACGGACCAGGGCATCAGGAGGAAGAACTCCTTGGTCCGGTTCATCAAGAGGGAGTTCCCCTGGATTCTGTAGATGAGGCTGTCGCATATGAGGATATACGACCACCAGGCAAAACAGTAGAACCAGGAAACGAAGGGCTCAACCCCCCTGAACATCATGATCTCCGCGAGGATCAAAATCCCGAGGCCAATGATCCCGTGGATATTCGGTTTTTTCCCTTCAGATCCTTTCATCATCCCGGATACCCTTGTGTGAGATCGTCTTTCTCCCTCTTTCCCGTTTCCCCCTTCGGTGGATGAAATCCAAACGGCGAACGACCGACCTATTTAACCATAAAAGCGACGGGCCTTCAATGGAAGGACGACCGGAGTTCCCCCGAGTTCGGCAGAACACCATCCCCAATGGGCTCCCGTTGGGGGGAAAGTCCCTGAGTTCCTAGAGGATCATCGGGTTACAAAAACTCCCATTAAGAGTCAGAAGACTCCAGGATGAGCATTGGAGTGAGATGACAACTCGCCTCCCTTTGTGCAAAGTTTTCATACCCAGGACAAAAATTCTCCAGATGTGATTTCCTCGAGGTTATCAGGAGCATATACGGTTTTTATCGCATTCTCCCCTCACTCCATCCCCGAGCAGTTGGCACGGGTCGTGCAAAGGAGGCAAAAAGTGTAACCGATAGGCCAAACCATTCTTGCTTTTTTATTGATCTAATCCGTTTTCAGCTTCCGTGGCAACGAGGAAGATCTGATGTATCTTGGGTGTCCGAAGGTATTGGAATCTCCACTCAACTCTCGAACCGTTCTCACATTACGAAAGGGGAAAGCCATGAAGAATTTCCATTCTCACTTAATTCGGTCCATCTCTGGGGCTGTATTGGTCGCACTGATCTTTTTTCTCCCTGTCGGCCCAGCCGCTTCCGCCGAACCGCCGCCCGACTTTCTCGCCGCGTGGGGCTCAGGTGGCTCGGGTGAAGGCCAGTTTTCCTCCCCGAGAGGTGTGGCCGTTGACAGCGCGGCTAACGTCTACGTAGCCGACTCCTATAACCACCGCATCCAGAAGTTCGACGCTGGCGGCACCTTTCTGGCCCAGTGGGGTTCGTCTGGCACTGGCGATGGCCAATTTTTTGGCCCGTGGGATGTGGCCGTTGACAGTGCGGGCAACGTCTACGTGGCGGATACGGGAAACCACCGCATTCAGAAGTTCGATGCCGGCGGCACCTTTCTGGCCCAGTGGGGTTCGTCTGGCTCAGATGTTGGGCAGTTTTCCTCCCCGAGAGGCGTGGCCGTTGACGGTGCGGGCAACGTCTACGTGGCCGACTCCTATAACGACCGCATCCAGAAGTTCGATGCCGGCGGCACCTTTCTGGCCCGGTGGGGGGTGTATGGCGAAGGCGAGGGCCAATTTTCCTACCCCTTTGGCGTGGCCGTTGACAGTGCGGGCAACGTCTACGTGGCCGACACCCTTAACGACCGCATTCAGAAGTTCGATGCCGGCGGCACCTTTCTGGCCCAGTGGGGGGTGTATGGCGAAGGCGAGGGCCAATTTTCCTACCCGTCCGGCGTGGCCGTTGACGATGCGGGTAACGTCTACGTAGCCGATACGTCCAATCACCGCGTCCAGAAGTTTGGTTACCCATCCCTCGACGTCAACGTAGAAGTCGACATCAGACCCTGGTCGTGCCGGAATCCCTTGAATATGAGGAGCAGGGGAGTCCTTCCCGTTGCTATTCTGGGTAGCGCGGATTTGGATGTCCGCACCATCGTTGTGACAACAATCACCCTGAGCCTGGAAGGGGCTGAAGAGGGCGCGGCGCCGATTCGCTCGACGTACGCAGATGTTTCAAGACCCCTCGAAGGAGAACTCTGCGAACGGTCCGAATTGGGACCAGACGGCTATGAGGACCTAATCTTGAAATTCAAAACTCAGGAAGTTGCTGAGGCTATCAGGGCTCTTGGAGAGGTGAATCACAGGGACGTGGTCGTCCTTACCATAAGTGGTACCTTGGAGGATGGAACTCATTTTGCGGGCGAGGACTCCGTCAAGATCATTAAGAGGAGATGCAAAAAGCATTGGAAATGGAGTAAGGGTAAGAAAGGGTGTAAATAGACCATTCCGAAATCTATCCCATTGGAGAAGAGCAAGGGCAGGGCCAGCAATGGCCCTGCCCTTTTTTCGGTGCGAACGGGGGAAAATCCCTCCGGGCCAGCGTACACGTCCCTTCCGTTGTTCACCATCCCTTCTCATTTTGGACCTCAAGGACAACTTTTTCCTTGAAATTTCAAGGGGTTTGGTTTATCCATAAGGCTATGGCAATGGGTTGGAAGGATGTGGTCGGATTCGGGGCGTTGAACGTCGACCTTCTCTATGAGGTCGATTTGTCCAATCTCCCCCGTTTCGGCGGCGTCCGGTTGGAGGCTGGAAGGGAGGTCCACGCTAGCGATGAGGAGTTTCGGCACCTGTTAGCGTTGCTTCGTCGGCATGGCCGATTCAAGGGAAGGTTCGGGGGAGGGTCGGCGGCAAACACGGTCTCGGCCCTCTCCAGGATGGGGTTCAATACGGCCTTTATCGGGAAGGTGGGCAAAGGCGAGGACGGTGAATTCCTCATCCATTCCCTCAAGGCGGGGAAGGTGGATACTCGGTGGGTGAGGAGGAATCATAAGAGTGGCGTTTGCCTGATAATCCTGGACAGATCTCAAGACCGTTCCATTTTCAATCAGCCCAATGCCAATGACACCCTCCGCGTCGATGAAATCGATGTAGGGCTCCTTTCTCAAAGCCGACTCCTGCACATGACCTCCTTTGCAGGGGAACTTCCCATGAAGGCCCAAAAGGCGGCCCTCGAACATCTTCCTTCCGGAGGAAAGGTGAGCTTTGACCCGGGGGAGATGTATGCCAGGCGGGGATTGAAGGAGATAGAGGCATTTATCACCATGTGTTGGGTCCTCTTCGTGACCGACAGGGAGATAAAGCTCCTCACGTCGATGGATTATGAGCCGGGTTGTAGGCACCTATTGAGCTATGGTCCCGAAGTCGTTGTCTGTAAAAGGGGAAAAGAGGGGTCCTATGTCCTCTCTCGAGAGGGCGCCTTGGTGGTCGCAGCCGAGGAGGTTGAGGTGGTGGATACTACCGGGGCTGGGGATGTCTACAACGCGGGATTCCTCGCGGGTATGCTCCTGGGCAAATCCTTGAGGGACTGCGTGCTCTTCGCGACGAAGGTTGCCGGTAAGAGCGTGACCGGACTTGGAAGGGATCGTTACCCCACAGAGGAGGATTTGAGGGGGTTTTTTGACCTCACAAAGGAGTGATGGAAGATGAGCTATACAATGGGATGGTTCTCGACGGGGCGTGATGAGGCGGCTAGGGAATTATTGGGGACGGTTCATGAGAGTATCTCCAAAGGGGTGATTCCGGGGAGAATCAGCTATGTGTTTTGTAACAGGCGGCCCGGGGAAACCCTCGAGAGCGACCGCTTCATTGAGCTGGCCAAGATGCTGGACATAAAGGTGATCTTCCTCTCCAGTGCTGAATTTGAACCGCGCATCCGATCGGTTTCGCCGGAGATTTGGCGTAGCAAGTATCACGAGGAAGCGATGAACAGGGTGCAGAAATACGGTGCAGAGGTCATCGTTTTGGCGGGTTATATGTTGATCGTCAGCCCGGAGATGTGCAGGCGTTCCACCATGATCAACCTCCATCCCGCCAAACCGGGTGGACCTAAGGGTACTTGGCAGGAGGTCATCTGGGAACTGATTCGGGACGGGGCCTCCGAAACGGGCGCAATGATGCACCTGGTTACGGATCAGCTGGATGAGGGTCCGCCCATTACGTATTGTACCTTTCCCATTCGTGGTGAGGGGTTTGATCCCCTTTGGGATACTATGAGAAGGGCGTTGATGGAGAAAAACATGGCCGATATGATCGGGGAGGGAGGAGAAAAAAACCCACTTTTCATGGAAATCCGGCGGCAGGGGGTGAGGAGGGAGGTTCCCCTGCTGGTTTACACTTTGAAGGCCTTAGGCGAGGGAAGGATACGGGTTATCGAGGGGAAGGTCGTGGACGACAAAGGCCAAGAGGTTGAACCGATTCTCCTCAATGATGAGGTAGAGGCGTATCTGAGGGAAGTGGCCCCTGAATGATGTGAGCTGGGTATCCTTGCCTATTGAGGCCCGATGGCGAGGAGGCGGGCTGTGAAGACGAGGCAATTTAACACCGATTGCGAGGGCCCCATCTCGAAGAACGACAATGCCATGGAGCTGGTCGCCTCCTGTATCCCGGACGGAGGGCGATTCTTCTCCCTGGTCAGCAAATACGACGATTTCCTCGCAGACGTCGAGAAATGGCCTGGCTACAAGGCGGGGAATACCCTGAAGCTCATTCTGCCTTTTTTGAAGGCCCATGGAATGACCCACGTCGAGATGGTGGACTACTCCAGGGAACACATCCTGTTGGTGAGCGGGGCGGTTGAGACCTTGCGGTATGTGAACCAATTGATGCCCTCCTTCATCATCAGCACGAGCTACGAGCCGTATCTCCGCGCGTTGTGCGACGTGGTTGGGTTCCCCTACGACCAGGTGTACTGCACTAAGGTAAATATCGATGCGCATCCGCTGGGCAAGGGGGAGGGGGCACGGCTGAGGGCGCTGGCATCGGAGATTGCTCGCATGAAGATGATCAGTTGGCCCGATGAGGCGAGGGGCACCGAGGACATGGCTCCAGAGGATCAGGGGACGGTGAACCGGTTGCACCAGATCTTTTGGGAGGAGATCCCCGCCATGGAGGTGGGGAGGATTTTCGAAGAGGTGAACCCGGTGGGCGGCGCTGAGAAGGCGAGGGCGATAGTGGATAGCCTGGGGAGGACGGGGGGCCAGCTTGCCGACGTGATCTACGTTGGGGATAGTATCACCGATGTCCAGGCCTTCGAGTTGGTGAAGGGTGGCGGCGGAGTGGCTGTCTCTTTCAATGGGAATGGTTACGCCGTTCGATCGGCGGACATCTGTTGCATGTCCAAGGATACCGTTGTGCTCTCCCTGTTGGCCTCTCGCTTTCATAAAGGGGGAAGGGATGGGGTAGTGGAGTTGGCCGAGAATTGGAGTCGGCCCTCCATCGAAGGGGTGGGCGTAGATGAAGAGCTGGGGATCCAGCTACGCTCCATTTCCGATGAGGACTTCCCCACGGTGAAATTCGTCGCTCAGTCGAATATCGGTCGGCTCGTCGAGGAGAGCGAGGCATTCCGCAAGCAGGTGAGGGGCGTGGAGATCGGATCTCTCGGATGAACCCCGGGGGTTGAAATTGTCGGAAGATCGGAACTTAATTTCGGGCATCGAATATTTCAACAGGGGAATGCTCGAGAGCGCCATCCATGAGTGGGAGAAGGCCGTGGAGGCCAACCCCAACCGGGCGGAGGCTCACAATATCCTCGGTTTTGGGTACGAGAAGAGGGGCATGCTGGAGGAAGCCATCGCCGAGTATAGAAAGGCCATCGGCATTAACCCGAATTACGCCATGGCCCATATTAACTTGGCCCTGGCCTCCGGGAAAAAGGGGGAGTACGGAGATGGATTCATCCAGCTGATGAGGGCGTTGGCAAAAAGGCCTAATTTGATTGAGGGGCACCATGGCCTGGCCGTCGCGTACTTCAGGGCGGGCAATTTTGAAAGGGCCATCTCCGAGTGGAACAAGGTCCTTTCCCTCTTTCCGGGCATCGCGGTGGTCCATTTCAATCTCGGAAACGCCTATAGAAAGATGGGCCTCCTCCGAGAGGCCATCTCCGCATATAGGAAGGCGGTTCGGATAAAGCCCACCTATGCAAAAGCCCACAACAACCTGGCGATTCTCTATTCAGCCACAGCTCACTATGATCTCGGGCGGAGGCACCTCAAGATTGCCGAGGCATTGGGTTACCCGGTCCACCCAAACCTACAGGGCCTCTTCAGGAGAGTGTTTGGGGAGAACCCTCGAGGCTCGCCGCTATCTTGATCTGGTGAGCTCTCGCAATGGACGCATTTTCCCTATGTGGCGCCTCTGGAGGGAGGACCAATCGAGGCGCTTTGGTCTGGGACGTGGATGACGAACGGGCATGGATGTGGTGGGGGTGACGATGAGGTTCACCGATACGTCTCTTTCTCCGAAGGGGAGTTCCTCGAAGACCTGGGTGTCGTCAACGATGGCGATAACCGGGGTTTCTCCTCCCACGGAGCCGATCTCCCTCAGGATCATATACTCTAGATCGAAGTATCCCGTCCCCTTTCCGATTCGGTCACCTTGGAGGCTGACGGCCACTGCACCCGTCACCAGGAGGTCGATTCGGCCGATTTCCCCCACTGTGGTGGCCAGTTTCCTCCCGTATCTCGTTACCCCAAAGCTGCTGACGGCTTTGGCCCAGAGAGGTGGGGGTATTTGGTTCCCAGGTATTTCGTAGAACCCATCCCGCAGGCCCGGTGTGGCCATGATCAGCGTCTTTCGATCCTGGAGGAGGTTGATCCTCACCTGGAGTTGGGGCCGATCGGGGGGTACCATGACGCTGAGGCTCCCCTTGTAGAGGCGTGTCCGACGCAGCCTTTCGGCTGCCTTGTTTTGACCCGGAAAGGGGGGAATCCTCCCGTACGGATCCCCGTGGAGTCCCTCCTGGGCTATCTTCCTCCATACCTTCTCCCGGATCGTTTGTTTATCCATCGGGCTGTTCACGAATGAGACAGCAATATCGTGTGGAGTTTCCCGATTTCTATTGCGAATATTTTTGTAACCTGTTGATCATAGGGGAACTCACGGACTTTCCGTCCAACTGGATATCAGCTTCGTCCGGCCGAGTGCGCTCAGGGATTGGGGATATTCTTGTAACTGGTTGATAATAAAACAGGTTCCGTTTTTCTCAAGAGAACACCATTGTCCCCTCGCAGTGCTTCGGGGCTGAACACCCCTCAGCAGGTTGAGGTTAGAGGTTGGAGGTTGAGAATAATTACCAAAGATTATTTCACGTTCGCTCCAGGGATTTGCCCAACAATCCCTCGGAAGGTGACCTTTTTGCGCGTACGGAAAATACCTTCTTTCAACCTTGACCTCTCAGCCTTAGCCTTAACCTTAACCTTAACCTTCCTCCCTGCTCACCCTCGATGGGTACCCTACTTCTCCGGCAGATTGTGCTCATGGACAACGGTGCTCTCCCAAAAATCAGGAAACTCCTGAAGATCGTCCGTTGACAAGCAAAGTGGATTTTGATAGGCGTTACATTATCCATAAACTAACAACTTTACAAGGATATTTTCAGTCCCATGGGAAGGCGGAGGGAAAAAAAGCGAAAAACCAGGGGTGTTGCGTACAGCGAAGAGACCCTCCAAGCCGTTCAGACCATCATCGATAGGATCGACCTGTATCAACGGCAGGAAGAGGACCCCCGACGCTCTTATGCGTTTGTATCGCAGTTCCTGGGAAAGTCGGAGGAATTGGATGTGGCCATCGCCGAGGGTTTGGCGAGGATCCCAACCGAGGCCACCGCCGCTATCCTGATGGAGATGAAGGGTGCTTGCCGAAGCAAACCCCTGTTCAAGGCCGTAAAGAAATCCCTCTATCGTCTGAAGCAGAGGGGGGTATCTGTGGAGGATACAGGGGAGGAGGAGAGGGGTGCCCCGGCGATTCGGCCCCTTCCCACCGGTCAACCTCAGGGATTTGTCAGCGGCATAGACTACCGGGGCAGTCGGCTCATCATCCTGACCATTCCCAGAATTCCCCGGGGTCTCCGCACATTTCAGGCACTGGTAAGCGATAGTGAAGGCCTGGCGAATTTCCAACGGGATGAGATGACGAAGAAGGCCTTTCATGCATTTCTGGGAGACTTTAGGGAGAGGGCGGGGTTTCCCATTGTGGAAATTCCACCGGCCTATGGACGATTTCTCTTGGAGGAGGCATACGCCCTGACCGAGAAGATGGGGAAAGCCCCTCCCCAGGAGTTTCTCATGGCCAAAAAGGAGATCAGCGAGATCGAGAATGGGGTTCATGGTCCTTTGGTCTACCAATTCCTGGATGGGGAGGAGATTAAGGGGAATGACCGCTTTCTTGCCGACTCGAAGAACCTCATTGCAGGGGGAGATCTGGTTAACTGGGTACTGGACCCCGAACAGGTTGAACCATACGTGAGGGCGGTGAAGGAGGCGGAGGCGAGCCAACTGTCGCTTAATCCCAGGCAAAAGGAAGACTGGCTTCAAGGGATATACGGACGAGCCCTCAGAGAGCTCTTCCCTGCCGATCGGAGGCTCCTTTACAAGAGAAGGCTCGAGGAGATGGCATACGTGTTTTTCAAACTGAATCGAGGCGATGAGGCAAAAGGTTGCCTTGCGGCAGCCATCGATTTGGAAAAGGAGATCAGCTCATTCCGTCCCAATCCCTTCTTGCTTCAACTGGTGATCACATCCATCTACCGCGTCATGGCGGAAACGGACGAGAAAGAGGAGAAAGAGTCCTCCTTGATCATAAGGCCATGAGATACCCGAGCACCTCATGGTTCACGTGCTGCGGTTGTGCGGTGCTGCAGTTGGACAGGGCTTTTTTTTAACGTCTTCAGGGCGCTAACGGTATGGGCTGCGTTGCCAGGGGGTTTCTGCCGAGACCCGATATTCGGGATAAGCCCTTCTGGAAGGGACGAGAATGGGCACGGGAAGTCGAGACATGCGGAATACATTGAGGGGAATGGATGCCATTTTCAACGCCCGGTCCGTTGCGGTCGTGGGCGCATCCGATGACGAGCGGAAGCTCGGCTTTCACGTTATGAAGAGCTTGATCCAAGGGGGATATTCGGGAACCATTTTTCCCATCAATCCCAGAAAGCGGGAAATCCTGGGAATGAAAGGCTATCCCTCGTTGGCCCACGTGCCGGAAATGGTGGACCTCTGTATCGTTGCGCTTCCCGCCGGGCTTGTGCCGGGGATAATCAGGGATTGCCGGGAAAAAGGCGTAAGGGGCGTAGTACTCATCACGGCCGGTTTCAGGGAAATCGAAGATGAGTCGGGAGGGAGGCTGCAGGACGAGATCACCTCTCTCGCCGATGAGGCCGGCATTCCGGTGATCGGGCCGAATACCTTTGGCATCGTCAACCTCCATGCCGGGCTCAATGCCTCCTTCACCCCGCAGTTCTCCAATGTCAAAAAGGGAGGGATTAGCCTGTTGAGCCAGAGCGGTGGCATGTCCCACATGATGGGGTTCCTTTCCATGAGGGACGATTTCGGCTTCAGTAAGATCGTGGGCCTGGGAAACCGATGCACTATAGATTTTGCCGATATGATCGCCTATCTGATGAGAGACCCGGCGACTCGGGTGATTGCCATGTACGTGGAGGGTATCGATAATCCGCGCCGCCTGCTGGAGGTGGCCAAGGCGTTCAGGGGTAAGAAGCCGATTGTGGCGTATAAGGTAGGCCTTTCGGCGGTCAGCGATTTGGCGTCCAAATCCCATACGGGTTCGCTGGCGGGTCGGCATGAGTTATACGAGGGTGCCTTCAAACAGGCTGGAATTCTCACTGTGGAAAGCTCATTGGAGCTTCTGGACGCGGCCAAGGCCCTCTCATCGAGTCCGCTGCCCAAGGGCCGCGCTGTAGCCGTCCTCTCCGGTCAGGCAGGGCCTGCAATGGCTGCATGCGACATGTGTGAGAAAGAGGGACTGCGTGTTGTTCCGTTCTCGGGGGAAACTCGGAGAAGGATAGAGGACCTTCTTCCTCCCATGGCCATAAGGACAAACCCCGTGGATATGGGTCCCGCGTGGTACGATTCGCGGGCAATACGGGGAATTGTTGAGTCCGTCCTTCGGGACAAGGCCGTCGACGCTATACTGCTGTGCATCATGTTTGCCTCGGCCAACGAGGGCTCAATTCGGGCATTATCCGGTTCATTGGGGAAATGGGGCAGGGAGAAGCCCATCGTGTGCTGTCTTTCCTCGCCCCCGGGGATTTGGGATGAGGAGGTGGAGTCCCTGGTGGAGAAGGGGAGCATCATAAACTACCCTACACCGGAGAGGGCTGCGAAGTCGTTATCCGCGCTCTGGAAATACAAGAGCGTGAAGGAGACGTCCAAGGGAATGGGGAAAGCCCTTGAGCGGCTCCACATACCGAAGGGGAGAGGCCCATGATCGTTCCCCGATCCGGAGTTTCCCGATTTCAATTGAGAGGATTTCCTGTACCCTGCTGATCATACGGAAACACAGGGATTTTACCCTCAACTGGAACATGGGAATAACGGAATACTGGAATGATGGGCTGAGGGGGGAGAAAAACACGAGGTCAATGCCTTTCGATTTCTCCACCTAGTACTCCATTTTCCCACTATTCCATCATTCCATGTGCATGGCCCCCATTTCCCCGGCAGATTTCGCTCATCGACAACGGTTTTCTCGATACCATTGAGGAAACCCCGTTCACCGGTTCATCTATGGGGTTGGAAAGATGGAGTATACCCCTGAAAGGGAATTGAAATCCAGGATCCGGCGATTCCAGGGCTCTCTGAGGGGACAAAAGGTAGATGGCGCCTTGATCTGCCAGAACGTCGACCTGTTCTATTTTTCCGGTACGGTACAGGAGTCATTCCTCTTCATACCCCAAGAGGGAGAGCCCATCCTCATGGTGAAGAAGAGCTGGGCCAGGGCCATGAGGGAATCGGCTCTGTCCACTATCGAACCGCTGGAAAAAGTCCGTCACATTCCAGGGGTATTGCGGGATGCTGGCTTTGGCTGCATTGGGACCATTGGCCTCGAATTGGATGTCCTCCCCGCTGACCTTTATTTTTACGTGAAATCCCTCTTTCCCCGGTCCCACGTTGCCGACATTTCGCGTCCCATCCTGAAGACCAGGTCCCTTAAATCGGATTATGAAATCCGACAGATTCGGGAGGCAGCGACGATCACGGATGAGGTGATGAACTGGGCCAAGGAGATCATCCGGGAAGGGATGACGGAACTGGAGATCGACGGCCTGCTCTTTTCCTATGCCCGCAAAAGAGGACACCAGGGAAGGTTACGAATCAGGGGTTGGAATCAGGAGATGTTCCACGGCCACGTCCTCTCGGGGAAGGAAGCCGCCTATACCTCCTTCTGTACATCCCCAGTTTGTGGTGAGGGCCCCAATCCCGCCATCGCCCAGGGTGCAGGGGCTCATAGGGTGAAAAGGGGGGAACCCATCTATATCGATTTCGGAGTTGGGATCAACGGATACGTGAGCGATGAAACGAGGACCTTTTCTATCGGAAGGCCCCCGGGGCTATTCCTGAGTGGATATCAAGCCCTCTTGGAGATCAAGCGGGATATGGAGCGGAGTGCTGCCCCCGGGACTTCCGGTCGGGGAATGTACCGGAGGGCCGTCGAATTGGCCAGGGCACGGGGTGTTGAAGATTACTTCATGGGCTATGGAGAGGGGAAGGTTCCCTTCGTGGGTCATGGAATCGGCCTCGAAATCGATGAACTTCCCCTGTTGGGCATGGGGATGAACACGCGGCTGGAGGAGGGCATGGTTTTCGCCTTCGAGCCCAAGTTAGTCTTCCCCGAGAAAGGCGTGATGGGCGTTGAAGACCTCTATTTGGTGCGCTCCGATGGGGTCGAAAGGCTCACTCTGAGTGGAGACGAGCTGATTATTCTCCCCGGATAGGCTCGAACCCATGACCGAAGGTTTTGGAAAGGAATTTGGCAGGGGTAATAGCTTTGAAGGATGGAATTACAATCCCGGGAGGCCCATAAGGGATGGGGGAACACGGTGAGTTTGGCCATTATCTCCTTCTTCTTCGTAGGGATGATCTTCATTGGTGCGGTGAGCTTTAGACGGATCAGGGGGGTCGAGAGCTTCTTCGTTGCCGATCGGAGGGGGACTCCTCTTTTGATCACTGGATCTCTGGTTGCAACCATTGTAGGGGGATCCAGCACCATCGGCATGGCCGGGCTGGGGTTTGAGAAGGGGCTCGTGGGCGCATGGTGGCTGTTGGTAGGGGTGGTGGGACTCGTGATCCTGTCCTTTTCCTGGGCCAAACGGGTTCGCAGATACGCCTTCTATACCCTGCCCGAACTCCTGGGAGATCAGTACGACTCCGGCGTGAAATTGGTGGCCTCGGTCATCATATCCATCGCCTGGTTGGGTATTATCGCGGGTCAGATGGTTGCAGCGGGCAAGATCCTCGACGTCCTCATCCCGGGGTACTTGGATTCCATGATCGTCCTCTCGGCCGCCGTCTTTATGATCTACACCTTACTGGGGGGTCAGTATTCCATCCTTCGTACCGATACCACCCAGTCGGCCATCTTGCTCCTGGGTATTTTCCTCTGCCTTCCCCTGAGTATCGGAAAGGCGGGCGGCCTTGAATCCCTGCGGTTAAACCTCGGCGGCTCCTATTTTTCCTTCCCAACCAACACCTATGCCGATTGGACCTATGTGGCCACCCTTTTGCTCATGGTTGGCTCCACGTATGTGGTGGGCCCGGATATTTATTCAAGGCTCTTTTGCGCCCGAAATGAGGGGATTGCACGGAATGCAACGGCCATCACGGCCCTGATTATGATTCCCCTGGCCTTTTCCATTACCTTGATTGGAATGTCGGCCAAGGTTATTTTTCCGGGGATCTCCCCCGAGGGGGCATTTCCCAGGGTGATCAGTGATGTCCTCCCCGCGGGGATCAACGCCCTGGTCATCGCAGGGCTGCTGTCCGCCGTGATGTCCTCGGCGGATACGTGTTTGCTCACAGCGAGCACCATCATCTCCGCCGACATTATCAAGCCCCGTGTGAGGGAAGGCATGAAGGATGGGCAACTGCTCCTCATCTCCCGGGTATTCATCGTGCTCATCGGGCTTGTGTCCCTGGGAATCGCCCTCAAGCTGAAGGGAGTTATTACGGCATTACTCTTGGGTTACACCATCTACTCCTCCGGTTTGGTCTTGCCGGTGATTTGTGGGTTTTACGGGAAATGGCTCCGGCTCCACCCCAGGGGAGCAGTGGTCGCCATAATCGGGGGAGGTGGGGTGGCCGTCTTCGGGAAATGGATGGGGTATTCCCATTTCGGCCTGTTGGGAATGGGACTTTCCGGGATGTTGCTGTTCGCCGTCAGCTGGACGGTTCGTTTCCTTGAAAGGAGGCGCAGTCGATGATGACAAAGAGTTTTCCGACGATAGTGTTCTTGATGACGCTGCTTTTGGTTCCCCCCGGCATCGCTTCCCCAGGAGATGTGGTGGAGCAGGAGGTATACCTCTTGGTGAGGGAACGGGAGCTTTTGGCCTTCTCGGCCGTGGGGAATCGTTGGGTGACTCAGAATCTCATCTCCGGCGAACGGGTTCTCGAGAACACGTTTGATGGACATGTTGCGGTTGTGGTTACAAGCGTCCGGGTCCTTGGGTTTAGCGCCCTTACCAACAGATGGGATGAGGAGAGATTGGAGGTGGGCGAGTCGATGGTTTCCCTCACGGCTGAGGGCGACGTTGGGGCGGTTATCACTAACCTCAGGGCGTTCGGTTTTGGCGCGAAAAGCGGTAGGTGGACCGTGAAGCGATTTGGATTGAAATGAGAAAGGGATCTGTGGGCGAGCCCGACGTCCCTGGTGAGGGTCATGCTGGGTCGGATCGAGACCTCCGCCCACGGATGGTTTCGGAGATTTTTTCCGGTGGATTGGCCTGAGGATTCCTTATCCTCCCCATGCCTCTCAGCTTGTTTATGATGGGGTTGATCTTGATGGCCCAGCTCAGGTTCTGCGCATTGGTGAAGATGCCTTGGGATAGGCCGACCAACTCATAGTTCCCGTCGCGGATGGCGATGACCGGGGTTCCGCTGTCACCGGGATTGACCCCGTTGGAAATCATGAAGGCATTCTCAAACCGGGGCAGGACTGCTGCAATGGCCTCAGGGGCCATCATTGCACTGACGATTCCCTCCCTCACGTTGATCCCGTAATTCATAGGATTTCCGATGACGTAGATGAAGTTTCCCACCTGGAGTTCATCGCTATTGCCGATCCTGTAGGGGAAGGAGTTGAGTTGCACGTCATCGGGTATCCTGAAGATGGCGATATCATCATCTTTCCCCTTTACAATCTCCTCCAATCCGACGCGCCTGCCATCCAGCTTGAGATAGGTCTTTTCGCTCAATTTTTCCGCCGGCACCTCTATGTTTTGCATTCCCACAGGGGTGAGCATTTCCACCTGGAGGCTATCCTGGGAGACTGCGTGGTTGACAGTCAGGATGTACCTGTCGAAGATCAAGACGCCGGCGGCGTCAAGTTCTGCCGTGAAGATCTCCCCGTCCTCCAGTCTGAATTGGGTATCGGTGTGGAGGAAATAGACGGAGTCAATGATCCTTTTAATCTGCATGATACGCTGGTTGACCAGAATGGGATTGTTATCGTACATCCCATCGAGCATTGGGGGCAAGAGCGAATGGGTCCCCTTCCACGTCGAGGGCGTGCAGGCCGAAAAGAGCAGAATAACCAGGAATAGGAGGGAAGATTTTTTCATAATCTGAAACACCGAACGCCAGAACCGGTATGGATTCAAACTCCAGTTTTAACAAAAGCAAATTCTATGCCATAGGTCAGAGACAATCCATAACACATTGAGATGACGGGATTTTTTCTGTTGCTCAGCGTAAAAAGTAACCGGGTTTTCGGCCACAAAATGTGAAAATAATTGTTGGTCCCCCGCAAAATTTGGCTCCCTCTTTTGCGCTGGCGAACATTCCCGCGGGAGGTCAAATGTGCAAACAGTACATCCGCCGAAGGGGCTTCAGAAATGCAAAGGGCGCACTGGCCTTCCCGGAGCTTTGAGGCAAGGGGGCAAGGAGGCTCGGCCCAGAAAGGCATTGCCATCTCAGGGCTAAGGTGTTACCATAAAACCCGGTTTAGGGAAGGGGTATTGTCTAGAGGGGAGTTGGAGAATGAACTGTGCCATGTGCGAGGCAAAGCAATGCCGCGAAGGGATGGATTGCACAGATATTCGGGGCGATGTAATCAATGTGTATAAGGATCGAGGAAACCGCAAGATATTGAGGATAGCCTCCACCATCGAGTCCGAATTTGATATGCGGATGAGCCGGCTTCAAGAGCTCATTCTGTTTTGCAAGAGGGTGGGTTACCGCCATTTGGGCGTTGCCTTCTGTATCGGCCTTGAGGAGGAGATGAGAATCCTTCACGAAATTCTGGCAAAGCGGTTTACCATTTCCTCGGTGTGCTGCAAGGTATGTGGGATCAACAGAAAGGCTTTTGGCCTTCCCAGCCCCGGGGAAGGGAGAGTTTCGGCAGCGTGTAACCCCATCGCCCAGGCCAGAATATTGAACCAAAGTCGGACCGATTTAAACATCATCTTCGGCCTCTGTATGGGAAACGACATCCTGTTTTCCAAATATTCGGATGCCCCCGTCACCACATTGGTGGTCAAAGATAGGCTCTTAGCCCACAACCCCATAGGCGCCATCTATTCGAACCTTTATCGGAGGAGCGTATGGGGAGTGTGAGGGGAGCCTGGCGGCCTATAAGGATGATTTGATGGATTCGGTGTACTGACCTATGGGGAAAAGACGCTTTCTTGAGGAAGCAGAGGGATTGATGCGTTCCCTGATGAGGAATCCGAGCATAAGACGCTCGAGACTTTCGGAAGGGGAGCTGGGGGAAATTGTGCGGGAAGTCCAAAACCGGGTTGTCTATGATGAGGTGGACCGTCTGGTGGATGAGGTTGAGAACATCATTGAGATCAATCCTAATTTGAGCGAGATTGAGATATTGGAGGGTGCGGCACGGCGCATCGTCGAGTATTTGGGAGCAGCAGCAGCCTCCATCAGGATGTTCGATCCCCAAAGGAGGGAGATGGTTTCCTTCGGGTCCTATCACTACGATGGAGACATGCGGCAGAAATCCATCCCCTTCGAGGATAGCATTGCCGGAGAGGTGGTCAGAAGGGGGAGGAGTTGCCCCGTCCCGAATATCATGAGAGAGCCCAAGTACAAGGACAAGGAGATCGTCCATGAGATGGGAATCCACTCCATGCTCGCGGTTCCGATGAACATTCCTCGATTTACCGTACGCGATTTGGATATCAGGGGTGTTATTCAGATCTACTACGAGGAGCAGGACAGGAAATTCACTTCCCTGGAGCGCAAGGTTGCGGAGGTCCTCGCGAAGAGGGTGACCTACGTCATAGCTCGGAAAAGGATCCTCAGCCTCCAGAGGTTAAACGAGACCAAGGAGAAGATCGTCGAAAAGATCTACCTGAAACTGGGCAAAAGGGAGGGAATCCGGTTACGGGATTTCTTCAGGTTAATCGTGCCCGAAATAGCGGATCTGGTGAGGATCCAGAGTTGTTCCCTGTTCTCGGTGAGGGGAAACCGTCGAGAAGTAGTTTTGGAGGCGGGTTATCCCGAGGAGAAGGGGTATCACGGCGTTGGAAAGGTCTTCGATATCAGGGATGAGCCACCGTTCGATGCCGTCATCAATCAGCGGCCCCTGGGGGAATATGAGCACGAGGTTATTACGCCCTCCTATATCTTGGTTAAAAATCCCTGGAAAAGCCAGTTGATGACCGAGGGGCTGAGGCGCTTTGCCCAGATCCACCATATCCATTCCATCCTGTACATTCCCTTGAAGGTGGGAGAGCTGGTAACCCATTTCATGGCCTTCGACTGCTTGGACCCCCGTAAGAGGTTCGATGATGAGGAAGTTGAGATCCTCACCTTCTTCGGCAAGGAAGTGATGACGGCCGTGCGGTTGGAGAAGTTACACGATATCCTGCATGACTTCAGAAATCCGGCGATCGCCACGGCCGGATTCGCTAAGAGGGCGAAACGGACACTGGATGAGGGAGAGCTTGAGGCGCAAAAGGAGAGGATAGAGAGGAACCTGGATATTCTGGTCAGGGAGACCTCGAGGATGCAAGAACTTGCCTTCGAAATCTACGGGGAGGGCAAGGAGGAGCTTCGGGACATCACCGGTGAATTGATCGAGCGGTTCGAGGTCAACGAGGTGGCCATCGTGGAACAGCAACTGGGGAATATCACCCTGGTGAGGGACCGGCTGCAGCCGGACCTCTTTGTCCAGTGTTACCCCCTTTACCTGGGAAGGATCTTCGATAATTTGCTCGCTAACGCGACCAATGCCATATCGAAGGAGGGTGGACAGATCGCCATCAGAAGCCTTCGGCGGCGGAACTCGGCGGTGGTGGAAATCACCAACACGGGGGAGATCCCGAGGGAGGAGATCAATCGGCTTCTGGACGGTAAGACCACGGGCAGGGGTCTGGATATCATCAACCGGTTGGTCCAGCTGATGGGGGGCAGGCTCGAGATAGAGAGCGGGAACAATGAAACCACCTCCCGGATCATCATGCCCTTGAACAAGCCGGGGAGTTTGGGGTAATCGCCCGAGGGTTCAAGGTCGATGGGGGTTTGCCGGGATTGTGCAGATGCCACGGGTTTTCGTCGGAACCAGCGGATATACCTATCGGCATTGGTGGGATGGCGTATTCTATCCAAGGACATTGCCCCAGAAGGAGTGGCTTGAGTTCTATAGCCAATTCTTCGATACCGTCGAACTGAACGTCTCCTTCTACCGCCTTCCGAATCGAAACACCTTCGAGGGATGGTATCAAAGGACTCCCGGACGCTTCCACTTTTCGGCCAAGGGAAGCCGGTTTATCACCCATATCAAGCGGCTCAGGGATTGCGCGGAACCCCTGGGGGTCTTCTTCGATCATGCCCTAGGCCTGAAGGAGAAGTTGAACGTCATCCTTTGGCAACTTCCTCCCACGTTCAAGGTGAACCTCAGTAGGTTGAAGGAGTTCTGCAGTCTCCTGACAGAGGTTTCCGCTTCACACCCCGTTCGACAGGCCTTCGAATTCAGGGACGAGAGCTGGTTCTGTCCGGATGTCTATCGGCTTTTGAGGGAGCATAATTTCTCCCTATGTGTAGCGCACTCATCAACCCTTCCCTATGTGGAGAGGGCGACAGCTGACTTCGTCTACGTCCGATTTCACGGGGGCGAATCCCTCTACGGCTCCAACTATTCCGAGGGGGAACTCCGGGACTGGTCGAAGCGCATCACGGGATGGCTGGGAGAAGGGCTGGATGTCTATAGCTACTTTAACAACGACGCCTTCGGATTTGCCGTCAAAAACGCCTTGGCACTGCGGGGACTGCTGGAGAATAGCCCTTAGATCCCAGGGGATTAGGGTGCTCTCCCCTTGGCCAACCTGCTCAGGAGGGAAATGACCAATTGCCTGAGGGCATCCGTGGTAAACTGCTCTATCTTCGAGAAAATGGGGAATCGTGGTTACCGGAGATTGATTCACCGGTTGTTGAGACCAGGTGATATTCTCCGTTTCATGAAGGGCTGGTACGGGCGGAGGTGCATAAGGGGCCCATTTTTCCCCTGGCAAGGGGATAGTTTGAAAAAAGAGGAATTTCTCATTTTCCGGCCCCCAGCCTTGAGATAATCCGTGTGGGCTGATAAACTTCCCTTCGAGGCGGGGTTTGATGCCCGTTCACGAGGACTTTCACCCTGAGTGCCTTGGCGGTATAAGCGAGGGGGAGGGGCTAGGGAGGAGATTGTGGAAAGGATGGAGGAGGAGATTGGCTATCTGGGGAATTCGGAGATCTTCGGTCGGCTCTCCGCCGAAACGCTCAAGATCATCGCCGATAGTGGTCAGATAGAAACCTATACGTCGGGGAGCATCATCTTCAGAATCGGGGACCCTTCCGACGCCATCTACGTGATCAAATCGGGGGTGGTGGAGATCTGCCGCGCCAAGGGAGACCGGGAGGGCTTATCGGTAGTGGCCTACCTGGGGGAGAGCGATCCCATTGGCGAGATGGCTATCATGACCGGTTCCTCGAGGGCCTCCCTGGCGAGGGTTCCCCAACGGGCCGAGATACTGAAGATCGAAAAAAGGACCTTCATGGGCCTTTTGAACCGGATTTCGGAATTATCCGTAAGCCTGCTGGGGGTTCTCTCAAAGCGTCTCGAGGATGGGATAAGAAAACAACGGGCAGCAGCTCGCTATCAACACCTTTCTGGGAATTTGAAGTATTTCGATCTTCCCACCATCATTCAAACACTGGCGACCACCGAGAGGACGGGGACCCTTACCATTACCGGCCAGGGGGAGCGGGTCTTCGCCACGATCTATCTGGAAACGGGGAAGGTACTCTACGCACACGTGGGTTACTTGAAGGGGGAGGAGGCCTTCTACCAGGTGTTCCAGTCCCCCGTGCAGGACGCATTTACCTTCAAGGGTGGATCGCCTCCGGCGGAGTTCGAGGTCGAAACGCCGGTCGGCACGACGACCATGGGTCTGTTGATGGAAGCAGCCCGTCAGCAGGATGAACTGAAGGTGATGAAGGCTCATTATGCGGATCCCAATCGAGCCTTCCGCCCCCAGTCGGAAACCCTTTCATGGGACGATGACGAGACCAAGGATTTGGCCGGGGAAATTTGGGCTCGTGTGCACCGGGAGCAAACGATTGCCCAGATGGTAAGGGAACTACCTGTCTGCGAATATCGTATCTACAAGGTGCTGTCCACACTAAATGCCAAGGGATTGGCGGCATAGACGTTGTTCTGCCAACAGCGGCCTTTGAAACGGTATGGTGGACAATTTCCCGGGCGATCGAGAGAGCACGAGCACTCCCTCCACTTACGCCGCATGCACGATGGCTCGCCTTTCCCTTTCCAGGGAGGATTTGAAGAGGCCCCTGATACAGATGGATGGAGGACTGGGAACTGAGGGATAAGAAGGTGCTCAATATCGCCCACAGGGGGGCATCAGCCTATCGACCCGAAAACACGATGGAAGCCTTTGTGCTGGCCATTACCTTGGGGGCGGACATTATCGAGATGGACGTTCGGCAGACATCCGATGGTTACCTCGTGCTTCTCCACGATGAGACCGTTGATCGAACCACTGACGGCACGGGTGCTATTTCAGAGCTCACCCTCAAGCAGGTGAAATCACTGGATGCGGGTATGGGAAATCGGATTCCCACATTGGAGGAGGTCGTTTCCCAGTTCTCTCGGGGTCGGGTCGTCCTCAACCTAGAGATAAAATGCCCCGGTATCGAAAAAAGGGTCCTTGAAATGGTCCACCGTCTCTTTCACGGTGATCGGGTGTTAATCTCCTCATTCCGGCCTTCCGTACTGCGGAGGGTCAGGGAGATGGATGGGAAGATGAGGATCGGTCTGCTAGTGGGAAGGGCCCGGTCGATAAACCCCATCGCGTGGATAAGGCGAGCATTTCCCCTTTCAACCTTCGCAGAGGTCGGGGCAGATACACTCCATCAGCACGCGAGATTGACCCACCGCTACCTTATCGCGAGGTGTAAGCGGGAGGGCATTCCCCTGTACGTATGGGCTGTGAACGGGGAGCCCGAAATGAGGAGGCTCATTCGTCGGGGCGTCGATGGAATCTTCACCAGGTGCCCCGACATGCTTGCCAAGGTTATTCAAGGGGAAATTGGTAAGGGTTACGGGAAGGATGCCCGTCGAGGGGAGCAGAGGGGGGGATGAGCTTGAAACCATCGGTGGAGAGGGTTCGGCGCACGCTGTGGTCCATGGGATTGACGCCAGAGGTGAGGGAGTTCTCGGAGAGCACCCGGACTGCCGCTGAAGCCGCTTCGGCCATTGGGACCACGGTGGGTCAAATTGCCAAATCCCTGGTCTTTATGGCGGGAGATGAGCCGTTTTTGGTCATCGCATCGGGGGCCAATCGGGTGGATATGGAGAGGGTGCGTCGCCTTCTCGGCAAGAAGATCACCAGGCCAGACGCGGAGACCGTCAGGGAGGTTACCGGATTTTCCATCGGAGGCGTTCCCCCGGTGGGACATGCTAAAAGACTGAGAACCTTCGTCGATGAGGATCTCCTCAGTTTCCCCATAGTCTATGCCGCCGCGGGGACCCCCAATGTCGTCTTTGCCGTTTCGCCACGGGATTTGATCAGGATAACGGAGGCTGAGGTAGTCGATATTAAGGAAGGGTAGGGCTCTCGTAAGCTCCACGGGTTCCTTACGTTCCCTGCTCGATGATGAGCTGTTGTCCTGGATGGATGAGTTCCGCCCTTTGAATTCCGTTCAATCGCCTGAGCTCGGAAATGCTGATATTATGTCGCCTTGCAATCTTGGTGAGGTTGTCGCCTCTTTTGACCACATAGATGGCGCGCAGCGATTTCCCGAAATTCTCCTCGAAGATCTCCTTTTTCCCCCTGGGGATTTTAATCCGATAGTGCCCCCGAGGGAGAGTCAGCCTGCGGATTTGCGGGTTGAGTTCCTTAATGACCCTGAGATAGGTCTGAGATGCCTGAGCAATGATCTTGAGAGATGTGGTCCTCCTGATTTTGAGATCGACAACATCATGGGGAATCGGGTCGTAATATTGATCTTCTTCCAGATAGAATCCGAACTTCTGGGGCTTTGAGAGGATTAGCTTGGCCGCGATAGCCCGAAACACATAGCGCTCCGTTTCCTCGGGAAGCTCCAGGTAGTAGTAGTCGTTAATCCTCTGCCTCTTCATCTCCCATTGAATTCGAGTCATGCCGAGGTTGTATGCTGCCACGCTCACTGTCCAGCTATGGAAATATTGGTTCAACCTTTTGAGGTACTTGATGGCTGCATCGGTAGATCTGTGAAAATCGTACCGTTCATCGATCACACCATTGACTCTGAGCCCCATTTTCCTCGCCGTGGATTTCATGAATTGCCAAGGACCCGCCGCCCCGACGGGAGAGCGAACATCCTGCATGAGATCACTTTCGATCACGGCTAAGTACTTGAGGTCCTCGGGCAACCCCTCTTCGCGCAGTCGGGTCTCGATGTAGGGGAAGTATCGGTTGGACCGTTTGAGCCAAAGCAGGACCTGGGGGGTATTCCCAATGGCGAAGAGGAATTCCCTATCCAATCGCTCCCACACGTTCCTCTTTTCCAGGGGGACTCTCTCGCCGCAGAGGGTTATCTCCCCGGGCAATCGGTATGTTGATGGAGGTCGATGGGTGATGATTCTTACGCGTTCTATTTTCGTGGGGAGGGGATGGACGTTATGGAAGGAGAGAACGACGAAGATGGCCAGGCCGCCGAGGAGGCAAAGAAGTAAATGCCGGATGTATTTCTCCATCTCCAAACCCTTGCCGTAACATCAGGCAACGCCCAATACGTGGCACAACGCCTTTGAAAAAGTCGCTCCTCTTTGGTCACGCTCAGAGCTTCCTCTTTCAGTTTTTCAGCGTTCCCCTATGTCCTTCCGCAGTACTTTCCAGGCTAAGCAAATAGTGTTCCAATGGCATCCTTCCGGAAAACCCTGTCGCAGAGGGGGAATGGACCGTGGGGTGGGTGGTGGACCGGGGATTTTTTGAAATATTTTCATTTTTTTGACAAAAATTGACACGAAATGGGATGGGTTGGGGCCGTCAAATAATGTCCAAAAAGTTCTTCAGCTTAATGAGTTTTATATCTCGATCCCGCATGATCTCCTCCATTTTTTTGTCCGAGTAGTCGTAGAAACCCCTTCCGGATTTCACACCCAGGTGACCGCGATCGACAAGCCTTTTCAGGGTCTCGGGGGGTTTATCCTCGGAGGCCAAATGAATGGACGGGTTCTTCATAAATTGGTAGGCCAGATCAATTCCCGCAAAATCATACCTTTGGACCACCCCGAGGATGGGAATTCGAATGCCCAAACTGGCCTTGACGGCGGTGTCGATATCCTCCGCAGTGGCGTATCCACTGTCCAGGAGATGAAAGATTTCCCTAGCCAGGGCACGTTGTAATCGATTGACGATGAATCCCGGGATAAACTTGTCCATGACGACCGGCTTTTTCCCCAGTTTGGTGAGGAGCTCTTTTACGGTCTCCGCTGTCTCCCGCGACGTTCGGGGCCCTTTCACCACATCCACGAGGGGGATGATATGAGGTGGGGCATACCAGTGAGTGATGATGATCTTGTCATGCCTCTTGAGCGTTTTTAACTCGAATATGTTCAGGTAAGAAGTGTTACTGGCGAGGATTGTTCTCCCCGGGCAAAGCTCTTCCAATCGTTCAAACAGCGCTTCCTTTGCCTCCGGGTCCTCGAAGATGGCCTCCACTGCCAAATCGGCATCTCGGACGCCCTCCTCCAATGACGTGGAGAAACGGATCCTCTCGATGATCTCCTTTCCCCTCGTCATGTCTAGGAGGCCTAAATCCTCAAGCGTTTTCAAATTGGACGCGATGAGCCTTGCGGCCCTGTCCAGTGCTTCCCCGTCGATGTCGACAAGGGCCACCGGGTAGCCTCCTTGGGCGAATGTCTGGGCAAGGGAATGTCCCGTAGTCCCTGCTCCGACTACCAGAATCCGCTGGATCCAATCGGATTTCATTCCTTCTTCCTCCTCCTGGGTCTTCGGGCCAAGGCTGGTTTTCCCGTTCAAGGCCCCCTTACCATTCGGGAAAATGCGTCGCAATCACTGGACCCTCACTATACACCATTTTCCCCTTTTCGCCAAAGGTCTTCGAGTTTCCTCGGTTTTGGAAGGACAGCGTTGCCCAGGAGCGTAATCTGCCGGAGAAGTGGGGGCCACCCACATGGAATGATGGAAAGGCGGAAAAGTGGAGTACTGGGTAGAGAAATCGAAAGGCATTGACCTCTTGTTTTCCTCCCCCTTCAGCCCATCATTCCATTATTCTCCTATTCCAGGGAAGGTCCCTGAGATCCTCTATGGTCAATAACTTATAAAAATACTCCCCAGTAAAAACCAGAAAAGGTTAGGAAAGGTCCCCTTGACTCAAGGGCCAGACATGATACAGTAGAACCGATTTTGGCAGGGGGCCCTACTTCGAACTTCGTGGGTCACGGAAGGCGATGGAGAAGCTCTATTCCGCGAAGGATATAGGGAGATTGCTGGGGTTAAGGGTGGGGAGAATCCGCTATTGGGATAAGATTGGCTTTGTGACCGCCGGCGTCAAAATCGGGACGAGGAAGTACTACACTCCCCACGACCTCATAGGGTTGAGAACTGCGAAGGGACTGTTGGATGCCGGGCTCCCGTTTGCCAAGGTGAGACGGAGCGTTACCGACGTGAAGAAGATCTACCACGGGGGGATGAGTCTCCCTCTCCAGCTTCTTATCCGTGGAAACGGAAAGACCGTTGCCCCTCGCTCGGGAATCATTGGTGCCCACCCGGGACAATCCCTCATCGGGCTTTCAAGAGGGGATTTGGAGAGAGGGATGGAACCGTCCACTATCGGCGTGGAGCCCGATTGTAGGCCCGACGGAACAGCCCGGGAGAACCGCCCGCGAAGACGAGGATCCATAAAACCTTCCAACCCCTAGATCGCCCGCCTACCGAGCCATGGCAAGGCTTAAGGTTAAAATCCGGGGCATTTACACCACAGGCCTCACCAAGCTCCTCTTGGAGGCTGGCTGCTCCATTGTATACCCCTCCCGGGAGGCATTATCCCGATTCGGGTTCAAAGGGCCGGGTTCCCAGAGTATCGACGTCTCCATCTTGGATAGGCCGGACAGGCAAGGAGTAATCCTTGAGGGGAACCCGGAAGGGGCAGCGAGGGTTGTGGAGGCGTTGAGAAATGCCCTGTTCGATGTGGTCTCAAGAAGGGTCACTCCTCCCGAAAACAAGGATACGGCCATCTACGATGTGGAGTTTCCCTTTCTGTCCAAGGCCTGTCTGGATCGGATAAGGGATCAGGTCGTTCCCACCATGGATGGACACCACCGGTTTCGAATCATCGCCTCGGAGTACGTTGATCTCGTTGAACGGGAGGTGGAGAAGTTTCCCTTCAGGAAGGGAAAGATGGAGGAGACCATCAAGAAAAGGTTGATCCTCGATCCCCTGGAGAGGGGGAAGATGATGAGGATCGAGCACGTCAAGCCCGAGGGAAAGGTGATTCACCTTCGAGAGGGGGAGATCACATTCATATCCGGGGATAAGAAGGGGATGCATATCCACCGGGCCCTCAAGGGGGGAAGATATGATGGGCTGGGTTTGATCATCGAGGAGGGGGATTATGCCATCACGCGCGCGAGGGAAGGCGACTGGTTGGTCAAACATTCCTACTATTCGGCAGAAGGGGGTTTGAAGGGCGAATATTGGAATATCAATACCCCGGTGGAGTTCTATCCCGAGAAGATTCGCTACGTCGACCTTCATGTGGATGTAGTGGTGAAGGGGGGAGGAAGGCCCCAAATGATCGACAGGGATCAACTGGAATGCCTCGTGGAGAAGGGTTACATCAAGGGGGAGTTGGCATCCAAGGCACTCCAGGTGGCGGAATCCATTGTGTTATGCCCACCGCCTGACGCCTGAGGGTGCGTTTCGTTCTCCCTTTACAAATGGCCATTTTTCGACTATCTTGGGGCATAATCCAGCAGAAGGAGGTCTTTTCTATGGCCCTATCCGTGAACAATAAGAGGTGGTGTCTTGTCAGAGCTATTGAAATTACAAAGGAATTTGGAAGAGGGGGAACCGACAAAACCTCCGTTCGTATCCTCAAGGATACCTACAGGGTATTAAAGGACCTCCTGGAGGAGGTAAACCAGGAGGAGGTAAACCAGGAGGAGGTAAACCAAGGGGAGATGGAGGAAGCCCCCCAGGAATTCGGAGGACGATAACCCCCCTACTTCACCTCCACCTTGATGTGCTTTTCCTTCACCTCAAGGAAGGGGACCTCCAGCTTCAAGAGCCCGTTTTTGTATGTGGCCTTCGCTTTCTCGGGATCAACGGGGCAACAGGTGGCGTAGTTGGCCACATACACCACATTTTCCCTGGGGGCGGTTAAATAGAAACTATCGTCGTGGATTTTGAGGTCGATATCCTTCTTCTCAACCCCGGGAAGCTCAATTTCGATGTCCAGTTTCCTATGTGCATCGTCGGAATATGCCCGGATAACAGGGCTGATCCTGATTTTCTCCTCATTACTCATTTTCCTTCCCTCCTCATGAAATGATGAACCCCTTCTCCTCTTTCATCGGTCCCACCCATTTCCCGAGAAAATATATCCAACGGGAATCGTCAATGCAAGGCGCGAATGCGGTACTATTATGGGGATTAAAAGAGCCCTTGGGCCATTTGGGTTGTCGATTTTCGGAAGTGATCGGGGATTTCCCGTCACCCGCTTTTCAACCATGGGAGAACCTCCTTTTGATCCACCAGGCCGCTCGCGACGCTCGACAGAGCATCCTTCCCCAGAAGGGCGAGCTGGTCCTGCGGGCATTGGGGTGGATGAAACAGAGGTGGCGACACTTAAACCGTTGAATCCGATGCGCGAAGGAGTCACCATCCGCCTCAAAATAGTCGGGGATCGTGTATCCCAATGGGGCGAAGGGGTCGCGGCCCTTATCCGCGTGATGGCGCACGTAGTCATCGAAACCTTGTAGAGGGGTTTCGATTCCGTACGCCTCGGGGTCCCTATGCCACGGAGCCCCTGGCTCCATCTCCACGGAAAAGGCCCGGACTGCCCTCACGTTGGGAAATCGCTTGACCCTCTTGATCAAATCCAGGGTTTCTCGGAGATCCCGTTCGGTCTCCCACGGCACCCCGTAGGTGAAGAAGAGATCGGCATATACCCTTTCCCTGTGCATCACATCCAAGGTCTCCATCAGCTGGTCATTGGTGTAGAAGTATCCCTTGTTGGCCTTTCTCACCCTCTCGGACCCAACCTCAGGGGAGAGGCCGATGAAGGATTTGGGCCCCGGGAAGGCCTTGGCGAATTCGCGTATGAATTCCGCCGTGGGCAATCCAAAGGACTCGAAGAAGCATTCCACCGCTAAACCCCTGGCTCGGATCCTGGAGAACAGGTCGAGATAGTAGCCGGGTTTGTGCGGAAAGGGATCGAAACAGACGTGCATGGTCTCATACCCGTGGGAACACGCCTCCTCTATCGATCGAAGGACCTTCTCGGGGCTTCGGAAGATCACCCCCCGCCTGCCCGAAATCCTCCCCTGGGATGAGCGGCTCCCCCCGCACCAGGTGCAATCCACCGGGCATCCCCTTCCCACCTCCAGGTCGAACATGGGGGATTTGAGGGAGTACATCCAGAAGTTCTTCTCCTTGGATACCCCCTTGACGTAAAAGGGAAAGCCCATGTAGCGGACGTATGTGGGGTGATTTCTCAGAAGGTCGAAATGGGTGAAGTTGAGGTCATCCAAGATCTCCTGGGATGCTACATAGCTGAGCGGATTGATGACCACCTCGGATCCGTTTTTCCAGCTGAGGTTGGGGATATCACGAAAGTCCCTTCGGCCTTGGTGAAGGGCTTCCATGAGGGCCAGGATGGGGATTTCCGCCTCGCCGCAAATAACCGCATCAATGGCGCCGTAATTCGCCACTATCTCGTGGTGGTAGAAGCTGGCCGTCATCCCGCCCAGTAGCTGAAAGATGTGGGGAAAGGCCTCCTTAATTTTTCGGGCCGTTTGGATGACATCATGAGACTGGTGATGCCAATGAAGGTCCATGGCCACGACCCGGGGCCTCAGCTCCTCGAGGTAGTCGAGGAGCGAAAACGCGTTGTCCTCGATCCATTCCACTCCCAGGTGGATGATGCGAGAGGGAAATCCGTTTCGGCAGAGGAGGTCGCAAAGGGCAAACATCCCCATGGGCAGCAGGGTGATGAACATGTGATCATCGATGGGCTTATAGCGATTGTTGAGTTTGGGGCAGTGGACGAAGAGGCAATCGATTCTCTGGCTCATGGGGGGGGGACTCGTGTGGTTGTGAGATTTTGATATTGAATCTATTCTACCGTCCACTCACGCGGGATTCAATGGACAGGTGGGACTCATCCCGACCCGACATCGATGGAGATACGGTATTCAAGCTGAATACCTTCCGCTTTTCACGGGGGGAACCATGAGTTAATGCCTCGATTGTATTCGGAGCTCAAGGAGGCTCTCATGCGATTTGCGAGAGTGGCCGAATGCCTTCTCAGGTCCTCCGTTACCCCGGCTTCGGAAAATGATGTGCAATTTGCCGCGGATCGGCTACAAGAGAGCACTGGGTAGCGATTTGAAACGCTAAGTGCGCCACGAGGCTGCACAGGAGATGAGGGAGGGCCCCTCGGAACTGGCTTGCAGGAGCAGGCTTCAAACCACCTTAAGCTGCTCTGGTCAAAAGCCAGGGTGGTGAGCGTTAAGGAAAAGTTACGGCTAAGCCTGTGCCAAAGCAGAATGTGCAAAGAGATTGTTGAGGGAACGTTGAACCGGCTTCTTAACAAATTCCATAGCTTTCTCGTACTGCCCAACCATGCGATAGGCATGAGATAATGACAACAAGTACCAAGCCGAAGCCATCGGATTAAGCCTTACCGCTTTTTTGATTGACGGTATAGTTTTTGTATAGTAAAAGAGCTAAAAAGGACAGTACTAACGAGAATTATGGATCCCTCTAAAGTTAAGAAAATCCTAAACAATCATAAGCAGTTAGCACGCAGAGGGGGACGCGCTATTTGTTTTGTTTCCGATTCGTAATCAGTAGCTTGTCGGTTCAAATCCGACCGTTGGCTCCAACCATTTTCAAGGGCTCAAGAGCCCCCCGCCGATCGGTATCAAAGAAGCGTCAAGAACTGACGTGACCCTATCGTACTCAAGGGGAACCTGGGAACCTTACTACAAAGGAGGTTGATCATGGAGCTGGAAGAAAAAATCATTCAAGAACTCTCAGATGAAGAGGCACTCCGGCACATAGAAAAAATCAGCGAAGAAATACCAACCCGCATGGCTGGGACTGAACAATGCAAACGCATGGCTGAGTATCTAAAGGACCAGATGCTCAGCTACGGCATCCCTTCCGAAACCCATGAGTTCGATGCTCTGGTTGGCTTTACTGGCACAGCAGATCTCATGGTTCTGGAACCCGAAAAGCGGGTTATCCAGTGCAATCCCTTCGTCCATACAGCCAACACCACGCCTGCAGGTTTACAAGGAGAACTCGTGTTTGTGGCTTCTGGGGGTATAGATGATTATGAAAAAAAGGATGTGCGGGGGAAGATCACCCTTTCGGAATTGTCCTACTCACCCCCGCGGCAAGAAAAGCAACGGATTGCTGCCGAAAAGGGCTCCATCGCCCAGATCATGATCAATTGGGGGCCTTCCGATAGCAAAACGTTGGCTTACGGATCGGTCAAGCCGCCGTGGGGTAATCCCACTTCCCTCACGATTCAGGACATGCCCCGTATTGCTTCCATAACCATCTCGCGAGCAGATGGGGAGTACCTGATACGCCTTTGCCAGAAAGGACCTGTCAGGGTATGGTTGCGGGCTGATTCACCCGAACGGTGGTGTCGTGCTCAAAATACACTCGGCCTTCTGGAGGGGACCGAAGATCCGGAGAAATTTATCGTCTTCGGGGGACACATGGATTCCTGGGGAGGCGGAGTCACCTGCAATGCAACTGGCAACTTTGCCGTGCTTGAGATGGTTCGAGCCATGGCCTTACATCGAGATGAACTCAAACGCAGCATACGCATCGCCTTCTGGTCCTGCCATGAAACGGGGACCATGGTGGGGTCCAGCTGGTTTGTGGAAAACTTCTGGGACGATCTCGATGAAAACGGCATCCTTTACATCAACGTAGATTCCCCTGGAATGAAAGGCTCAAGTCTTTATGCGGTTTCAAGTTCTCCCGAGGTCGTACGGTTCCACCAGGCAGTGGAGAAAGAGATGTTTGACGGGGAGACACGACGCAGGAGGCTTGCACACACGGGAGATCAGTCTTTTATGGGCATTGGCGTACCATCCCTGTCCGGCCGAACCGAATACACGGCCGAAGAGATCAAAACCTGGCATGGGGCAAACCTTGCTCCATGGCATCACAGCGATGAAATGACCATTGACAAAATGGATGTTTCATTGATGCTCAAGGCTATGAAGGTCTACGTTGGCTACATGGTTCGCTTGTGCAACACACCTGTACTTCCCTTTGAGCATATCAGTGTGGCCCAGGAACTCAAGGATCGTTTGGACGCCATCGCCTCTTCCGTGGGTGAACACCTCGATCTCTCTCGGCCCAGGAGGCACGCTCATCAGCTAATCCGGAAAGCAAAGACCCTGGACGAACGTATTGATAAGGTCCGGAAAGAGACGCTGGGGGCAAGCTCATGGAAGGGGAACAAAAAGGTCATGCTGGCTAATCGGGTCCAGATGAAGTTGAGTAGGATACTCCACCCTATTAACTTCTCCATTGCAAATCGATATGGCTTTGATCACTACGGGCATACGGCCTTAACCACTGCAATCCCGTGTCTTTATGAGAGTCGGTATCTGGCCACTTTTCCTCGGGATTCAACGCAGTTCCGTGCACTGCGCGCCCATCTGGTGCAGCAGGTGAATCGTGTTTCCGATTGTTTGCGGCATGCCTGTGAATTCATTGAGATGACCCTAGACGCCCTCACCCACGCTTGACCTGCTTCGCATTGAGGAGATACTTCTGATCTGGCATGAAGTCTTTCGAAGACCTGAAGGCTCCTCTCATCCTCTGGGCCTAAAGAAATCTTTTTTTATCGGGGGGGAACGGATACACCCCTTTGGCGTGGGATAGGTTCATCTTCACCAATATCTGGGCCATTTCTATGGCCGCAAGCGCCGGATCGATAACGGGTATATTAACTCTCCTTTGCACTTCTTGTGCCATACCTACCATACTCAAACAACACAGGATTGCAGTATCTACACGATTGTTTTCCACGGACCTCCTAATAATACTGGTTACAGCTTCAATCGTGCTGCCGGTGTCCTTTCGAAGCTCGACCACGGGGATATTGGTAGGATAGATAAAGAATTGGCCCAGCGGCATGTGACGAAGAATTTTTTCCTCCAACGAGGGTATTCTTTCAGGAAGAGAGGTGAGGAAAACCACTTTCCTCCCGATGAGCTGCGAAATTACTATGGAGGATTCGCCCGGGCCAACAACGGGTATGCGCAGAAGTTCTTTTGCCTGTGCAACCCCCGCATCCCCTGCACAGGCAATAATACAGGCATCAAACCCTTCCTGTTCACCTTTCAGGGCTTCATCCAGTACTGGCAGTGTTGCATACATCTCGTCAACCCGGCTCTCAATGGATTCGGTTCCCCTTTCCACTTTTCGAAAAACAACCTCTGTTCCAGGAAAAAGATAGTTATTAACAAAGGCCGCCCTCATCTTCAGGTCAGCATCATCAGGACCTGTGATTGGAACAATCCATAGTATTTTCATCGTATTTCTCCCATGAAATGAGCGTGAGACATTCACCGAATGATGGTCGCACAAAGAGTCCGAAAGGATCCTCCTCAACCTTGATAGCCCCAAAACGAACGCGGAATAACCGGTATTGTACATGATTCAAGGGTCGATATAGAATTCTTCCATCTTGCTTCGGTATGTTTCCATGAGACCGGTGTTCCAACCCAATGGGGGCTCTGCATCATCCGGAAGAAATGTCTTATATGGACGTTTTTTTGACAGTTCTTCGAATTCAGTCCTAATCTCGGCTAACAGGGTTGGCTTTGTCAAAAGGTCATAGGCGGTAAATGCGGCAACTTTTGCACCTGCGGTTATACCCTTGTGTGCGAAAGAGGTGGCCACACTCGAGGTCACAGCCCAGTGATGTGAATGGCACCCTGGAATGCGGGCAGGGAAACGTACGGTGGCAGTGGGTGAGATCAGTGTCACATCCCCGACATCACTAGAGCTTGCCCTGAAAGGCGTCGTCTCCGGGGAGGAAAGTTCAATTGGGTACTCCAACCCCTTTATTGGAAACCCTGCGTTTTTCTGCAATGCCCTTGCGAAAACCTCTTCTTCCTCAGTGTACTCCGGTCTTCCAACGGTTTGCATATTGTTGAAAATCAATGTGGCCAAGTTCTTATTATTGAATCGCTGGTGCACACCTGTCAGGACCTTAACCTCATAGGTAGTCTGGGTCATGAGTGCAGCTCCCTTGGCACAATCCATGACCCAATTGAAGTGGCTCCCAAGATTCTCATCAAGATCGCGGATGAAATACCACGTGCTGGCCTTATCGGGAACTACATTCGGCGCTTCTCCTCCCTCAAGTGTTACCCAATGGGTCCGCTGTGTCACGGGCAAATGTTCTCTCATTCTTTCAGTGCCTGCATGCATGAGCTCAACGCCATCGGTGGCACTCCTCCCTTTCCATGGGGCACCTCCTGAATGGGCTGTCTTCCCTTTAAAGGTCACGATAAAGGAATACATCCCCGCGCCCTCCATCCCCTGGGCAACTTTGAAGAAGTCCCACGCGTGGCAATCTATGACTACCTCGACGTCTTTGAACAGTCCCGCACGAATCATATAAGGACGGCTCACCAGCATTTCCTCAGCAGGCGACCCAAAGTACTTGAGCGTGCCGTTCAAGCCATTCTTTTGCATGATTTCCCGCATGGCAATGACCGTCAGGGCCTGCATCGCCCCCATGGTGTTATGGCCACACCCATGCCCAGGGGCGCCCGGCACCACTGGTTCTTGCGTGGTTGAACCAGCAATTTGAGAGAGCATTGGCAGCGCATCGTACTCGGCAAGGAAGCCGATGACCGGCTTACCCGTACCATAGCTCCAACTGGCCACAAATGCCGTTGGCATCCCGGCAACTCCCCGCTCCAGCTTGAACCCCGCGGACTCCAGCGTATCGGCCAACAGCTTTGCCGACTTATATTCTTCTAATCCCAGCTCAGCATAACTCCATATAACATCGGAAATCTTCCAGAACTTCTCCTGCTTGTTTTCCAGGGCCTGAACAATCTTTCTTCTCTCAGCATCGAGTGTCAACATCCGATCCTCCTGTGCGTTCAAACGGGATATTCTGCCAACACCTGGGAATTAGTGCCCTGCCAAAAACGATCATACGCCCTCCCCGCAACTCGGCCCCCGGGGGGGATAGTGAATGAAGACGAATTACTTCTATGAGTGAGAATCCTGTTCTTCGGGAGGCAAGTTTTCGGCACCTTGCTTTCCTTTACAGGTGAACCAGAACAGAACAATACTCGCACACACAAAGAGGAATAGTCCAACAATTAAAAAAGCAAAGTGCTTTTTTTGAAATAATTGGATAAAAGGAAGGCATGCAAGGCCCCAGATCACCACAAGGAGGACCCACCGAATTGTCTCATTTTGCCTCATAGTCTTCCCCCCATCTATTCAATTCATCATGCCCCATGGTAAAATTCTTGTTGCAAGTCCTCGAGGGTATTTCCTGACCGGATAACTCCGTGCGTCCGAGGTTGCCTCTATTCGGGTTTGATGAACGTGGCATATGGGTTACCGCTCTATCTATCCCACACCGTAAAGTGCCCTTATAAAGCGGGTACCTTCTGCGCCCTATAGACTTTCGTTTTTTGTATGGCAATCTCTATGATCACCAAGGCAAATCCAATTATTGTAGTGGTTATGCGGGGATTGATCAATAGTATGGAAGCCGCCAAAAGCAGCATGCGTTCCATTATATTCGTGTTGGTAAATAACCATCCCTCAGCCACAATCGCCAAGCAAATAATACCTGCCAGAGATGTAAACAAAACCCATACGATCCGCATCGGCTCTCCGTGAAGAAGAAGTTCAGGACTGTAAACGAACATGAAGGGAACAATAAACCCCGCAA
>SMTZ1_10000304_pt1 | contig 44217 bp, 43 predicted proteins | sample DeeMarSWOR136_30_FD_25667 | JGI IMG/M metagenome (IMG submission 25667) | reverse complement strand
TGGACATTACCCTTGAGGTAATGAGGCAATTCGGAATTCCAGTCACTTGTGATGGCTACCGCTATTTCAGGATCCCAGCAGGCAATGGCTATAGGGCCCGACAGTTCTTGGTTGAGGGTGACATATCATCCGCATCGTATTTTTGGGCCGCCGCAGCAGTGACCGGAGGGATGGTTACCACGGAGAATATCCACCCCTATACAACCCAGCAGGGGGATATAGGTTTTCTCCAGGTTCTTGAGGAAATGGGCTGTGGTATTGAAAGGGAGACCGACAGGGTAACTATTCGTGGTAGAGCGCTTTCCGGGATTGAGGTGGATATGTGTACTATGCCTGACCTGGTGCCCACACTGGCAGCCATTAGCCTTTTTGCCAACGGTAAGACCTCTATCCGAAATGTTCCCCAACTGCGCCATAAAGAGAGCGACAGGCTCAGCTCAATCGCCCTCGAATGGGGTGGGCTTGGCGCCAGGGTAGAGGAACTGGCTGATGGACTGATCATACATGGGGGAGGAAGGCTTTCCGGAGGCGCAGTGGAAGCCTATGATGATCACAGGCTGGCCATGAGCTTGGCCGTGGTAGGATTGAAGGTGCCAGGAATCAAAATAAGGGATGAAAATTGCGTGAATAAGTCATTTCCCGGATTCTGGCAATTATGGGACAGGTTGTAATGCAGTCAAGGAATTTACGGTTGTGGGGCGTCAGTACATTCAGATAACCCGAATATCTCGATCCTACAGTACATATTCTTGGCCTGGCTCAAGAACCACCACCTCAATGCCAGGGGCCTCTTTGTGCATGATTTCCTTAAAATGAAGCGTCCTGCTCCAAGATGGGAAAGGTCTTATAACGAAGAACTCCTCGTCCAGAACAACTCAGCTTAGGCTGTTCAGAGGGGAGGATTCTGGCTGAATGTGCCAGGAGAACCGTGTTCAGGGAGCCTGGGATCTATGGAGCAGGTTGTAGCACAACAAGGGCATCCACAGCTATGGGGCGGCTGCCAGATATAATAACGGGGTTGATATCTATCTCCTTGATCTTATCATTTGCGATACCAATAGTTCCCACATTGATTAACATCTCTGACAAGATATCCCTGTCAACAGCCTCCATGCCCCTTATCGCATCGAGTATCTTGTGGGCCTTGATCTCATCCATCATCTCAAGGGCGTCCCTTTTCTCCAGAGGTGCAAGGCGAAAAGAGACATCCTTTAAGATCTCGGTGAATATGCCCCCCAGACCAAACATGACGCACGGTCCAAACTGGGGATCCCTGATCAACCCTATAACCAATTCCCGCTTTCCTGTAATCATCTCCTGGACAAGCACACCACCTTTAATGCCATCCATGGCAGCCATGATATGATCAAAGGCATCCAATGCCTCCCTGTCATTTCTGATATCCGTCCTGATGAGGCCTTTTTCCGTCTTGTGAGTTATCTCCGGCGAACATCCTTTCATCACCACAGGATAACCGATCTCTTGGGCTGCAGAGATAACCTCATTACTAGTCTCAACCATGGTTTCCCGTGTAATCGGTATCTGGTAGGAAGCCAGAACACTCTTGGATTCATACTCCGAAAGTGTTGTTTGGCCTCTCTTTAGTGCGTTTTCTATTATTTCCATTTCTCCTATCTCCTTATTTTAAGAGAGATCTGGCCACGATGATCTTTTCTATCTCCTTGGTCCCTTCATATATCTCTACAATCTTTGCATCCCTGTAGATCCTCTGAACCTTGTATTCATCTATATAGCCATAGCCTCCGTGCATCTGAAGTGCCTCATCTGCACATCTTACCGCCATCTCCCCTGAGAACCACTTTGCCATGGCAACGAGTCCATGATCAATCTTCCCATTATCGGCCAGCCATGCGGCCTCGTAATAAAGATTCCTGGCGGCCCTTATCTTGGTAGCCATTTCAGCTATCTTAAACTGGTTTATCTGAAATGATGCAAGGGGTGCGCCAAACTGGTGCCTTTTTTTGATATGGGCAATACTTTCCTCCAGGGCAGCCCTTGCAATACCTACGGCCATAGCACAAATATGGAGCCTGGTAATATTGAAGAAGGCCATAAGCCCCCGAAAGCCATCGCCCTCTTCTCCCACCATATTGGATCCCGGAACCCTGACATTAGAAAGAGATATCTCAGCGGTATCATTTGCCCTTATGCCGAGTTTTCCATGGAGCTTGTTTGCCTCAAATCCTGGTCTGTCTGTCTCCACAATAAAGAATGTGTGCCTTTTGTGTCTGTCCGGGTTATCAGGGTCTGTCTGACAGAATACAAGGACATAGTTTGCGATATCTCCATTGGTGATAAACATCTTGGTGCCATTAATGACATATTCATCACCATCCCTGGCAGCCGTAGTAACTGCACAGGTTACATCGGAGCCTGCATCTGGTTCGGTAATGGCTGTACCAGTGATGGCCTCTCCCTGAACAAGGGGAGGGAGGTATCTCTTTTTCTGTTCCTCAGTTCCAAACATGCCTAGTAGTTCAGCACCAAAGGTGGCAGTGATCACAGCATTGGCCATACCCGCATCAACTGCCCAGAATTCCTCTGTTATCAGGCAGTGTTCAAAAAACCCAAGCCCTGCACCTCCATAGGCCTCATCTATGAATACCCCTACAAAGCCAAGCTCACAGGCCTTTCGCCAGATATCCAGGTCAAATGTCTCATCCCTGTCAAATTCCTGGGCCCTTTCAGGGAACTCACCAAGGGCAAATTCCCTGGCTGCCTTCTGGATGTCCTGCTGTTCCTTGGTGAGGGTAAAGTCCATTGTTCCTTATCCCTTTTTTGTTTCCAGCACCTTGTCTTTTAATACGGGTATGATCTTGAACAGGTCATCAACAATACCATAATGGGCAGTCCTGAAGATGGGCGCCTTGGGATCTTTATTGATAGCTATGATCGTACCTGCCCCGCCAAGACCAGCCATATGCTGGAAGGCCCCGCTTATTCCAACTGCTATATAGACCTTGGGGCTGACTGATTTGCCTGATGTGCCAACCTGCAGATACTTGGGCAACCAGTTCTTATCAACAATAGGTCTGGAGCAGGAAACAACTCCATTGAGGGCCTCAGCCAATTCTTTCACAAGGGAGATGTTTTCCTCCTCTCCGATACCCCTTCCAACAGAGACAAGCAGCTCTGCCTGGCTTATATCCACGTCGCCGGCAGCGGTTTCAACGAATTCGATAAAATCTTTTTTCAGTGCCATATCCTTTAGAGGAAAGTCTTTCTGGACTATTTGCGCTTGCCTGTCACCGATTCTATCCTTTGGGAATACACCTGATCTTATGGTGAGAAGGTATCCAGCAGATGAGGAAAAGGAGACATTGGAGAAGATCTTTCCACTATACATCTGCCTCTGGGCAATGAGTTTATCATCCTTAAACATGATATCGATGCAGTCCGTAGCCAGGGGGAATCCAGCCTTGACCGCCAAACAGGGAGCGAGCTCCATCCCCCATGACGTATTACCAATAAGGGTAAGGGTTGGTTTTGACTCCTCAATCAATCCAGCGATGATCTCTTTATAGATATCTGCATTGAAATTCTTGAGCCGCTCATCATCACAGATGATTATCTTATCGGCCCTGTCTGAAATACTCTCAACAACGGGGTTCACCTCATGGCCAAGAAGGACGGCGGTAACGCTATATGAGGGCTCTTGAGCGAGCTCGCCAGCCTTCCATAGCATCTCAAAGGTGATATCCCTTGTCTCGCCAAGTCTATGTTCAACAATAACGAATAATTCGCTCATCTATTCCATCACCCCTTTCTTTGTGAGAATTTCAAGGAAATCAGAAGCGATCTTGTCCGCGTCTCCGGCAAGTATCTGGGCTCCCTCAGTTTCTGGTGGCAAGTAGACCTCATCAATGATGGTCCTGGGAGAGAGCTCCTCATCAGGTATACCCAGATCGGAAAGATCCATAACTTTTAGCTCTTTTTTGGCCGCCTTCCTGATACCCAGGATAGAGACGTATCTCGGCTCGTTGATCCCTGTCTGGATAGCCAATAGGGCAGGGAGCTCAATGCGTGAAACCTCGCCAAGGCCACCTTCAAGCTCGGATGTAGTCCGGGCCTTTCCATCCTCTATTTCAATAGCGGTAACCATATTGGCATGGTTAATGTGTAACTGCTCTGCCATCATCATGCCAACCATTCCGTAGTAATCGTCGTCGGCCAGGACACCGGTAAATATGAGGTCAAACGGCAAATCCTTTGCGACCCGGGAAAGAATCTTTGAGATTCCAAAGCTGTCAAACCTGCTCACATCACCTACCTCAATCCTGATAGCCCTGTCAGCGCCCATGGCCAAAGATCTTCTTAAGACCTCTTCATCATCCTCGTTACCGACGGTAACGGCGGTAACCGTTCCTCCGTGTTTCTCCTTGAGGAGGATCGCCTCTTCGATTGCATAGTTATCCCAGTCATTTAGCACAAATGCAAGCTGGTCTTTTTTGATCCCCTTCTTCTGCTCATCAACAACAAGATCTACCTCCTCTGTAAGAGGCACCCTTTTGACACAAACAACAACATCCATTTGTTATTCCTCCTTTTTCAAAAATCGCTGATGTCCGTGATCTGTAGCCCGTTGTATACGTATTTTCAAGGTATCAACGGACACTTCCCAAACCCTCTATTTCTGAAATCACTACATTATTCCCTGGTACCTTTCGGGATTACTTCCCCGAATCCTATAGTGTGCTCATAAAGAGTTCCATCAAATCAACTACCTTCATTTCCCCTTCGAGCCCACTTGTCTTGATAGCATCATCGAAGTTGAGAAGGCAAAAAGGGCAGGCAGTAACAATAACAGTAGCTCCTGCCTCATGGGCCATGGCTACCCTTTTTTCACCCATTCTCATCTCTTCCTCCTCTATGTCATACCAGAGATTAATATCGCCACCGCCACAGCAAAAGCTTCTATCCCTGGTGCGTTCCATTTCGACTATCTGGATACCAGGGATTGAAGCAAGGATCCTCCTCGGGGCCTCATAGATACCATTGTGCCTTCCCAGATAACAGGGGTCATGGTAAGTGTATATGCCTCCATTGTCAAGAGGTTTAACCACTTTCAGCCGGCCACTTTCGATCAGGGGGAGAAAAAACTCGGTATAGTGTTTTATGACCCAATTGCCAGGATAATCGTTTTTCAGGGTATTAAAGGCGTGGGGGTCTGTGGTAACAATCTGTTTAAAGGAGCATGTCTTGAATGTTTCCATGTTCTCTTCCACCAAGAACTGAAAGAGGCCTTCCTCACCGAGTCTTCTCACCTGGTGGGCTGAATCCGATTCTCTGGGGCCAAGAATTCCAAAGGTTATACCCGCTTTATTGAGACCCCTGACAATAGCCATGGCTATCTGCTGAATTTGTGGATCAAAGGAGGCATAGCTGTCAACAAAGTAGAGGACATCAACCTCCTCTCCCTCTTCGAGTATCTTTACAGAAACATCATCTAACTCTTTGACCCAATCGGCCCTTTTTGCTGGTGGTTTACCAAAGGGGTTACCTGTCTTCTCAAAGCGCACCAGGGCGTCCTGGAAATCCTTGGGAATCGTGGCAGACTCAACCATAGATCTCCTCAAATCTATCATTTTGTCGATATATTCAATAAAGACCGGGCATTCCTCCTCACAGGCCCCACAGGTAGTGCATGACCAGATTTCATCAGGTTCAAGAACATTTCCTATCAAGGCGAGCCCCTGATCTTGTGAGCCCTTTTTCCCTCTAATAGCAAAGAGAGGCTTTTGTTGATAGGCGTAGTCCCTGATCTTTAAGGTAACCTCCATAGGTGATAATGGTCGCCCAACGGTATTTGCCGGGCAGTTGTCAGAACACCGGCCGCATTCGGTACAGGTATAGAAGTCGAGGATATGTTTCCAGGTAAAATCTTCGACCTTCTCCACCCCGAGGGAGTCTAGATCCTCAATGTTTTCCACATCCCATCTGGGAGGTTTTATGGAACCCTTTTTAAGCTTCCTTAAAAACACGTTGGGAATGGCGGTAATGATGTGAAAGTGTTTCCCAAGGGGGAGATAATTCAGGAAAACCATCAGGGTTAGGATATGAAGCCAGTAATTCCACAGGTAAAGGGTCGTTAGCGTACCCTGGCCGAGGCCATTAAGGAGATAAGAGGCGCTATGTCCTGCTGGAATCCAGTAGCCGCGTTGCTCTCCAAGCACGATCCCACTTCCATCCATGACAATGTCAGTGAGCATCAAAAAGCTGATCAGGCCGAGCACAAGATAGGCGTGAAATTTATGGGCCTTTCCGTGCTTGAATTCATATCTGGCAGGTCTGGATATAGCCCGCCGTAATATAGCTGCTATACAGGCAAAGAGGACGATAATCTCAAATATATCCTTAAAAAGATGATAAAGTTCTCCCAGTGAGCCTCCCATAAACGGTAGAACAAATTCGGCCCTTAATCCGAGCCCATAGAGGGTTATTGATCTCAGGGCAAGAATAACAAAACCCCAGAAGATCATTAGATGGAGTATGCCAATCCAGAGATAGCGCGGCTGTCGCCACTGGAAGATACCATAGATAATGAGATCATAAAATCTCCGCCATAATGAATCAAATCGAGGATCGGGCTTTGCAGGTTTCAGTAATAGGTATCTCTTGTAGATAATATAGAGAAAGAGGGCAAGGCCAACTAGTAAAATAAGCAAGGTGATAAAATAGCCCGGGATGCCGAGGTAGTGCTCGAGGGCAGGTTGCACTCTGTAATGCATGATTTCCTCCCAAAGAAAAGGTCTAAGCAAGAATTTGCCAAAGGGATACCATAACCTTACATGTGGGTCAAGAACTTTTGCTCCTCTCTAAAAAAGGCATTGTTTCTCAAGAAAAATCCTGATAATGGCCATATTGAAACAGGGGAAAGATATTTTTTGTTTTACCAATCCATATAATTAGGTTATCATTAAAGGGAAAATCACTGTAACATCACGGGCTTCTATTAAAGAGTTCCCGGAAAATATAAGATCGATAGATGATATGATGAAAGGAATCAATAGTGATATATATCGCAGGGGACTGTCTGCCCTGCTAAAATCCAGTGCCCTAATAAATTCATCACTCCAAACCGCTGATGTACTTAATTTTGCCATGAAGGCGGCTGAGGATTTTATGGAGGCCGAGGCCAGCTCAGTCTATGAGCTTGATACAGAAAAGGCGGATATCATTATCAGGCTCGCAAGGGGAGAGAAGGGTGGCCTTATCCAGTCCAGGAGATTGAAGGTTGGTGAAGGAGTTGCCGGGTGGGTTGTACAGAGCGGAAAGCCGATGATTGTGGAAGATGTGCAAAAGGAAGATAGATTTAGCGATCGGTTTGACAAGGAAACAGGTTTTACCACAAGGTCACTCATCTGTGTGCCACTTACTATAAGAGGAAAGGTCACAGGCGCTATTCAGGTCATCAACAAAAAGGGTGGCGCCCCGTTTACAGAGGAGGACTCTGAACTCCTGACAGCCCTTGCCCAACAGATTGCTGTAGCCCTTGATAACGCAAGGCTTTACCACAGGTTAGAGGAAAGCTTCGAATTAACCACTGAGGAACTAAAAACAACTCAACAAAAATTGATCAGGTCTGAGCGCTCAGCGGCTATAGCCAATCTTGTGAAGGGAGTGGCCCATGAGGTGAGGAATCCTATTATGTCCATAGGAGGCTTCGCAGCGAGGATGAGAGAGGGCTTAGGAAAGAGTCATAAATTCCGGAAATATCTTGATATCATACTTCAAGAAACCTCCAGGCTGGAAAAACTAGTTCAAGATGTAGAAGAGCTTGCAGAGATGCAAACTGTTTATCTCCAGCCAGCCAACATGAACAATCTCTTGTCCAAGGTTATAGAGGATTTTTCTCCGGCGATGTCCAGGCAATCGATCCATCTGGAAGCAGATATTGAAGAGGGTTTGCCTACCATTACCATGGATAGGGCACAGATATCGAGGGCATTGAAGAATATTATCCAGAATAGCATAGAGGCTCTGCCCACGGGTGGCACTATTAGGTTTGAGGCACGGGCGAGAGATTCTCTTATCCAGATCGTGGTCGAAGACTCTGGCATAGGCATAGATGATGATGAACTTGACTCCGTCCTTGATCCCTTTATCAGCTCCAAGACAATGGGGGCTGGTTTGGGGTTGACTATGGTGTATCAGATTGTAATGAATCACCAAGGTGAAATTGACATCAGAAAGAGAAAGGATGGCAAGGGAACCGTGGTAACCCTTGATTTACCGGTAAAACCTGTTAGAGTGTCAATGAGGCTTTAAGACACGCTCAAGGTTATTGATTATTTCACCCCGCTATAAATGGCGGCCCGTTTTTTCTGGCAGGGTAAATCCTCAATCTGAAATGGAGGGATACGAAATGAAAATGAATAGGGGCGCATTGCTCCTGGTTATTGCCCTTATTGTGAGTGGTTTGATAGTCTTCTACTTCACCTATTATAGTAAGAAAGGCGAAAAAGAGCCCACCCTTCAGGAGGTGGGAGAAGGGGAGGCCAGAAATCTTGAGGAGAGGGCTCAAGAGGCAGAAGATACGGTTGGTAAGTTGCCAGGCATACAGGCACCCCATGAGAAGCTCGAGGAGGTCTTGGGAGAAAGGCCAGTTGAGACCCAAGCCATGAGGGTTGAAGATGAATGCCAGAAGATGGAAAGAGACATTGTGGAGTTTTTCAGATACCTTGATAAACAGGACTATGTGAAGGAATTGCAGTTAGGGGAAGACACACTCACCCGTTTTAAAAAAATCCTTTATGACTTATCCGCAGATCCACCACTTCCAGCAGGAGAAGGGTTCAATTATGAAATGATTATCAAAAATATCTACCATTTTTATAGGACCCTAGGCCTAAAGGATCTGAAGCTCATAAGGCTCATTGCGAAGAATGAAAAAGATGCCATGGAGATCAACCTTGCGTTATTCTACAGATGGCTTATGTCAGGTGATGAATGCAACCGCAAGAAAGGTCTGCCACCTTCTTTGGATACCCTATACAGATATGCAGGTTTTTTGGTGAATTCTATTGGAGGAAGGGCCTATCTATTTCGGAGGGAGACAAGGTCGCGGCTACTTCTAAACTATTACTGCCTGCTGATTATCCATGAAGCTGACAAAAAAAAGATGAACAGTTTTGGTGTTGATATCACCCCGTTCCTGGAGCCCTTAGCCGAAGAGATTGAGAATTATCAACTTCTCTATTTCCGAAAGGAATATGCGGGGAAATTGATTGATATTAGGGACTATTATCTAAAAAGGGGGAGGATATCTTGAGATTTTTCTAACCCTTATCAAGATAAGAAAGGGTTAGTTCCCAGAATCTTACATCATTCTTCAGTCTCTGGTAAAATTTGGTATTGGTAATGGCAATGCCGCCTATTTCTGCTAAGGCCAGAACAAACTCTATCTCTTCCTTATCATATTTCCTTTCCTCTGCTGAATAGAGCCTTATCTGCCCAATAACATAATCCTTAACAAAGATGGGCACGGATAGTATAGAAACGATGCCCTCCTTTATCGCCTCATCTTGATACTGGATGTCTCTATCGGTAGTAGCATCCTTTATGAAAACTGTCTTTCCTTTTAATACATCTGGAATACTCTTATCTGCCTCAAGAGGCCCTTTATGAAGGTATTCGTTGCTCAGTCCTCCTGATGCAACCATCTCCAGCCTTCCTGTTGTCTCATTGAAGAGATATATGCAACATCCCCTTATATGCATTATCTGGATAAGTTTCTTCACCATAGAATCTAAGACCTCACCTGAGTTCAGATCATAGAGAAGATCTCGAGAAACCTCATGCAAGGTCTTGAAGAATTCGGTGGATCTTTTGATGTCAAAGGTGCCCCTGGATACGGCCCTGACCCCATATCTTTTAGTCTCCTCTTGGTGAGCAGGCTCTATGCCTCCTTTTTCAAAGAGCCTGGTGAGCTTTTCCTTTTCCTTCTCGTACATCCTGGCATTTATTATACCCAATCCAGCCATTTCACCCAGGGCGGATGCAAATTCGATCTCCTCCTCACTAAACGATCTGGGGGAGGAGGTATAAAGTCTCAGCATTCCAATTACCTTATTCTTGATCTGAACGGGTACGCTTAAGAGGGAGACAATCCCTTCTTCTACCTTTTCTTTTGGATACTGAATCCTCGGATCGTTTTGAGCGTCAACAATCAAGACCGGCTTGCCCCCCAGTACGTCAGGGACACTCTTGTCTGCATCAAGTGGCCCTTTACTTAGGTACCTTTTGCTCAATAGATGGGATGCGACTAACTCTAAATCATTCGTCTTTTCATTCAAGAGTCTAAGGCTGGCAGCCTTTAGTTTCATGGCAGGAACGATCCTTCTTACAATAAGGTTCAGTACCTTCTTTGAATCAAGCACCGATAAGATTCCCCTGGATACCTCGTGGAAGATCCTGAAATATGCAATTTCTTTTTTTTCCATTTTCCCTCAGGGTAGGATTATAACTATAAGAAATATAGTAATATTTCTCAGTGGTCAAGGAAATAGTACTCGTTTACCAGTGATGTCTTAACTAATGGATGCAGAAAATAGATTGCACTCCTGTCTAAGCCAGCACCGCCCGCGTGTCCCGCCCCTACATGACTTCGCTCCAGATTCACCCTGTTAGATAGCGAGTTGGTATAGCAGATTATCAAGATTTGAAGATAAGCGGTCACAGCCCCTCCTGAGACGTTACCTACAATTTAACAGGGCAAGGAGCTCACAGAGCGATTTCTTTCTTATTTCCTTTCGCTGACCCCAGAGCAATAGGCTGCTCACTATCAGTGATTACATGAATTTTTATTTTACATCCAATCCCCTTTCTCCTATACTTCTTGTACAAACAGGGGAAAGGGGTATGAAAGGTAAGAATCCCGGTGATCTGCCCGTTGGTCAGCACTGGATCAAAAAGTGGCCTGTGAGGACAGCAGAACTGCCACCTGATGTGGATCCGGAGTCCTGGACCTTAGAGATCAGGGGTCTGGTTGAAAGGCCGTTAACTCTTACCTTACAGGAGATTCAGGGGCTTGAGGCGGTTGAGCTTGCCAGGGACTTTCACTGTGTAGAGTCGTGGAGTGTTCCTGATAATAAGTGGAAAGGCGTCCGTGTTCACCGGATCCTGGAGTTGGCCAATCCCTTGCCAGAGGCCCGCTATGCACTGGTTTGCAGCCCCGGTGGGTTCGAGACGAGCCTTACACTTCAGGCCCTCCTACGCCCCGATACCCTTCTCGTATGGGAACGCAATGGGGAGCCCCTCACTTGGGATCATGGCTACCCCCTGAGGCTTATAGTGCCCGATCTCTACGCATACAAGAGCGTTAAATGGGTCTCGGAGATCAGGCTCTTGCATGAGGATCGCCCTGGGACCTGGGAGAAACAAGGTTACCACAGAGGGGCCAATGTCTGGTCAGGTGAACGCTTTGAGGGGGACTAAGTACATGTCTTAATTAGAATGACGCATTTAATTACTCATTGGTAAGGGCCCGGGGGGTATTTTTTTCCTGGATGCCCCACAAAAGACCCCGTCCAGCGGGCCGGCTCAAAATGGTTTACAGCAACGAGTCAATGACTGACAAGAACGGAGTGGAGGTAAACCATTTTGAACCGGCCCCTCCGATGCATCATGTAGGGGACATCCAGGAAAAAAATACCCCCCGGGCCCCACCCGATAATTCACAGATTGATCGACCTGCGGCTTAACGCTAAAAATACGTCACCGAATTTACGAGGTAAAGCAATACGTTGCACCTTACAATGGGGAAGATAGGTGGAAAAGGAAGATTACAAAAAGAGGGTGAAGCGCATAATTGAGATTTTGGACAAGGAATATCCTGATGCCAGAACTGCCCTCACGTTTAGGAGCCCATTGGAGCTTTTGGTGGCTACGGTACTTTCAGCCCAGTGCACCGATAAGATGGTCAACCAGGTAACCAGGGAGCTGTTCAAGAAATACCGATCCGCAAGAGACTTCGCCCAGGTAGATCTGGCTGCACTGGAGGAGGAGATAAGGCCTACTGGATTCTTTCGGAATAAGGCCAAGTCCATCAAGGCCTTCTCTACCACTCTGGCAGAAAGGTTCGACGGGGAAGTGCCCGGCAATCTTGAGGACCTGCTATCTTTACCTGGAATTGGTAGGAAGACTGCCAATCTAGTACTCTCAGAGGCCTTTGGCATTCCAGGGATAGTGGTAGACACCCATGTTCTTAGGTTGAGTAAACTCATAGGGCTGACTCACAATACTGATCCCACCAAGGTGGAATTCGATCTCATGGAGATTGTTCCCAAGGAGAAGTGGAGACTGTTTTCAAACCTTCTTATCCTCCATGGCAGGGCCATCTGTATTGCCAGAAAACCGAGGCATCAAGAATGCAAGGTGGTTGATCTCTGTGAGGGGGGAATCCGGTGGAAAAAGGAAGATGATCCAGTTTAACGCCTTGCTCATCGCATTCCTTGCCCTCTTCCTTTTTCGATCCCTGTTTCAGCTCGCCCTAAACCTCATTAATGTCTCCCATCTGCGCCAGCACGGAGACAATGTCCCCAGGATTTTTCAGGGGACAGTGGATAGGAAAAAATTCTCCAAAATAGCGGCCTATACCGCAGATTCTACCAGGTTTGGCATTGTTGCGGGATTTTTTGACCAGGCGGTGTTGCTTGCCATTCTGTTGACCGGTTTTTTGCCCTGGTTTGTTGAGATAATCACTTCATGGCACACAGGCTTTTTAGGCAGTGGGCTGATCTTTTTTGCCGTTCTTGCAATGATTGCCAACCTGCTTGATATCCCATTTGGCCTTTACAGCACCTTTGTGATCGAAGAGAGGTACGGCTTCAATACCAGAACATTCACATTATGGCTCTCAGATTGGATTAAGGGTATGGCCATATCAGGTATCCTGGGTGGTATCGTTATCTCTGTCTTACTCCTATTGGTGCAGTATCTCAAAGATACCTGGTGGTTACTGGCATGGGTAATTATTTCGGTGTTTCAGTTGTTGATTATGTGGTTATATCCGGTGCTGATTGCGCCCCTATTTAACAAGTTTGAACCAATTCCCAATAAAGAACTGGAAAATAAGATCGGTACCCTTATGGGGAAGGCGGGGCTCACCGTAAAAGGGGTGTTTAAAATGGACGCTGGCAAGAGGAGCAAACATACCAATGCCTATTTCACAGGAATCGGCAGGACCAAAAGGATTGTTCTCTTTGATACCCTCCTGGCATCTCATCCCGAGGAGGAAATCCTATCAGTCCTCGCCCATGAAACGGGTCACTGGGTAAAAAAACATGTCCTCAAACAACTCATTCTGTTGGAGACAGCCTCCTTAATCGGGTTATTTATTGTCGCAAGATTGCTTGACTGGGATCTCATTTATCAGACATTCGGTTTTCAGGAGCAGATTAAATATGTCGGTCTGTTGCTTGTGCCTATAGTCTTGAGTCCCCTCGGCTATTTTATGAGACCTATAGGATCGGCCCTCTCCAGAAGGTATGAAACAGAGGCCGATGATGTTGCTGTTACCTTGATGGGGACAGCCGGACCCATGAAAAATACCCTGATAAGGCTCAGTGCTGATAACCTGGCAAATTTAGTACCCCACCCACTATTCTCCTGGTTCAACTATTCGCACCCACCACCGGTTCAAAGGATAGCGCGGCTTGACGATACGTCCAGTGATCCCATGATGGTGTCGGAGGCAGCCGTGCGGTGACGCGTAGCGGCAGGGGCTTCAGAAAAAAAGCGCCACCAGGCCAGTATGAGTTCAGAGGGGAGGTGTTTTGCTGGACCAGGGTCTTGCGAGCTCGAATTCAGCTGCCGCTTGCAGTATCGGGTCCTCGGCCAGCCAGGGTCCCACAATCTGTAAACCAACAGGGAGATTCTCCCGGGTCCAACCGCACGGTATGGAAATAGCCGGGTTGCCTGCCATATTGAAAGGGTAGGTATAAGGGTACCAGGCACTGCGCACGCTTCCGGCGATCTTTCCGTTGATGGCAATAGGTTCAAGTGCGTTGTGGGTGACAGGCAGGGCCGGGGCACTCAGTGTGGGGGTTATCAATAGGTCAAACTTCTTAAAGAACTGCTGCACCGTTTGAAAGAGCTGGGTCCGCACGTAGTGAGCCCGTTGCAGATCCACCGCACCATATTGACTTCCCCTTTTAATGGCATCTCGCAGACAAGGATCTATCTTGTCCCGGAAACGTTCCAGGTAGGGGCCGAGGCGTGCGGCAAGGCTAGAGTGAAATAGCACCAGATAGTGCTCTTCCGGTAGATCAAAATCCGGCCGCGCTTCCTCCAGTTCACAGCCAAACTCCGCGAAGACCTGGACAGCGGCCTCAATCAGTTTCAGCACTTCATTGTCCACCTCTGTGTTTCCAAGGGTAGGGCTCCATGCGATCTTCCAGCCTTTCAGGGATTCCCTGACCTTTCCAGTCACAGAGGACTGATACGTTTCCTTGGGAAGCCCGTATGAATAAGGGTCTGTGACATCAGGGCCTGCCATCACCTCCAACATGAGAGCAGCGTCGGCAACGGTTCGCGTCATCGGTCCAATATGGGAGAGAGTGCCAAATACGTCGAGAGATTGTGGGTGGGGAATGCGACCAAGGGTTGGTTTAAGCCCTACAATGCCGGTGCAACTTGCAGGGATTCGAATGGAACCACCACCGTCGGTTCCTATGGCCAGGGGACCTAAACCGGCTGCCACCAGTGCCCCAGCTCCGCCACTGGATCCCCCGGGCGTGCGATCAAGATTCCAGGGATTGCGCGTTATGCCGAAAAGGGGACTGTCCGTAATGGCTTTGTGGCCAAATTCCGGGGTGGTTGTCTTACCGATCAGGATAGCACCAGCCTCCTTGAGGCGTTGGACACACGGTGCATCTTCATCTGGTAGGTAATTTTCCAAGATATAGGAGCCAAAGGTGGTTCGGACGCCTTTTGTCCACAGGAGGTCTTTGACCGAGAAGGGAATGCCGTGAAGGGGGCCAACCGATTTTCCGCGCACGATTTCGGATTCAGCTTTGCGGGAGGCTTCCAGGGCCTTGTCAGCGCAGACCGTGGAAAATGCGTTGATTTGGGGTTGAAGGCGCTCTATTCGAGATAGAATCGCCTGCATGAGCTCGACAGGAGAGATTTCACGGCCCTGTATCAGTCTGGCCAGTTGGGTAGCTGAGGTAAAACACAGATCGGTGTGCTCCATCTTATGTGTCTCCGTCCCCCCTCATATTTCCACCACAGGTGGTCTCCGTTTCCAGAGGCCTGTGGCCTGTTCAAAGGCGTGGGCAAGCTCCAGCACACCCAGGTCGTTCTGGTGTCTGCCCACGATCTGGACTCCCACCGGAAGGCCCTCCGGAGTAAAACCACAGGGCACGGAGATGGCGGGGAGGCCAACTGTAGTGATGTAATAGCAGGATTTCATCCAGTCGATGTACGTATCCATTCTCACGCCATTAATCTCTGTCACATAGCGCTGGTTCACATCGAAAGGTGGCACCTGGCTTACAGGGAGGACCAGGAACTCGTAGGTTTCCATGAATTTCCGCACTCGGTGATAGAGCTCTGTTCGCTTGCGTTCAGCCCGCCCGATCTGCGGGCCGGTCAGCCTCGTGCCCGCTTCGATGTTCCAGATCACTGTGTCCTTGAGTTGGCCCCGGTGGGTCTCGAGCAGCTCAGCAAGGGCGAGCTCGAAGCGCCAGGCCCGCCATACCTTGAAGACCTCGTCCGCGTCCGTGAAATCCGGCTCGCGGTCCTCTACCACGCAGCCCAAGGATTTAAACACATGGCGCTGTCCTTCAATGGCCGCGGTCACCCGGGAATCTACCGGCAGTCCTCCTAAATCACGACTCCATGCGACCAGTACCCCTTTGAAATCTCGTTCCAGTGAGCGGGAGAAGAGGCTGCCCGGCTCGGTGATGGCGATGGGCGAGCGCGTATCAGGCCCGGCGATGGCGCTCAACATGAGCGCGGTATCCTGCACCGTGCGGGCCATGGGGCCTTCCACGGTCAAAGGGAACCAGCCCACGAAGTCGGGCCATGCAGGCACTCTGCCAGGAGAAGGCCGAAATCCCACCACATTGCAGAAGCTGGCGGGGTTGCGCAGTGAACCGCCCATGTCGCTGCCGTCTGCGATTGGCAGCATTCCGCAGGCGAGGGCCACTGCCGCTCCGCCACTACTGCCCCCACAGGTGGTGGAGGTGTCGTAAGGGTTGAGAGTTTCCCCGAACACCTCGTTATAGGTCTGAGAGCCGGCTCCGAACTCCGGCGTGTTGGTCTTGCCGATGGTGATGGCGCCGGCATTCTTTAGCCGTTCCACGATTAGGGCGTCTTGTTCCGGCACAAAGTCCTTGAAGGCAAGGGAGCCTAAGGTGGTGCGGATTCCGCGTGTAAAAACAAGATCCTTGTGCGCCACCGGAAGCCCGTGCAGCGGACCCACCTCTCTGCCACGTGCGAGAGTTTCATCGGCGGCGCTGGCCTGCTCCATGGCCTGCTCGGGAAGGAAGGTGACGATGGCGTTCACCTTAGGGTTGACTCGCTCGATCTGGGCCAGGTGAGCGCCCATTACCTCCCTGGCGGACAGGTCCTTTCCCCGGATACGACGGGCCAATTCTGTGGCTGTCAGAAAACAGATCTCTGGGCTCGACATGATATTCACCTCTCTTCACTTACCACAACTTGCTCTGGCAAGGCAAGCCGTAATAAAAGCGAAGATTGGGCAGGGTCCGAGAAGAAAAGGGGTGAGGCCATCTTCGCTTTAGGGTTGCAGTACGCACATAGCCAACTCATGACCCTGAGCGCCTTTCGGCAGATTTGGTCATAAGTCTGCCATAGTAAGGTGCAGAGGAGAGATAGATAGCCGCCGCAGGGTTGTGCCCAAATACCCTGTCTTTTACTACAAGCACCGTCATCGGAACCTTGCAATACCGAAAAAATAAGGTATCATGACCTACACAGAGGCCCAGAAGAATGGCTAAATCTACCTTCTCCGAATTCAAGATCTCTGCCTGAGCTATAGGACTACACATGGATTCATAGTAGAGGTAGCCCTTTGGACCTCCTATCATCTCTTCTCTCTTGAGGCCTATCCTCTCTTTATCAACTCTCCCTGTCTTACAACATATAGATACAACCTGGAAACCGCGATTTTCCAAGATCCTATCCAGGCCCCGAGCCTCGCTTTCTAACCCGATGCAAAAGGCAATGCCTAACTTGCGATAGCCCATTTTTTGAGCGAATTGAATTGTCTCCTCTACCCTGGGAATTTTGGTTCTAATCCCCAATCTATCTCCAACTCCTGTGGGGACCCACTCATAGCATTCCGCCTCTTGCAGCGAAGCCAGACGGGCGAGTTCCTTGATTTCATCTCGGGCATACTCAGCCATAGCCTTTTCAAGGATCTCGGGCTTGAGTCGCATAGGACAAAAGGATGGAGCTTCCTCTATGGGAGGCGGTTCAGTGCCAATCTTGTTAAAAGGGTCACAGATTCTTTTCCCACACTTGGCGCACATAGGATATAGCTCTTTTCCCATCTTTACTCTCCTTTCTCATCTTTAACCGCGGCGGTTCTTGGCAAATCTGCTTCGCTTTCATCACCGCGCTTTGTTGCAGATTGCCACAAGCAGTTCTTTACTGTTTCAAGTAGTTCAAGTATAAGTAGATGTCTTTAAATCACCTAAGATGACTACCACATTTGGCCTACATTTAAAATAGGGAGCTGAGTTATTATGGATTTCAATACCTTTTTAGAATTAATAGACGAGAAATTTGCTCTATCATTGGAACATGGGAAAGGCAAGATATTACCTTTGGAGGAGGCAATCAAAGAATACGTAAAACCGAATCAAATAATTCATCTAGGTTTCTGCGGTGGGTTTTCAATGGGTGCAATTCAAGAGATCACAAGGCAATTCTATGATAAAAACCCTAATTTTCATGTGGCCTGTTTAGGGGCAACGACTCACGTTCAGTATATGCTGGGAGCGAATCTGCAAACTCCAATGATTAAGAAATTGACCACCAGTTATGCTGGAGACGCATATCCAAGGTCAACTATGGTTCCCATATTTAATCATCACATCAAGAAAGGCATGGATATAGAGTACTGCACTGTTCTTACATTCACATTGATGTTATTAGCTGCTGCGATGGATTTACCGTGGCTGCCAACTAACTCAATAATAGATTCTGGAATGGAGGAAGAAGGTTATTTCAAAAAGATAGAAGATCCCTTTGCTACTGACTCCTCAAGCCCTGATCAGGAGATTGGATTAATAAAATCTCTCCATCCCGATGTTTCAATTTATCATGCATGGGCATCAGATCCTTATGGGAACGCTGTTTTTGTTCCTCCGTACGGTGGGGACATCTATGGTGCCTATGCCTGTAACGGACCTGTAATAGTTACCACCGAGAGAATTGTTGATACTGATTATATACGGCGGCACAGGGATTACGTAAGACTGCCGGGGCATATTGTGGCTGCTGTAGTGGAGTTGTCCTATGGCTCCCACCCATCCATGTTTTATGGTTTGGATGGAGGAGGATACGTGGAGGATATTCCATACCTGTTGAATTTTCATAAGAACAACAGAGTCCCTGAGAAACTTCACGGATTTGTAAAAGAATGGATACTAAACGTAAGGGACTTCCAGGAATACAAGAAAAAGGTAGGCGTTGAGAAATTACTAGAGCTGAGCGGCAGAATTGACCCAGAGTCATGGAAGGAAGATCTAAAATGTCAATTGGAGAATGTCGATGATTTGGATTCACGTCCAATCAATGAATTTGAGAGATTAGTCTTAATGGCTTCAGAGGTGATTACAGAAATCCTCAAAGAAAGGAATTATGAAATCATTTTAGCTGGACAGGGTTTTAGCAATCTAGCTGCCTGGATGGCATTGTTTAATCTATCAGAGGATGACGTGCCATTAGATCTCGTGGCAGAGGTTGGATTCTACGGCTACGTGCCACGTCCGGGAAGCCCATTTGTCTTTAATATTTCAAATATTCCAACCTGCAAAATGGCAACAAATGTCATCGATATTTTAGGTATCAATCTGGGGCGTAGTAATAGTTGTGCGGTTTTGGGAGCTGCCCAGCTGGATAGATTTGGAAATATCAATTCCTCTAAGATCGGCATTCATCACCTCATTGGTTCAGGGGGATCAAATGATGTCGGCAGTCAATATAGGGCACGGGAGATATTTGTTGTTATGGTGCATGGAAAGGATCGTTTATTAGATAAAGTCCCCTACGTTACAGTCCCTGGAAAACGTGTTTCAACGGTTATAACAACAAAAGGGGTACTGAGAAAGATTGACAATTCCAATGAACTAGTATTGACAGAATATTTTGATCCAGATAAACGGCTCAAACAGGACATAATCAACGATATTAAAGAGAATACCGGGTGGGACTTAAAGGTAGCCAGGGATGTCAAGAGAATGTCAACCTCTTCAGAAGAAAAAGTCAATATGCTACGATTATTAGATCCGAATGGCTTTTTCCTCACACATAATTAAGCGCTTCGGCGCTTCTATCCCGCTGAATGCGGGAAAGTCAAAGGGCTTTTTGTTGCTTTAACCTTTCGCCTCCCTATTTCTCCATTATTGCCTGGCCCAGGGATTTAAGTGTCTTGGTGAATGCGTTCGTCAATAAGGCCCTCTAATTGGTGGTGATCCCATCCGATGTAGGTACGTTTTTTGTCGATGATGAAGGCCGGAAACCGAAAGAGCCTGTATCGTATCTGCTTCCAGAGGCCCAGGGGAGACTGTGCATCGATCACCTGGATCTGAATCCGATGGCGATACAAATAAGATATCTCCTGGAGCCATTGTGAGACGTAGTTCGTAGCCCACTTCCAATCATCAGGATATTCGTTAATACAGGCACTGCGATACTTGCTCTTCATGCCCCAATAACTGAGGATGAAACTGTAACGCCACGAGCTTATTTCCACGCTGGAAAGCATGGGAGTAACCACTTCAATCTGTACTGGCTTCATCTGCAATCTCTCCATTTTATTCCATTATAGTAATGAGCACGACCTTTTTCAATAGCAATAATATAGCCCTTGTTCATTGCCTTGCATGCTATAGTGGTGAGGCGAATCGGTAGGATTTTCTGCTCAATGGGCCAGAAAAGGATTGACAAATCATATTACTGTTTACTATACCCTCACCTTGCGGAGGCGAGGTTATCGAGAGAAATACAACCATAGTAAGGGAAAGGAGGGACCAGTGGCTGAATATTCTGAGTTGAGTCAAAGGCTAATGACACTTTTGAGACTGAGGACTTTACCAGTGGGTATCAAGTTATTTGAAAGGAGATCAGATATACCCAAGGACTTTGAGATGATAGAGGAAGAGTGCAGTGTGTGCCAAGTTATCGGGGTAGCACGATATGCTGAGAAGGCTGTAGCAGCAGTAAAGGAGGAACTAACTGCCTGTCCGGTGGGTTGTTTCTCATTAGGTATGTGTGATCTCCCTCAACGTCTCGACGAGTCCGCGGGTAAATGGGGGAAAACCCCTGAAGCCGGGCTAAAACAAGCTACAGACAGAATGGCGATCGAGAAAGGGAGGTTTGAGGCAATAGGGGTGGCACCACTCGAGGCTCTATCCGTTGAGCCGGATGTCGTGCAGGTATGGGGTCTTCCATATCATATGATAAGTTTTGCTTACGCAAGTGTTTGGGATGGTGGCTATAAGCTGGAATTGAGCACAAACGGGCATGGCGCGAGCTGTAACGAGGTCTTGGCTGTTCCCTATCTCACCGGTAAGATCAGGCTGGCTATTGCGGACCAAGGGGACCGATGGCATGCGTTTGCCACCGAGGAAGAAATGATATTAGGCTGCCCTGTGAGGGAACTGGAGAGACTCGCCGTTAATCTGAGGGAAAGCATGGAGAATATATACTATCCACGCAATTATCCTTCTCTCAAACTCACATATAATCCTAGGTATTCGGCAAGGAGATACCAAGGGGTTACCTAAACAATAGACACAACAAGCTGGTTACAGTAAGGGAGCCATGTTGCTTCCCTTACGGTAGCTTGGTCAAGAAATAGGTCATTCCTCCACTGACAAGCAAGGTCTGCCCGGTTACGTAACTCGAGGCATCAGAGGCCAGAAATACGACTACCCGCCCTATCTCGTCTGGGTTGCCATAACGACCGAGGGGGATTATGCGGTCCTGTGCGGCACGCAGATCTTCGCGTCCCTTATAGAGTACATCGGTTATTGGTGTCTTGACGTGGCCAGGGGCGATGCAATTCACCCTTATGTTGTCCTTGCCGTACTGACTGCCAAGGGTAGCTGTCATGTTGATCACCCCTGCCTTGGCTACACCATATGCTACTGAGGTCTCGTAGGGGACCATGCCGCCAAGGGAGGCAATGTTTACGATATTGCCCTTTTTCTTATTATCTAACCAATACTTGATAAATGTCCTACAGCACAAGAATTGTGAGGTGACATTGAGGCTGATGACATCATCCCAGTACTTGCGCGTCATCGCTACAATAGGTGTCATTCGCGGTTTGCCAACAATTCCGCCGACATTGTTTACCAGGATATCCACTTGATCAAAGGCACTCAGTGCTGCCTCGAGCGTGTTGTCAACACTTTGCTCATCGGTTACGTCTGTGGGTACCACTATCGCTTTTGTGCCGAGCCTGGTAATGATGTCCAAAGTCTCCCCGGCCGTCTCTTGGTTTATCTCGGCAACCACAATACTGGCTCCCGCCCTTGCAAGCATCTCTGAGGTAGCTCGCCCTATACCGCTGCCGGAGCCAGTAACAACCGCAACTCTATCTTTCAGATTGAAGAACTGATTATCCTGCGACATAGATCATGCCCCCTCTCCAGGGCTCAACGAGACGTGCTGTTCCTCGTGGTCTCCGCGCCTATTTCTTTCGCAGCCCGTTCAGTTCATCAAGGAGGTTTTCCTCAAAGATGACCTCCACGACCCACTTGGCGGCATTTCCCACCACCTCTGGGCTTACGGTGCTATGGGCGCCGGCCTCCTCGGCCTTGTTGTATTCGTCTGGGTCCACAAGCCAGAAAGGCCTCCCATAGATCTTGGTCATAATATCTCGGCAAAATACTGTGCCGTAGTTATCAATAAACTTCTTGTGCAGTGCACGGCCAATCTCAAAACACCGGAAGCGGTCTGTATCCTCCACCACGAAGTTGTCTATAGGGCGTCCTTTGAGCATGCCAATGATAAGCAGCCCCCCACTGTATCCACCACAGGCAGCATCGCCGAAAAGGGCGCCGCCACCGGCAAGGGCGGTTGATGCCTTGAAAATCCCATGATCTTTGAGCCCAAGTGTCTCCATTACTGCTGCCACGGCAGTCTGACTGCAACAACGCTTCTGGTTCTGGTAGTAATAGCCTTGATCATAGGCCTTTTTGGCGAGCCTCTCTTTATCACCTGGTTTAATCTCTGGTTTAGCCATTTCACCCCCTTATTCATAGATGGCCCTGTGAGCCCGAATCTCTCCTATGAAATCCTCCACCGCTTGATCAAGGGAGTAGCGGGTTGACCACCCCCAATCCTCTCGAGCCAAGGTGTCGTCCAGCCTCTGGGGGAGGTTTTCTACAAGTGTAATCATTTCTTGGTCTGGTTTGAAGTCTATCTGCGCCTCAGGGATACATCGTCCTACACTATCAACCAGCTCCTGTGCGGTAGCTGAAAACCCGTATAGGTTATACACCCGCCTGGTTAACTTCCTGTCCTCGGCGTTCCTTAGATCAACAAGGCTCCACACGGCATCCTTGACATATAAGAGAGCTATCGTGGTTGATGTATCAACGTATACCGTGTAGGGCCGACCCAGGGCAGTTTCTTGAATAGCCAGGTAATTATACGCGCTCTGAGCCTTATCGAAACGTCCCATACCAATTATTGGGGGAAATCTGACCCCACGGAAGTTAACCCCAAACCTGGTATAGTAGTACTCGCCGAGGCGTTCACTGCATACTTTGGTCACACCATACATGTTGGGAGGATGTTGAGGAGCATCGTTCGGCACGATTCGAGGAACATCTCGGCCGAACGTGGCGAGCGTGCTGAGGTAGATAACGCTGTCTACACCAAAGAGCCGAGCAGCCTCCAATACGTTAAAGGTGCCGGTCACGTTCACCGCATAAGCTGCTGCAGGAGATTGCTCGGTAACAGGTGGTAGCAAAGCTCCGGCATGGAATATACAGCTGATATCATTATCCTTCACCACGTCGAGAACCTGTACCCAATTCCTCAGGTCTCCACGAACAGTCTTAACCCTATCCTTGATACCTTCGGTAAACCTTGATTCAGAAACCACATCAAACAGCACTACCTCCTCACCTTCCCCCAGCAAGAGCTCGGCCAAATAATACCCGAGAAAACCATGACCACCGGTTATCAAGTTCTTTCCCATCTCACCAGTCTCCTATCAGGTTATCGCTGTGGTAATAGGTTTTCCTGTAGTACAATCTCAGCCACCCACCTAGCAGCCTTGCCTACCACTTCGGTGCACACCGTTGTGTGTCCCCCATCATTGTCAAACTTGAGGAATTCGTCCTCGTCGGGCATGTAGTAGTAACGTCCAAAGAGATTCATATGAATGTCACGACAGATTGCCGTGCCATATTCGTCGATGAATTTATCATGGAGCTTTCTCACCAGTTCGTGAGTCTTGAACCGGATGCCTTCAGGGTCAGCAATGTTGTCCCTCTCCCTTCCTAGAAGTGTGCTTAAAAAGATGGCCCCAGCTACATAAGCGCCGCAACCAGTATCACATAACATCCCGGCTGACCCTGCAATGCCGGTAGTTGCCTTGAAGATATCGTCATTCCTCATGTCAAAAGTATCCTGGAGCGCAGCTATTGCGCACTGCCCACATCCCCTATAGGTTCCCTCATATTCGTAACCCAATTTGTATGCCTTCTCCATTAGCTCTTTTGCGTCCTTTGTTTGTTCCATTTTTCCTCCAACCTCCTTTGCCTTGGAATGCTATTATATATTTGTTAGTTTGTTGGCCAACACGGCCAAAGACCCCTGCCACTCTTTGATTAATTCTTGGTATTAGGCCTGCGCACCTTGAGTAATTTCCTGAAACTCATCCTCGGTCAGCGGTCGCTTAAGGTCATATGCCTTTTGTTTCACCTGACGCAGAACCTCCTCAGTTTCCTCCTCGGTAAGCTCGATGCCGAGCTTTTCTGCCCATATGGCAACAGAATCCAACCCACTCTTCTTGCCCATCAGTATCCTGGGTTCTCTATGGCCTACAAACTTAGGGCTGATAGGAAATAGATCTGTGGGATATTGCCCGTAAAGCCTCCTGTACCAACTGGCAGGAATTCCAGATTCTATATCATACACCATGTCACTCACAAATGGTCGGTTGGCGGGCATACCGGCAAGCTCCCCCACCACCTTAGAAAGTTCGGTGAGTTTATCGTACTTTATGCCCACGTCTATCCCATACAGGATCCTAAGTGCCACCACTGTCTCCTCCATAGGACAGTTACCAGACCCCTCACCGATCCCGGTAACTGTGGAGTGAATCACCTCACCGCCAGCAAGCACAGACATTATAGAGTTCGCCGTGGCCATGCCAAATGTGTTGTGGAAGTGGATCTCCAGGGGCTTATTCACCCTCTCCTTGACGGCCTTTGTGTAGTAAAAGGCGCCCTGCGGCGAGAGCACACCAAAGGTATCAACCAGCGTCAGTGCATCCATATGACCCTCACTGGCCACCTTCTCTATAAGGTTCAAATACCACTCCATATCTGTCCTGGTGCCGTCAATAGTGAAAAAAACCGTATAGAGCCCATGTTCCTTGGCAAACTGGGTTGCCTTGATGGGGAGATCCACGGCCTTTTGCATCGGCCACCCATAGCCGTGCTCAATTATGTGTTGGGAGGCGGGAATCTCTATAATAATGCCATCTACGCCACAGTCCAGCGCCATTTTCACATCATCCACCATACAGCGGGAGAAACAGAATATCTCGGAGTCCAGGTCGCGTTTCACTATCTCTTTTATGGCAGCCTCGTCCTGTGGCGATACTGCTGGCATGCCCGTTTCAATACGATGAACACCCGCCTCAGCCAGGTTTTCAGCGATGCGAATCTTGTCCTCCTTTCTGAATAAGATGCCAGCCTGCTGCTCACCATCACGCAGGGTGATATCGTGAATCTTCACCTGCTTGGGAGGATGAAAATCCTTGGTCACCTCCTCCAAGAAATTCCACGGGCTGACAAACCAGTTGTCCGATTTCCACGGTTCCTTTTTTGTTACCATTTCAACTACCTCCTCACTTTTTTCCTTGGATCCTCTACGGCAATTCTACCTCCAATTGCGCTCTTTGGGATCTTGGCTGTTGTCGGAGTCTGCTTTTTAGTATGGTTTCAAGATACTGTCAAGCCTTTTTGTAGGATTTTTTTGCTGACTCTGTGCAAAAGAAGGCCGCTATAGGCTTTTCCTAAAGGGCTTGACCGCCAAAGTGCCGGCCCTATCTGTCTTATCGTCTCTGCCCTATCCATGGTGTTCTACAAGGCGGCCAGAGAAAGGGCCAGCTTTTAAGGATCCCCACGGCCTGGATTTGGTTGAAAAGGACCAAGGGCTAATATGCCACCGGGCGTATACGCTTGGCAGGGGGATTTAACGTTGGAATCGCGATACCGATTCTAGACGTTGAGGCATTAAAGACTATATGGGAAAGATGAAAGGATGCCCTTGAGGGATTCTCTGGGGGAGGGATTCAATCCTTTTGCCTGCCTCCCTGGTGATCATTTTTTCTCTTGTTCGGATGTTTAAGATATACAAAAAACTCCCTGTTTCCCTTGACACCCAAGATTGGCGACTCAAATGTCCCGAAAACTGGCAGGCCTCGTTTAGAAAAAAAGCCGATAAGGTCGTTGACAATGCTTTTTTGTAGGGCCTTATCTCGAAGAACTCCACCTTTTCCCACCATGCCTTTCCCGGCCTCAAATTGTGGCTTGATAAGGGCAAGGAGGAAACTATCTTTTTTTAGGAGCCTTGCTGTGGCGGGGACCACTATCCTTAACGAGATAAATGATGTATCAATAACCGCCCCGTCAGCCTCTTCTCCTATTTGTAAAGTCGTTAGATGCCTGATATTAGTCCTCTCTAACACCAAAACCCTTGGATCCTTCCTCAGTGACCATGACAGTTGTCCATATCCTACGTCAACAGCGATTACCTTTTTGGCGCCATGTTGAAGGAGACAATCGGTAAATCCACCAGTAGATGCCCCCACATCCACAATAGTGAGCCCCTTCACATCTATAGCGAACTCTCTTAGTGCTGCCTCAAGTTTTATTCCGCCTCTACTCACATAGGGATGATCAGGACCAATGAGATCAATGGAAGCGGAAGGATTCACCAGATGGCCTGGCTTATCCACCATTTTTCCATCGACCATGACCATACCGGCCATTATCATCCCCTGTGCCCTTTGCCGGCTCACCAGTAGTTCTCTTTCAACCAGGAGCTGGTCAAGCCTTTTCTTTACCTGGGTCATGGTAGTTACACGGACCTTTGCATAGCCCACAAGCTTTCTCTCGCCCGCTATCCCCATTAAAAACCGGACTCACTCGAGCTCACAGAGATCACAGAATATGCTGGGCATTCACCGCCCGCTTCGCCAGGGGCAGAGATCGCAGAGGAAAACGTTTTTCCCTTTTCTGTTGAGAGGCCGGCAAAGGCAAAGCGCTCAGCAGCTTCGCTGCAATAATCACCTGTTAGCGCTAACCCGGCATTGGATTGACTCTGACACATAGACAGATTATACGTACGTTTTATCTCCACGCAGGACTGGATCTTTTTGCTTTCCGTCCCCTCAACGGAAAGCAAAAAAAAGCATGCCTCCGCGTCCTTTGCGTCTTTGCGGTGAATAACCCTGTGAGAGATTAAAGACCCTTTTAGCGTCACCCTGAAAATTATTCCGCTGGCGGGCTAAGGCGTGCAGAGATCTCGCATAGTTTCCTGGCCTCTGCTATGATCTGTTTTCTGTCAATCCCGTATCTTTTTCGTAAAAGGTTCTGTGGACCATGCTCTACGAATATATCTGGAATCCCAAGGCGTTTTACTATCACATTTGACAATCCCTGATCGCTAAAGGACTCCAGGACAGCACTTCCAAACCCACCATGGAGCGTGTTTTCTTCTACTATCAGAACCCTTCCGGTGCCTGAAGCCATCTCGGGTAACCTGGGATCCAATGGCTTTACAAACCGGCAGTTTACCACACCAACTGAATAGCCCTCCTTTTTTAGCTCCATGGCAGCTTCAAGGCAGGGATGAACCCTGCTTCCAAGGGCCAAGATGAGAACTTCTTTTCCTTCTTTCAACTGTTCCGCCTCGGCTATGGGGATCTTTTTGTATTCCTTGTCGATTGGAACACCAACTCCTTTCCCTCTCGGATAACGAATAGTGGCCGGGCTATGCAAGGCAAGGGCGGTGGATAACATATGTCTCAGTTCATTTTCATCCTTTGGGGCCATGATCGTCATGTTCGGGATGATCCTGAGGTACGACAGGTCAAAGGTACCCTGGTGTGTTGCTCCATCCTCACCCACTATGCCACTCCTGTCGAGGGTAAAGATGACAGGCAGATTGGGAAGACACACATCATGGATTATCTGATCAAAGGCACGCTGGAGGAAGGTAGAGTAGATGGCAACCACCGGCTTGAAGCCTTCTGTAGCCAGACCTGCGGCAAAGGTTACCGCATGCTGCTCAGCGATACCAACATCAATAAAGCGGTCCGGATATACCTTGGCAAACTCGGAAAGACCTGTCCCTTCAGGCATGGCTGCGGTGATTGCAAATAGCCTCTCCTCTTTGGCCCCAAGTTCAACCATGGTTTTGCCAAATACCTCTGTATAAGATGGCGGCTCTTTGGCTGATTTGTTCTTGACAGTACCTGTAGTTATATTAAAGGCCCCAATACCATGAAAATAGGTAGGATTCTTCTCGGCAGGTGCGTAGCCCTTTCCCTTGGTGGTCAAGACATGGACAAGAACCGGGCCCCTTAGTTTGGCCACATCCTCAAATGTCTTAATGAGAAGATTAAGATCGTGACCCTTTATCGGACCTATGTATCTAAATCTCAGGGCCTCAAAAAGCATGCCGGGCGTAAGGAGCCCGACAAGGGAATCCTCACTCTTTTTCAGTACGGCCAATATATTCCCTCCCACACCTGGTATAGAGCGAAAAAAATTCTCGAGGTTCTTTTTTAGATTAACGAATCTGGGTTCATATATCTTTCTGCTGATATAGGAGGAGAGGGCGCCAACGTTTCTCGCTATTGACATCTCATTATCATTCAGGACAACAATCAGATCTCTCTCAGTGTGACCTGCCTGGTTAAGTGCCTCAAAGGCCATACCGGCTGTCATGGATCCATCGCCAATAAGTGCAATGACCTTATTTTTGTTCCCATTGATAGACCTGGCGGTGGTGATGCCGAGACCAGCAGATATAGAGGTGCCTGAATGGCCTGTGCTAAAGGAATCGTAATGGCTTTCTTCTCTCCTGGGGAACCCACTTATCCCTTTATGTCTTCTTAAGGTATGGAATTTGTCCCTCCTGCCGGTAATAATCTTATGGGCATAGGCCTGATGGCCAACATCCCAGATAATCTTATCTCTTGGTGAATCAAAGACATAGTGGAGTGCAATAGATAGCTCCACCACCCCCAGGCTTGGGGCCAGATGTCCGCCGGTTCGTGAGACTGTTTCTATAATAAGTTCCCTTATTTCGCTGGCCAGTATCTCTAGATCGGCTAATTCTAAGCCCTTCAAATCGGCAGGACTGTTAATGTGATCAAGGATGTTGCCTTTTGATTTGGTTTTTTTATGCCCCTGTTCCATATCTTACGTGAGCGAACATTTTAAGTGCCTAAAGTGCGCTAAAATTTAGGGAGTTAAATCGAATCAACTTTAGTTCACTTATAACTTCCTCTTAATAATGTACCGGGCCAGGTCTCTCAATGGTTCTGCCTTTTTATCGAACCCATTGAGGGATTCTATGGCATGGCGAACCAATCTGTTTTGAATATTTTTTGACTCAGCGATTCCAAAGACAGACGGATAGGTCATCTTTCCCCTCACCTTATCACTGCCTGTCCCCTTACCCATGACATTGCTCTGCCCCTCTATATTTAAGATATCATCTGCAATCTGAAAGGCCAGCCCTATTTGTTGTCCATATCTGTTAACACGTCCTACCTCCTCCTCATTACCGTCTGCCAGAATTGCTCCTGCGGTAACTGAGGCAGCTATCAGGGCCCCAGTTTTGTGCGTATGGATATACTCCACCACCGTAGGGTCTGCATCCTTACCTTCGTAGCTGATATCCACCACCTGCCCACCCACCATACCTTTGTAGCCAGCGGCCGAGGAAATTAAGTCAATTACCCTCAGCAGCCCTGTTTTTTCACCTTTTTTTTCTACACCACAGCTTGCCATCAGGTTGAATGCCAGGGCTAGTAGGCCATCCCCTGCCAGAAGGGCTATGGCCTCCCCGAATACCTTATGGTTTGTGGGTTTACCCCTTCTGAAATCATCATTATCCATGACCGGAAGATCATCATGAATCAGGGAGTAGGCATGAATGAGTTCGATTGCGCAGGCAACAGGCAGGACATAATCGGCGGATCCTCCCACTGCCTCTGCACCTGCCATACATAGAATTGGCCTGATCCTCTTTCCTCCAGCAAAGAGGGTGTAATTCATTGCCTTGATAACATCACCTGCCAGACCGGATGGTTCAGGCATGAAATCCTTTAATGCCTTGTCTACAAGGATTTTTCTTTCCTCAAGGTAATTCTCAATCCTTTTTGACACCTTCAGTTGCCTCATACTCAAATGGCGCTCTTTTAATGCCACCCTCATCCTTCATCAGGATGGAGACCCTCTTTTCCGCCTCTTCTAATTTGCTAAAACAATACCGTGATAACGCTACCCCCTCCTCAAAGATCTTAAGTGATTCTTCCAGGGGCAGATCTCCGCTCTCCAGGCGTTTTATAATGTCCTCCAGTTCTCTCATAGCATCCTCAAATCTTTTTTCTTTCATTATCTTTCCAAGGCCTCGCTTATCTCAATGAGCTTTATCGGGTCAACCCTTCCCCCGTTAAGCCTGATACCAAAGTGGAGATGGGGTCCGCTTACCCTTCCAGTAGAGCCAGACAGCCCAAGGGTAGCCCCTTTTTCCACTAACTGACCAATCCGCACAAAAACCTTACTGAGATGAAAGTACATACTTTGAATGCCTCCTCCGTGATCGATAAAAACACCCAGACCGGTAAAAAAGTGATTTGCCACCAGGACCACTTTTCCCCTATTGGTTGCCTTGATCGGGGTACCTTCTGGCGCCTTTAGATCAACACCTGAATGCGGGGACCTTTCCATGCCATTAATGATGCTCCTGCACCCGAAGGGGCTTGCAACCGGGCCTGCTACTGGTCTTATCCACTTTCCCTCCCAGAGCAAATAGTCAGCAGATCTCAGAAAAAGCCTTCTCACAGCCTTGATCTCTTCCCTTACCCTTTTCAGGGTATCGGTATCAAGTTCAACCATTTCTCTTGGGAGCGTCAAACGCCTGGTACCATAATCCCTTGAAACCACAGTGACTGTTTTTGAATATGACTTACTGTCATTGATAAGGCTGATTTGAAGTTTATACCTTCCTGGGACTGTAGTCAAATCTGTCCCGATAAAGCCTGACCAGATCTCATTTTTTTTATCGTAGGCCCCGGTAATCTTTTCCCCCATCCAGAGCACCGTAGGTTTAGCTCCTTTCTTGTTTACGGATAAAAGGCCTACTTCACCCTGCCCGATTTCGGGTGGCGTTACGTCAATATCAAGCCCAGGTGAGGGGAATGCTTCAACAGGTGATAGGAAGAGGAGGCACAGAAGTGTGAGAAGCAAATGAAATCTTTTTCCCATTGACGGCAATTCACTCTCCCGGATCAGCCTTTTTTACCACGGAGTCGATACTACCCCTGGCAAGGACAGTGTTGATCTCATCGCCAGTTTTTACCTGCGTAGAATCCTTAATGATATTCATCTCAGGTAATTTTCTGGTGATACTATAACCTCTTTTCAAGATAGACAGTGGGCTTAGTGAATCAAGCCTATCACTCATGGAGCGAATATCCCCCTTTTTTCTCTCTAAAGAGCCTGTAAGTGCTTGAACAAGGGAGCGGCTATAAAAGGCCAGTTCCTGAGACAACATAGCCATAGTAGATGAGGGACTACTCAAGATGAGTGTTTCGTTGACCGCCTTGAGGCGTTTTAGATTATCATTTATGCAGATCTTTCCAGTCTTGATTAGGCGGTTGTAGATCTCGTCAAGCCTGAGCCAGGTATCCGCAAGATCGCGTCTTGGATCCCTTATCCGAGAAGAGAAACTCTTTAACCTATCACGGATTCTCTCCATAATGCCAAGGAGCGCCTTCTCAAGCCTGGATGAGAGGTCTCCAAGATTTCTCTCAAGGGTTTCTTTCTCCCGCACCACCAGTTCAGCGGCACCTGATGGGGTAGGTGCCCTGAGATCAGCAGCCAGATCAGAGATGGTGAGGTCCACCTCGTGACCAACCGCTGAGACAACAGGAATGAGTGAGCGTCGTATTGCATATGCTACCTCTTCCTGATTAAAGGGCCACAGGTCTTCCAATGAACCGCCACCCCTTGTCAAAACAATAACATCGACATCTAACTCCCTGTTTATCATGTCAAGGGCCTCCACAATATCACCTGCTGCCTCATCTCCCTGGACCCTGGCCGGCGCTATGGTAATATCCAAGTTGGGCATTCTTCGATGGGAGATCCTTAGAAAGTCTCTTATTGCTGCCCCTGTAGGTGACGTGATTACGGCAATCCTTTTTGGCAGAAAGGGGATGGGTCTTTTCTTTTCCTCATCAAACAATCCTTCAAGGGATAGCTTCTTTTTAACCTGTTCAAAGGCAGCCGCAAGCGCCCCCACACCCAGAGGCTCTATGTAGTCAAGAATAATCTGATATTCTCCCCTGGGTTCATATATACCTATTCTGCCCCTGGCGATTACCTTCATCCCATCTTCTGGTATAAATCTAAGATAACTCGCCTGCATCCTGAACATAACCGCCTTGATTTGGGCATTTTCGTCCTTAAGGCTCATGTAATAGTGTCCTGAGGAAGGAGAGGCGAAGTTTGAGATTTCCCCTTCTACCCACACAAAGTCAAATGCTTGCTCAAACAATGATTTTATCTCGGAAGTCAGGGCACTTACTGTATAGATCCTAGGTGGTTGAAAGGGTAAGTCCATATACCTCGTTTCTCGTTGCTCCTTTTCGTCCCTCTTTTCTCGTTTAAAACCAGTAGCCAGCACCTAAAACTCAAGATTTTTAGGTGTTCTGGGAAAGGGGATCGCATCCCTGATATTGGCAAGCCCGGTGACAAACTGGATAAGGCGCTCAAAGCCAAGACCAAAACCGGAGTGGATAACAGTACCGTACTTTCTAAGGTCCAGGTACCACCAGTAATCAGCAGGGTCCAGGTTCATTTCCTTTATCCTGTTTAGCAAGGTTTCGTAATCATCCTCCCTCTGACTGCCTCCAATAATTTCGCCAATCCCTGGCAGAAGAATATCCATAGCCTTTACTGTCCTGCCATCTTTGTTTACCTTCATGTAGAAGGGTTTTATTCCCATTGGATAATCAGTTACCACCACAGGCCTCTTGAAATAGGTACACAGATACCGCTCGTGTTCTGACTGGATGTCTTTTCCCCACTCTACAGGAAATTCAAAGTCTTTCTTAACCTTGGATAGTATCTCTATTGCCTCTGTATAGGTAATGTGCTCAAAGTGGTTGTTAATAACATCATCGATTCGAGATATAAGATCTTTATCAACAAAACGATTGAGGAAATCCATATCGTCCCTGCAGTCTTTTAAGGGAGAGGCAAGGATTCTTTTAATGAATTCCTCTGCTAGGTCTATATTGTCCTTGAGATCGCAAAATGCCATCTCAGGCTCCACCATCCAGAACTCTGCTAAGTGTCTGGACGTGTTTGAATTCTCTGCCCTAAACGTTGGACCGAAGGTGTACACGTTACCTAAGGCAAGGGCGTAGACCTCTGCTTCCAGCTGCCCGCTTACCGTCAAATTGGCTGGTTTACCAAAAAAATCCTCTCTAAAATCAACCTTACCATCTTTAGTGGTGACTCTTTGGAGGTCAAGGGTAGTTACCGTGAACATATCGCCAGCGCCCTCACAGTTGCTGCCGGTAATTATCGGGGAATGAAGATATATGAAATCCCTGTCCTGAAAAAAGGTGTGGATGGCATAGCTTATAGCATTCCTGATCCTGGCCACTGCCCCGATGGTATTTGTCCTTGGCCTTAAATGGGCTATTGTTCTGAGGTGTTCAAAGGAGTGCCTCTTTTTTTGTAATGGATATGTTTCGGGATTAGCCCAGCCAACTACCTTTACCTCTATGGCCTTCACCTCAACCTTTTGTCCCTTGCCCGGTGATTCAATGAGGATTCCTCTCACAATGACTGAGCAGCCGGTTGTCAATTTCAAGATTTCCCGGGTATAATTAGCCAATGTGCCCTCAGCTACCACCTGGATATTCTTTATGGTAGAGCCATCATTTACCTCAAGAAAAGAGAATCCTCCTTTTGAGTCTCTCTTCGTCCGCACCCATCCCATAAGAGTCACTTCTGTCCCAAAATCACTTGACCCCATTAACTCTGCTATCTTGTTTCTTTTCATCATCTTCTTAGATAGGTTTTTCATAGGTGTTCACCGCAGAGACGCAAAGATCGCTGAGATTTAGTTATTTTTTGCTTTCCGCTGAGAGGGCGGAAAGCAAAAAGGCTCAGATCTATGGGAGGTAGAAAACCTTGCAAAATCAGCTATTCATCACGACCAACTTGCCAGAGCAACAGCACCTAAACATGTTATCGTCCACCTTAGGTGGACTGAACTGTTTCCCTTTGACGTCCTCCCAACGGCAAAGGGAAAATCATTTATCTCTGCGTCCTCTGCGGTGAATATTACGCTTTTTCTTCAAATTCTCTCATAAAGGTAGCCAGGCTCTTTGCGCTGTCTATGGTAACAGCGTTGTATAGAGAGGCCCGACAACCACCTAATGACCGGTGCCCTTTAAGGCCATGGAGCCCGTTTTTTCCGGCCTCAGCAAGAAACCTTCGTTCTAATTGTTCATCAGGCAAGCGGAAGGTAACATTCATCATGGAGCGACTGTTGGCCTCTGCTACAGCCTTATAGATCTCACTGTTGTCTATCACTTCATATATCAAGGAGGCCTTTTCCTTGTTTATCTTCTCCATTTCTTTCAACCCCCCTATTGTCTCCTCCAGCCACGTAAGCACCAGGCCTATGACATAAATGGCGAATGTTGGGGGGGTATTAAAGAGAGATCTGTTATCTCTGTAGGTTGTGTACTTAAGCATGGTTGGCAATGTGTCTGGAACCCTTTTTAGCATATCCTCCCTGATTATTACCATGGCTACCCCTGATAGGCCGAGATTCTTCTGGGCACCTGCATATATCAGTCCAAATGGTTTCACATCAATTGGACGGCTCATGAAATCAGAGGACATATCTGAGACGAGGGGGACACCTTCTCCATCGGGAAATTGTTGCCACTGGGTCCCCCTTATGGTGTTATTAGAGGTAAAATGGAGATATGATGCCCGTTGGTCTACTGTGAAATCAGTGGGGACACAGGGATAATCTTTATCCTCTGATGTGGCAATGACCCTGACATCCTTTCCCTGAATCTGGGCCTCTTTAATGGCCTTTGTAGACCAGACTCCCGTATTTATGTAGTCCACCGGTCTACCAGGAAGGGCTATGTTCATAGGAATCATACAGAACTGCAGGCTTGCACCTCCTTGAATAAAGAGTACGTGGTAGTCATTGTTGAGTTTTAACAGCCGCCTTGCCCTTTCAGTTGCATCATTGATAACCTCCTCGAATAGACTTGAGCGATGACTCATTTCAGTTACTGACATGCCCGATCCGCGGAAATTAAGAAAATCTTCCTTTATTTCTTCTAGAACCGGCAGTGGCAATGCTGCAGGGCCTGCATTGAAATTGTGAACCCTTTTTTCCACTATAAAATCCTTTTTTGATGGCATATGCACAACGGACTCCCGGCTACGCATGACTGACATAATTATCAGGTTTTCATTCAAAATATCCCTGCATCATTTGAGAAACAATTTTCAGGCCCTCAGGATCCTTCTCATAGGGTGGTCTGCCATCTAGATCTGCCTCAATAATATCTTCATTGAAAGGCAGAAAACCGAGAAAACTAAAATTGTTCATATTCTTGAGCAAAAAGTCTCTATCCCTTTGGGACCTGATCTTGTTGCCCACAATCAGTAGATTTTTGATTCCCAACTCATCACTCAATCTCTTTATCTGGCGAGCAGTTTCTATGCTCCTGCTCCCTGGTTCAACAACCACGATCATCTTATCAACAGCCCGTGCTGTTCCCCTGCCTAAGTGTTCCAGGCCGGCCTCCATATCCAAAACAACAACCTCGTTTCTGGCGAGGATTAAATGGCTGACAAGGACCTTCAGAAGAACGCTCTGAGGACAGATACAGCCTCCTTCTGCTGCCTTTACCCCTCCCAAAACCATCAGCTTTACCCCATCCACGTCTATGGAGAGTTTTTCTGGTAGATCACTTACCTTGGGGTTCATCTTGAATAGGTTTCCCATAGTGCCAATTTTTGTCTCGGTCCTCTCCTCAATGAGGGATTTCATTTCAGAGATAGGCGTTATCTCGGAGGCGTTTCTTGCGCCCAAGGCCTGAGCAAGATTTGCGTCAGGGTCGGAGTCAATAGCCAGGACCGATTTTCCCTTCAGTTGCAGAGATTTTATCAGGAAGGCGGCAAATGTTGTTTTGCCCACACCCCCTTTGCCGCTGATGGCAATTTTCATACCTTAAACACCTAATTTGATTCCCCACAGACGTGCACAGACAAACATAGACATTTCCCTCTGCGGACATCGGCAGAGGGAAACGGCCTGCTGCCCCTTACCGTCTCGCTCGACCATCAATACATTCCCATTTAGCCCCTTAAGTAACATTGTTGGATTCGGATTGGGATTTACTTATTCTATCATACCTTCCCAATATTCCACAGATCTTTCAGGCACTTTCCTTAACGGGATGGACCTTTATCGGAAATCCAGTTCTTTGTTGACAGCTATCTACGTCAAAGATCGCACTTCTGGTTTTGTTAATCGGTTCGCTCACGCCCATTGCCTCTTATCGCAAAGCGATGATGGCTTTTGGCTCCGCTTTGCGGGGCTAAATCGTCCGCATGGGTCCGCGGCTCATATATCGAGAATGGTTTAATTCCCAATCATCTATTTAACTTTTGCTATGAGAGGATACACGATCATACTGGTAAGCTCAGAAATATCCTCGGCAGAGAGTAGGTCTGTAATTGAGCTATCAAAAAGGATTGTTCCATCAGCAGAGAATTCCTCATCTCCTTTCCAGATTACAAGGGTAACAGGTATCTTGGGCAAGGCCTGTATCAGAACAGAGACATCTCCAATAGATGATCTATTGGCCCCAAAGAGCTGCTTGGCCAGCAAGGGTAATTGGTCAGGTTGGTCACCAAAGGTATTGAGCAATGGATATTTGACCCGTCTATTAAAGGCATCTAAATAGAATCTTGCAGAGGGGATATCCTGATAGGTAATCAACTCTCCTGTGAGATCCTCTCTATTGGAACCATTCAGGTAGTGGAGGATCAAGACCTGCTTTTTTATCGGGACCTCTTCATTTGAATCTTGATAAAACAGCAAATCCGGCCAGCTGATAGTGATCATTCGATTTAGGAACCTAAGCCTGATAATAGTTGGCCCATTCTCCCTTTCTATACACTCGGCGCCGCTTAATCGGCACACATGATGCGGATTTCGGCTGCTTAGTTCCTTGTTTGCTATCTCTAAGGCCATCTTGTAGTCATCTATCCGTGCCATTGGTTTATGCTTTTAAAATTGCCTCGATTCTGTTATAAGGAAAATGAACGCCCTGCGATATCAATATCATCAAACGATCTTAAAGTTATTTTATTTATTTAAAAACAAATAAAAAGTCAATTATATTACCATGAGAGGAAAGAGAAAAAGGGATCGGGTAAAGAATAGAGTAGAGGAACACAAGGCATTCAGTAGTAAACCATTCAAGGGCTTACCTGAAGGCCTTAAGGATTTTGATAAAAGAGCTGAACCTGTTTCGTCACGGTTTTTACCCGACACTACACCACAGGAGAGCGACGAGTATCTCTTCCAAAGAGCCATGAAGGAGGTTATCCCCTTGAGGGATAATAAGAATAAGATTATTAGATCCCCGGTAAAAAAAGAGAGGTCACCTGATCGATTGCTTGGCCACAGGAAGAACATGAGAGAATATCTGTCCTGCCTTGTCAAGGAATCAGGGGCCTGGGATATTTCATTCAGTGATGAATATATGGAGGGGGCGGTTTCTGGTGTGGGCCCAAAGATCATGAAAAGGCTCAAAAGAGGCGAATTTTCCATCCAAGACTATGTTGACCTGCACGGCTTAACAAAGAAAGAGGCAGAGACTGTTGTTAATAATTTTATAATCCAGAGCTATCAAGAGGGCATGAGGTGTGTGCTTATTGTTCACGGGAGGGGATTAGGCTCAGTTGACCATCAACCGGCTATAAAGAAGGAGCTTCCGGTTTGGTTTAGAAGGGGAATCTTGAAGAGAATAGTCCTGGGCTTTGTAACTGCTCGGCCCTGTGATGGAGGCGCAGGCGCAATATATGTGTTATTGAAGAAGAGGTAAATGAAGTGATGAGTGAGCTCACTTAAGGTGCCTAAAGTTAATGTGTTGCTTCGCTCCGCAGGCTCTAGCGCTGTGTTACTTGCAATTTTAGGTGTGTATGAAATGTTTACAGGTTCACCCCTGGCAGGAGTTTATGTGCAGGCATTCTATTTATACTTCACTTGACTCCGAGTTATAGTAGTTAAGTCGTTGAGTGGTTGAAGGAAAGTTGAGTGGCACAGGAAATGAGGAGTTTTGCATTGCAGATTGTGAATCACAAACAACAAACGACAGGCAATGCACAGGGGAAACGGGACTTTAGGCACTTCTCATGGTAATAGTAGGGTTGACAGGTGGCGTAGGGAGTGGAAAAAGTACTGTGGCAAGGATGTTTAAGGATGAAGGGGCGCATGTAATTGATTTTGATTGCCTTGCCCGAGTTGTGGTAAAGCCGGATAAGCCTGCCTGGAGGGATATAATTGACTATTTTGGGCCTCAAATCCTGTCCCCTGATAGGACATTGAATCGTTCTGCCCTTGCAGAGATCGTCTTTTCAGATGACAAGAGCCGAAAAGCCCTGGAAGGCTTTACCCATCCCAGGATCTTTGAGGAAAGCGATGCCTTAATTAAGGCCATTAGAAGGAAAGACCCATGTTGTATTGTCATCATAGATTTTCCACTTTTATTTGAATTGCGCTTGAATAAGAAGTTTGATAGGGTTATTCTGGCATATGTACCGAGAGCTGTACAGCTTAAGAGGCTGGTTGAAAGAGATGGTCTCGCAAGACAAGAGGCAGAAAAGAGATTAGCGTCTCAGATCCCTATTGAGGAGAAAAAATCTTCCTCGGATTACGTTATACATAATGAGGGAAGCCTCAATGATACCAGGGATCAGGTGAGAGCGGTAATCCATGAATTAAAGGAATTGGCAAAAAAAAAGAATGAGGAAGACTCCAAGTGTTGTTAACAAGTGGAAGAGAGACACATAAGGCAGGCGATGTTATACTTAAGGAAGGCAGCCACGGATCTGCTATCTATTTAGTAACCTCTGGAAAGGTGGAGATCAGCAAGATAGTCCAAGGTAAAAAGGTTGTTTTGGATATACTTGGGCCTCGAGATATGTTTGGTGAGATGAGTTATCTTGATCCTGCCCCCCGATCGGCTACAGCTACTGCACTTGAAGAAACAGTTCTGGAGTTACTGGATAAGGATTTTTTGGATAGGGAATTTAATCAGATATCCTCAGACTTCAGGCACATAATCTCTAGCGTGGTAAGGAGATTGAGAAAAACCAATCAGAACCTTGTTTCGTCTCCCACGCACAAGGGGGAGAGGAAAGGAGTAAATATTAAGATCTCTTTTAAGAAGGCAAGTGATTTTTTTAGGGCTTACCTTGGTGATCTTGCTAACGGGGGGTTATTTATTAGAACAGCGAAGAGTATGCCAGTAGATACCCTCCTAAATTTGGAATTCAATCTGCCAGACAGCAAGAACGTAATTCGCACCACTGGGAAGGTAGTCTGGACAAGATCCCAAGATATGAGCACCGAAAAGATGCCCCCAGGGATCGGCACTGAGTTTGTTGATATGAATCCTGAGGACAGAGAGCTTCTTAAGAGGTATCTGGCATCGCTTGGATCTTCATGAGTTCTTCCTAAGGAACTAAATCTGGAAAAGAGCATGGGGATGTCTTTTTTTACCATGCCCCTGGCCGAGACCTGGCATGCATGGATTTGGTTTAGAACTCCTCACACTATAGTCTTTACGAATCATGATCATGTTCATGTACTCTCGCGCCAGGGCAGGCCTCAATAAGACGAGCCGGTAGGCCGCTTCAAACCGGCGCACACGCACAAAGCCCCTGAAAATAATGACGAGTTGCTCGTGCGCATGGTTTGAAGCGGCACGCTGAGGCCCCCTGTGAGAAGGCATGAGGTAAAAAAAGACATCCCCATGCTCGGCGTAAAGTTTCTTTCATGAATAACCCCGAAGTCCTGCTTCGGTGTGAGATCCTGTTAATTCCCTGAGGGACCTAATCCTGAGTCGTGCTATGTCTACCCCTTTTCTCCCCCCGGGACCCATTTTTTCTGAGCCTTTGTGCTAATTCTCTTCTTAGGCCTTTGAGTTTTTCAAATTGCTCGACTGAAAGCTCCTGGCGAATGTCTATGGACATCCTGATCCGTTCCTCAGTCTGCATGGCCTTAAGTTTTCCAAGCCTCTGCGCTAATTTATAGGCCTCCTGCGTGTTCACCATAGGCTGGCCCATGAGATCTTCCAGATCGAGATATGCCTTTTCTATATCGCTTCTGATATCAATAATGCATTTTTTGTGCTCTATCCAGATCTTATTTATTTTGCTTATTTGATCAGGGGTAAGGTGTAACGTATCCTTGATAGTAGGCCTGTACCACCATTTGCCGCCACCTAGAGGGGTGTTAAAGGCCAAAAGATTTGGCAAAGAGAAACTGGTCAACCCTAGTATTGCTAACGCTGTTATGAATAGAATCTTTTTTTTCATCACTTCCCTCCTCTATTGGTGAAAAAAAATTCAAGAATTGGCGGAAGTCTTCCTTCTCCCACTCAGACAAAGTAATATGCTCTGAGGAAGCTCCACCCTCGGCGATGAAGCCATGCAAAAATACATGCTACCGTTGAACCCTTCCAGAGACTTCACCCCCGAGCAGGCCGTCCACCTCGTTCAGTGAAATAAGGGGAAGGTCCCCAGGGATAGAATGCATCAGGCAAGAGGCCGCAACAGCGAACTCCAAAGCGTCTTGGTCATTTCCCAGATTGTTGATTCCATATATAAGGCCGGCTGCAAAGGTATCTCCTGTGCCAACCCGATCAACAATATCTCGAATATCATACTTTCTCGAGACAAAGGTTTCACCTCCATTGTTCAGCATGGCGCACCAGCCATTGTGGTCTGCTGAATAGCTCTCTCGAATGGTAATGGCGATCTTTTTGAGGTTGGGAAGTATTTCAAGCACCTTCCCAGTGAGCTCCCTATATTTCTCCACTTCAAGCTTTCCAGATTCCACATCCATATCCGCCATTATCCCCAGGGATTTCTGACAGTCCTCCTCGTTGCCCACTGCAATATCTACATATTTGACCAGATTCCCCATAACCTCCGGTGCCGCCTTACCATACTTCCAGAGTTTTTTACGAAAATTGAGATCACATGAAACCGTTATCCCCTTCTCTCGAGCCTTTTTTACTGCCTCAAGGGAAAGCTCAGCGGCAGAAAGCGAAATAGCAGGGGTGATTCCAGTGATATGAAACCATGATGCACCCTCAAAGATCGTATCCCAGTTGATATCTCCAGGAGAGGCCTCGGCAATGGCAGAGTGGGATCGGTCATAGATAACCTTGGAAGGCCTCTGGTTTGCTCCTGGTTCTAGAAAGTAGATCCCCAGCCTGTCCCCCTTTCGTGGGATCAGGGAAGTGTCGATTCCATGCTTCCTCAATTCTCCAATGCAGGCATCACCAACTGCGTTATCGGGAATAACAGAGACAAATGCCACATCAAGCCCAAGTCGGGAGAGCGCCACTGCTACGTTTGCCTCACCCCCTCCAAAGGTGGCCTCCAAGAGAGGACTCTGAAGGAGTCGTTCAGCGTCTGGGGGTTTGAGCCGTAACATGATTTCCCCAAATGTGATAAACCTCTGCATCTTTCCTCCTTGCACGGTTATCTCTGTATGAGATGAATGGCGAATCCTGAAATCTCTTTTCCAATATAGACCGCCTGCAATTTCCCGGCCCTCTCCTTTGCGGTTTCAGGGAGAATCGAAACCGACTTCCTCTTCAGGTAAGCAACTGCCCTGTCTATGTTGTTTGTGGCGATAGCTATGTGCCCTTTCTTTCCCAGGAATGGTTTCTTGGTCACCTCAATACCTGCACCTGCAAGAACGGAACTTGTCCCTTCCTTAACAGGGAAGTTGAAGAGCTCGGAAAAAGCATTTGCTGCCCCAAGGGCCTTTTCTTCGGTTTCCTCGTTGATGCCCAAGTGAGCGAACTCGAACCCCAGCAATTTGCACACTGCCTCTTTTACGAGCCGGATAATATCGTCGAATCTTCCAGATGAGATAAGGTCCGCCTTCACCATCCAGCTTCCACCGCAGGCATGAACCCGATTGAATGCAAGATAGGCATTGAAATTATCCGCGTTAATCCCCCCGGTTGGAATAAACGTTATTCCGCTGTACGGGGCAGCCATGTCTTTAAGAAACCTAAGCCCTCCAGATGACTCTGCAGGAAAGAATTTCACCACCTCAAGCCCTCTCTCCAGAGCCATCTCAAGGACAGTCGGGCTGTTTAACCCCGGGGTCACTGGAATGCTGTGCTCAATACAGTAGTCCACCACCTTTGGGTTGAAACCGGGCGAGACAATAAATCTGGCCCCAGCACCAACGGCCCTCTTCACCTGGTCAACGGTGAGGACAGTGCCCGCACCAACAAGCAGCTCGGGCAACTCTGTGGTCAGTACCTTTATTGCGTCCTCTGCTGCAGCGGTCCTGAATGTGATCTCTGCCACAGGGAGGTCGCCCTTAATTAGTGCATTACCCAGAGGCAGGGCATCATCTACCCTTTCGATCTTGACCACGGGCACGAGGCCAAGTTCACCGATTTCTTTTAGGACCTCGTTCATCAGTGAAGATCTCCTTTTGTGTCTTTATTGCATCCTGGAAACCACATCCTCTGCGCACGGGCTCTTCGCTTTTGGATCACGGTGTTTTTATCTTTTGCACAATCTCCTGGCACGCCTGAAAGAATATTCCCACTTCAACCGAATACGAAATATATCTCATCCCAAGGTCTCTCCATTTTTTCGCATCTTCAGTTGTTTCAACGAAGGTCCCAGCGGCAATTCCTTTGGGAACGCATTTATCAATAATCTCAACCATCTTTTCAGTGACGAGAGGATGATCAGTCTGCCCTGTAACCCCTAAAGACTGAGAAAGATCATAGGGACCAACAAAGATAATATCTATGCCCTCGACCGACATGATCTCATCCACGTTCTGTATCGCTTCAGACCCCTCGAGCGCCAGGACGATAACAGCTTCATTTGCCTCCGCAAAATATTGAAATTTATCCATGGATGAATAATTTCCGGCCCTTACAAACCTGTCAACGCCTCTCATTCCTGCAGGGGCAAATTTCGCCAGTTGCATGACCTCTTTTGCCTCTTCTACATTTCTGATTTGGGGTACATGGATACCCCCTGCGCCAATGTCCAGGACCTCCTTAATAACGGAAGGGGTATTTTCCTTGACCCTCACAATGGGCAATGTATTGACTATTTGTGCTGCCCGGATGAGGTTCTGAACGGATTGTACGCTATTTGGGCCATGTTCGAGATCAATAATGACAAAATCAAATCCGGCATAGCCCATTGCCTCGATAAATGCCGGATCAGAGGTCTTTGAAAATGGCCCCACTACGTAACTGTCTATGAGCTTCTCTTTGAACTGTCTTATGTTTTCCGTCATCATAATTGTTCATCCTTTGCCTATTTTAGGGATAAAGATCCTCAGATAAATATTAAGAAGAACATGCTTTTTCCGGGAAGAAGTATATGAAAAATATGGTTGTGTGTCAACAATGCCTGCAGTCCACGCGTGGAAAAGGGGATCCGATCAGGTTCGAGGCGAATCTAACTCCCGCAAACGACAGGTTTTAACACCACCTTCAGTTACCTATTCCTCTGAATAGATCCTTTTTTGACCTGATGTATTAAAAGATTGATAGCCGTTCTGTATCCTGCCCGGAGAAAAATTCTCGGCGAGTACTTGAATATTTTTTGAGAAGGACTTATTTTATAGGGTAACTCATGGAAAAATAGTGCAATCTTTTCTAAATTCCTGACTCCTCGTAGGTAGAAGTAGGACGGATAAAGAGCACAGGGGAGATAAAATGCCCATTTATGAGTTTAAATGTAACAAGTGTGGAAATATCTTTGAGCAATTGGTTTTTTCCTCTGATGGGGAGGATAGATATATCTGCCCCTCCTGTGGGGAAGGTGATACCAGCAGGCTCATGTCCTCATTTTCGTGCGGGTCAACCAACTCCGGCAGGGGCTTGAGCAGCGCAGTGTCATCGGCCTGTTCCCCATCTCGAGGCGGGTTTACTTGAGCCTGATCTTCACAGCCGTGAGCTGTGCGGTCCAAGAAGTGAATTTTGCATAGGGTCACTGCGATACCTTTTTATAGAAGGGAAACAAAAGGAGAGCCAAATGGGTATCTGGATTTTTATATTGATCATTGTCGGCTGGTTTGTCTTGCAGGTTTATGTCTTGCCCAAGTTTGGAATTCCAACCTGACTGAGAAACACCTGCCAGTTGGGCAATGAAAAGCAAAAAA
>SMTZ1_10000790_pt1 | contig 44338 bp, 43 predicted proteins | sample DeeMarSWOR136_30_FD_25667 | JGI IMG/M metagenome (IMG submission 25667) | reverse complement strand
ATTTTCACCTAAAACCAGAAATGATTTTAGAAAAGAAAGAGATACCCCAAAAACTTATCGATATCATGTTTAAAATCGCAAAAACACTCAACAACATTTCAAAAGAAGTAAATATAGACTATGTAGGGGGTTTTTCAACCTGCGCAGAAGGAGGGCTTTCAAAGAAATCTCTAGCAATCATAGCCACTTTACCTGAAATTTTAGCATCTACAGAAAACATCTTTGCTTTTGTTAATGTAGGTTCCTCAAAAACAGGTCTTAACATGGATGCAATACGTTTAATGGGCGATGCAGTCATCAAGCTTGCAAATTTAACCGCAGAATCTAAAGGATTTGGTAACCTCAAACTCCTTACTACAGCCAATGTACCACTAGATACCCCCTATTTACCTGCATCTCACCATAATAGATCATATCCCGATAAAGGTATAGGGCTTAATTTTTACATCTTACACGTTATAAAAAACGCTTTAGAAACCCTTGGAAAAGATGCAAATTTTGAAGAAATTTACAACAAAATAAAAACAACAACTTATAAAGCCGTTAGAAAAGCAGATATTATCGGGAGAGAAATAGCAGAAAAAGCAGGTGTTTCTTACTTTGGTGTAGACATTAGCTTAGCTCCTTGGCTTGAAATTGAAAACTCGAGCATTGCAGAAGTTATAGAATGTATGGGAATCGAAGCTTTCGGAACCCACGGAACAACCACCGCCCTTTACATCTTAAACGAAGCATTAAAAAGGGGAGCGCTAATGGGTTCAAATAAAACAGTAGGATACTCAGGTGCAATGTTCCCCGTAGCAGAAGATGTAGGAATCATAAAGGCTGTTAAGAATAATAAATTAACCATTGATAAGCTAGAAGCGCTAGTATCCGTATGTTCCCTCGGATTAGATACCATTCCAATACCAGGCGACACACCCTTAGAAACTGTGTGTGGCATCATTAGCGATACCCTATCAATAGGTGTCCTACATAATAAATCCTTAGGGCTACGAATTTTCCTCATACCGGGAGCTAAAGCAGGGGATATAGTTGACTTAGAACCTCCCTTTGAAAACATCCCAATAATGCCAATAAATAAAATAACTTCCAGGTTTTTCCATAAAAAGGGAAATATTCCGCCACCTATATCAAGCTTAAAAGGATAAATCCTTTTATTCTTCTTTTAAACCTAAAACCTCGAAGATCTCATGAGAAGATATAGGGCCTTTCCTCAAAATTTTTGGAGGCCACGAAGTAAGATCAACTAAGGTAGAAGGCTTTACTTCAGGTAACCGACCCACATCTAAAATCATATCCACATTCTTATCAATCTCCCAAGGCAAATCTTCTATAGAATAAACATCAGACTCTCCATGAATATTTGCAGAAGTTGCCGTAATAGGCTTTTTAAAAAGTTCCACCATCTCCAATACAAGGTTTTTCTTAGGAATCCTAATACCAATAGTACTCTTTCCCGCAGTCAATAATTCAGGTAAATTTTTTCGAGAATTCAAAATTAATGTCAGGGGTCCTGGCAAAAAAGTTTCAGCCAACTTAAGGGCTTCAGGTGTAAAATCTGCATAATCCATACCCATCCCAATAGAGTCTACTATTATGTGAATAGGGCTATCAAAAGGCCTTTTTTTAAGCTTAAAAACTTTTAAAACTGCGTTAACATTAGTTGCATCAACACCCAAACCATAACTAGTATCCGTCGGAACAACCAAAACCCCACCTCCTTCTAAAGCTTTCACAACATCACTCAAAACTTGACTTTTCACCCCTTCAGTAACACGAACCCTCTTCAACGCCAAAATCTCTCCATAACAGATTAAAAATAAAAAATACTAAAAGAAAAACATAAGATACTTTTTTAAAAGTAAAAATAAAAGGAGGCTTATAAGATTTAAGCTGTAAATCTTTCGGTTGTGATTTCTGTTGAAGTTCGTTAAATTTCGAACACGAGAAGATGAACTCACTCATTCAAGATTGGGATTAAAAAAAGGAGCCAGTGTAGTAGACTTAGTATCAGCTATAACTGCATACAGATTCAAAATCATGAAGATAGCCACTGATGTTGATAATTATAGAAAAGCGGAAATGGCATGCTCTTCAACCATGAATTTTCTCATTTCACGACTTAATGAAGTACAAAATCTAATTGAGAAGTCTACTGAATCCGCTGTGTTTTCTACGCGAACCGCAAGAGAATTAGGGATAGGCGATGTCGTGTATCCCATCCACGATATTGTTCTAAAAGCACCTGTAGAACCACGAAAAATCATCTATCTTGCCCTCACATATAAAGGACATGCAGTAGAAATGGATCTTTCAACGACCAAGTTTCCTGAAGTTTTCTTTAAACCACCTTCTGCTATAATAGGACCCGAAGAACCAATAATACTCCCAAGCACAGCGCCAAATAAGGTGGATTTCGAAGCAGAAATGGGTATAGTAATAGGAAAAAGAGCATGGTTCGTAAAAGAAGAAGAAGCAATGGACTATGTAGCAGGGTATGCAGCCTTAAATGACGTAACTGCGCGAGATGTAGAATTTGAATGGGGACTAAAACAATGGGCTCTTTCCAAGTCTTTTGACACCTTTGCCCCCATTGGTCCTTGTATAACAACAAAAGAAGAGATAGAAGATCCTAATAATCTTGACATAAAGCTAAGGCTTAACGGTGAAATAATGCAAGAATCAAACACCTCCGATCTAAGATATAGCATACCAAAAATTGTTTCAATGCTTTCAACTTTTATGACCCTTGAAACCGGCGATGTTATTTCAACAGGAACGCCTCCAGGCGTGGGTTATAAAAAAGAACCTCCAGTATTCTTAAAACCAGGAGATGTTTGCGAAGTAGAAATCGAAGGATTAGACATCCTTAGAAATCCCGTACAAGGTGTTTTAGAAGAATATTGAAGGAGAATTTTATAGGTAAAAAACAAAGTAAATTTCCTAGGCTAACTTTGAGGTGATTTTTTGGACGAATATGAAGCTCTACTCAAACGCTTTCAGTTAAAAATTAAAAAGAGCCTTGAAAAAGAGATAAAAAGCATTAGACTATATGGAAGTGTAGCCAAAGGAGAAGGGAGATATCTTCGAGGGGAAAGCGATATTGATCTTTTCATAATTATTGATAAAGAAGCAGATTATTTTGCCACACTTTTAAAAATTTCTCCCTTGCTTAATGAGTTTTATGACGACCCTGTTGCTTCTAGTTTACTTGATATAATTATTATACAAGAGCTAGAGATTCCTTATACCATCAACCCTATCCGGTTACTAGAACTGAAAAAAGGGAAAATAATTTTAGGTAACGATGAAATCGATAGCCTAGATTTAACCGATGATGAAATAAAACGTGGTTCTTTAAAAATGGCTTGTGAATTTAATAAACGCGTTAGGGAAATAGTGCTTGGTATAGGAGATGATATAGGGGATGATGAGCTTTATTGGTGCGCAGAATCTGTTTTAGGTGTAACTCAAGCCCTCCTATATTCATTAGGTGAAAGAGATTTTACAAGGCTTGAAGTCGGAGAATTATTGCAAAAAAAGTTTGGAGATCAATTTAACGCTGAGATAGCTGTTGAAGCCTCCCGCCTTAAAGTAGGAGGTAAGGTCGATAATAAGACAGATTTCTACAATAAAAGCGTTATTTTTTGCCAAAAAGCTGTTGAAACCATAATACAAAATCTCTAAAAAATAATTTACACGGATGTGATTATTATGTCAGAAATCATAACTATAATTATATTCTTTGCTTCTCTTTTTCTTATATTCCTACTTATCGCAACATTCTTTTACGGTCTAGGTAAAAACTATAAAGTCTTAACAGCCTATATGAAAGAAGTTAAACAAAAGTTAAATAAATACGTTAAAAGCATTGAAACTTTCGAGGAAAAAGCGATTTATATAACCCTCGAATGTAAACCAAAAGACCCGTTTATAAAAAATATGAGAGTAACGATAAGTATCCAACACCGAGGATTCATATTCACGTATTTTATGAAGTCAAAGGACAACATCCTTTTTGAGATGGATTTTGCCCGTTCACCAAAAATTGAACTTGAAATCATCCCAAGAAAAGAGACACGATTTATCCGATCCAACTTTGATACCCTGATAAAGTTAGAAGACGTCCACACAGGTATTGAAGGGATAGATGAAGATATCCTAATCAAAAGCAATAAACCAGCTGAAAGTAAGAAAATAATCTTGCAAAAACTAATACTTCAAGATATTCAACGTCTTAAAAACTCTCTTTTTGCCATATCTATTGAACGCCCAGAACCCATGTTTAGAAGCATATTCAAACTTGACGTGGGAGAACCAAAAATTGAGAATATAGTCCTCGTGCCCTTTCACTTTGCAAAAGTCTATGAAAAAATCGGCACCTAACAAGGTTTCGGCATTTTTCACGTTGTTTTTTCTTGACGCAAAAATCAAATAAAAGATTATGATGATTATATAATAGTAGTATAGTAAAACAACAATACAAACTTCAATTTCAAGAATAATTGTCGTTTTTTGGGGGTTATTATATCATGAGTGAAGAACGTGGTAGTGGTGGACGTAATCCAATAGGAAACGCGTTTATGATCATATTTTTTGCTCTAGGTTTGATGCTGTTAATTAGCGAGTTTTGGGGACCTATAGTTGACACTGATTTAGGCGATATGAGCAGTGTTTTAGGGGCTTATTTCGATACCCTTAGTGACCCTTCAAGCAAAGAAGGAGCTGCAGCTTTATCCATCTGGATCTTTTGTGGATTTGTTGGAGGAGCTCGTGCGAGAGGTATGCGAAGTGGCGCTATCAGCGGTGTTCTTGCTATGATTTTCGGCATGATACTAATCATTGCCTTAGGTTCTCTTGGTGGAACAGACGTAGAAAAAGACCTAGGAGGATTTTCAGCCAGCTTTATTATAGGAATGTTTGGTATGGGCTTTGTCGGAGCTATCGGTGGAAAGCTTGCAGAACCAATTAAAAGGAAAAAGAAGGAGATTAAAACCTTTGCAGCAGAGGAACAGTGGATATGCAGAAATTGCGGAGCAGAAATACCCGCAGGTAAATATTCTTGCCCTGAATGCGACGCCCCAGTAGTTGAGTAAAAAAGCAGAAATCAAAAAGATGGCGAAAACCTTATTTTATTTTTTTTATCGGGGATATTTTTTTGACTCCTCAATGTGTTTTTGATAAAAGAATATCTCCAGAAAGAATCTCCGAAGTTGTTATTGAGTTTATTGAAAAAAAGAGAAACGGAAAAACTATAAAACTCATAAAAATACTTTCTGAAACCCCGGATAAAGAAGTTTTGGGATTCAGGAGCCTTTTCCTCATTGAAGACGATGAATACGAAGTTTACATACAACGTAAGAAAACCGGAGAAACAGAAATGCGTATAAAAACCGGAATTGTTAACAAGATCTGTTTTGGAATGTTAATAATTACTGGTATTTTAGCCGGAATAACAGCCCTTATAATCATCGGACTCCGAACCTTCACCGCTTTAGGAACTTTTATTACAGCGTTTTTACTCTTTGGTCTAATTTTTATATTGAACAAAAATAAAGGCTATGAATTTGAAAAAAGAGAAGACTTAATGCAAGAAATTATAAATTTTACAGCAAATAAAATATCTGAATATTCTCCTTAAATCCTTTTTTTTTAATCGTTTTATGCTTCCGCTAATTCCTCCGCTTTTTTAAAAACTCTTGGAATCTTCGCTATTACATCTGTTGCAACTATGTGAAAGCCCTTTTCCTCCACCGCTAAATCTCCCGCAAAACCGCAAATATATGCTGATACACAAGCCGATGAAAAAGTATCCTTTCCTTGGCTTAGAAAAGTGCCTATAACCCCTGTTAAAACATCTCCTGTACCACCAACTGTCATACCTGGATTCCCTGTTCTATTGATTTTTACACGCTCCCCATCAGAGATTATGTCGTAAGGCGCTTTAAATAGGATTGTTGCATTAATTTCGGCTGCTTTTTCTTTTATAAAACATGTTCTTTCATCTAAATTAGAAGGTATGGATTTTTCTCCAAATAGTGTTTTTAATTCTCCCTTATGAGGAGTAACTATTGCACTATCTTTTTTGAATTTTATCTGAAAATCTGCCACCGCTTTTATAGCATCCGCGTCTATAACCAAAGGAATATTTTTCTCCTGACAAAACTCAATAGCTTCCTTTGCTGCTTCCATACTCGCCTCAAAAGAACCAAGGCCAGGACCAATAACCACGCTTTTCGCTTTTTCCACCATTTCCAAAAGACTAGGCATCAATACATCATTTGATATGATCTCACCTTCCAAAGGCTGTACAATGATATTAGGAGAAAAGGACCTAATGGCGGAAGAAACACTTTTAGGGGCCATAATTATTGCAAGATCAGAACCCGTTCTTAAAGCAGCTATTCCTGATAAAGCTGGCGCCCCACTAAACATTTTACTTCCCCCAATAATCAAAACACGGCCAAAATCTCCCTTATGAGCTGTAGGTTGTCTCTCGACAACATTTACCAAGACATCACCAGGACCAACAAAAAGCCCAGCTTCAGGAGGTATTCCTATATTAACAACCTTAATCTCCCCGGTATACTCCTTCGCCTTAAGAAGGCCTTTTTTCACACCGTGAAAAGTCACAGTAGCATCCGCTTTTACTGCAATATCTGAAATTTCCCCCGTATCTGGATCCACCCCTGTTGGAACATCTACACTTACAATAAAAGTATTAGAACCATGATTTAAAATCGCCCTAACAGCAGAAAAATAAGGCTCTCGAAGCTCCCCACTAACCCCCGTACCTAAAAGCGAATCTATTACAACATCCGCAGATCCCAATAGCCCCTTTAAAGACTGAATCTGTGAAGAATCTGTAACTTTTAAAATTTTAACATAAAGCTCCATCTCCTCCAAAATTTGAAAGTTTCTAAAAGCCTCTTTTGTACGTATACTAGAAGGCGAACCTAAAAGAATAACAGTGATATCAAAATCATCGTACCAGGTTAGATATCTTGCAGCAACAAAACCATCCCCCCCATTATTGCCCAAACCAGCAAAAATCATTATCGAAAAGCTCTTTTTTTCACCATGACCAATCTTCAATTTTTCAATTATAAAATCTGCTAAACCCCTCCCTGCACTCTCCATAAGAAAATCGCGTTTAACACCGAGAGCGTGAGCATTTAACTCTAAAATCCTCATATCTTTCACGCTAATGATCCTCTCGGTTTCCACAAAAAAACTCTCCTAAAAAATTTAATGGACGATAATAGAAAAAATAAGATAAAGAGGGTTGTGGATCAAAAAAATCCTGGAAGAAGCTTCTAATTTTTTACTTTTTTTTAAAGTTTGTCGAAGGCTTTTGAAATTTTTTGCTTTTTGCTTAGAGACTTTACCAATCGATTTAACTCTTGAGTAGTTTTTGAAACTTGTGTTTGAAAGTTTGAAAAACACTCAATAACATCGTTCAATTTCTCTTTTTTAATATCTAAAGCATCTTTCGGATTTTCACTTGATTTAGAGTTTTGTATAAAGTAGTTAGCAGCCTTTGAAAAATCTCTAGTTAAAGTGAGCAGTTCCTCTAAAATCTCTTTTTCCGCGTTTAACCCTTCTAATACTGAATCCAAAATCTCTGGAGGAGGAGGCATCTCAAGCCCTTCAATATCATTAACCAATACACGGAACCCTTCTATGTTTTCAAAAAAGTTATAGATCATCTCCTCAATCTCACTAACACTACTTAAAAGGTCTGATTTAACAGCTTCAGCTTCTTTAAAATCACCTATCTGCTCTAAGTCCGAAGAAATACTTTTCAAACTTCCCTTTATCTTTTCAGCAAGAACAGTAACATTATCTATGTAAGGTTCTCTCTTCTTTTTTAACTTCTCCAACTGCCTGAAAACTACCGTTTGAAACGTCTGATGTTTCCTCAAAAACCCTCTACCTCCTTAACGACTATAAACACTTTTCGATACAGATAATATTCTGATCATAAATACTCTGATGACCTTTTAACTTTTCGATTAATAATTCTTAACCACAGTACCACAAAACGGACACGCAACCCAATCCGAATCTAATTCTTTTCCACACTTTTCGCAAACATGAAGAGGACTAGCACAAAAAGGACAAAAAACAAAATTTGAACTTATGCTTTTACCACAATTTTTACAAACCTTCTCTTTATTTGAATTAACAGTAGGAGAAAATGAAAAATTAGTTAAAGCTTTTTCACCAACTTCACTACGATCTTTCTTATTTCCAAGACCATAACTTTCAGTTAAAGGCACAGATTTAAGCTCAGAACTCTCCACCGGAGGCTTTTCTCTTGAAGCTAAGGGTTTTAATTCTTTCTCTTCTTCTTTCAGCTCTTTAAAATTCCTCTCCTCAGGGAGGATATCAGAAAGATAATCTAAAGCAGATTTAAGAGATTCTGGTTCTCTTGAAGTCAAGGGTTTTAATTCCGTCTTTTCTTCTTTAAAATCCCTAAAATCCTCCTCCTCAGGGAGGACATCAGAAATAAGATCTACAGAAGGTTTAGGAATTTCTGGAATAATGGGCAAGGGTCGTTCAATTGTTTTCGGTTTTTCTTCCTTAGAAACTTCTGGAACAGGTGGCAAAGAAGGTTCTGGAACAGTAGGTAGGGAAGGTTCTGGAATAGTGGGCAAGGGTCGTTCAATTGTTTTCGGTTTTTCTTCCTTAGAAACTTCTGGAACAAGTTGCAAAGAAGGATCAATTCTTTTTGCCTCTTCTTCCCTTGGAAATTGTGGAACACTAGGAACGGATTCTACAACTTTTGGAACGGAAGAAACACGTTTTAAAATTTTTACCCTACGTTTAAGCCTTAAAATCCCCTCTTCCACCCTGAAATCCTTCGGGACAAATTTGAGAAATTCAACCTGAGAATCAGGAACCTCTACCCTTACAACTACGCTACTATCTCCCGTCAACGGATTCCGCACTAAATCCGTTACCACCCCAATATATTCTCCTTCCAAACTAAAAACTTGACGACCTAAAAACGCTAAAAACGCCATCAAAACCACTTCATCAAAAGAATAAACCACTAACTGGTAAATAAACCTAATTTTATTCAATAAAAACTAAAAACCATCACAATGAAAGAATCGACACCTCTCCATCAAAAAGAAAAAATCACTAGTACATAATATATTGACAAAGTTACTTTTCTAATTTTTGCCTAAGTTTCTCATCACTTAATGCGAGAATTTTCACAGCTAATAAAGCAGCATTAACACCATTATCAATACCAACACCGCCCACTGGCACCCCCTTAGGCATCTGACAAATCGACAACAAAGCATCCAAACCCCCAAGTTTCGCACTCACTGGTACCCCAATAACCGGCCTCACAGTCCGCGAAGCAATAAAACCCGGAAGCGCAGCAGAAAGCCCCGCAATTGCGATAAAAACTCTAGCTGATGAATTAGAAATAAACTCCTCTAACTTTTCTGGCTCCCGATGAGCACTTAAAACAACCGCCACATAAGAAACACCAAAAACTTCCAACTGCTCTAACACATCATTCACTATTTTCTCATCAGACTTAGAACCAGAAACAACCGCCACATCAGGACCTAAAACCTCTTCCTTACCTCCTTCTTTTTTTCCCATCTCTAAAACCCACATAAAGCAATAAAAAACAATTAACAAACTAATAAAAAACTAAGTAATATCCAACATAATATAGTTTACATAAAAAAAGTAAAACTAATCAAAATCCCCTTTAAACGGTTAAAAACCTAATAAAAAAATTAAAAAAAAGAGAGGAAAAAATTTACTCTTCTTTTACACCACAAAGATCTAAGAGCTGTTGCCACTTCCAATCTACCCACTTCTGCATATCACTAATAACATCGTCACGCCGTGTTGGCTGGAATAAATGCCGAAAACGCGCTTGAGTATTTATAAATTCTTCTACTGGAAGCTTCTTTTCTTTCTTCACCATTTTTGTAAGATTAAAATCACCACAATCAACCTCGTACAAAGGATACATGCAAGTTTGAACAGCAAGATCAGCAATCCTAATACTCATACTACTATCAGCACGCCAGCCTAAAGGACAAGGCGAAAAAGCATGAATAAACGACGCATCTTCGGAAGCTAAAGCCTTGCGCACTTTCTTAATGAAATCTTTTGGATAAGCAACGTTTACAGTTGCAACATACTGAACGTCGTGAGCCGCAGCAATCTTAGTGATATCTTTAGGAAACTCAGGCTTACCTGGAATAACCTTACCTCCAGGACTTGTAGTAGTTGCAGCGCCATATGGTGTCGCACCACTTCTCTGAATACCAGTGTTTTCATAAGCTCCGTTGTCGTAGCAAATATAAAGCATATTATGTCCTCTTTCAAGCGCTCCGCTTAATGCTTGTAAACCTATGTCAAAGGTTCCGCCGTCACCGCCGAAAGCAATGACGTTGATCTTTCTTTTCTCTTTTTTACCCTTCCTCATCATAGCCTTATTAGCAGCCTCTATTCCGCTTGCCACTGCACCTGCATTCTCGAAAGCGCAGTGCGTCCAAGGAGTTTGCCACGCGGTGTAGGGATAGATTGTCGTAGATACTTCAAGACAACCCGTAGCGCTGACACAAATGGTTGGGTCTTCTGTTGCCATTAGTGCATATTTTGCTACTAGGGGTGCTGCGCAGCCTGCGCATAAACGATGCCCTGCGGCTAGTACTGGTTTGTCTTCTAAGGCCATTTTTCGCCATTTGATTGGTTTTTCTTCAAGTTCTGTCATATTATACACCTCGATTAGAACTCAACTCCTCTAACACCAACGTATGAAACCTCTTTTGGTTCTACACCACTTTCTGCGGTTTCAAAAGCTCTGTCTGCGATTTTTTCGACATGCTCTATCCTGACATCTCTTCCACCGATACCGGCAACAAAACTTTGAACAACTGGTCCTCCATTTCCTGCTGCCACTTTAACATCACTATATACGATAGGTCCTGGCGCTCCGAAAGTTATTGATCGATCGATTGTTGCTGCTACTTTGGCGTCTTTTAATGCGTTTTTAAGGTCTTCGCTTGGAAACGGTCTATAAACACGGATTTGAGCTAATCCCAGCTTTTTGCCTTTGCTTCTATATCGGTCAACGACTGTTCTTGCTGTGCCAGTGATAGCGCCTTGTGTAACTAAGATAACATCAGCATCTTCTGCATAATATGTGTTAACTGTATCATAAAATCTTCCAGTAAGTTCCCCAAATTCTTCCTGAACTTTTTTAATAGTTTTCATCGAGTTTTCCATTACTTTTAGCTGTGCATATTTACACTCATAATAGCTATCCTGTAAAGTCAATAAACCTGCACTAATAGGGTTATCAGGGTCCAGAAAGTATAACGGATCTCTTGGAGGGAGAAAATCGTCAACTTCCCTTTTTTCCAATGTATCTACGCCTTCTAAAGCATGGGTTACAATAAACCCGTCAATGCCATACATTATCGGTAAACTTACCTCTTTGTCTTCTGCTATTTTAAAAGCTATTATTGACGTGTCATATGCAGACTGACAATCGTGACAGAAGATTGATAACCACCCAGTATCCCTGCAGACTAATTGGTCGGTTAATTCTCCATGAATGGAAATAGGTGCGCTTAGTGCTCGGTTTGCTACTCCCATGACGACAGGTAGGCGTGCGTTTGAGACGATGAATAGGATTTCGAACATTAGGGCTAATCCTTGGGATGCAGATGCGGTGAAGACTCGGGATCCTGCGATTGATGCGCCATAGCAGCATGACATTGCTGAGTGTTCTGATTCAACTGGTACGAATTCTGCGTCGAGATCTCCGTCGTATACGAAGTCGGATAGTCGTTCTACCATGATGGTTTGTGGTGTAATGGGGTATGCTGCAATAACGTCGGGGTCACAAAGTTTGACTGCGTGCGCTATTGATTCGTCTCCTGTCATTCCTACAATTTTACCCATACTGTATCACTCCAATATTTCACTTTTAATATCAAAATCTTGCTTGTTTTTTTCCTTTTATGCGATTACTACTTCATTATAGGCGCGCCTAATTGCTTCTGCGTTCTTTTCCCCAATTTCTCCAGGGAATCGTTCTTTTGTAGCTTTGATTATGCTTTCTAGATCTACGATGGCTGCTGCTTTTATTAAAGCCCCGAGTATAACGGTATTTGTTACATCTCGCCCCATAACATCTAGAGCTATTGAAGTCGCGTCTACCGTGCCAATTTTTATGTTCGGCCCTAAATCTAGTTCCTTTCTGAGGTCCTCTGGGGATCCTTTATAGTTTGATACTAAAACTCCTTTTTGTTTATCTATCCCTGAAACAACAGCTTTTCCCACTATTCCGTAGAGGGAGGGATCAAGGACACAGACTATGTCTGGGTAAACGACTTCACATTTTTCGTAAAAACGACGATCGCTAATTCTTGTAAAGGCTTGTACAGGTGCTCCTATTCTTTCAGGCCCGAAGGCCGGAAAAGCATGTACAAATTTGCCTTGTGAAAGACCTGCCTCTCCTACTAAACGCGAAGCGGTGACTACTCCTTGACCCCCTCGTCCGTAAAATCTGATATCAATTACTTCTGGTTGGCTTTCACTCATGTTTAGCCCGCCTAATCAATTTTTCTATTTTGGAGACTTTTGTTTGTTTTTTTGTTTGCTTGTTTAAAAGCAAATAGTATATAACTTCTTTCTAAAGCCTTTAAATAATTTTTTATAATATTCATAAATATAGTATAATACTTTTAGTTCGATTTCTCGCACTATCTTCGGTTTAAATTTATTCTCGGTGAGGAAGCTTTGACTATCGCTTTTGCTATGCATGAACGAAAAGACGAGGAGATTTTCTCAAAGTTTAAACCTTACGTAGTCGAATGGTTTCAGCAGTCGTTTTCCTCTATGACGCCACCTCAAAGGCTAGCGTTGCCTGAGATTCTTAGCAGTAAAAACGTTTTAATTTCGGCTCCAACGGGGTCTGGGAAGACATTGGCTGCTTTTTTAACGCTTTTAAACTTTTTATTTGATTTGGGGGAAAAAGAAGAGTTAAATAATGAGATTTATGTTGTATATGTTTCCCCTTTAAGGGCTTTAAATAACGATATCAAGCGAAATTTGATGGAACCGTTAAAAGGTATACGCAAAATTACTGAAGAAATAGGCATAGAACTGCCAGAAGTTAGGGTAGCCGTTAGGACTGGAGATACTCCCCAGTCTGAAAGATCAAAAATGTTAAGAAAAACACCTCATATTCTTATAACAACACCTGAAACCATTGCTATTGTTTTATCTGCCCCGAAATTCCGAGAGAAGTTAAGATCAGTAAGATTTGTGGTTGTGGATGAGATCCATGAACTTGCAGACTCTAAACGGGGTGTACACCTCTCACTTAGTCTTGAAAGGCTCCAAGACTTAGTTGGAGATAATAAAATTGTGAAGATTGGGTGCAGTGCGACGCAAGCACCGTTAGAGGAGATTTCGAAATTTTTAGTAGGTTTCGAAAACGAAGAAAGATGTAGAGATTGCGTGATTGTTGACGCTTCAATGATTAAACACACAGAAATAACAGTTCAAACTCCTGTAAAAGATCTCATTTACACCCCGGAAGAAAATGTGAGCCATGCCTTATACATGAACCTCGACGAACTTATAACAGATCATGTTACAACTTTGGTTTTTACAAACACTCGGAGTGGAACAGAGCGAGTAGTTTTCCATTTACAAACAATATTGGTGCGCATCACTCTTCTTTATCTAGAAAACATCGTTTAGATATCGAGGAGAGGTTGAAAAAGGGAGAGCTTCAAGCGGTTGTATGTAGCACCAGTCTCGAATTGGGTATAGACATTGGTTATATCGACCTCGTTGTTCAGTTAGGGAGCCCGAAAAGCGTTTCAAGGTGTTTACAAAGGGTTGGTAGGTCGGGTCATAAGCTTCATGAAACCTCAAAAGGTGTAATAACGGTGCTTGATAGGGACGATTTAGTCGAATGTACGGTGCTTGGAAAAGCAGCTTTATTAGGAAAGATAGACAAGGTTCAGATACCAAAAAACTGTTTAGATGTTCTTGCTCAACAACTTCTTGGAATGGCAATAGACCGCAGGTGGGGGATAAAAGAAGCCTTTGAACTAGTCCGGCGATCGTATTGTTATAAAGATCTTGAGTTTGAAGATTTTATGAACGTACTGGAATACTTAGCTGGGGAGTATGTGGAGCTTGAAAGTCGGCGGGTTTATGCTAAGATATGGCTTGATAGGGTTGATGAAAGATTTGGTAGGAGGGGGAGACTAACTCGCATGATCTATTATACAAACATCGGTACAATTCCTCAGGAAACTCAGGTTGATGTTTTTGTTAGACATGGGAAGAAAAAAAGAAGCTGGGTAGGTTCTATAGATGAAGGTTTTCTTGAGAGGCTTTCTAAAGGTGATATTTTTGTGCTAGGGGGTAAAACTTGGAGGTTTAGATATGCTAGGGGATTAAAGGCTTATGTTAACCCTGCTCCTGAAAGGCGTCCTACTATTCCTAGCTGGGTTTCAGAGATGTTGCCTTTGAGTTTTGATTCAGCTTTGGAAGTTGGGCGTTTCAGGAAAAAAGTTTCCCAAAAAATTCTTCAAGGTGAAAAAAAGGAACAGATCATGGAATGGATTTCAAAAGAGTTTCCTGTAAGTGATATAGAAGCAACAAATATTGTTAACTATTTTATTGAGCAGTTAAAGTTTTCAAGGGGACACCCTGTGGCTGACAATGAGACATTAGTAGTTGAAACTGTAATTGATGGGATGGGTAGGCAAAACATAATCTTTCATTCTTTGTTTGGAAGGCGGATAAACGACGCTCTCTCAAGAGCTTACGGCTTCTTCTTATCAAAAATAGTCAAAGGAAACGTTGGCATAGTTATAAATGACAATGGATTTTCCTTGCTGGTACCAAAAGGTCTCAAAGTATTAAATGTGGCTGATCTCGTTCAAAAAGTAACTAAAGATAACTTAGAAGATCTTCTGAAACAAGCTTTAGAAAAAACAGAACTCTTCAGGAGAAGATTCCGTCACTGTGCAACAAGAGCATTAATGATATTAAAGCAATACAAGGGTCATAAAATATCTATAGGCAGGCAGTCTTTCAACTCGCACTTTCTAATGGCCTCGATAAAAAAGATCAGCGAAGACTTCCCCATCCTTAAGGAAACTTTTAGGGAAATAACAAAGGATCATATGGACATAATCAACGCTAAAAAAGTCCTCTATTGGATAGAAGAAGGAAAAATAAAAGTGGTAGATTTCAATAGCGGTGAAGTACCAAGTCCATTTGCTCATAATCTGTTCACGATAGGGCAAAGTGATGTAATCCTTATAACTGACAGAAAAGAGCTCCTTGAAAGACTTCATAAACAAGTCCTTGAAAAAATAGAAGCAGAAACACCTAGTTAATTAATAAGGACTTTAATAATTTGATTTTTTAATATTGATCCATTTTTTGCCACTTTTTTAGTTTTGGAAACCTAAAAGCACCCGCTTCTATATCAAGAGCAATGGCTTCAAGATTTCCTATATCCACCAGTTTTTTATCACGCAATATAGGCGATAAAAACTCACTTTGAAGCTGCATGTTCACCTCAACGCCTACAGCGATGGGGGATAAAGCGGGTTGAACCACAATTTTCTTCCCTACTTTAGTTTCCCCAAAAAATACAGCAGGAACCTTTATCTTCACATAAACATCATCTCTTAATCCTAAAGCAGGATGCTCATGCGCAATTATAATGCATTCCATATTTGTTGAAAAAAGATCCAAAGAAAGTTCATGACCATGAGTAAATCCATATTTACCCAACGTTAAATAGGGGGATACAAACTCTACATTTTCAAATTTCCGAATGATATTAATGAGATAGTTATCATGGTTTCCTCGTACGATAACGATCTTTTTAAAGTGTGTTAAAAGTTCTTCTAGAAGGATTTCTATTTCTTTTCTCTCTTGGAAAGAAAAATGCCCAAATTCGTGTTTTAAATCACCATTTATAATCAGAAGATCAGACCCTGTTTTTTCAAAACCATCTAATAAGATTTTTAAAATGATATTGAACTGGCTTTTAGGGTAAAGAACTCCTTTATGAGCTAAAGCTTCCTCATATCCTAGATGTAAATCTGCTACGGTTATCGCGTTTACGCTTGGTATGTGAAGAATCGGCAGTCCGTTAATGGTTTTAATATCGAGGGTTTCAAATAACTTCAAAGGCGTATATCCCCCTACCCCAAAATATGCCTTCTTTTATTAAAAAGTGACGTTATTTGATTCTATTTGTTTATTTTGATGGTTTTTCTGCAAGGATCACAAAATTTTCTAAGATAGCAATGTTTTCAAAACCAGCCATTGCTAGTTGTTGTAAAAGATTTTCTTGAGAAGGAAATCCTCGGAAATCTTGTTTCACTAAGAGAAGCACTTCGTAGGAAAAAGGTTCATGAGGATCTAGTCTTGAAGGCTGTATTGATATGAATTTTCCCTCCTCTTCAAGGGATTCAAAACAGAGTTTTAGGAGTTTTTCATAGTCTTTCGGATCTGTACGTTGGAAAAGCTCTAATCCAAATATGAGTCCGGTCTTCGTTTTCGGTAACTCTTCCCAAGGATTTGTTTCAACAAAATCTATACTTACCTTGTCTGTTATGCCTAAGTTTGAGAGGTTTTCTTTCGCAACAGCTAAACTTTGAGCATCAGGCTCTATGAAAAAAATTTGGTCAATTTCTTGAAAAGTATCTGCCATAGTTATACTGCCCCAACCGGTGTACCCACACACGTCGAAAATCGTGTTATTAGGTAGTTCTTGCCCCTTTTCTAAAGCAGCACTTATCAAAGACGTGTAAAACTGGCTTGAGTAGATGGCATCCATGATAGCAAGAAAACCCTCTTCACGCCGTATCCTTGCTCCTTTTAAAGCCTTTGGTAAAAATCCCGCATATTCTGATAATTTAGGAGCAAAAGGCGTGCTTTTTTCTAAAAACAGTCGCTCATAAGTCGAAATTCTTAAATCGTGACCTTTCCACACAAACTTGTGAGGTTCAGGTTCCTCAAGTACCCCCAAAATAGCTAAGGTGCGAAGGTAATAGTCGAGAATCCCTAAATCCGTATACCCCTTTTCTTTGGCTATTTCAGCCACCTTAACCGGGTCTTTCAGTACAATGTTAAGATCTTCCTTGACCGCAATTTGTACTAAAGAACGTGTTAAAAAATGCTGAAGTCCTTTAAACAGATCTTTAACCTCTGCGGGGAGAGAACCCCACTTAATCTTCGTCTTTACTTTTTTTAACATGATCACTCCGTCCAGTATCTTAAATATGAAACTTTAAACCATTTCATTAAAATTTATTCTAGATTATGGGCTTGTTGGCAGTCCTTCAGAACTTAAAGTTGTCACCATATCACGCATAGCAAGATGGTGCAAAAGTTTTATCATGATTTTTTTATTTATAAAAAACTCTTCTGAGAGCTCATGTAAAGTGTGTGATTTTTTGTTCAAAGCTTCCATTATTTCATCTACTGTAGAAAGCGGTAGTTTAATGCTAGAAAGAGACATATGAAAACTCTTAGATTGTGAGTAAAATCTCTCATAAGCGTTTAAAGCATCATCAGTTACAGTGTACCTGTATAGATCTTGACTAGTAAGCATCGCTCTCATAGCTGGCATTGGAACCCGTTTATATAATATAGGTTCAAGCCACTTAAAAACCAGCTCTCTAGCAGGATGAAAAGAAGTTAAATCGCCTAATTCTTCACTTTCATCCAATTTCTCAATGTATTCGTAAAAAAGTGTTTCAAACTCTTCAACCATAGAAGTCAACGCCCTCCTAATCTTAACAACCTGAGAAAACTCTAACGGTTTAGCCTTACAAATCGCTATAACCTGCAAACGCTCAAACCGCTCCGCAATAACGTTTTTATCCTGAGCATCTAATAAACGCAAAGGCTCAGAAGAAGTTAAAGCCTCCTCTAAAAAAGCCTCAGCAGCGCTAAGCAAACGACTAATAGTCCCAGGATCACTCTTCTCCTTACTAAAAGCATAATGAAAAACCTTAAAACCATCATCACGAACAATGAAAAGCTCTTCCAAAATGTTTTCCGTACTTTCGCTCAAAAACCGCCTCTCCAAAATCCTTAGAATCCCAGAAACCTTGACAAGAATAATAACTATTTTTTAAAAAACTTTAGAAATACAATTACTATATTTAATTATAAATTAAAGATTTATAAAATATTGTAGAACTTTTTACCCTTCTTCTCCCTCTTCTTCCTCGTTTGAGTTCTTCTGGTTAGGAGAAACCACTACCACCACTTGAGCAGGTTTCAGCACCTTAGAATAAAGAATATACCCCTTATTAACCTCCTCCACTATAGTGTTCTCAGGAATATCAGAAGTAAAAACACTAGAAACCGCTTCATGCCTTGATAAATCAAAAGTTGTCCCAACAGTCTCAATCCTTGAAACACCCTCACTCTTCAAAAAACCCCACAATTTATCAAGAACCATCTGCATGCCTTTAACAACATTCTCAGAATTCTTTTGATCACTACTTAATTCAACTATACGCTCAAAATCTTCGAAAATCTCGATCAAACCTAAAATAAGCCTTTCCTTTACCTTAATTGAGAGATTTCCCTGCTCCTTATGCGTTCTTTTTAAAAGATTTTCATAATCAGCCTGAGCTTTCTGCCAATTTTTAAGATATTTCTCAACAAGTTTCGACTTCTCCTCAACCAAAGCCTCAAGCTCCGAAATCCTCACATCTTTTTCTAGAAAAACCTCTTCTAATTTCTCCCTTTCAAACGCCTCTTTCTCTAATTCCTTTTTCTGCTCTTTCTCCTCAAGAGGCATCTCATTTCCTGTTTCATTCATTTCACCAGACATAGAGACACCTCCAAAACCAACAAAATAAAATCATAAAAAAATATTAAAAGAAGTTTATTATATAAATTACCCTTTTTCAACTCTCTCCATCACTTAACTTACAACCAAACTAAAACAGAGGATCACTAACCCCCATGCCCCTTTTCAGCTTCATCCACCATCTCTTTCGCAAGCATCGTAAAACACTTAGTCACAAGCTCCCCAGTCTTAGCAGAAGTCTCAAAAAAGGGCAAACCAAGCTTCTTCGCAAGAGCTTCACCCTCCTCAGAAGACACTTCCCGCTGATCCTCCAAATCAATCTTATTCCCTATAAGAAGCAACGGAATATTCTCACAATGCTTCTGAACCTCCTCAAGCCAAAGACTCACATTCTCAAAACTCTTCCTATTAGTAACATCAAAAACAATAAAACCCCCACGAGCACCCCTAAAATACATCGGACGAATATGACTAAAACGCTCCTGCCCCGCAGTATCCCAAACACTCAACTTAACCTTCTTACCATCCGCCTCAACAATCTTAACCGCAAAGTCAACTCCTATGGTCATCCTATAGGACTCTGAAAACGTACCGGTGGCCCATCGCATAGTAACCGCTGTTTTCCCTGTGGCGGCATCTCCGACTACGATTACTTTGAAAAGGAAAGCTACGTCGTTTTTTCCCTTACTCATCTCTTTTACTCCTCTTTTAATTTTTTACCCTTTACTTTAATTTTAGTAAAGATTTGTGTGATAGTTATATGTTTTTTTTGTTCTCCATCCTTTTTTGCTTTTTGGTCTTAAGACCAGACAAATTTTTTTTAAAGTTCTATTTTAAAATATTCCTAACCAAAAACATTTAATCTATTTAAAACAAGAGTAAGAAGGATTCTAAAACTTTAAGAAATCTTGTTACATACTTTTTGTGCGAAGGTTGAGAAGATCATGTTTGCAAAGGATGATTCTTTGACAAGGGTTGTTGAACTGCTTAAAGAACTTGAGAATAAGGCTAATCTATACATAGTTTTCTTAGTAACTATAGAAGGTTTAAGAATAGCTACTTCTTCTGATACTAGGATTGAGGCGGATGAGCTTTCTGCTTTAGCTGCTTCCCTTCTAAATGCAAGCATGATGGCTGTTGAACAGCTTAATCAGGGAGATCTTGAAGAGGTTATTATACGTGGGACTCATGGTTTTAGCATAGTTCGAAGAATAGATGAAGATAAACTCCTTATTGCAGCAGGATTTGAACCTGAAAAAATCGGATTAACACTACATTTAATTGCGAACTATGTAAACAGGTTCTTGAAAATTTTTAGTGAACCTCTCGAAGAATTAAAATAGTTTTATGGGACTAAAAAACGGGTTTGGTCCACGTTAAATCCTTTTTCAATCGCTTCTTTTGTGAAATTACCAGCTTTTTCAACCGCTTTTATTAATGGTTCTTTTTTTGCTATTAATGCCGTTAAAGCTGCAGAAAAAAAGCATCCTGTCCCGTGAGTTCTTTTTAGTTGAATTTTTTCCCTAGAAAATTGATAAATTTTCCCCTGAAACAATAAAGTATCTACCACTTTTTCCCTTGAAAAGTGGCCCCCTTTAATCACAACATTTTTACACCCATACTCCCTAATTTTTCTTGCTGCTTCTTCAGCATCTTTTTGATCTTTTATTTTTATCCCTGAAAGAATTTCAGCCTCAGAAAGATTGGGAGTAACTATTAGCGTAACAGGTAAAAGTGCCTCTTTTAACGCTTCTATAGCCTCTTTTTCTTTTAAAACACCCCCACTAGTAGCACCCATAACGGGATCTACCACTAAAGGAACACTATTTTTTTTGAAAGTGTTTGTAACAGCCTCCGTCATGCTCTTAGAAAATAGCATCCCTATTTTCGTTGCACAAACATTAAAATCTTCCATTATGGCTTGGATTTGTTCTTCAACGGTTTTTGCTGGTATTTCTTCTACGGATGAAACACCCTTAGTATTTTGAACAGTTACAGCAGTTATAGCAACCAAGCCGTGCAATTTAAAAAAGTTAAACACTTTTAAATCAGCAGCAATTCCTGCCCCACCCGTAGGATCCAACCCTGCTACAGTTAAAACGGCATCATAGCTGCCCAAATCTATCCCCTTTCAAAAGAAAAAAATCTTTTAATAAGCCCTATTCGGTGTTTATCTTTTTTTAAAAAACCCCAAAGTTTATTTCTTAATTTATCTATATAATATATTAGAAACGTGTTCCTTTATCTATATATTTGTTTTTTAGGAGGATATTCTACAATGGAAGGAATTAGGGAAAACTCTAGCGAAATGAGGGGAGAAACAACTCCAAACCCTGAAGAAGCAGCGCCGAGGGAGGAAACGATGCCGAAGCCGGAAGAACAAGTTTTGAAGCCAGAAGAACCAGCGTCAAAGCCAGAAGAAACGATGTCGAAAGATATTGCTTCTGCATGCAAAAAAGTTTTGGTAGATAAAACCTCGCAGGGAGTAGTGCTAAAATTCAATGAATACGAAGAACTAGTAGTAGATGAAGTAACAAGTGAAAAATTATGCAACTTTGCTTTTAATTTGCCTGAAAAAGAACCTAGATACGCAGTTTTTCGCATCTCGCATACCAACAGGGCAGGACTAAAGCAAGAATACAATGTATTTGTGTACTGGGTTCCTGATGAGACTGCTGTAAAGGAAAGAAGGCAATACTATCATAATAAAGCGGTTGTTCGTGAGAAATTTGATAACATAGTGCTTGATGTTACAGCAGCTATTGCTTCTGATCTATCGGAGGAAAGATTAAAACGCCGTATTGGATCTGCGATGACCTGAAACGAATAGTCTTTTAGACTATCGGCCTTTTTTCTAACTATTAGGCTGAAAAAACCTCCCTGCCTTTATTTATTTTTTAAAAATTAAATCCAAGCTTACTTTTTAGCTTATATTCTCTCTTTTTTATTTTTTCTTAATCTATTTTTTTAGATGATTAGATAAAAGTTTGTGAAACCAGAAAATATTCTTTTAACTTTAAGATAAAGAAATGAAAAATAATAATAGTTTTCTAGGGAAATATTTTTTTGATAGATTAGGGATTTGTGCTATGATGGAATCAGTAGAAAAACGTGATGATGTTTTTGAGATAGTTTCTATTCCTCCTATTAAGGGAAGATTTGCTGCTTTTTTTGATATGGATGGTACTTTACTTTCAGCTAGAAGTATTTTTATTATTGGTCGATTTTTAGGGTTTGAAGAAGATCTTTTAAAGATTTTAAATGGTAAACAGGATGATATTCCAAGTTATGTTAGAAGTGGGCAAGTTGTAAAGCTTTTAAAGGGTTTTCAGATAGGGGAGATTGAAGAAATTTTTGACACAATACCATTAACCAAAGGAGTAGAAGAAGTAGTATTGTGGTTAAAAAACCACGAATTTATAACTGCGATAGTTACAGATTCTTACACCCAATTAGCTACCCGCCTTGCTAAAAGGTTAGGAATTGATTTTGTGGCAGGTAATTTATTAGAGGTTGATGAAAACGGAATTGTTACGGGTAAAATTTACGCGCTTTTAGGCTGGGAAAATCACAATAAACCTGGCTGTTCTAAACATTCTGTTTGCAAGTTAAACGCTTTGAAAACCATTGCTAAAACTTATAAAATACCCCTTAACAGAACCATCGCAGTAGGAGATAGGAACCCTGATGCATGTATGGTAGAAGCAGCGGGTCTTGGAATTGCCTTCGAGCCCAAAGGGGAAAAGCTGGAAAAAGCTGCAGATATAGTGATTTACGAAGATATGCGAAAAATGATCCCCCACTTAGAACAGTTTTTATTAAAGTTTTAACCATAGTTTTTTGTTTTGGGATGGATTTCTGTTGTTTGGGAAGAAAATTGGGGATCTTTCAAAAGGGGTGTTTTTTACAGCTAAAGTACTTTCAAAGGTCGAAAAGACAGGATCTTCGATTAGAAATGTATTATACAAAGAATATTTTGAGAGGGGGGTGGAAGATTATAAACTCTTAAAACAGGCGCTTCACTTTGCTTTAGAAACCACAAGAAGGTACAACTTCCTTGATCATATAATAAAAATAGTCTTACCAAAGGTCTTTGATGAAGATTTCCCGCTTCTTATAAAGAGCCTTCTACGCATAGCAACATATCAAATAGTTTTCCTTAAGGAGAAACCAGAAGATATCGCAAATATTTTAAAACCTTTAATCTTGATAAAATTACGGAAAAGCGATAAAATTAGTAAAGAAGAGGTTTTCACTCATCTTTTCAAAGTAGAAAGTCTGATTAAAAAGGAAAAAATCATACCCGAAACAAATTACGTAGAGCGATTAACATATACCACCTTTCACCCTGAATGGATTTGTAAATACTTTATTGATTTGCTTGGTCTAGAAGACGCTGAAAAACTATTACAAAACAACAATTTGCAAAAACCTACATGGTTAAGAGTTAATACTTTACTTTCGAATAGGAAAAATGTAGCCTCTTTTTTAAGAGAAGAAGGTGTTTTTATTGAATTTGATGAAGATTTTCCCGACGTTTTACGAGTGATAGAGGAGGGAAAAAAGCCAGTAACCCTTTCAAATCCATATAAGAAGGGTCTTGTTTTTATTCAAGATAAGGCAAGTTGTGCTGCTGCTCACATCCTCGACGCTAAACCTGAAGATTTTGTGATAGATTTATGCGCAGCACCTGGAATGAAAACAACACACATAGCCCAATTCATGAAAAATATGGGATTTGTGCTTGCAATAGATATCAATTATTATAGAGCAAAAATGATTAAAAAAAATATGAAAAAAAGCGGGGTTAAAAACGTCGAAATTTTATGCACAGACGGTAGAATCCTAAAACTTAAACCTGGAAAAAAACCTGATAAAATTCTTGTTGACGCGCCCTGTAGTGGTAGTGGAACATTCCAAACACACCCCGAAGAAAAATGGCGCTTAACTCCCAGTAAAATCGAAAAATACGCACTATTACAAGAAAACCTTCTCTCTTCAGCAATAAATCTTGTTAAAGTCGGGGGCGAAATAGTCTTTTCCACCTGCAGCTTATTCTTAGAGGAAGGAGAAGAACTCATAACAAAAATTTGCAATAAATACTCTGTAGAAGTTGTGGAAAAAGAGGTAGAAGGTGGAAAAGTTGTTAAAAACGGTTGGCGATTTTACCCGCCTGAAACCAAGGGATTTTTCATATCAAAAATGCGAAAATACGCAGAACAAAAGTCCTAGGATTATCGTTTTAGTTTCTTGACTGCCTCTTTGATTTTTTCCTGAGTTCCTACTTTTTCTTTTAACTCCTTTTTCAGCTTGTCTATAGTGATAATAGTTGCAGGATCCTTTTCATAAAGAATACCAAGGTAAATAGAGGCAAAATCTCCGACAAAAGTTGCAGAAAACATTCTTGCAAGTAGGGACTCTCCCTCGCCAAAAACCTCTATTAAACTCCCTGCTTTTTCCTCTATAGCTACGCGCTTCGTAGTTTCTATCCTGGTCTTTATTTCCAAAGGCTCATCATGATCTCTTAAAAGAATTGTTGTAAAAATTTTAGTTAAACTATCTTTTGCTTCAAATCCCACTATAGTATTATGATTAATCTCTGGAAAAACATCATTCACAGCCAAAACTTTACTGTTTTCATTAAATTCACACTTAATCCTTTTCGCAACAGGAGCATAATGCCTAAAACCATAAACAAGAGGTATACGCTCATAAACTTCCAAAGCTATCTTTTTCGCCAGATTCTTCTCAATAGGCGTCTTAACCATATAATAATCCCTATTCTTTTTCAATATTTCAGCAGCTTCCTCCGCTTCCTTCCTCCAATCCCTTGATAAAAGATCGACTTTCTCAAGAACGACAGGCATAGGAAAGAACAGATAAGGAAGAGCAAACCGTGGTTGTTTTGGCTTAGGTATTAGAACTAAAGGAACGTCTAACTCTTCACAAAAACTTTCAAGGAAACCATTACTCGTTATGGCTAAAATCCTACAACCCCTCTTCACCCCCTCATAAAACGCAGACAAAGTCTCTTCAGTGTTTCCCGAAGCAGAAACACAAATCACCAAATCCTCCTCTCCAACAAAAGCTGGAAGCACATAATCCCTAGAAACTATCACAGGAACCTTGAGCTTGTTTAAAAGCCAAAATTTAAGATAATCGCCCCCTATCGCACTACCACCCATACCACAAACTATAATCCTCGAAGGACCCTTAAAACTACGAGGAAGATCAACCTTATCCCCCAATTTTATAGCATCTAAACAACGAGTAGGCCAATCCATCTCCTCATCAATAAGATCCATACTATCAAAAGAAGAAACCAACGAAACATCATCAAGATCCAGAATCTCGCTAAAACCTTCCATACGAAAATCCTTCCAAAAAATCTATAAGAACTATTACATCTACAATTTTTTATTACTTTTTGCTATTCTTTTTTAAAGAAAAGTGTAGAAGTATTTTTTACTTTGAATCACGATTTTTTATTTATAGAGTATGTTGGAATTTTATTTTTCTTGTTTTTTTAAGTTAAAACGAGGAAGTTTATCCATGGGGATTTCAAAAGAAAATAAAGAAAGTTATGATGAACTTTTAGAAGATTATGGTCGTGTCCTTGGTAATGAAGTTCGTCGAAAAATCCTAAAACTATTAGGTAGCCAAGGGACAGTTGGTTTTGTTGAATTAAGAGACGCTTTGGGATTAGAAGTTGGCAGTATATATCACCACTTAAAGAAAATGGGAGCTTTCATCACACAAGATGAAGAGAAAAAATACATACTTACACCACTTGGAATAAAAGCTTATGAAATGCTTCAAAAGGATGAGGAATTTTTATCAGATGCGTATGAAATAATAGAAACAGAAGAAAGAGCTTTTTTCGAACTTTCGAAGTTTTTACTTGGCGGTTTCATATTCTCGTATATCAAAGAAAATCCAAAAAGATATATCTTAGAAGCCTTTCTCGCCATCACCATTATCGGATGGGTTTCTTACCATGCCGATCTCATACCTATTTTAATCTTTTTTGTCGACAACTCAGGATTTGAATCCATCGCCATAATGCTTGAAGTTATAGCATCATGGATTGCGATATGGACACTTTTTGAACTCGTTTGTTATTTCACAAATCCAAAACAAGGATGGAATTTAGATTCAGGGTTTCTTATATCAATTCCTTTCGCTTTATTACCCTTGACCCTATTTCCAACAGTAGTAATTATCACCGAACACTTTGACATAGAGTTCATCTTAACCAGCATTACTGCCACTATTCTCCTAGTAACACTTCAAGTCTGGACCATCGGAATGCTCTACAAAGCATTAGAAATTAATAAAGAAATAAAAAGCGAAATAGCGACAAGAATAACGCTTAAAGTCACCTATGTCTGTATCGCCATAATACTAATATTCATTCTCTAGAGAAAAAGAAAAACAAAAAGAGTGAGGGAAAAACCCATATTTTTCCATATCACTTTTGACTATTGCCTTAGCCCACTACCTTCCAATATATTTTTCCTTCCCTCTCAAACTTTTCAAGCATTCTTTTCCTTTCCAAGCTCTCTATGCCTGCTATGAACTGATCCTTTTCAAACGGCTTTTTACCCGCTTGCGACACACCGAAAACATGCTTAATATAAAGCTCGTCTGCAAACATAAAAGAACTTGAACCAAAAGCATCCAAAACAGCAGCTTCTACATCAGATATTTCAGCCTTTTTAATCGAAGGTGCTTTTTCAACCACAGTTGCTGATACTGGAGAAGGCGTTACTTCTACAGGTTTTTCTGCAATTTTAACTGTAGCAGGCTCTGAAGTTTTAACCTTACCTCCAATAAAGCCAGAAAATCCATACTGATCTGCAATAGTACGAGTCGCATAAGCTATAAATTCTTCAGCAGAAGCGACAATCTCTTTTTCCACAAGATCTATTAAAAAACGGGCTAAAGCTTTCGGTAACGAAATCCTAAATTCAGCGATCCCCTCTTTACTCATTTAAAAACCTCAAAATACATAATTTTCAAATTTTCTAAAAAATCACAGTTTATATTATCCTTTATAATAATAACAACAACTAAGTAAAAATTCTTACGCCTAAAATAACATGCAAAAAAAAGAAAAAACCAACTTTTTAAAAAAAAGAAAAGAAAAAAAACAAAAATTCACTCAAATCTTCAATTTACTAGAGTTATAAGGCGGATAGTAGTTCGGAATTTTTTGTTCTGTATCTATCCCTTAGCTCTTGCTTCTTACCCTCGTTCCACGCATGAACAGCCTGATAATAACCGGTTATCCTGCTGTAAGAGATAATATCTGTTGAGTTACAATTAAAACATTTTTCAATCCATCCTGAATAGACCTGGCTACAGTTATTACAAACACTGATATCCTTAGTATGACTGTAGTAACCGATCCATGTTTGAGTAGCCATTTTTTCATTTAACTTAGCTAAAACCACTGGATCTGGATGAGCTTCGCCCATCCAAGTGTGAAATATGTTTCCTCCACTAAGAGCTGGGAAGAACTTTTGCTCAATATCCATCCTCTCAAATAAAGGCACTGGAGCGCTATGATTCACCATACAACCATTCGTATAATAAACAGGTAAATCCCTTGAAACTTGAATAGTTTCACCCCAACCATTCAAGTCTCCCTTAACATATTTACTCGCCGTTTCTGGAAAATGAATCAAGTCAGCAACAGCAAGCCTTTGAGCAGCACTTTCCGCAGGAGTTCTAGAAACCGCGAAAGAAACCCCAGTTTCCTCCTCAAACTCTTCCGCTATCTTCCCCATCTCAAGAACAATTTTTAAAGCAAACCTCAAAGCATCAGAACTCTCATGAAGCTGTTCACCTATATAATGCTGAACAAGCTCATTCATCCCAAGCGTACCTATGGTACAGGCTAATCTTTCAAGGTCTACAGCTGGAGGAGCACCATTAGGCGTCTGAGTAGCAAAAGGTATCAACCCGTTTTCTGCCTGAGCAAAAATTATATCCCTCTTAAGCAAATGAACCTCCTTAGCAATCTCCATACGCTCCCTAAGCCTTTCAAAAAGAACATCATAATCCCCATTAGCTTCATATGCAAGTCTCGGCATATTAATGGTTACAACCTGCATACCACCCATAGAAAAATGAGCCCCATCATTAAAATAGAGCCTATCCTCAAAACCCTCACTATCAGGCCCCTCTGAAAAATTATAAGCACAACACTGATAACAAGAAACCCCATCCTCCCCACCACGATACTCCGGAATCAAATTATCATAATAACTACTACCATACTTAGCACTAAGCTCAGCAGCAAGATCCAAGACCTCCTTATACTCCGGCTTCTTGAAATAGTAGGATCTTAAAGCAATTTCTGGCTTCGGAAAAGAAAACATCTTACCCCTATAATCCCCCTTAAGATACTCCTCCAAAAGAGCCTTAGCAAAAAGATTAGTCTCCTCCTCAAAATCTACATAAGTCTCAGAACCAACCTTTCCCGCCTTTACAACAGGCACATCCTTCCAAATCTTCGGTACACCACTCTCAATCTGAATAGAACTAAAAACAAGCTGACCGCCACGGGCTACATAGGCTTGGTTCATCTCGTAAAGCAACATTTGTGAGAGTTGTCTTATGCGTTTATAGTCTAGTCCTGCTAGGTAGGGGGACATTAGGTATGTGAAGCCGTATAGGCCTTGTCCTCCTGCGAAGTTGGTTTGGGCGCTTGCTAGTACTTTTACTGCGTGGAGGATTGCTACTTCTGCGTGTTTTGCTGGTCCTGCTACACTTGTTTGGACGCCTCTACCGTCTGGTAGGAGACCGTAGCGGAAGAAGTATCTTAGGTCGTGGTCTTGGCAGAATGGTCTTGTCCCGAAATATTCTAGATCGTGGATATGGAGGTCTCCTGTTAGGTGGGCGTCTGATAGTCTTGGGGGTATTAGTAGGAAGTAGGCTTCTTTTGAGAGCATGTCTGCTTTCTTTTTGTGTATGCTTTCAGGATTTGGTTGTAGGTTGGCGTTTTCTCTTGCTTCGTATCCTGCGCTTTTATCCATAAGGTATAGTTCGTGGAGGGGGACACCTACCCTGGTTATGCAGTTTCTGTACCATGCGTATTTTTTGTCTTCGCTACTTTTTTCTAGGAGTTTTACACAGACAAGTTCTCGTATTAGTGGTCCTGATAAGAACTCTAATTTTAGTCTTTTAATCTCTCCTTTCACAGCTCTTGCTATTTCTTCGGCTTCTTTTCTCGTTATGGGGGAAACACCGTAAATTTCTTCTGCAAGGCTAGTTTCTCGGAGAAGCGAATCCACGATAAATTTTTCATCGAAAGGCAGTACTTGGCCGTCGCTTCTCCTGACTTTTGGCATTATTTCCAAAGTTCCTTCCCTTTTTTCGGAAGAGGTCGAAGTCATAATTTTCAACTTCCTTAAAAATAAATTGACATAAAAAGATCTTAATTCATCTTTTTAGAAAACATATCTTTTATTTAAAGGCTTACATAAACGTTATATACCGTCTTTTAAAAATGTCCAGAGAGTGTTTTTAGATTAAAAATGATTTTTTTACTAATAAATTTAATAAAAATCATTATTTGAAGTAGTTATGATAAAAAACAGTTTTGATAGTCCTTAATTCGTTTTTTTAGCTTATTTTTCAGCAAATTTTCTTGTAAGTATTTTTCTTATTATTTTCGCTGTTTTCGGGCCAATACCCCGAACCTCTTGGAGCAGTTCCTCATCGGCATTAAATACATCGAGGGGGGTTCCAAGCGTTTCTAAAAGTCTTGTAGCTAGAACGGAATCAATGTAAGGCAGTCCAGCGATCAAAAATTTTTGCTTTTCATCTTCGTCGACAGCGGGTTTTTCATGTCTCATAATGATGGTTCTTTCTTTTTCCAGTTGTTCTCTTTTTGCTATGGTGTTAATTATTAGGGCTGTTTCATCTCCGCTCTTTGACCAAAGTATGGGAATCCCAAAGTCTATTGCAATGCTTACTATAGCGCCATACACTGCTTGTGGGTTTATGGCTTTTTTAGAATAGAGTTTTTCGCCTTCAAGGAGAAGGATGGGTTTTGAAAAACTGTTTTTGAGTTCAATCATTTGCTGGAATAATCTGCCATCGATTATAGAGTTTAAGAAATCGCTTGCTTCTTTTCTTTCGATTGCTACACGGTCAGAAACAACGTAGTCTCCCACAGGCAGACGTTTTACTTGAATTTTTAAGTTTAAACGGGCTAAAGCTTTAGCTACTGGAGATGAGAGTTCTTGGGTGTCAATGATAACTTCTACTTCCTTTTCTCCTTCCTCTCCTTCTTTTTCTTTTTCTTCTGGTTTTTGATCGGTTTCACTATATCCTAATTGCTCTGGAAGGATTTCTGTTTCTTCTTTGCTAGATACTGACTCCATTGTTTTTACTGGTTTCTCTTCTTCTTTTTCAAGGAAATCTTCTAAAGATTTTTGCTTCTTTTCAGCAAGTTCTTTGTTCATTTTTTGAAGGGTTTTTAATATAGCGTTCATTTTTGCTTCTCTGCGTTTGCTAACCCAATAGTATGCTTCGTCTCTTGTGCCTTTTGCCATAAGGATTACCACGCTACCTGCTTGAACTCTTCCAGTTCTACCCCGTCGTTGAATTGAGCGTATAGCGCTGGGAACACTGTCATACATTATAACAAGGTCGCACTGGGGTATGTCAAGGCCTTCTTCAGCAACACTTGTAGCTACAATGACGCTAAATTCTCCTTGTTTAAATTTCTCCAAAATCTCTTTCTGTTCCTTTTGGGTAAGTCCTTTCTCATCTTCCCTCTTTCCTTGTCCTAAAAATCGACTTGCAAAAACTCCTTCTTTCATCAAGATTTTCTCGATGGTAGAAACGGTTGATCTAAGTTGGCAAAAAATCAGAACTCGGGAGTTAGAAGATCTCTTAAGGGTTTTTTTAACTATTTCTATAACCTTGTTCACTTTTGGGTGTAGAACTTTTTCTTTTTCAAGTTCTCCTGCAAGAAATACAGCTTCCTTTATTTCGTGTTCATTTACAAGCCGTTTTAAACCCCGCGCAGAACCTTTTTTCCTTGACTGTTTTAACAAACCATTCATATATCGTAAAAAGGGAGTAATGCCTTGGGTTTGAACAGTTTCATGAGCTCTAAGTAAACGGACACAATTTGCCACTTGCGAAATAGCTTTGAAAAGCTCCTTTTTTATGTTAAAATCAGTAGTTTGGGAGATTTCGTTCCCGATTTTTCCTTGAAGTTTTAAAAGATCGCTAAGTTTTACCTCTCTTACGTTAACGGTGTTCAAAAAACCTCCTGTCTTTAATTCTTTATAACGTTGCTTTAAAGCGGTTTCTAATAACTCTAAAATCCGCTTAAATTTAGCCGGTAAATCAACTCGCAACCATTCGGTATCAACCCTTTGAACATAAGGTAACACATCAGCATCTCGTTCACTTCTAACATCAATCTGCTCAATAAACAAATTATTACAAACTTCACGAATCTTCTCCTCCTCATAACCAGGGGAAGCAGTAATCCCGAAAATAAGAGGGTTATTACTCATGTTAACATATCTTTCCGCTATAAACACATAAGCATAATCTCCCACCGCTCGATGAGCCTCATCAACACCCAACAAAACACAATTTTCAAGCGTTAAATTACCGCTAATAATATCATTCTGAATCGTTTGAGGCGTAGCAATAACAACCCTAGCATCAGAATAGATCTTACTCCGAGACGCAGGACGCTCTTGACCAGAAACAGCAACAATTTCACCCTCCTCCAAAGTTAAAACATCACGAAAAGTAGAACAATGCTGTAACACAAGAGGCCGAGTAGGAGCCAAAATTAAAACAAAACCATCTCCATAAAGCTGCAACCGAAAAGCAGCTACAAGGACTAAAATAAAAGTCTTACCCAAACCCGTTGGAAGCACAACAAGCATATTACCCTTAACAGCCCTAGCGAAAATAGTTTCTTGAAACCGCCTAACCTCTATCTTTTCAGGTTTTATTAACGGATGTTCTATAAAAGACAGTTCAAAAACCCCTAAAAGAAAATATAATAAAACTAAAATATTAAAGACTAAACGATTAATAAAAAACATTCTTCTTTAAAAAATGAAAAGAGAGAAAACAAAAAATAAAACTAACATTAAACCCAAAAAAACAAAATATTTAGAAAGCAAAATAGTGCATAAAACCACTAAAAGAAAGATAAACCACTTAAAAACATAAAAACCACCATGAACAAAGTTTTTAACAGTGGTTCGAGGCATTGGAGGAGGATAGTCCCCCTTCCCCTCTCCAACGCCCCCAAACCAAAACCTAGAAGGAAGTCCCCCGGCGAGCCTAACCGACTTATAAAACGAGAAGAAGTTAGGAAAAAGGATCGATCTTTCGACCAATCCTTTTTTGGGGTCGGTGGCTGGCGGCTTAGCGTTTGATTTTTCCACCGTTAAGGTGGTATTCCCATAGTTATTGGTAACATCTTTCTTTTTAAGTTTTTTGTTAATCATTGAGAAAATCGCAAAATTTTTCAACAATTATTTGCGAATTTCTTAATCTTAAATAATAAATTATGTTTTTTTCTTTTACATAATTGTTTCTTTTACATAATTTAAAATGTTTTAAAAAGTTATAAAGAACGTTTTAAGACAGGATATTTTTTTTAATTAAGTCAGGGATAAAAAATATTTAAAATATGAGGAAAAACATGTTATTAGATCATGATGATTAAAGTAATAGGTGGATTAAGTTATATTTAATTTGTAAATTTAAGTTTTTAAATTCGAAATAGCGGGATAATAATGGCTTTTAAAAGAGATTTCAGGATTATTACCTTGGTTTTGTCTGTGCTTTATATAAGCGTGCTTGTTTTGCTAGCCTATATGGAGGAGAAAGATATTATTGATACTGATTTTGCCACCTTTTTTCTCGGTATTTTTACTTTAATTGCTGCCCTTTTAATAAGACAACTTGATCTCGCAGAACAAGAGCCTGGTAAAGGATGTTATCCAGAAATGGGCCTAGGATTCGGAGAACCCATGGTAGGTAGAAGGGTTGCAGAAAGAACTAAACCAAAAATAGTGCTAAAAGTACCACCTGAAGAAGGTCCCGGTCAATTCGGTACTTGTGAGGTTTGTAAAAGGACAGGGCTTATCCGCTTTTGTAACTACTGTGGACGTAAATTCTGTGAAGATCATCTCATTTTAGAGAAACATAACTGTTCCTGGCTCAAAGAATGGGCTTAAAAACTCTTTCCTTATTGACTGCTAATAACTAATCAAATCTTTTCTTAAAATGGCCAATCAAACGGCCATGGTATATTCAACATATCTTTAAACGACCATGGTAGTACAAATGTAACATAAATCAACAGCGATAATATAAGAAAGAAAACACCGCTCCAAACGTAAGGATTCCATTGTAGAACCTTTTTTCCATCAAGTACAAAGAACGGAAGAAGATTAAAAATAGCTATCAATGCGCTAAAAAAAACGCCTAACCATGCAATTTTTGGAGAAATTGGGTAAAGTAGTAAGAAAAATCCCGCCATAAACAAATTGGTTAACGGACCTGATAGCGCGATTTTACCCATACTTTTTTTATTTGGATTTCCTACAACCATTGTTGCTCCTGGAGCAAATACTAAGACACCAAAAATCATAGCTGCTAAAGTAATATAAATACCTGAAGTTTGTATCCGGAATTCACTCCAACAGCCATAGCTTTGAGCTTTAAATTTATGCGCTATTTCATGTAATAAAAAAGCTGCAATAATTAAAACAAAAAAAACAACCAATCCAAAATTAGTATACACTAGTTCATCAGCAAATCCTCCAGTTACCCAACCAGCCATTACACCAGCAAATAAAACAGATGCTAGTGCTAAGTGTTGTATTTCAGTACGGCTGAAACGACCTTTTACTGATCCCATATCAAAAGGAAACATTATTTTCGCCACTTTATCAACTAGTAAAAATAGCTTTTTTAAAATATCATACTATTGCTTTTTATTCCATGATCTATTTTTTGATTTTTTTCTTTTTTTTTCTTTTTTCTATTGTATTAGCTCTTTTTTTATCCTTTTTTTTAAGGAGGTATAGGTTTTTTCCTAAAAGTTGTTCGCTCTTTGTTCCTTTAAATGGTTTTACAGAAACATAAGGTTTTCTTATCGGTCCAAACACGTCAAAAACTGCCCCTACTCGGTCCAGAGTTGAGGAAACAACGACGGAGGAAAGGGTTGGGGCGAAATCTGCGCGAACTATGAGTTTTCCTTGGGAAGATTTGTGAAGGACGCTTCCTAGCCTTTTCATAATGTTTAAACGCTCCAAAAAATTGTTTTCCTGAAGAAATATGCTAAAAATATGTGAAATATATTTTACGTATCATAAGCTATTAAATATTTAAATTGTTGCTTTTTATTGGTTAAGAAGTTCTTGGTATGTTGAAATTTTAAATAAATAAAATCTTAATATATAATAATAGCATTTGAATATTAATATGAATGGTTAATAAATATATTATTTTAGTATTTGTTAATTATTTTTTAATTTTTATAAAAAAAATAATTATAATTTCATAAGATCTTTAAATGATTTAAGTATAGAAAGTATATTAAAAAAGAAACACTAAATTTAAATAAAAAGGATACGATATTTAAATTAGAGTACTCTCCCCCAGAGTACATTACTTATCCTAGAAGGAAAATCTCAGGTGGGTTAAAATTGTCGTTCGCTGAGATTAAAGAAGTTAAAGAGTCAGTTTTAGGACAGCTAAAAGAACTCGAAAGATCTGCTTTAAAAATGATCCTAGAATCAAATATAACAGGTGTACTACAATCTGATCTATGGAAAAGACTTGGAACATCAAGCCGAGAAGCCTCGAGGATTGTGACACACTTAGAAGGATTAAACATCATCTCTAAAAAGAAAGAGCTCTTCAAAGGCCGTTGGACATATCGCCTTTTCTACTATAATGTTTTTGAAAAAATTACCAAAAAAGAGCCTGAAGAAACGCCTGCTATGGAACTCTTAGAAAAACAGGTCGTCACATGTTTTAGATGCGATGATTTGGAACTCTGTGGAGTAGGTCACGAAATAAGCCCAGTTTACTGCCGTAAATTAACCGAATATTTATTACTATAATTTTTACTCCTTATTTTTTGAAACAAAAAAGATTATTTATCAAATAATATATCCTTCGCAATTTTTCAAACTATTTGAGAGACTAAAATCATATCTTCTTTTATTATTATCTTACGAGTTAAAAACATCTTTTTAATAGTCTTTTTCTTACTAATTTTTAACCTACTTAGAATCTTACATGCTTTCTTGATTTGGGTGTTTGTTTTTGAGCCACTGGAAGGATCGTCGGAAGCGGGATGAGTATAGAAAGCGGGCGAAAGTTGAAGGCTATAGAAGTCGCGCAGCTTACAAGTTAGCCCAGATTGATTCTAAGTTTAAGTTAATCAGTAAAGGATATACGGTTGTTGATCTTTGCGCTGCTCCTGGTGGTTGGTCCCAATACGCTAGTAAAAAAGTTGGAGAAAAAGGTAGAGTGATTTCGGTTGATAAGCTGAAAATTAAACCTATAGAAGATGTGGTCAACATTTGTGGGGATATCACCGCTTTTGAGGAGATTTTAAAAACATTAAAAGAAGTTTTAAAGGGTGAAAAAGTGGATGTGGTCATTTCTGATTGTTCCCCTTCTGTTTCAGGCAAATGGAGCTTAGACCATGCAAGACAAATATTTCTAGCAGAAGCTTCCTTAAAAATCGCTTTAAAGATCTTAAAACCGGGGGGAAACTTTGTTGTTAAAGTATTCCAAGGGGACCTTTTAGAGGAATATATAACAAAAATTAAAAGAAGATTTAACTTCATTAAAAGATTAAAACCCAAGGCTTCAAGGAAAAAAAGTGCAGAAATCTACATCATTACGAAAGATTTCAGATTCTACTAAGGGGATTACTTAGTATTGGTTAAAAGAAAAATAGTAGAAGTTGTTGAAGGTTCAACAACTTTAATTGTTCCTGAGAAGGAGTTAAAACGAGGAGAAAAAGGCCAGCCTACTCTCCCGAAAACTTCTATTTTTTATAATCCCCTCATGGAGCTTAGTCGTGATCTTTCAATTATGGTAGTCCAAGTTTATCAACGTGAAAGGGCATACTCTTTATCTTTTTGCGATGCTCTTGCAGCTACTGGTGCAAGAGGTGTAAGAATAGCAAGAGAAGTAAAAGGGATTTGGCGAGTCGTTTTAAACGATTTAAACTCCTCAGCTGTAGAATTTATAAAACTCAACGTTTCTCTCAACCAGATAGATTATAAGGTGTTGATAAGACGTATGGATGCAAACCTTCTTCTAAGTTCTACCTTTTTTGACATCGTTGATATAGATCCTTTTGGCTCTCCTGCTCCCTATTTGAACTCTGCTTTAAGAGCTTTAAGATCGGGAGGACTTCTATGCGTAACCGCAACGGATATGGGGGTTCTATGTGGAAGACAAGTTGAAGCCTGTAAACGTAAATACGAAGCAAAACCCTTAAACACAGAATACTGCCACGAAATCGCCGTTAGAATCCTTATAGGAACCATAGCGAGGGCAGCAGCAGTTCACGAACTCTACATCAAACCATTATTAGTCCATAGCACAAACCATTACATAAGAGTATATCTGGAAGTAGGTCGGAGTAAAGAGCTTATTAAAAAGTCTTTATCTTCAAGCTATATCATCCATTGTAAAAACTGTGGTTACAGAAAACTAATAGAAAAGATGAACACCGAAACTTTTGAGAACAAACTTTGCCACCTTTGTTCTAATAAAATGAATTTCAGCGGCCCCCTCTGGGGAGGATCCTTATACCATCATGACTTTTGTGACAAGATCTTAAAAGAAACAAAGAGCCGTGAAATCAATACCAAGCAGAAACTCATCAAAATGCTCGAAGCCATTTTAGAAGAAAGCCAAACTCTTGCTTCCCCTATACCCATATACTATGATGTTCATAAAATTTGTAAAAAAATAAAAGTTGAAGCCCCTTCGATAAAAACCATAATCGCAGCACTCAAAAACCAAAATTACCATGTTTCAAGAACCCATTTTAAACCTACAGCCATCCGCACAAATGCCCCCATAGAAAAAATAAAAGAAACAATAAAAAACCTGGTTAAAAAACCATAAAAAAACACTTAAAAAGGAAAAAGCTAATGGAGATTTTTCTAAGTGCTAAAAACTCATAACAAGATTGAAAAAAAGAACGTACTAATCACAGGACCTCCCAGAACGGGTAAAACAACCCTAATTAAAAAATTTGTAGACTTTTGTATTTCTAAAAACCTTAAGATTGGCGGTATCTTCACACCAGAAATACGGGAAGGGAATATAAGGGCGGGATTTGCCATTGAAGATATTCTTACCCGAAAACAAGCAATTATGGCAAGTATGAGATTAAAAACGCAGAACCGGGTCGGTAAATATGGCGTCGATATTAAAGCAGTAGAAGAAGTAGGAGTTGAAGCTATTAAAAACGCTATAAAAACAGCAGACATAATCATCATAGACGAGATCGGAAAAATGGAGCTTTTCTCCCAACAGTTCCAAGAAGTGGTTAAAGAAGCCCTCGATTCAAACAAACCAGTATTAGGGACAATCGGGAAAAAACTTATGCATGATTTTGCTAAAAAAATAAAAACACGACCAGATATCAATATGATTGTTTTAAACCGCCAACAAAAATTAGATCTACTTTTGTCCCGATTAAAATCGATATATAACATAAAGGAAATAATAAGGCGATAAAAGTGATTGTCGGAGGTATCGATGAAAGCGGAAAAGGCCCAGTTCTCGGCCCTATGTGCATATCTATAGTTATCTTAGATAAAGAAGGAGAGAAAGAACTAGAACGGGCTGGTGTAAAGGACTGCAAACTTTTAAGCCCTAAAAAAAGAACACAATTAGCCCAAATAATCAAAGAAATTGCTATAGAAGAAAAATGTTTACTAATACCTGCTGATGAAATCGATAAAAAGAGGGAGGAAGGCATAAACATGAACAAAATCGTCGTTAACGCAATGGGAGAACTCATCAAAAAAACCAAGAAAAAAGCCAATTTATATATTGCAGACGCAGCAGATGTAAACCCTGAAAGATTCCGAAAGAGACTCGCTCCATACCTACCCCCAAACGCAAAACTCTTGTGCGAACACAAAGCAGATACAAAATATATACCCGTAGCAGCTGCTTCAATAATCGCAAAAGTCGAACGAGACAACCAAATAAAAAAGCTTAGCGAAAAATACGGAGAAATAGGAAGCGGATACGCAACAGACCCCAAAACCATTAAATTCCTAAAAAAAATATTAAAAAAAGAAGGAAAATACCCTCCCTTCGTAAGAAAAACCTGGAAAACCGCTCAAAGAATTAAAAAAGAAACCAAACAAACAAAACTAGAAAAATTCAACAAAAACTAAAAAACTATCATTTCTTCACCAATACTCCCCCGAACACATCGCTATATTTCTTTTCAAAGAGTCCTTCTAAATGTATACTCAGCAGTATCAGGTGAATCGGTGGGAGCTTCAGCTGAAAAACCTAAAATCGTTGTACTTCTCATTTTACGGCGTAGATCAAAAACTTCTGCCCGATTAAGAAATTCATTAAGCTCAGCATCCTCCCAAAAATTAAAATCTGCATCTATACGGTCCAAAATCTTATTTATAACAAACTTTTCAATATGGTTTCCTATAATAGCATAAATTCCCCTCCCTAAATCAGTCCTGCTCACTAAAACAATAGGCAACCTTATCCTATCATGAAACCCTTTTGGAATAAACTCCCCTAAAAATTCCAAATCTTTCTTTTCAAACAAGATCGTTGTCCCATCCTTTGCAAGACACTGAGGATCATCTTCTGCAAGCAACTGTTTCAACGTCTTTTTAACACGCGGTAAATGATCATTAACCTTCATTAAAGACTTCCATAAACCCGAAACAGTACGCCTAAAAGGACTATCAGGATGTTCCAAAACACTAACCATCCAAAAAACCATGTTTTACTGCAAGATGAAAAATATATAATTTCAAACTATTTTAGTATTTCTTTTTAAACAAATTTTTAGAAAATGACACTTTTCATCCCACCCACCATTAAAAAATTACAAAAAATAAAAAGAAAAAAGAAGGGAGTGTTATTTTTCTTATTACATCATACCCGGCATACCTGGTTGGTGGACATGCGGCGGTCCTGATGGTGCTCCTGGTTCACTTTGTCTTGATGCAATAATATCGTCTATCCGCAATATCATTACTGCAGCTTCAGTAGCGCTCTTGACTGCTTGTTTAACTATTCTTAAAGGCTCCAGTACTCCTATTTCACTCATATCCCTTACTTTACCGCTTAAAACGTCTATTCCGTAAGTTTTACCGCCTTCTTCATGTTTTGCTCTAAGCTCTGCAAGAACGTCTATTGGATCAAGACCAGCATTTTCAGCCAACGTCTTCGGAATAACACCCAAAGACTCAGCAAACGCTGTCATAGCAAGTTGCTCCTTACCTTTAACACCTTCAGCGTAACCCTTTAATTTCTGAGAAAGCTCAATGAATGACGCGCCACCACCAGCAACAACGTAACCATCTTCTAAAATATCTCTCGCTACACAAAGAGCATCGTGAATAGAACGCTCAGCCTCATCCACAATATGCTGAGCACCACCGCGAACTAGTATGCTAACAGCTTTCGCATAAGGACACTCCTTAACAACTACTAACTTATCCTCTCCAATCTTTATTTCTTCCACAAGGTTAGCCGTACCAACATTTTCAGGACTTAGATCGGCAATAGTCGAAACAATCGTTGCTCCAGTTGCCTTAGACATTTTCTCCATATCAGACTTCTTATTTCTCCTTACAGCCATTATACCAGCCTTAGCCAGAGCATGTTGGGCAATATCGTCAATTCCTTTTTGGGCAATAACTACAGTTGCACCTGAATTTTTGATTTTTTCGACCATTTCATAAATTAAATGCTTTTCTTCATTCATAAAAGCCTTCATCTGCTCAGGGCTACTGATACGTATTTCAGCATCAAACTCAGTCTTTTCGACCTCGATGTTACCAGTAATAAGAGCAACTTTTGCGTTTCTTACTAGCTTAGGCATGCCACTGTGTACGACTTCTTTTTCTACAATGATTCCTTCGACCAATTCGGTTTCATCAAGTCCTTTACCTTGTTTTTTAATAACGCTTACTTGGTCAATATCAGCTTCTATTCTGCCATCTCTTTCCTCAGCTATGGTTTTAACAGCTTTTACAGCAATATCTGCGAAATACTCCTTAATACCTGAAACGGACTTACTGTTTAAAGCGGTCATTACTGACTTTTTCATAGTTTCTACGTCTTCACTACTAATTTTAACTGCTATTTGTTCCAATAGTTCATCGCATTTCTTCTCAAGTTTTTTATATCCTGAAACAACGATAGATGGATGGATCTGTTTGTCTAGTAATTCCTCAGCTTTTCTCAAAAGCTCACCTGCGAGCACAACAGCTGTCGTGGTACCGTCACCAACCTCTTGGTCTTGGGTTTTAGCAACCTGCACCATCATCTTTGCTGCTGGGTGTTGAACATCCATTTTATCAAGAATTGTAGCTCCATCGTTTGTTATACTGACATCTCCTAGTGAATCTACCATCATTTTGTCTAATCCACGGGGTCCAAGGGCAGTTCTTACAGCCTCTGCTACGACACGGGCTGCCATAATATTGGAGCCAACAGCATCTTTACCCCTTGTTCTACGGGTATCTTCCCTTAATATTATAACAGGAACTCCTCCTAATTGAGCCATAATTTTTCACCTCTATTTTTTTTTTCAAATTTTTAGGTTTCACAACCTTTTTTTAATCCATACCTTCGTCTTCGAATCCTTCTTCACCTGGTGCTCCGCCACCGCCTCTTTCAATCTCCTAGGTAGCAATTACATCATCGATTCTCAGTATCATCACTGCTGCTTCATTAGCGCTTTTTATTGCATGTTTTTTGACTATTGTTGGTTCCCAAACGTTTAGTAGTGCCATGTCTGATGTTTTGGTACCTAGTACGTCTACACCCCAGTCTTTCTTTCCTTCATCATGAGCTGCTCTTAGATCGACGATTATATCTGTTGGATCAAAACCAGCGTTTTCAGCTAGGGTTCTTGGAACAATTTCTAAAGCCTCAGCGAAAGCTCTTACCGCTAACTGTTCTCTACCAATTAGAGTGTCAGCATATCTTCTAATTTTTCTTGAAAGCTCCATTTCTGGGGCTCCGCCACCTGAAACCACTTTTCTTTCCTGTATGACGTTCCTGATAACGCAGAGAGCATCATGCATACCTCTTTGCACTTCGTCGACTACGAGGTCTGTGCCTCCCCTTATCAGTATGCTCACTGATTTCGGGTTGGCGCAGTCTTCTATGAAGATCATTTTTTCTTCGCCAACTTTTCTTTCTTCGACAACTCCTGCTTTTCCAAAATCTTCAACTGTTAGCTCTTCAACACTGTTTACGATTTTTCCTCCTGTGGCCTTCGAAATTTTGTCCATGTCACTTCTCTTGATACGTCTAACCGCACATACTCCAGCTTTTGCTAGGAAATGTTGTGCAAGGTCATCAATTCCTTTCTGACATACTACGAAGTTTACACCAAGTCCAACAATTTTGTCAACCATTTCTTTGATCATTCCTTCTTCTTCTTCCATGAAGGCTTTGATCTGGTCAGGGTCAGTTATGTTTATTTTTGCAGTTATCTCTGTCTTCTTCACTTCCAAGGGTGCATCGATTAAAGCTATTTTTACGTCCACTAATTTTTTCACCATTCCAGGGTGTACGAACTCCTTATCGAGAACTATTCCGTTTATTAATGTGGTTTGTTCTATTCCTTCTCCTGTTTTCTTTTCGATTTTGACATCGTCAATGTCTGCTACGAGTTTTCCTTCTTTCTCTTCTACGACGGATCTCACAGCTTGTAGAGCAAGGTTTGTTAAGTATTCTTTGTTTTCGGCTACCATTTTACTGGCGAGTGCTGTCATTGAGACTTTTTTCATCATTTCTTCATTTTCATATGCTACAGGTTTTGAGATTTCGTTTAGTATTTGTAAGGCTTTTTCTGCTGCTTTTCTGTAACCATCTGTAATCACGGTTGGGTGAATGTCTAAGTTTAAGAGCTCTTCTGCAGCTCTTAGTAGTTCTCCTGCGAGAATAACTACTGTTGTGGTTCCATCTCCAGTTTCTTGGTCTTGTACTTTTGCTAGTTCTACTATGAATTTAGCTGCTGGGTGTTGTATATCGATTTCTTTTAGTATAGTTGCTCCATCGTTTGTGATAACCACATCACCAAATGTGCTTACGAGCATCTTATCCATGCCTTTTGGACCTAAAGCGCTTTTTATTGCTTCTTCAATCACCTTGGCTGCCATAATGTTCGAATTTAGTGCATCTCTTCCTCTTGATCTTGAAGATCCTTCTTTCATTACTAATACGGGTACTCCGCCCGGTTGAGCCATACTTTTTTCACCTCAATTTTTTTCATCTTTTTTTTAGAAAATCTATGCTTTTTCCATTATTGGATTTTAACAAATAGGGTTACTTTTATTTGTGTGAAGTACATGTATCACGTGATGAAGTGTATGTGTAGGGTGGTTATAAACTTAACTATTCGGTATAATACATAAAAAAAAGAAATAAAATGAGTCATACTCATAAGAAGAAGATTGAAGTTATATTTTTCATATCGTCTTTAAATAAGATTAATAAAGATGAGTTAATTAAGTTTTAAAAGAAAGATTATAGGCCTATGAAAGGTTTTTTTAATAGGTTTTAACTTTTTTATTTTCGTAGGGATTAAGATTGGGTTCATTCGATTTTTCTGATCGGAGAGAAAAGGCGGATTGGAGGGGGGAGTGGTCCGAGTTCATTGAAGAAGTCCGTGAAATAATTAAGAAGGCAGGGTATGATAGTTACGAGTTGAGCGATCCTAAAGTGATTAAGTCTTGTTGTTTTGATATCATTGCTCGGAAAGATGCAAGGTTGTTATTAATCAAGGTCTTGTTAAATGTTGATAATTTTCTTGCAGAACATGCTGAAGAGCTTAAAGCTTTTGCTAACCTTTTAATAGGTATTCCTTTAGTCATTGGCAAGCATACAAAACGGGAAGAAATTCCTCCTGGTGTGCTTTATGAACGGTTTGGTATACCTGTACTTAATACTGAAACTTTTAGAGAATGGATTTCCCACGATGAAATAGTTTATGCTTATGTGCAACGCGGTGGACATTTTGTAAAACTTGACGGTAGCAAACTTAAACAGTTGAGAACGGAACTAGGACTTTCCACTTCTGAAATCGCCCAAAAAGTAGGTGTTTCTAGACGTGCAATTTTTGCTTATGAAAAGGGAGAAATGGACGCAAAACGTGAAATTGTTGAGAAACTTAAAGACATCCTTGACTCTGAAGATTTTATTGTTCACTTAGAATTTCCTTTGAGATGGAAAGCTCCTTTTCTAGAAGAAAAAAGCACTATTCGTCCAAGAAGTAAATTGGCGAAGAAAATCGATGAATGTTTCACCGATCTCGGATTTCAACTTTATTGGACTAAAAAAGCTCCTTTTGATGCTTTAGCTAGTGTGCTGGAGGAAAAAGTTTCTTTAACAGGGGTAGAAGAGCCTAGAGAAAAGAGTTTAGAAGTACGGATAGATACAGTTGATAAAATTTCTAAGATTGTGGATCGTCGGGGGATTTTTATGGTTGAAAATGAAAGAATCATCGATAGAATAGATTCTTTGGAAAGTGTTAGTGTCCTAACGGTTGAAGAAGCAATAAAGAAAAAGAAAGACGAGTTAGAAGAGCTTTTAACAGAAGGCGATCAGTGAGAAATCAAGAAAAATGGAGAAGATATTTGTTTCTTACCTTCTAGATTTTAAAAGTTTAAGAAATTTAAAAGATATTAATTAAGATATTTTAAGCGTTTTCTGTTTAATAGGTCTACGTTTTTTCTGAAGGTATATATTTTTTAAGTAGTTTAGCCTTAAAATATTAAGAGAAACAGGGATTAAACGGGATAAACAGGCTGATGAGGTTTTTTTCATATGGGTATTATGGGCCTTTATGTGTTTAAGCAAGATGGTGTGGAGCTCTTTCATCGCCATTTTGAAGAGATTACAGCTGATTCTGTTATTCTAACAGGATTTTTTTCAGCTCTTCAATCTTTTACAGACACGATAATAGATAAAGGCACCCCTGGAAAAACAAAGATCAAGGGCATGGATCTTGAAGGCTATTTTTTCGGTTTTGGTATGCTTGATAAGCTTGAAATAGTGGTTGTTATAGGGGTAACAAAAGATTATCAAGAGAAAGTTCAGGAATTAATTTCACAAATAATAGGATTAATTGGATCTCATTTTGGCGATAACCTTACAGAATGGGAGGAAGATAATGATAGTTTTAAAAATCTTGAA
>SMTZ1_10000306_pt1 | contig 44361 bp, 37 predicted proteins | sample DeeMarSWOR136_30_FD_25667 | JGI IMG/M metagenome (IMG submission 25667) | reverse complement strand
ATTTTTCTTTTTGCTAATCAAAAATTATTTGGAATAATTGTAGGTGAAATGGAACTCTTAAAAACTGGTACAGATTGCAAGACAGAAAATTTGTGTTGCAGAAAATCAACGAATGTAATAGAATTTACTATCTATTACTGGAATACCTTTACAAAAGAAAAAAAGAAAAAAAGAAAAAGTATTAGGTCATGGGACAAACCCTATTTCAGCCCCGGGAGGATATACGCAAACTACTGGATGTTTGTTTGGGACTGACATCCTCGATTTCCTCAATTCTGAAATCCATCCTTTTCACCTCCTTTTTATCTCTCAAAGCGCGCTTATAAAGGTTTCTACAGGAAGAACGGATGTCTAATAATTCTCCTTTGTGTAATGATCAAAAAATGAATAAAAATGTTAAAATTTTCTTCAAAATGCAGAGAATATCGCTTTGGGTGTCAGATAATCCTGGAAGTTACTGTTCTTGGTGTGCTGTAACAGTTAACACCCCTATTCCCTGGATACCTGCTTCAATGACATCTTTATCCTTCAAGGGGCCAACCCCTTCTGGTGTCCCTGTGGCTATGATATCCATGGGTTCTAACGTCATAATTTCAGATATGTACGAGATCAATTCTCCCACTGAAAAGATCATGTTGCGAGTGTTTCCTTGCTGTTTGTAATTCCTATTGATTTTTAGCCAAATATCTGCATTATGGGGATCAATTGAATCTTGAGATACAATCTTTGGACCTGTAGGAGCAAAAGTGTCAAATCCCTTGGATATTGTCCAGGATAATCCTTTCTTTTTCGCTTCCGCTTGAATATCTCTGGCTGTCACATCTATACAAATGGTATACCCCATGATATGCTGATACGCTTGCTCTGCAGAGACGTTTTTGCAGCGCGTCTTCATAATGACAGCTAATTCCACCTCGTGGTCCACTCTTTGCGACACCTTGGGTAAAACTACTATACTCTTGTCGCCAACTAAGGATGAAGGTGGTTTCAAGAAGATAGTAGGTTTTTCGGGTACTGGTGATCCCATTTCTTGTGCGTGGGCTCTGTAGTTTCTGGCAACAGCAACGATCTTGGTGGGGATTAAATCCATACTGGTACCATTAAATTCTATTATCATGAGTTCACCGCTTATGATTGATTTCAGACTATAAAAGGTAACCCTCATAAATGAAATTGGTTGGGTATTGTCTCATTTGTTACACGTGTAACATTCAGGTAGTCATACAGGGAGCCCGTAAGCATCTTGTTAATCTCTTGGTGTGGTATCACCTTAGGGTTTTATTCAATTACAGAGAGAATCTATGTGTCTGACGTTTTCTTTCTTTTCCTTTTCCTTTTTGTTTCTTTTCATTTTCTTTTTTTTCTTGTTTTTTCCTACTTCTTCGGGATCATCGAATAATATATTTTTTTCAAGCAATTTTCCCACTAACGTATCTGCAAGTGATCCTTCTGTGACATTTTCTAGGAATGCATCCCTCTCCTTTTCGTTGATCATGTCAACTCCTGCTTGTATACCCGCCATAAAGACTGTCTTTCCAATATTCCAGTTTTCAGGATTCAATGCATTTTGTACGATTTGTTGATCAATTTCTCTTACCTTTCTGGCCAGCCCAGAAGCAGATTTTACTAATTGATTCTCTGCTAAAAATTCAAAGAATGCACACAGTACCGGTGCCATTGAGGTGAAGTATGATTCATCTGACACCATCATTTCTGGCAGCGTGTGTAAGCAGACCTGTTCGAGTGCTGATTCATTCCATTTTTCTGGGGTCAATTTATGATCCACGTACATGTGTTCAGTAAAAGAGAGAGCAACAGATTCAGAATTCTCCTTTTGTTCTTCAGTTAATGCTTCAAAGTATTGGGTCTTGATGAACTGGTTACCCCAGTTACAGACTTTGTTCATGATTTTATCCAGTTTTCTTTCTGATTTTATGGGATCACCTCACTGCGAATCTGTTGATTTTTGTGGTTACTGCTTTCATAATATATGTGGTGCAACCCATATATAAATACTGACTCACAGTCGGAGTAGTTCAATTGAAGTTCATTTCATTGTCTTTGCTTTTGTGACCAATAGTTAAGTTAGTTCCATAACCTATAAAGTTCCTTTTTAAATAGCTTTCCAAAAAAAAGATTGTCAAATAAGGTGCTTATCTCATATTTGTTACACGTGTAACATTCTCATCATTTCCTCTCTATGACTGCAATATACGATCCACGGTCTTCATCTATGAATTCAGTAATTTCCCACCCAGTATCCTCCACAATTTTTTTCATCTCTTCCTTTGAAACCAACAAGTAGTCAAACCAAGGGGTCACATATTTTTTGTATCGCACTCTTAACCTCAACTGCTCAGACATTCTCCCCCGTTTTCTGTTGAATTCCTGGTATTCCAGGTGCTCCGGACGATCAGTGTTGTAAGGATCATGGGACTCTACTAAGATTCTTCCTTTTTCTGTTGTGACCTTCTTGAATCTCCTTAGAAGCCATTAGGCTCTCTTGAAACTTCCGAACAATCCAAAATTATTTCCAAACATAACAATTGTATCAAATACTCCCAATTCAGAAGTAACCTTGGTGATGGGCAGATTCTGTACCTTTTTCAAGCCTCGCAGCCTGCATACTTCAACTGCTAATGGCGATACATCTATACCAGTGACATCAAATCCCTTCTCCTGCAGATACAAAGCATGTCTTCCTGCTCCACATCCTATGTCTAAGTGCCTCTCACGTAGGTTACAGCCTTTTTCTCCTGTTCAGACCAGTTTTCATACTCAGCAAAGTAAAATTCTGGACCCGGACCGATGTCAAAGTACCCATCATCTCTTTCTGTTATTTCGTGTCCGTCTTTTCCTTTCAAATAATCATACAATACATGTCCGTAGGCATCTTGTTGGTCTTTTAACATGTTGTTCTCCAAGTTGTACCCCTGCAGTGAACCGCATTTTCAAGCACTTTTTTCACTATCTGCCATGGCTTACAATCCCTTCCACATTTATGTAATGCCATACGTTTCATAGACATCCCAGCACATCAACCGAGAAACAATCTTTTTGATATGTTCATTCGAAAGATGTGCCACCTTTTTATGGGAAAAAGAGTGAAATTCTTCCCCAAATATAGTGTGAATGAGATCACGAGCCTCTCTTTTTGTCACAGTTCTTCCTGTTAGCTCTAACCCGTGGTTCCACAGTGTCTCGAGAAAGATGTTCTTCACGTTTTTTTCATCATACAAAAACAGTCTCTGTATCAGGTACTCCACTCGCGTTTTTTTTGAAGGAACCTGTGGCTTTTGCCTGATTTTTACACAGTAAGAGGTTACTCTCGGCGGTGGAGAGAATGCTTCTTTCGGAATCTGTGCGATGATTTCTACGTGGTAGAAAGCCGTGAAAAGGGCAGACACCATGCCAAATAAAGGGGAGAAAACTGGTGTTACCATTCTTTTCACGAAATCACGGGGTAAAACAATAGTTGAACTATCAAGATCCCTTTTTTCTTTTATTAACATAAGAAAAAGTGGTTCTGAAATAGAATAGGGGATATTTGAGACTATTTTGTTGAAGGTTGGCAACTTCATATCGATAATGGCTCCTTCAATTACTGTGACATTACCTGCTTCAAACTTCTCCTTTAACATTTCTACATAGGTTGCATCCTTCTCAATGACGAAGACTTTGTGAGCACATTTGGCGATTCTTTCAGTTAAGTTTCCTGGTCCTCCACCAATTTCAAGTACTGTGTCATCGTTTTTGATTTCAGCATTCCTTATGATAGTTTCCAAAATATCTTCATCAACAAGTATGTGCTGATCTTTTGAAGGTTCTGGCACTTTATCTGTGGTATGGAATCTGTTACTCATGATAACACCCGCTTATGTCTTTCCACGTACACTACGTAACAGTCGATGCTCTGCAGTACTCTGTGGGAATTTACAGCTAAAAACATTACTCTATTATAACAATGAAGGAGGGGAACCCCGTGACAAGGATTCCCTCACATACTTTATTTAAGCACCTGTTAACGGTGCTATTGGAAAGGATTTCCTTCTATGTAAACATAGCTCCGCCTAGTGGTACTATTGGAAAGGTGCTCCCTTCCACGAATACCATGTTAGCTATTTTTTCCATGATATATCACCTACTTCTTTCTTTGGTTAGATGTATATAAAGGTTTCGATTCAAAAGAATTGTTGAGTTCTTGGGGTTTAAAACACATGACTTTTGTAAGCTGCATTAAAGAAGGAATACTTTACTTGAAAAAGATACACTTTTTGGTCAGCATTCTTTCGACAGATGTCGATTGATTTATGATCCAGTGGAATACAGGTGGACTGTGATTTGTATCCTTCCCTTTTCATTTTTGAGAATCATGTCAAATTAAAGGTTTTTGCACTCAAACGAGCATAAATTAAGGATTTTGAAATAGTTATTTTCATTTCAAAGACAGAGTAGAGAAAAGGTAAAAGTTGAGGGTGGTTATCATTTTTGTTACACGTGTAACAAGTCGTAGACTGAATGCGGTTGGAATACATTAAAGATGTTCTTGGTGGTTGAACAGAGAAAACGTACTTCAGGTAATCTTCCTGTATCTGGCATGAAATATTTAATAGAAAGCCTTAAATCGTCTTCACCGGTGTCGTACACATGGAGCCAGGTTATGAGATAGTGGATTTTCCAACATCTGTTGGAATCCAGACTGTTGACTTTTGTGGGCACAGGTGCGCTCACTGCCCACTCAGTGCTGAAAGAGATGCTGGCAGAATAACCAAAGGTGTAATGACAGTAGAGCTCTTGAATAACATACTTGATGAGCTGGCTGAAAATGAACCGAGCCTCAAAAGAGTCAACCTATATGCATTAAATGATCCATTATCTGATGAGAGGATTGTTGAATTAGTTAGAATTGCACGAAATAAATTGCCGAGCACCACTCTGGGATTGAGCACCAGCGGAATACTTAATTTTACTCCTGAATTCTATTTTGAATTGAAGGATGCAGGGTTGAGCACCCTTTTTGTGAGCATCCCTTCTCTTGATCCTGAAGGATATAAAAAAATTATGAATATGGACGCACTCCATGCAGTGTTGGATAAGATTGATTTGTGCATATCAAAAGAAAATAGTAGTATTATCAGAATAGGAGTCCCTGTGACTGATGAATTTAATTTAGAAGATTTCAAAGAATATTTTGAGAAGGAGCGTAACCTTCCAGTGGATGTGTGGGCAGTTGAAAATCGTGGAGGGCTGAATATTCATTTTAGTTCTCAAGTTCCAAAAAAAATCTCTCAGGATCTAAAGGATTATGGGTTAAAATGGAAAAGATGCGACCGTCCTTTAGACATGGCAAATATAATGTATGACGGGAGAGTCATTCTCTGCTGTGCAGATTGGAGAAAGGAAATCATTTTGGGTAATGTATCTACTCATACTCTGCGTGAAATTTGGTGTGGTAAGACTGCAAGAGACATACAAAGGAAAATATCTTCTGGTGATTACGATTCAATAAGCTTGTGCAGAGGGTGCAGCGAAAATCCCAGGGTTAGTCCTTATGGGTTCTAACACTGGTCCAAATGATTAGAATCTCATTTTTGTGGTAACTGTACTCCTTTTGTCCTGTTTCATTTTACCGAGTGATTATAGAAGTGTAAAGTGGTCACCGTACTCTGGAGAAGAAAGTGAGCATTGACACGGTGCGCTTCCTTCTCAGTACTTTCAACAGGGGTTCTCTATGCTTATCGACTGCATGGGCTTATAGCTTATTTCTTGTGGCTTATTTCCTTTAAGCAATTGATGAAGTAGTGGAGTAATACAATTACCTTAAGGATACACCTACTTAAATCAAAAAAGAGTAAAGGTTGTATCCTCACCCTCTCTGTATATGACGGAAGGTTCACTATTCAATCAGTGCCGCAGCACCTGCTAGTGGTGCTATTGGGAAAGCGCTCCCTTCCACGAACACCATGTTGGCTATTTTTTCCATGATAAATCACCTGTCTTTTTCTTTGGTAAGATGTATATAAAGGTTTCGGCTCAGGTTCAGAGAAGTGTCAAATTATTGGGTGTTTTTCTCAATCTGTCACACGTTACATTTGAGTACCACACTTTTTGACAACCTCATTCAGGATTCAGAAAAGATTCTCTCGATAACCGTCCCTAACGATCTCAAACAGCGCTTTCTGGGAGGAAATTACAGGAAATACAAAAAGATAGAATCATTTCCCTAGTTAGCACCTTTCTCACGCTTTTTTGAAACAAGGATGAGATTTTTTGAAGTTTTTCATTTACAGATACCCTTCGTACATCATAGCCTAGTTTCATGATTAGAATGAATTCTGAGAGATCTCACACTCTGTTAGTCGCCTTTATATTTTTCAACCCATGCGAACCGGTGTTTAGATATGGCCTTCGCATAATCTGTGGCTCCACAGTAGAGGGGATCATCATACAGTGCCTTTGATATAGCTGCACACCTCAGTTTGCAGAATTGGTGTTCACCAAGACTTGCATTCAGTTCACATGTTTCACATCCTTTGAAATCGTTCCAGGTAAATGCTCGTATATCTTGGAATGACTTCTTCCACATATCAGAGAGCGTATTGTCATACAAGTTTCCTGCGAGAAAGAGGTCTTCTCCTGCACAATTTGAACAGGGGTACACATCTCCGTTTGAGCATATATACGCAAATGTTCGTCCACCCTTGCATGCTGCTGCACTGAATTCTAATGCATAGCAGATATCAAAGACATTTTTATAGTCTTTGGCTTTCTCCTTAATGGCAACATCTGTCTGTTCATTATCATCGTACACGCTAAGCCCCTTCACATATGGTTCTACATCGCTCACATCCAAAGCGAGGAAGGGATGTTCTTTACATCGTCCATTGGACATGACACTCTGATAGGCAGGCCAGACACCGTTCTGCAAACACCATTCACCTACTTCATACATCTTATCAAGGTTCAGCGTTGTGACACAAAACCAGACTGACACGTTGAAGTTGTACTTTTTCAGAAGTTTTACTTTTTCTTTGAGCAGGCTGAATGCTTCATCGTCACTGAATCCACTGTCAAGTCCACCTAGATAGCTTATTCCAAATCCTATGCTCTCTCTGTTTCTTATTTGAGATAAGACAGTATCTGTTAGTAGCGTTCCATTGGTAACTATCTGGATAGTGAAGTTGCATTTCTCGGCGTAGTTGATGATATCAACGATGTCACTGCGAAGGAACGGTTCTCCTCCCGTAATGAAAATGGTGAACACTTTCAACTTCTTCAGTTCATCTAAAACTCTGTATATGGTTTCTGTATCCATCTCATTCTCTCTGGGTTCACCTGCACTGATGTAGCAGTGTCCACAGGTAAGGTTACACTGTCTGGTAACTTCGAGCATCACTATGAGCGGGGCTTCTAGACGGAATGGATCATTGACCGTCATTACAGTAGGTTTGTATTCGTTCTCGTCCAGATGAGCTCCTGCTCTTAGGTGATCTTTTGCTTTCTGGGTTGCTAAGCATACTTCTCCTCTCGTACCAATGACTGCATAACCGAACTTCTCTTCTCTGAAATCCTTTACTTGCATTGAATCACCTTGTACTCTCCCTTCTTAGCAGAAATACGCTATGGAAAATGCCAGCATTGACATTTCTAGAATTGAAGCTTGCTGGTGTTATTCTCACCACCTTTGGAGCACGTCTCCACCTTCTATCCTTTCTCTTCACCTCCTCTTCACTCACTTTCTCTTCACCTTTTTTCACTCATCTTTTCTGCAGTATCTTCTTCAGGTGCACTGAACCTTCTACTGGCAGTGGCTCACTGCACCTTCCAGTGCTGACGATGAAAACGTCTTTCCTTCTACGTATACCATGTTGGCTATTTTTTCCACCATTTTATCACCAGCCCCTTCTGGTCGAGAGACATATTTAAATGTTTCGGAACACGGATTGAAGTGGTTTCACTATTGGCGTTTTGTCTCATTTTGTTACACGTGTAACAGTTCATTCTCAACGATGTTTATTCTCAATAATTTTAACCTCCAGCACCTGAAATTGCCAAATGTTATTCTTAAGTTATGAACTCATCAACCCATTTTCGAATGCACCACACTTTTTCTTTGGTTCAAATCGTGCTTTTTCAAGAGGATGCAAATGAACTTTGTTGATATATCATCAACAATATTGTGTATCTCCAGCTCTGCCAGCCAATGAATAGGGAGTTATCCCTTCTCCACTTCACCAGCAGTTATCATTCTCTGTAATCAACAATATAGGTCCCCATGACCAAATGATCAAGCTTCATCTTTATGAAGGTGTTGAGAGCATCATCCGGTGTACAGACAATAGGCTCACCTCTCTTGTTGAAAGATGTATTCAACACTATGGGGAGATCGGTTAACTGCTCAAAATGTCTAATAATATTCCAGAATGTCATATTATGATCCTTTGGCACTGTTTGAATCCGTGCAGTCTTATCGACGTGGACTATTGCTGGTGCACTCTCAATAGTTATGTCTGTTACTGGAAATGCAATCGTCATGTACGGTGATACATAATCACTTGATATGTACTCTTCTTGCCGCTCTGTGAGGATACTGGGTGCAAGTGGACGCCAGAGTTCTCTTCCCTTTAAAACGTTTACTTTATCCTTTATTTGGAAACTGGAAGGGTCTGCAAGAACGCTGCGATTGCCCAGTGCGCGGGGTCCGAATTCCAATCTGCCCTGAAAAACTGCTATCACTTTGTTCTCAGCCAGTAAGGATGCAGTCTCTTTTTCAACAGCACTGCATTTCCTGTACGGTAATCCACGCTTTTTTATACACTGTTCAATGTATTTATTGTTAAATTCAGGACCCATGTACACGTTCATATTCCTTTTGGTATCTTCTCCATTGGTTGAACAGAGTGCAAGAGCTGCACCCAAAGATGTTCCACCATCGTTTGCAGCTGGCTGTATAAAAACGTTATCCACAAAAGGAAGAGAGAGTATTTCTCCATTAAGCTGACAGTTCAGTCCAACGCCACCTGCTATGCACACGTTTTTTGTATTCAGCTTTTTTGTGTACTTTGTCACCATGGTTACAACCATTTCCTGCAGCATCATTTGCACTGATGCAGCAAGATCTGCGTAGCATTGGTTACCCTCTACTTGACGAAGAGGTATTTTTGATGGGGGAATCTGTTTTTCAAAATGGTTGTGCCACTGCTCTATGATTTCTCCTTCTTCATCAATACATGAGGGGTTTGGAGTACTTTTGATTTCTGTGAAAAGCTCGCCATTTTTGTCCATGTACATGATTTTCTCAAGGAACTCCTTGTAACGTGGAGAACCATAGGCAGATAGCCCCATTGTTTTTCCTTCATCTCCTATCCTGAACCCTGCATGCTTTGTGGCTGCAGAGTATAAGTACCCAAAGGATCTGTTCACATCGTACCCCTTAATAAAGGTGAGGTCAGAGCCCTCCCCCCACCAGAGCGATGTAGAAAAGGTTTCTCCCTGCCCATCAATGATCAGCACCAAGGCATCATTGTACCCTGAAGGAAAGTATGCACCACATGCATGGGCAAAATGGTGGTCTACGTACTCAATTTTTTGAGCATATTCTTCAGAACCAAAGAGATAATGGGATAACGTTTGTGAACCTGCCCATTCTCTCCGGTGCAATTTATATAAAAAGGGAAAGTTCCACGAAACGCCAATTTTATCTATTTCATCTGGAGAAATACCTGCGTAATCTAAACAGAATTGCGCAGCAGTGACCGGTACCCGATCGTACGCATGTTTCTCCCTTATGAGCCGCTCTTCTTCCACTGCACATACTGGTTCCCCGTTGACAATGAGGGCTGCAGACGCATCATGTCCTCTCTCTATCCAGCCATTTACACCGAGTATTATCATGGGCTCTCCCCTCTTTTTAGGGTTTCTCTTCTCAATTTTTCATTCACTCTGTAAATATCCAAGTAGGGCTGCAGAAAGAATGCACAGCTGTAGACCGTATTCCATACCATCAGGTAGAGTGCTGCAAGGACTCCTTTTTCTTTTGCCACCACTGGCAGTTCCCTCCAGAAGGCACCTACCCCTTTCATTAATCCTTTTTCAACACCAATCCTCTTGCCAGTACCATACCGAAATGCTGAGCGTAAATCTTCATAAATCGTTAACGGAGGGTGGCATATGACAGCTTCAGGGATGTAGTTAATTGGTATTTTGTGAGTTTTTACCCGCAGGTTCAACTCTGCATCATCCACCCAGTGGATGTCATGATCAAAGTAGTATCCTCCTATATCATGGATGATCTCCTTTTTGAGGGCTAAAGGTGGAGCGTATGCTGTAACAGTATCTGATGTCGTGAAATCTCTCACTTCCTTTATGATATTACTAGTAAAGCCATTTTTTATGAATACTACCCTACCTTTGGCTATTTTGTGAGTTTCCAACCCGTGGTAAAGCTTTCTTATGGTGTCTCTTTCAAAAATGCAGTCAGAATCCATTAAAAGTATTCTCTCATTTTGTGCATTCCTGATCCCCACGTCTCTGGCCCACCCCAGGTTTCTTTCAGGAAGTTGCAGGACGGTGAGATTCCCTAATTTGTTTTTGAGGTTATTTAGGAGCGTGAGAACATCTTTGGTGGCACCATTAGCTACTACCAGAATTTCACACTCTTCATTGATAGATTCAATACATTTCTTGATTCTCAAATCTGTAGCCACAGGGATAATGATGGTTAAATCTATGTGATCACCTCAGAAAGAAAAGAAGGTGTGGGGGTTAACTGATGTGAAAAGAATAACGTCTCTTCTTTCGTCCGTGTCCTTGTATATACTGTTTTTCTCTTGGTTTGAGTCATCATCTCTTACTCCTCCCGAACATACCAATGTCTTGTATTCGTTTGATCTTGAAAACTTCTGCATAGTCACAGTTGCCCGTCATGTTTCCCCTGTATTTGTTGAGTCCTATAACTGCTTCTATGTAGTTTCTTACTGCTAATTGAGAGCTAAACTTTTCCATGCATGCAATTTTTTTATCCATGACCCCAGTTATGTCTTCTATGTAGTTGAATTCAGATAAAGGTGTCCACACTTCGTAGTAGAGAACTGCCTTGGTTTTATGGTTGGTCTCTTCTTCATACAGCCACCGCGCTTCTGACAAAATTTCACACGTGTTTTTGTGATCAATATCGGTCTCATTGTTGTGGGGGACATATAAGTAATCAGGAAGTACTTCACTTAGTACAGTGACTATCTTTTCCAGCAATTCTTGAGAGTAGCGTATTGGCCTGCTCTTTTCTCTGAGAAAGAAATAATCCTGAATACCACAGAATTCAGCTGCGTTTTGAGCTTCTTTTTCTCTGACAGAGGAAGTTCCACCACTGGATACGTAAAGCGTGTACACAGTATTTCCCGCTTGGACATGTTTTATCATGCTTCCTCCACATCCGAGAATGTCATCATCAATATGGGGTGCTACCACCAACACTTTCTGTTTACCCATTGAAATCACCTTCACATTTCATACGTTGTGAGGACCCAGCTACTACTGAATCTTTGTGAAAGAATTGTGCAGGTAGTTCCTTGAGTCCACTTTCAGTAATCAAGCACACAATCAATTCATCTCCTCGTATGATGTCTCCCACCACAGCTTTTCCTACCCCCGCAACAGATACTACACCGGTAGGCCCACCAAAAATGCCTTCCTTAGATGCCAAAAGGGCTTGAGCCTGCAGTATCTCCTCATCGGTGACTGTCATGCAGTATCCATTCGATTCTGTTACTGCTTCGAGGGCTGCATCACCATCCCACGGATAGGGATCTATTAACCCTGATGCAACAGTGTGTGGATTTTCGCACATCTGTACTTTTCTCTTCTCAACGAATGCATCGACCACAGGTGAACATCCTTCTGCCTGCACTCCCAACAGCTTGGGAACCTCTTGTATTACCCCTGCTTCAAGAAATTCTTTAAACCCTTTCCACACTCCACACAAGAGACTTCCAGACCCTACAGGGACGATAACCCAATCGGGAACCTCACAAAGCTGGCTGCACACTTCGTAACTGATGGTTTTGGCCCCTTCCTGCTGATAGGGATTATAACTCCCGAAACTTGGTACTGGCACCATCTCATGGGTTTTGACCATTTTTTCCATGGCCAACACTGTTGGATCGCCCTTTTTTCTCCTTTCTACAATGGATACGTGGGCACCATATGCTGTTAATTGGTTCAATTTAGCTGGAGAAATGGTGTCCTGCACAAAAGCATAACATTCTAGTTGAGCTGCAGCAGAATAAGCAGCAAGAGAAACAGCAGCATTTCCACTGGATGCGGTCACTACTGTACTCTTGTTGTACTCCTTGACTACACTGACTCCCACAGACATACACCTGTCTTTAAAGCTCCATGTGGGGTTTAAACTTTCATTTTTGAAGAACAACCTTTTCAGCTCCAAATCCTCTCCTACATTTTTGCTTTCTGTTAAAGGTGTATTCCCTTCACCGAGGGAGACTATATGAGTGTGGGCTGTAATTGGCAAAAGATTCACATATGCCCAGATTCCAGGATAGTCTTTCTTGACCACGTCATATCTATTGTAACAGATTTCCAACCTTTTACCGCATTGAGGACACTGCACATGAATTTTATCAGGAGAAATAACAGATCTACACGTTCGGCAGTTCAAAAAGTACTTTTCACTCATCGTTTCATACCTCTGAAACCTCGTACAGTATGGGATCTTCCAGGATGTTTTCTCTGAATGCTTCCAATCGTTTGGCACAATTACCGCAAATGCCACATGCTTTCTCAGTATTGTTGTGGCACGACCATGTGTGTGCAAACGGTACACCCAGTTCTGTTCCCTTCTTGATGATCAGGTTCTTGGTGAATTTTCTTTCAATGAGTGGAGAATAGATGTCAATTTTCTGTTTCACACTTCCGAGCTGCACTACTTTCTGAAACGCATCCAAGTATTGTGGACTGTTATCAGGACAGGTAGTATCGCTCAGGTTTGAACCGGTAATGACAGCATCTGCATCTACAGCTTCAGCCCACGCAGATGCTATGCTCAGAAAGATGGTATTTCTCATAGGCACATACTCGAGGATACCATCAGCTTTGACAAGTTTTACACTGCTGTCAGTGAGGGCAGAATGTGATATCTCTCTGACGAAGGGAAGTTCTATAATCTTATGTTCTTTCACATCACACCAGTGAGCAATTTTTTGGGCACACTCTATCTCCTTTTTGGCAGTTTTATGACCGTAGTCAAAGGTCAGTGCATGAATAGTGTGGTAATTATCCTCTTTTTTGGCAACTGCAAGTGCCACACTACTATCTACTCCTCCACTGAGAAGGACAACCGCTCGCATGTGAGACCCACCTCGCCTTTACAGATTTTTCGGGTAGCGCTCTGAATTTTTAGAGGACAAGAGTTTTCAGGGCACTGTCTTTTATGTCATCTTTTTTTTCTCTGTTTGGCATCTAGCCGAAAATTTTCGTCCTCCACGGAACCCTATCTTACATGGGTATATATATCTATCGTATTTGAGTCGTTGTCAATCCAATGGATTCTGATTTTGTTACAGGTGGGTTTGTTACACGTGTAACATGTAGTGAATGTCTTTTGATTATGCTGTTGATAAAAGGGTTCGTAATTTGGACGATTTCCAGCACCTGAAGTTAAAGGGTGCAAAGTGAAGGCATCATGCACAAGCAATGAATCTATAAACAGACATGATGTCTACGCCAAGGGCACCATACATACGTAATTGTGAGATTCTTTACATCATCCAGTTGGTGCATTTGTTACACGTGTAACAGGTTATCCTTCTCGGTTATTCTTTAGAATTTAAGGTGAAATGACTTGAATTTTCTACTTTCTTTAGCAAAACTAACTGTATCCATGGATATTTAACCTTGAATGTATATTCAATATCTGTATGTGTGGTCATTCTTTTTTTGTATCTTTTTAACTTTCTCGATTTCTTAATTGTGAAGCCTGCTTTTTGTGCTGCCTCGTGATACTCTTCTTCAGTGAAGAAAAAGTGAGTTTCGCCCATTTCTTCACCCCACTCTTCAGGAGGACACAAGTATTTACTGAGGAAATCTAAAGCATCTGCAATATCGAGGGTTACTCCCTGTTCGATTTCTTTGTATTCTACTTTTCGCGGGCGGAATTCTCTAGCGAATTTGAGAAATTTTGTTCTGGATTCTTCGGTCTTAAAGGTTAGATCTACCAGTTCAGAAGGTGGTCTGAGGGATTCATGGATAATTAGGACACCATTATCCTTCAGAGTATTATAACTCATTTGTAGCGCATCTTCAAATTTTTTTCTACTTAACGAGAATACTTCATGGAGGCTGTCCACGAACAAGGCAGTATCAAAGGTGTTGTTGCGAAATATGGATTGGGTTATATCAGCTTGTACAGGGATGACATTTTTCAGATTCTCTTTGATTACCTTTAATCGGGTTATAGATTTATCTACACCAATTATGGTACTATTAATGAAATTCTTAGTTAGTATTTCGAGGACAAACCCACTACCGCAGCCGAATTCAACAATTCTACCTGGAATTATATGGTTCATCAGTGGTTGCAGCCGCTTTTCTTTTTCTTTCAAAAGACGGTCAATTTCATGCATTTTCTAACCTCTTCTAAGACATGATATAATTGCTAGTCATTTTCTATGAGGGACTCTATAAAGATGATGGAGAACAAAGAGGATCCAATTAGAGGATGAACAGTCCTTGATTTTTATGAATAGCTAGGGTTGACCAATACAGATATCCAAGGCTTGTAATAAAAATGAGTGGATCGCAGAGGCACATGACAAAAATATTTATGCACAATAGCGAAGGTAAACCTATGAGACTAGGTGTGTTATTTTCTGGAGGAAAAGACTCTGCTTACGCACTGTATAAGGCAATGGAAACAGAGGAGGTGGTATGTTTAATCTCTGTGGTGTCACAAAATGAGGCCAGTTACATGTTCCACACGCCTAATATAGATGTGACCAGTATTCAAGCAGAGGCAATGAGGCTGCCTTTAATCCAGCAGCTGACTGAGGGGATAAAGGAGGAGGAACTAAAGGATTTAAGAAGAGTTATAGAAAAGGCAAAAGAGACGTATACCATTGAGGGTGTGTGTACAGGGGCTGTAGAATCAGTGTACCAGGCAGAGAGAATTCAGAGGATATGCAACGATCTAGAATTGTGGTGTTTCAATCCACTGTGGTTAAAGGATCAGGAGGAGCTGCTGCGAGAAATAGTGGAAAATGAGTTTACAGTGATTATTTCGGGGATTTTTGCGTATCCTTTAGATGAGACGTGGCTTGGAAAGGTAATAGATACACAAATTATAAAAAAATTGGTTGAATTAAAAAAGAAATACAAAATAAGCCCTTCTGGTGAGGGAGGAGAGATTGAGACGACGGTTTTGGATGCACCGTTCTTTAAGAAGAGGATCGAGATTGTAGATTTTGAGATTCAAATTGATAAGTATTCTGGTGTTTTCATCATAAAAAAGGTTCGACTGGTGGAAAAATGATATTAATTGTGGATATGAACTACAAAGGTTCATTAGGATTTTATGAATTTGTTTTACCTCTCTGTAGAATTGTTGAACCGTTAGAGTATGAGGTATGGCATTATACGGAGGTTAAGGATATAGAGTATCAAGAGGTTATTTTATCTGGTACTGCTTTGAAAGATACTGGATATCTAAGAAATATGGGATTATTTGAGTGGATACGTGAATGTGATGTACCAATTCTGGGGATTTGTGCTGGTCTGCAGGTTATTGGGTTGGTTTTTGACTCTTTGTTGATATTATGCCAAGAAATCGGGATGACAGAGATAGAACCAGTAAAAGAGAATCCTTTGTTCTCCTCACCACTTACAGTGTATGAACTTCACAACTATGGGATTGATCCATCTGATGAATTTGAAATACTGACGACATCAGAAAAATGCATCCAGGGAGTAAAACACAAGAAGAAGGAAATTTATGGAGTGCTTTTCCATCCTGAAGTAAGGAATAAGGATATAGTAAAACGGTTTGTCCAAGAATAATTTCTGGAATGGATCTAAACTTGAGCATTCCAGATCTTGAAAATTATTTAATGAGCTATAGATCATATTCCATCTGAAATTCTATTGCTCATAACTCTCTTAGTAGCAAAACCTATTTTCTATATGACAAAACCTTATAATAAGTCTTTTCTGTTTCTTCTTCATGCGCATCTGCATGTTGTACTCCAGTGAGGGTCACCTCAATTTTGTGAATAACCTCTGTAATGTGTGTGATGTGTGTGACTATTGCACCAACTGCAGACCTTTATCTTTAAATTTCTCCAGCAACTTGTATGGAATTTTTCACATTTCTTCCAATTTGCCACAGTTCCTCGAAGATCCTCAAGCATATTTACCTCGCATACCAGAATGTGATATTGTCATTGCTTTACAGCTTCATCCTGACCTCCTTTTGGAATTACCTTCATACCTTCTGCAATCACACGTGAAAGCGCTCATTGTTCCTGCAGATGCCCCAGATTGGTTAAAACCTGGTCTCAGAAAGCAGCTGGAAGAAACGCTCCAAGAGCTCAGTATGGAATACGCCTTTCCCAAGCCTTACTGTTCTTTAGGTTATGATGAGCGGCACCCCTTTATCAACCAGTTCATTTCCCAGTTCCGCATAGGAAGTCCAGTCATAGAAGTTGAACTCAAGAAAGATACTATCCATCATGCCAAATGTGTGAGAAGTGCTCCCTGCGGGTCCACCTGGTACATCTGTGAAAAACTCAAGAATGTCTGTATAGATGATGTAATAGAGAACGTTGCTGCAGCCCACCACAGTTACCCTTGTAATGCATCCATGGTCCAGGACCCTGAAGTCAAAGATACACTCCTTCACAAAGCGGGCTACACTGTAAGAGAAGCAGTTTTAAGAGCACTGGAAGAGGAAGCACCATGAAAACAATTCCCCTGCTGGTATTCCCTCTAGAAAGGAGGTTCAATCTAACCAACTATACCCTTTACTACGGTGATCTATGCGAATTTCCCTTGTACAATCATATTAAGCTTTTTCAACTCTTTTTTCAGTGTAACTGGCAGCTTCTTGAACTCTTTTTGAGTCCTGGTAGAAAAGAGAATATCTCTTTTCATTATAATTCATCCAAATTAACCCAGTTTTCTTCTGTATCTAGCACATGGTAGTTTTCTTTCATAAAATCAGTATATTTTACTATTTTAATCAGTTTTTGAATTGTACCATTATATGTCTCACCCTTTCTGCCAAAGGACTTTAACATATCTCTCGTTTCAGTATCAACTTGAATCGTTGTTGGTTTCATTATACCACTATAACGACCATGGTGGCTATAGAATATAAATGTTTTACTTCTCTTTTTCTGTTGTTAATACAAGTGCACTTATACCTTCTGCATAATGGTGTACAAATTCTTCATGAAACAAAACCTCTACAGGGTTACCGAATCATTGGGTGTTTATCTCAGTTTTGTTACACGTGTAACAAATTATTGGGTTTTATCAATTATTCTAGATAAATTATAATACCAAAGAAAATAAATTTATTGTGAACTTGTCATCATGGAATCAGGTTCATTTACATCGGTAAATTCCTTCAGTGCTAACAGCTTCTGGAAGAGGCCATTTCTGTCCTTGGGTGACACACATCCATGGATCAGGCATACACACCTTTCCGTAGTACTGAAGAACTCTGGCCTTACACCCTCCTCTGCAATCCATCTTACTAGGACAGGTTTTGCACTGCATGTCATCTGTTTTGCAGGTTCTGAAAGGCTGAAAGATTTTAGATTCCAACCACAGTTCTCTCACAGATGCATCTTTCACGTTTCCGGCTGTAAATTCTGGGCCGTACAGGGCAGGGCACAAGCAAACATTGCCATTTGCTGTGATGGCACACATTGATGTGCCTATACCACAAAAAGAAAAATTTGGATCTTGATTTTGTATATCTGATGTGAATTTAAGTTCAAAAATCTTTTTTCCTTCTATTTCAGATTTTTTGAATAGTTCTGCCACTTTTTTTCCTATTTCCATGGGAGGAATCAGATTGTCCTTGTCTTCTCCCCTTCCCCATTTCATCAGTGGATCAAGGATCATGTCCTGAACTTTCAAATCGAGGAGAAGCTGAACAAGGTTCTCCAGTTCAGGTATATTCTCAGTGTACAGCACAGTGTTGGAACGAACTTTCATTCCGTTTTCTATCAGGAGAGAAATACTTTTTATCACTTTTTCAAAGGTGTCTTTCCCTCTGATCAGTTCGTGGGTCTCTTTAGTGGCTCCTTCAATACTGACCATAATTTCTTCTACACCTATCTCTTTTAATTTTTGAACAGTTTCTTCATTGATGAGGGTTCCATTAGTAAACAGCTTGAGCCACATAGCATTACGAGCAGCATGCTCAAGTATGGAGAAGATATCATCCCTCATTAAGGGTTCTCCCCCTGTCACAGCTAACTCCACAACCCCTATTTCTTTCAAATGATCGATTATGGAGCACCACTCGTCTGTGCTCAGTTCGTTGTGAAGTGGTGGCCCTGCATGTTTGTAACAGTGGATGCAGTCCAGGTTGCACGTGTTGGTCACTTCCAAGTACACGATGTCTAAAGGCCACTCCATGTCTGACTCTCGAATCACCAGAGGCGTATACTGCGGAGTATGGTTCAGGCTCAAGAAATTAAGACCTTCCAGGAATTCAATAGATTTGATCACTTTTTCTTTCACTTTTGGCCGGGGCTCCCTGTAATTCTTGGAAAGTTCTTCTAAAATTTCTCTCACTGTTCTGGTACCATCGCACAAAACAAAGAGATCTCTCAGGTCCTGGTTGGCCTTTCCAGCAGTTCCAGTTTTCACATCTATTATTCTATAGAAATCTCTCACTTTTTTAATTATCACATTTCCTGATGTCACTGGATATTCCTCTTCATTAATCATGTTCCACTCTCCAGCTTTCTGCTATTAAAATATTTGTCCAGGGGATAGCCTCATAAGGATAGGATATTACGCGCTCTTTGAATACTTTCCTGCACAAATCAAGAAACTGCTGCTGCTTGGGACTGCCGTAATACTCCTGGAAGACCGCACGTAAGGACTTTTCTTTAATGTTTCCTATATAAAAGCGAGGGTTCAGTAAACTGTCTACCGGTGCTACGTCACCGTCAGGAAGTATTATTATCTCTCTGGGTTCGTTAGAAGCATGCCTGTGGCATGTATTGCCAAAACAGGCGTATGCGTTGCACGGATGCTCTGTCAATGCTTTCTTGCTATAGATGCCTACGTAGACACCAGTGGTAGCCAGATATTTTCCGTACAATTGAGTAGTTAATTTGGATAACTGGTCAACTTCCCTTTCGTTAAGAGACAGTGGAGCGATATTCTGGGCTCTTCCTCCTACAAACAATGGTTCCAGTTTTAAACTCTGGGCTCCTAGTTCATTTGCAGTCTTAGCAATCCATTCTATAAAGGGATAGCTTTCCTTGGTGACGGTGAATTGGAGGCCAAAAGGAATCTCTGCTTCTCTAAGAGCATTGATGCCTTTCATAGTTCTCTTGTAGGCTCCTTTTTTCCCTCTGAATGCATCATGGTATTCCTCTGGACCATCCACGCTGATCAATACAAATCTTACCAGACCATGAAGATTCTTGGTCAATTCTTTTGTGATTAAGGTCCCATTTGATACAAAACTTACTGTAAAGCCTTCTTCGGTTGCTGTTTCCAGAATCTGAAGAAAATCATTGTGCAGAGTGGGCTCTCCCCCAGAAAAGGTTATATTGAAAGCTCTTAGAGTTTTCAAGTCAGAGAGTATGGATGAGATTTCATCAAGAGAATATTGATGAGTTGGGGTGTGGCTGGCATTGATAAAGCAGTGTTTGCAGTCCAGGTTGCAGTAGTCTGTTATGTGGAATAGAACAGTTATGTCTTCTTTGAAAAGCCTCAAATGAAGCTCCCGCTCAGAATGGTCTTCTATAGTCATCTTGATTCACCTTCTGCCGTCAGATTGATGGTAGGGCTCGCATTTTGGCTACGTTTATTCCTTATGCATGCTCCACTATTTTATACTAATGCGGATTTTCCCTCGGCACATGTGTCCGAAAAGCAATTGAAGTTCAGATATTGCTGAAACTCAAGGCTCAAGGCAATTGCCGCACACACCAATATCGGGGTGGCATGGAGTTGACTTTGCCGACGTTATCTTAGGCGCGGAGGACTCTACCGCTTTCACGATGAATGTCGGCATGAACACGTTTTTCATGAATATCACCTCGCCCCCCTTTTTGCGCAGGCGTATATAAACGTTTTGGTTGTACTGTACGAGACTACGGAGTTTGAAAATTATCGGGCGATTGTCTCAAATGCGTTACCAGAAAAATGATAATAAAAAAGATTAGAGTTCTTCCCCTGAAGACTTGACAACTCCCTTGTACATATGTTACACGTGTAACAATTTATTATCCTTTATCACACTAATGTCGAAAAAACGATAAAAAAAGTTAGAGTTCTCCATTATCCGAACAATTGATAATTATTCCCGATTTTTAGGAAAAAATTCATCCACTTTGCCCATTTACTCCATAGTTCTAAACCTTCTCAAAGCGTGCAGAAAGCAGAATAACGTTTATATACACATAGAAAGATAAAATATGTAAACCCGAAATTTTTTTGATACAGCTCGGAAAGAAGATGTACCTGCATCAGGTAGCTGGGTTACTGATTCACTGCCCGGACTGTAATTACACTGAGGTGGTCTACAATGAATGCAGAGAACTTCCAATGTCCCCAATGTCCCTCAGACATTAAGATCTTTGATCAGCAGGAAAATATCGTAGTTTTGAGACCGAGTATCCCCACATGGATGACTTTAACCAGGGAGGGTCTCTCACTGCTCAAGCAATGCACAGGGACTCTCACAGTGAAGGAGATTGCTGATAATCTGAAAGTGAGCACTAATGAAGTTCATGAGTGCATAGAATTCTTAAGAGAACACAAGCTCTTCGGTGAAGATGAACCCATCGAAGCTCCCACAAAAGAGCTGTACAATGTCTGGCTCCATGTAACGAACGCATGCAATTTGAAGTGCATAATCTGCTATCAATCATCAGGTAGACCCTATACTCATGAGCTAACAATAAAAGAAATTGCTGAACTACTTTTCCAGGCGACAAAATTTAAACCCCAAAATGAGCGACAAACAGTAATTCTGACAGGCGGAGAACCACTACTGCGGTCTGATATCTGGGACATTTGTCTTAAAGGTTCTGAACTTGGATACAAAGTGGGTCTTCTCACCAATGGAACACTTATTAGTGAGGAAACAGCCCAAAAGATCAAGACCTATACGAATGGGGTTCAGGTAAGTCTTGATGGGATGCAGAAAAGTAATGACATAATCCGCGGTGAAGGCAGTTTCAAGCAAATTATTGCAGGTATTTCAAGACTGCTGGATAGTGGGACAGTGCCGTCTGTGGCAATTGTAGCTACCAAAATTAATCTAAAAGAGATTCCTTCACTTATTCGATTTTTATTAGATCATGACATTATTAATATACAAATCCGGCCCGTGATTTATCAAGGACGGTGTTCTGGCAATCAACCCCAGGTAGCTATGACAGGTGCAGAATATGAATCATTAATTACTAGCCTTTATGAAGAAGGCTATTCATCTGATCCACACCTTTTGAAAACAGAGAGGTTTGCAGATGATATTAAGACTCCCACAAAAAATGCGCGCGGGTGTTCTGCAGGCCGGTACTCAGTGAGTATTGCTGCTACAGGAGAAGTCTACCCATGTATAGCAGGGCACATACCGCAGTTCCGATTTGGATCAATTCGTGAGCACACATTTGAGACTATCTGGGAGCATGCAGAACACATAAAGAGGTGGCGATACTTCGATGTGAATACGTCTGCACATTGTGGTATGTGTGAATGGAGAAATCTTTGTGGCGGCGGCTGCAAAGTGAATGCATTTTTGCAGTGTGGTCAAATTAACGGAGGAGACTATTACTGTGAAGCTTTCAAGAATCTGTATCGTTATACACTGTTGAGAGAAGCTACCTTATGAATGGAATAAATATCAGATAGTTTCTGAAGAATGTGATCTTTTTGATTTTGTCTGAATCTGAAATCTTTGAAGGTAAATTCACCCAATGTTACACGTGTAACAAAAACAACACCCACAGATTTGTGAAGGGTTCCTCTCTTCAAGTGGGAAGGTGAAAAACACTGCAAGGGTGCTCTCTTATAACTGGGGTTGTCAAACTTTGGATGTTTTCTCAATGTGTTACACGTGTAACAGGGAACTTATCAAATTTGGATATTCAGTAAAAATGGATAGGCTCAAGGTATGGCTTTCTTGAGCACCCAATACTTGACAGTTCCTTATAACCGAAACCTATAAAAGGGTTGAAGTAAAGGAAGAATTCCATGCATAACATGTATTTATGGAATCACTCCAGAGATATGTCTTATCAGGAACCTTTTATTCACATTACATCTCACCGAATTTCAGACTACTGAAAAAAATGAAAAGTGATAGCCATGATAAAGGGAGAACCCTATGAATCACTATTTGAGAGAATAGGTGAAAGACTAAGAGAACGGGTAGACAAAGTCAAATACGACATTGTAGAAGATGAAAAAGAAGAATTACGAAATTTCTTTTCTTTTGGTATCATAAATCAAGAATACCAAAAAGCACAAGAATTAAAACAGAATTTATTGAATAACTACAAAGGAACCCTCCTTGAAGAGGTTTTTGTTGGTGAAGAATTCAAGACCAAGACAGGAACATGTTATCACATAAAAACCCAAGAGAAGATAACGGTAAAAAGGGTCAACCAAACACGTGCACGAGAAAGAATTCTCTCAGATTTAAAATTGGTGTACGGCATAGGGGAAGTCACAGAACATATGTTAAAGAATGGAGGATACAAAACAATTGAAGATCTCAGAGAGCATCCCCGTTTTGGTGCAGAAGCTGCAAAGTTTCTGGCAATTGATATACATGATACCCACTCCCTTACCGAGTGGATTGGACACTGGCTTCCCAAATCACACCCACTGGTTTTGTACTCGTCAAGTTTTCAAAACGAAGAAGACTTCATCATCCTGGATATAGAGACTATGGGTCTTTCTTCTCTGCCCATCATTTTGTGCGGTACAGCCCGCATTTGCGGCAGTCAGTTGGTGATGAACCAGTACCTCCTTCGGGATATAACAGAAGAACCAGGAGCATTATCAGCATTTCTGTCTCATACAGATAAAGGCATTTTTGTAACTTTCAACGGAAAAGCATTTGATATACCGTACATAAAAGAACGGCTCGCATACTATGGATTACAAGGAAATCTTACAAATCCCCATTTTGATTTGCTTCACTTTTCGCGGCGCGCATGGAAGGCACAACTACCTGACTGTAGACTAACCACGCTGGAAAAGCATTTATTTGGTATAGAAAGAGAAAATGATGTTCCAAGTGCTCTCGTTCCTGATTTTTACGATACGTATGTAAAAACTGGAAATGTAGGTCCTTTGATCCCCATCGTTGAGCACAATAAACAGGACATGATCACCTTAGCCAATATTTTTTCACGGCTGCACGAGGAATGGGAATGAATGTGGAAAGAATTGTGAATACGCTGGAAAGAAATCCCCGACATTACGAAAGGGTGGAACATGTAGAGGGTTTGCCCTGCAAGAAGCCAGTATATGGAGAATTAAAAAAAGAGCTGCCAACGCCTATCACAGAATACTTGTCACAAAAAGGGATCAACCTGTACACCCACCAGTGTAAGACTATAGAGAAGTTAAGAGCAGGGAAAAACGTTATCATAACAACGCCCACTGCATCAGGGAAAACACTTGCCTTTACCATACCAGTCTTTGAGAAAATGTGGTACCACAAGAGTGCTACTGCACTGTACTTGTATCCCACAAAAGCACTCTCCAATGACCAATTAAAGGGGTTACAAGAATTTGAGAAAGTGAGCGGCATCCCTGTCAACCCCAACGTGTACGATGGAGATACACCTCGTGGGAAACGGCCCACCATACGTGAAACTTCCCGCATCATTATTAGTAACCCGTATGAACTCCATTATGTGCTTCCCTGGCACTACAAATGGCAGAAGTTCTTGAGCAATTTGCAGGTTATCGTCATTGATGAAGCCCACAGGTACAGAGGTGTTTTCGGTTCCAATGTTGCCTTTGTGCTCAGAAGGCTGCAGAGGATACTCGAATTTTATGGTGCTTCCCCCCAAGTAGTTTTGTCAACTGCTACCCTTGCCAACCCTGTAGAGTTTGGTGAGAAATTGGCAGGTGTTCCTTTTGAATTGGTTGAAAATGATGGTTCTCCTCAGGGAAAGAAGTATTTCATTTTTTATAATCCGTACTACGACGGTGTAGGTAAGTTATCTATTCATCAGGAAACAAAAGATGTATTCTTATTTTATGTAAAAAATGGATTACAAACATTGTGCTTCACAATTTCGAGAAAGATGGCAGAGTTAATTACATTGTGGGCGAAAAATGAACTTGAAAATGAGCCGCATTTAACAGATAAAATTACTGCGTACAGGGCAGGGTACCTCCCTGATGAGAGGAGAAAAATAGAGAATAAGCTAAAGAATGGGTTCTTGAGAGGGGTTACCTCCACCAATGCATTAGAGTTAGGGATTGATATTGGTTCATTAGACAGTGTGGTCATTTCAGGATATCCCGGCACAGTCATATCAACATGGCAGCAGGCAGGAAGGGCAGGAAGGGGCATTGATGAGTCTGTGGTTACGTTAGTGGCGTTCCAGAACCCTTTGGATCAGTATTTTATGCATCATCCAGAGGTCTTTTTTGATAAATCTCATGAGAATGCAATCATTGATTTGAAAAATCCGTATATTGTGGCTGGACATGTGATGTGTGCTGCATCGGAGTTACCTGTCAAAAAAGAGGACAAGAAGTATTTTGGAAATTTTGAGGGCATTGCAAGAGTTTTGGAACTGCAGCGATTGATCCAGCATACAAAGAATGGATGGGTGTACACAGGGAGAGGAGGGGGGAGAGCCACGGAAGCTGTTAAACTGGATACTATCTCCTCAGACATATTCAAGGTGGTCTGCAATGGGAAACTACTTGAGACCATGGATAGGCCGCAAGCGTACCGGGAAGCACATGAAGGAGCTGTTTTGCTCCACCAGGGGGAAACGTATTTTGTGGAGCATTTGGATTTAAAGAATGGCGTTGTTTTGGTTAAAAAATGTGACGTGGACTACTACACGGAGGTTATAAAGGTTGTGGATATTACCGTATTAGAAGAAATTGATAAAAAAGACGTGGCAGAGGTTGGCGTTTTTTTTGGCAGGGTGAAAGTAACAGAAGAGTATACAGGATACAGAATAATGAAGTACGATAGAGTGGTGGGAATTGAACCGCTTGATTTGCCTGCATTAACCTTTCAAACAATTGGCTTATGGATTTGTGTCCCCGAAACCATAAAAGATACCATATGGGAGATAAGAAGAAAAGACAAAGACATCAAAAAGAACTTGAAACTAAAAGAGAAATCAGAAAAGGATTTGAAAAATGAATTGTTTGCTGGTGGTCTTCACGGTGCAGAACATGCACTCATTGGGGTGATGCCATTTCATGTGATGTGCGACCGCTGGGACATTGGGGGAGTATCAACAATGAGGCATCCAGATACGTCGAAACCCACAATTTTTGTGTATGATGGATTTGAAGGTGGCATTGGACTAACTGAACGGGCATTTGAGCTGATTGGTGATATTATAAAGATGGCTCATGAGCTGGTGAGGGATTGTCCCTGTGAAGATGGGTGTCCCGCGTGTATCTATTCACCTAAGTGCGGCAATGATAATAGACCACTGGATAAGAAAGGGAGTACACTGATATTGGGACAGTTGGATTCTGTGATAAAGTGATTGAGCTAGAAGTTGTTTTATTTTAAAAATATAACATTATTGATAAATAAAGAAATTATTGTTCTTCAATTGTTACACGTGTAACAAATGAGCATCAACAACAAAGAGCCCACAAGGATAAGTGCTCAGTTCATTAAAGGTTAAGACTAAGTTACAGCACCTTGAACTCTTTTTCCAGTACACTGTACTCTCTCAGAGAGAGAACCTCCTTGTATAAAGGGATGATCAACCGCGAATTGTACATTATCACAATGTCTTTTAACTCCTGCAGATACGGTAAGACTGTTTCAAACCCTGTCTGTGTTATAAGGTACTCCATGCCATCTAGTAATATGACAGATTCCTCACTCTTTCTGGTGAAATCTCTGATAAGATACACTAACTTGGAAAAGCTGTCTGGACTTATAGCATTCTCTGCATCAAATCGTGACAGCCACAGCACAGGAGTTTTCACCAACGTGTACTTTTTCTTGAGCTTCTCAGGATGCTCTCTCGAAATCACAAATCCAGGTATACCGTGGGTGACTAAATCAACAAATATCTCAAAAGACTTTTCAGGTTCTTTCTCTAGAATGATATACCCCTCTGCAGAGTCCAGCCAGTGTTTAACCTCTGTTTCTAACGTTTCTTCTGGAACTGGTTCTATTAACAATCTCGTCCTGTCGATAAAGACTCCGCACATGCCTGCAAGAATCTCTAAATCCTTCACATCCTCATCTGTTAATTGATTCATGTTGCTTGCAGCCAATGCAGCAAACGCTTCATCCTGCACGATGATAGGAACCCACACAACGGGATGGGCAGCAATGATGCGGTTCTCTTCAGGATTGTACTCTTTTACGTGTATGGTTCTCTTTTCTAGAACACATTTGATACCAATATCGTCAGAATCGTCCAGGGAAAAGGATGTACCCTCTGGGAAATCAACACCTTTCCCGAAATGGTAGTCCAACGTTTTCTTCACTGGATTCACCAAGAAGATACCGTACTTTTCAAATCCAAGTCTCACCATGCACTCGGCAATAGTTTTCAGTCCATCTTCCCAGTTCTTCTCTTTCTGGAGGCTCTGTTTGGTCAGTAAAAGGATTTCAATTCTTCTCGATCGTTCTTCAATTTTCTTTTCAAGCCATTCTTTGTCCTCTTTCACTTTTTTCTCCAATTCATGCCTGTACAAGGCCATTTCTATGGTAGCATGTAATTCCCTATCTTTGAAAGGTTTCACAAGGTACCCGTAAGGCCCAGTTAATTTTGCCTGTTTTAACGTTTTTTCATCTGCGTGAGCTGTCAAAAACACTATTGGAATATCAACCTGGGAACGTATGTGCTCAGCTGCTTCAATTCCATTAAGTTCACCCTTTAATACAATATCCATCAAAATTAAATCCACATCTTTTGCCTTCTGCATGGCTTCCTCTCCTGAAGACACTATGGAAACAGAATATCCTGAATCTTTCAAACTCTCTTGTATATCGTCAGCAACAATCCACTCATCTTCCACAACCAAAATTCTTGTCATTCATATTACTTCCTAACGTATATATAAAAAGTTGTCCCTTCAATTCTTTTGGTTACCCTGTTCGTGTGACTACTCTCTGCGAGGTGGTGAAGGGTTTTTAATGGAAGGAATTACAGAAATGAAGAGATTTTTCATTAGCTGTGCATAACAGTAGTAAAGCACAAATCATTGGATTTTATCTCAAAGTTGTTACACGTGTAACAAATTTTTGGTCTTGATTGGTTTCTACTATTTGATATTCGAAAAGATGGAAGACTTTGCCACCAGAAATTATACAACCTCCTTTGTTCACCCCTCCATTGGGCGCACTGACTTATATGGGCCTGAAATTATGCTATAGGTACTCCATTATACGTTCCATTAGATTTCTGCCTGGCTTAATTCTAATCCCTACAGAGTTGTCTTCTCTAGATAAAATACGAATTGTCAGATTGTCAAGCAATTCCCACACCTGGTTGGTATTCTCATGGGTGGATTTCAATGACCTGATGTGAACTGGTATTCATGGGCGCTGTGCAAGATACTGTACTGCTAAAATATTGAAATAAAGAGCTATAAATAATAACTTCAAGGTTTATTAAACGAAATATTTTTAGATATTTGTATATTGAGTTTCATATACAAGGCGATAAGATAAATACATACTATTGGGAAGTTCTTTGAAATAGAAAGGCTTTTATAGGACTGGATGAGAGATTCAAGTACTAATGCAGGAGGTTACATAATGGATACAGAAGCATGGTGGAACCAGGTTGGAGTCTACAACAAGGCCGTTTTTCCTATGCAGATTGTTATGTTGGCTGCAGCAGTGATACTGACATACTTTTTGACGGTCAACCCCAGCACGAAAATGAACAAGTTGATGAAGGGGTTTCTCTCTCTTGTGTGTGTCTGGAATGCAGTGGTATTTTTCTTGATTTTTGGAAGAGAACTCCCTGGGACTATCTTGGGAGCACCTCTGTTTGTGCTGGCAGCAGTCTTATTTGCTTGGGACATGAAAGAAGGAAAAACCCAGTTCAGATCCCCTGAAACGAAATGGCAGAAGTATGTGACAGCGCTCCTCATTGTATGTGCATTTGCGTATCCTGTCATTGGATATGGGTTAGGTCATGTGTACCCAAAAGCATGCACCTTCGGGACGATGCCCTGTCCTACCACAGTGTTTGCTTTGGCACTGCTTGCAGCATCTGTACCAAAAGTGGATAAAAAAGTGTACATCGTCCTGTTGGTGTGGGCATTACCTGCATTTGGGAAGTGTTTAGGAGCTTTGAACCTGTATGAGGACTGCATTCTGTTCTGGACAGGGGTCTACGCTCTGGTGGTTCTTGTCAAAAAGTGGAAGATAATTGAAGGAGGGATTACATGAGCACATTTGAAGAGTTTATTCATGGACTGCATCCGTGGTTACTGGTTACAGCTGGCGGCATTCTTGTGATAGTGCAGATTGTACTGGCGATTGTTCTCTTCAACTGGAATGGTTCTTCTTTAGTCGCAAATACCGGTTGGGTGATCCTATGGATTGCGGCATTCTTTGGTGTTGCACCTATTGTAGCGTTTCGCAGAAGGGGTGGTGTCCCTCAAGGTAAATCCTATATGCACACCACAAAACTCGTTGATACAGGAATTTACGCGATTGCGCGCCATCCTCAAAATGGTGTAGCTTGGATATTGATCAGCTTGGGAGTCATGCTGGTGGCACAAACCTGGTGGGTGGTAGTTGTTGGCGGCGCATCCATGGTTTTTGGGTATTTGGACACGTTCAAAGAAGAACAGCGGTGCATTGAAAAGTTCGGTGATGAGTATAAACGCTACATGGAGAAGGTGCCGAGAATCAATTTCGTGCTGGGAATTATACGGGCACTACAAAGAAGAACTTGAGGCTGCCCTCTACCCACTAATTCAAGAATGAGAAGAGAACTTCAAAGATGATTTTTAATATCCTTTTTAGGTTCATTTACCTAACAATGTTACACGTGTAACAGAAATGAGAAGATAATCTCAGAAAAGATTTTAAAGTATACACAGTCATCACCACTATGAATAGGTTCAAAATCGTATTACTTGCTACAGGGTTCAACTTGTTATTTGAATACTCCATGAGGGGTTTTGGAGGACTCTTCCGCAGGGGATTCTTTCTATTGTTGTTCTTGTATTTGTCGTACTATTCTGTTGTTGAAGATTTAATTGTAAGATACAGAATCACCAATAGGCAGTTGATTGTTGTTGCATTCTGTTTTGGTGTTATACCAGAAGCTTTTTTGACTGGTGTTCTATTTGCTCCACCTTTGGTTTTGGGAGTGAATATTCCTCAGTTTCTCTTTATCAACATCGTGTGGTGGTGGTGTTTACAGGGGTTGGTCACCTTTTACTTTGCCACCAGGATTGTCCAAAGAAACTGGAACCACAGGAGATTGGGTAAATTTGGCTGGGGAATACGGTTGGGTTACATTGGTGGTGTATCATTGCTCACTTTTGTTACTTCACCAGTCTTGCCAAAAGGTCCTGTAATCGGGTACCTTGTTGTTTTTGCCACTATTGCATTGGGTATAGTATATTTGAAAACCCACTTAACGAAGCCACAGCAGAATGTGTATTCCTTTCAAAAATCTGTTGTTCTGGATTTTGTATTCTTTGGTTCTGTTGTTGTTTTTTTGGTTTTAGGCACCTTTGTGGCGACAACGCAAACGCTTGTAGGCGGTTCTCTCCTGAATCCTCTAGCTGCCTACCTATCCTCTGTATGGACAGTCATGGTGTTCATTGGAGTGCTCATTTATTACATAATCCACAAAAAGCAGGTCACTATCTAGACCGTTTCATTTTTTTCATTTTTTTCTCTCCATCCAGTCCTAGTTCTTTTGTTGCCATCTCTCGCATCTTGAATTTTTTGATCTTCCCCGTGACCGTCATGGGGTACTCTTCTACGAATTTAATGTATCTGGGAATCTTTTGGTGGGATATCTTGCCCACACAGTACTCACGGATCTTCTCAGGAGTGATATCTACATTTTCTTTGAGTCTGATCCAGGCTGCTATTTCTTCACCGTACTTTCTGTCAGGAACGCCAAAGACGTAGGCATCTTTAACCAGGGGATGTGTCAGCAAGAACTCTTCAATTTCCCGTGGGTAGATGTTCTCCCCACCTCTGATGATCATGTCTTTGATTCTGCTGGTAATTCTGCAGTAACCATTCTCATCCATGATGCCTAAATCTCCTGTGTGCAGCCAGTGATTCTCATCTATAGTCTCGTACGTCTCCTTGGGCTTGTTGTAGTACCCTTTCATGACCTGGAACCCGCGAACACATAGCTCACCCACCACGCCTATTGGCTGCACTTTGTCAGTTTCTGTATCTATGATTTTGATTTCTGTATGTTGGAGTGGCGGTCCCACTGTTTCAACGCGTAACTCTAATGAATCATCAATCTTGGTTTGGTTAGTCACTGGTGACGCTTCAGTCAACCCGTAGGCAATGGTGATCTCAGAAGCTCCCATTTCGTCAATGACTCTCTTCATGAACTCTACAGGGCAGGGAGCTCCTGCCATGATACCGGTTCGCAAACTGGTTAAATCAACATTGTGAAATTCTGGATGGTCTAGCTCTGTAATAAACATGGTGGGGACCCCGTGAATGGCAGTACACCGCTCCTTTTCTACTGCTTTTAAAGTTTTTTCAGGATCAAAGTACTCTGCAGGGAGCACCATGGTTGCACCATAGATGATACACACCATATTTGATAAGACCATACCAAAGCAATGATAAAACGGAACAGGGATACACAGTCTATCTTTAGACGTGAATCTCATATTTTCCCCCACAAAGTATGCATTGTTCACAATGTTGAAGTGAGTGAGGGACGCTCCCTTAGGAAATCCCGTGGTCCCAGAGGTGTACTGTATATTTATGATGTCATCAGGATCTAATAATAATTCCCTCCCTTCAAGGCCAGCATCTGACACAGTCTCACCAGATTCTAACAGGTTACTCCAGGTATACATTCCTGGGTGTGCTTTTTCACTCAATACAATGACATTTTTCAAATGCGGAAGAGTTTTAGACTGTATTTTACCTGGTTTGCACTCTCTAGCTTCAGGACATACACGGTAGAACATGGCCAGATAATCAGACGTTTTGAACCGTTCAATCAACACAAGGGTCTGGCTTTCAGAATCTGTTAACGTGTACTCCAGCTCATGTTCCCTGAAAGCAGGATTCACAGGGATTAAAATTGCTCCTATCATCGCGGTGGCAATCTGGGCTATAACCCATTCAGGGCAGTTGGTTGCCCACACAGCAACGTGATCACCCTTTGAAACACCTAGGTTGAGAAATCCTTTGGCTGCTCGACAGCATGCATCATAAAATTCTCTGTAAGTATACCGCTCTTCGCGCCGTACAGCTACTAATGCATCATTTTCAGGATATTTTGATACTGTTTCTTTTATTACTTCACCAATGGTCATCCAGAGCAGCTCTTTTTCTGAGCCTGTATGTGCGTAACTGAGTTTCTTTCTGGTGTTGTGATTCCTCTTTTTAATATTTTGGTCCATAATGTTACCTCCTTGGCGCTGTTTAGGGCTGATACGCTCTAATGTGGCTCGCAACATATAAGCTTTCCTTCTGGTGTTTACATTTGTAAAAACGAGGATCAGTAACCCAGTTGGAGTTTAATAGGAGAATGTATCATAAAATGTTTACATAGTGTTAGATAATTAGGAATCGAGAGTATTTTTTGAAATCAATTTTCATATTAAATAAAACATTAATCTATTAGTTTTTCCGATTTTACCTATTTTGAGAACCCCTTTACTATTTTGAGCTGCTATTTTCTGAATTTCAATTTTTAAAAATTAACTGTTTTTCCCAAATTTGTGAAGAAAAATTATTTGAAGTAACCAAAAAAAGTTATACAGACTTCAGATGAGGTGGTTAAAATGAGAAAGGTTACAACATTTGGCATTTTGATGGTTGCCCTTTTATTGGCGATGGGAACTGAAGTATGTGGATATGAAAAGTATTCAGAATTGATTTTGACTGGATCAGTGGATACAACAATGTATGATTACAGAGGAAGTGAATTCTCGGAAGAATTGATTGATGAAAGTGTTCAGCAGTTAATTTTGCAGGGCAGAGAGCTTTCAGATCCATGTTTTACAAATGATACGGTTGCTTTCAAAGACGAGTTGAAAGTATTAAGAGAAAAATGTAAAATCCAAAATGATGAGTGGAATGAAGAAGAATATGAGGAGTTCATGGAAGAGTGGATGAGGTGGTGGGAAGAGTGGATGAGGTGGTGGGAAGAACTTTTGGAGGAACTGGAGGAGATATTAGAGGAGGGGATAGAAGAATGGGTGAAGAAGAAGATTGGAGAAAGGGTTGAAGGAGTGAAAGAATCCATAGAAGAACGGATGGAAGAAATTGGTGAATCGATAGAGGATCTCTTTGAGGAGATAATTGATGGATTTTCTCGGTTTTTTAGAGATGACGAATCGGAAATTGCCACAAATAATGATAGACCTGTCATTACTTCTGCCTTTTGGGCTTGTGGGGAAAAATATACCGAATGGATAAAATGTAGGTTTGCTGAAGATGGGGATAAATCTGCCATGGTGGCTGTTATCAAGAATGCAGAAGGGATGAAGGCTGTTTTTGAAGTTTATGAAAGTGATTTCGATGGTCTAAAAAAGGATCTTATTATCCGTCTAAATGCTATCGTTGATAATGGAGAGGCAGTTGCTCTCTGGGAAGCTCAATGGATGAATGACGGTCTAATGCAAGGTGACCCTGAATATGTTTTTGATGTTAAAGTTGATTCAGTATCTGCAGAATCAGAGAACAAATTAGAAGTTAGAATCAAAGAATTTACAAATAAGGGAGAAGATATGCCATTTGGTCTGAATTTTCAGGGAACTGAAAATGATCAAAAAGATATTATCATCCATATTGAAGCTCCCCCTTCTGTGGATAAAGGAGAAGTGTTTGAAGTAAAAATAGAAGTGTTCCCTGCGCTGGATTCGACCCATGAAAGTTCTTGGATATTCCTTACAGAGGAAAACATCAATAATACAAGACTATTCATGGACAAAGGGGGATTTAAAATGGATAAAACAAGTTCAAAGATTTCAATTGACTATATTTTAGAAGAAAACACTGATACTCCCTTTCCTCTATTTACTATATCAACAAATCTAGCAACAGCAGGGAAATTAGTTTTAACTCATAGTATAGCACGCTCAATTGGGTTCAATGATCTTTTTTCTTTATTGGGATATGCAACTGGAACTGGAGGTTCACCTGATGAATGGGCGCTAAAGATTGGAAAAAGCTATTTACTTGAATTAGCAGATAAAATTAGAGATGATATAATTAAGGTTTTAAATGAAAATGGACTAGATCCCTCGTTTATATTATCCAGACAGAGAATTGGTGATGAAGATAGGAAGAACACCATAGTCTATCTTTTGAAACTAAAGGCGCCAGATAATGGGGGAGACTATAGGTTAGTGCTTAATGTTGAATACTCAACGCTTTACTTCTATTATCGTGCAGATCCTTCCCAGACTCTCCATAGAGTAGTATTTGATAATTTGGCTGTGATTGGCAACAATCTGATTATTGAGAGTCAACGCAGCAAATTTGAATTTGTGACAAACCACGTATATGAGAGTGTAACGATCCACGTTCGTGACTGATGGAATCCAACACAAGAGACCTTAGCATATTTTTTTAAGACAGTGCTCTAATTCTTTGTGGTGTTTTCATGAAAACCCCTTTAGATATTACTATTGGTAGTCTCGAACATGGAAAAAGAAATGCAATAAGTGACGTCAAAGGTGTTATCGTCGGTCACTGTACCCTCATAGAAGGTGAAGGAGAATTAATTGTTGGAAAAGGCCCTGTAAGAACTGGGGTTACCGCCATACTTCCTCACGAAGGCAACATCTACAAAGAGAAGCTTCTGGCAGCCGCTCATGTGGCAAATGGGTATTCTAAACCCATTGGTCTCATCCAAGTGGAAGAATTGGGTGTCATAGAGACACCTATTGTTTTAACCAATACTTTAAGCGTGGGAGTAGCAGCAGATGCAGTAATCCACTACATGCTTGACAATAATGAAGACATTGGTGTTACCACCGGATCAGTGAATCCCATCGTTATGGAGTGCAATGATTCCTATTTAAATGACATCCGAGGAGGTCACGTAAAAAAGGAGCACATCTTTAACGCAATTAGTGCTGCGAGCAACAATTTTAAAGAAGGAGCAGTGGGAGCTGGTACTGGCATGAGTGCGTTTGAATTCAAAGGTGGAATAGGCTCATCCTCAAGAGTCGTCGACATTTTAGACAAGAAAATTACAGTGGGAGCTTTAGTGTTAACAAACTTCGGAAAGAGGGAAGACCTAATTGTTGCAGGCGTTCCTGTGGGTAAAGAACTCAAAGACTGGCCAGGTAAGGGTGGAAATAACAAGGGAAGCATCATCATGGTGTTAGCAACAGATGCGTTTCTAACTGCTCGTCAATTAAAAAGAGTAGCCCGCAGGGCTGTTGTAGGTCTAGCACGAACAGGTGGGTACGCGTCCCATGGGAGCGGCGACATAATTTTAGCCTTTTCAACTGCTCAGAGGATACCGCATTACACTGAAGGTCTGTTAACAATGAAGGCTTTCCCTGATAATACACTCAGCTTGTTATTCAAGGCTACAGCTGAAGCTGTTGAAGAAGCTGTCATAGCCTCCTTGATACAAGCAGAATCAATGGAAGGAAGAGACAAGAGAATTAGATATAACCTCCCACATGATGAGCTCATGCAGATAATGATAGAATATGGTCACATAAAATGATACCAATTTCAACCTCATAGACTATATCCAAAGATCACTAAGAAAAGATAAGTGTTACACGTGTAACACATAAGAGAGAAATGCCAGACAATCTGGCAATCCAAAAGATAAGGGCTATTTATGGCGACTCCCCTCATTAACCTTCACACGTATCATCGAGTATTCCGACCACGGGGAACCGTTCAAGCAGATCCACCCCATGAGGTGCGCGTTCAAGACTAGCAGTCAAATCCTCACCAGCGGTATGGAGAACTTGATGATTTCCATTCTGCCAGAGAAAACTACTGGAAACGTCATATATCTTCCCTTTGTAAGCTACGTATGCTGGAGCACCATTTTTTCCGTTATATCTGGCGAGTTCCTCTTTTTTGAACGTTTTCATAGCACAAAATAAAGAAAGGAGGGAAACCCCTCGTATCTACCTTAAGAACTTAGACACAAATGGAGAGGTCTCTCCCCTGCGCATGAAGTGTCCTGAGGGTCCCTCGCCCAGGAACTCGGAGAACCAGGATTCATGCTCTATTTCTTCGTGGAGAATTGAAAGAGCAAGGTCGTAGGTTCTGTGGTCTTTTCCAGCAGTAAGGTTGCAGATATTAGTATATTGACGAACTGCACATCTCTCAGCCCCCACAAGGACCTTCAAAATTTTGTTGACATCAGTTATGTCCTCAGGTAGGTATGCTGGAGGGCATCCTGAGATATCGTGGAACTCCTTCATATCTCTGGGTAAAGCTCCTCCAAGCTCATAGATCCGTGGCACTAAAGCTTCGAAATGATTCCGATCTTCGATACGAGCCACCTCTGCAATCTCTTTGATTCCCTCTCCTTCTAATCCGATAAGATTTGCTCGGAGGATGGTGTAGTAGTAATAAGTCGTTAATTCCGCTGCAGCATTCTTGACTAACAACTCTACTAACTGGTCAACGTCAACACCAGCTCTTTCTACCATTTCGCGTGTCACTTTGGCCATTTTATCACCTCTTTCTAAAAATTTATATGATTTCACTCTTCACTTAAAATATTTAAACCTTTCTATTTTATATCATTGATGATTTGCTGTTTTAGCATTTTAATGTGCGCATATCGGGTGATTATACTACTGTCTAATAGGTCATGTTCTATTGTGGACGGTGGATCTTACATTAGGCTACCTGGGTTATATTTCAGTTGTTTGGTTAACTCTGGAGGATATGGATGCAGAGGGCAGGCTTTGGTTAACAACCCCCAGTGTTCCAATCTTTATACACTGATGAAGAGCATGTCTTCAGATGCATTTAGAGGAAAGCTATTTATACCTATGATGCCATGAAGGACTGAAGAAAAATTAAATCCTCCTGTTAATAGAGGTGAAATTGATGTTCCACAGGAGAAAGCACGTATGCAATCCACATACTGCTCCAATCTGCAATGCGTATATGAACGTATATGAAAGTGCTCACCCGGAAACAGTATGCAAAACCTCTGGTCGTAGAGGCTTTATGAGGGCTGCACGTGGGGTTCTATTATCTATGCCACTGTGGAGTTCTCTTGCTCGTGACGGACGCGGGATGTTGCCTCTCTTTTTTTATTCTGTGAACGATGCCCTTACAACCATGGTAAGCTTACCTTCGCGATTGCAGGAGGGTTTTATATTCGGTGTGTGATTCCATGTATGACGGAGGTGTAGTGGAAAACGTTGGTATGGCCTTGCTCTTAACCACGGTGGCTGGCCTTTCTACAGGTATAGGAAGTGTTATTGCGTACTTTATCAAGAAACCCAAGATGGTCTATCTTTCCTTTTCCCTGGGGTTGTCAGCTGGAGTCATGGTTTATGTGTCGTTTATGGAATTGCTCCCTAGTGCAATAGAGGGGATAGGAGAGGTAGCAGGTGTGACTGCTTTTTTTGTTGGGATCATGCTAATTGGTGTCATTGATCTGGTTATACCTGAAGCGGAGAATCCTCACGAATTCAAGGAAATGTCAGACGGAGTCCAGGATCGAGCCCTCATGAGAACTGGCGTCTTGACTGCATTAGCTATTGGGATTCACAACTTCCCTGAAGGCCTTGCCACCTTTGGGATGGCTTTAAATGATGTGAAACTTGGCGCAATCATTGCTGTGGCCGTTGCTATTCACAACATTCCTGAAGGTATTTCTGTATCTGTACCCATCTTTTATGCAACAAAAGACAAGAACAAGGCAGCAATCTACTCCTTTTTGTCTGGGGTTGCAGAGCCTGTGGGAGCTCTTGTAGGGTTTTTAGTATTGCTTCCCTTTTTGTCGGAGGGTCTGCTCGCATCTCTTCTGGCTTTTGTGGGAGGGATAATGGTGTACATTTCTGTGGATGAGCTGCTTCCTCTGGCTCATAAGTATGGTCATGGTCATGCTGTCATTTTAGGGATCGTCTTGGGGATGGGTGTTATGGCTGTAAGTTTGTTGATGCTTTAGTTATGTTCAATAAGAGGAGATTGAGAAAGTAATCGGAGAAGAGACTTTCATAGTACGAACTACGCTGTTAAATGAGTGGCAAACCTTTAAGCTCACAAGGAGAAAGAGCGCCATGGATACCACATGGATGGGATTGAATAACCCCCACTTACCAGTTACTGACATTCACGTTGGCATTATTGGAGTACCGTACGATGGATCAGTGACTCACGAGAAAGGTGCATCTGAAGCTCCTGGTGTTCTTCGTGAGATTTCAGCTGATCGATGGCCTCTAACAGAAAATTTTGTCAGTTTGGAAAAATTACAGATACGAGATTTCGGAGATGTCACTATAGACAATGAAAATGCGCTTGCCACCCAACAAGCAGTCACTGAAGCAGTTACTCCTCTCGTGGAAGCAGGAGCTGTCCCGCTCGTTTTAGGTGGAGATCACAGTATTACCAGTGCTGTTGTGAAAGCGTTTCAACCGAAGGATTTAGGAGTCTTGTGGATTGACAGCCACCCTGATCTCATGGACACCTACAAAGGGTTAAAGGGGAAAACAGAAAGCAAGTGGAACCATGCCTGTGCTTTGAGACGGATATGTGAACTGCCTCACGTCAATCCAGAGAATGTATTGATAGTTGGGGTAAGAGATTTCATACCAGAAGAGCTCCAGTTCATCCAAGAAAATCAGATAGAGGTTATTTATGCTCAAGAGCTTTCAAAGATGTCTGAAACTGCTGTAGTAGAAAGAATTGGTCAAAAGTTCGTTAATGTCCCTGTCTACATCAGTTTTGACATTGACGTATTGGACCCGGCGTATGCTCCCGGTACAGGTGTTCCCATTCCAGGGGGGATATCATCACGGTTCTTACTTGATGTGATTTTCCGTTTATTTGAGAAGGAAAGAGAGTACCTCACAAATATGTCCAGCCATTTCTTGCGAGTTTCAGGGTTTGATCTAGTGGAAATTGCTCCCCCTTTAGATGTACAGCGGATAACCTGTTATGCTGGAATGAGTGTCATCATGAGCATGTTTGGGTATATCTGTCTTCAAGAGGGGCTCGTTGATTTATAGAAGTGAAGAATGATCAAATATAGAAAATTCCGTAACCAGTCAGAAGTTGGTTCATTTTAATTGGCTTGAATTTCACCTAATTTTCATTTGTTTGCCTACTTTTATTTCTATACAGTTTTCTTTGTCTTTTCCAGTCGAAATCAGACATCACGTCTTAATCTCTCATTCTAAACTCGATATCAAAGTCTTTCATGAAATCTTTTTCTTCGTCAGTAAAACCATAACATTCAGCAAGGAGATCATCAATCCTATCTATTATCCCTTTGGACAATCCAGGTTGAAACTCATCGTATTTCACTTTTCCAGTTGTCTTGTAATAACACTCTTTTCTTTCGGCGTTTCTTTTATAGTCTTCCATTAGCTCATCAAATACCTTCTCTAGTCTTTCAAACAAACTTTCAGGTACTTTTTCTATGGAAAGGGGGAAATTTTCAATTTCTCTGCTTACCAAATCTCTTCCATTAGAGTGAACTACAAAAAACCAATAAAACAATGAACTGTTCAAGATAGCTGCCACTATTTTTCTATAATTTGCTGGCCGGACATTCAATTCAACTAAATGAGATGAAATTTTTTGTCCATCTCTTTCATTCCAAAAATAAGGAACAAAATCTAATGCTCTAATCCAGTATTGAGGTGCATTATGATACCATATTGTTCCATCTCCTTTTTCTTCATCGAGATAATTGATCAATTTCTTGTCTTTCCTAATCTTTGTAAGAATCGATTTCTCAATATCAATGCCAAGCTTAGGAATAGAACCTTCAAGAACAAAACCAGTTGATTCTGTATATTCAATATCTTTGAATAGTGCGCTTCTGTTTTCTGAGTACCATCTATTATACTTGGTGGTAAAGATTTTGAGGGGTTGATTGTCTTCAGTTTTCTTTTGCGAGATAATTATTGATGATCTGCAGTGTTCCAAGTCACTAAACAGCTTCCCAGGTCGATCATCATAGTTTGATATCCAAAGATCAGAACTTTCTTCCATCAGCAATTTCTGGAGATCCTTCATTCTATCAGTGGAAACACTTGAGATAGGGACAATGAGACCACAAAACCCACCACTCTTCACGAGACGCAGTGATCTCTCATAGAAGTAAGCATGAGTGTTCCCACATTTTCTTGTGCGGTATTCCTTGAGATGTTTTCTATTGTGTTTCGGAACTTCGATATACGGTGGGTTACCGATTACAATATCGAATCCGCCTTCTCCTATAGCATCATAGAAATTGATTCCCCAGTGAAAAACGTCCTTCAAATTTTCAGGACGGATCTCAGACTTTTTTTTACCAAGATAATTAGCATATTTTTTTGTTACAAATGAATAGATTTTCTCATGGATTTTCTCTATTAATGTTTTCAGCGTGGCTGCTTTTTCTTTTGATTCCAATTTGTAGATTTTCTTCAAGGAGATATACGCTCTTAGTATTTTGTCGACATTGTGGGTGTTCAAACTCTCTTTGACCTCTTTGATTGTTATCAGCCTTATATGATTTTCAGCATAAACTGTTTCCAATTCCTTTAATATTTCCTGAATTTCTTTGTCATCATATGGTTTTGTAAGCATTTCTTGTTCCATTGATTCGTCGATCCAACCTATCAATGAGTCTCCCTGGCAGATATTATATTCTATATTTGGAAGGGTTCCGATATGTTGGGAATTCGACAATTCAATATCTTCCATAAGACTAAGCCACAGTCTTAACTTTGCAATTTCTATTGCGGGTTCTTCTATATCAATCCCAAATAAATTCCGTCTGATGATCTCTCTTTTGAGCTCATAGAGATCATATTCCTCCCCAATTTCATCAAGAAGTCTTCTCTTTATGTAGACTAGTTCTTTGAGAGCAGATGTCAAAAAATGTCCAGATCCACATGCTGGATCGAGTATCAAGACATTGTCCACAATGTCCAAAGCTTCTTTGATGTCTCCCTTCGTTCGCGGCAAATTTGACAAAAATGATTCAAGAGTTGTGTAATTTCTGAGGTCTGATTCACTCCATCCTGTCTTTATATAAGCTCCAATTATTTTATCCAGTAGATATGGATAGAGAGTTTTTTTCGTAATGAATGTGACAACATCATCTGGCGTATAGTAGGCACCTTTCGCTTTCTGCGCATCAGACCCAGGTTTTGATATGTAGTTGATAGTTTTTTCAAAGACATTACCCAAGATATCAGGATCGAGACCTCTTTCTCCTGAAATTGTAAAAGAATACTTCTCAATAAAATTATTTATGATAATTCTCAATATCTCATCCTCTACGTTAAATTTCTCTTCATTTTCTAATATTGTTCGAAACAGACCACCATTCAAGTACGGAATTTTGTTGAAATATGGTTTCTGCTGAATATGGGGATCTCTCTCATAGAGCGGAGTGTTAAAAACCCCAAAGAACAAAGGTTCCAAGATGGACTTATAGAAGGTACTGAGCACATTCTCTCTGCTGGCAGCAAACCTCTTCCACATTTCTTTTAGTAGTTCATTAGGGACTATGCCTACATCCTCCAAGAATTTTATGAAAAGAAGTCTATTCATAAAATTAACAGCAAATAGACCAATTTCCTCTTGTGTGGTATCTGAGGGGGACTTGATTGCCTTCAAAAGACAATATTCTCTTAATTTAGCACCACTCTTGGGATGAATTCCAAAAACGATTTTCATGTATCCAGAATAAAATTTTTGAGAGATTATTTCTCTATGTGTTTCCAGCTGATAAAATCTTTCTTCTAAAGTAGCTGAAATATTATCTCTAGAAAAAGATTCATAGAATTCTTTCAATATTTTGTCGATATCGCTCTCAATTAAGACTCTTTGATCAGGCGCCTCCATGGCAAAAATAGGCTGGATGTCAATTTCTACCAGATTTCGGCTTTTGTGGGAATTTCTGTCGTATTTCATCAGGATCCATTTAAATCCATCGGTGGCCATGCCATAATCTGTTTCAATTGGCTTCTGCAGTATTAGTTTTTTTATCTGATCTATTCCACAATTTTTTCTTTTTAGATCTTTATTAAGAGGTTCAACCTCCACCAAGATCCTCTTGTCCTTTGCAGTAAGAGTGAAATCGGCCCATTTTCCTGTGTCATTTATTTCTTGATATGTTTCACTTATTATATCACTCTTTCCGTATCCTAAAGACCTTAAAAGTGGTTTCACAATTTCACTTATAGTAAAAATCTCTGGCTTTTGGGGGACTACCAAATCTTTTGAGACTAATTGCTTTGAATGTATTAGCAGGTCTTCCAAAGTTTTCTTTCCTTTAATTTGCTGACGAAATTTGATAGAAATGTTCTTGATAGCTTCAAGTAGGTTTTTTTTAGCTTCGGAATCATATTCCTTTTTAATGGCTGAAAAATATTTTTGGGCCATACTATCGATTCCTTCCCGTCTGCATACTTAAAAAGTTTTCCGAGAACCAGCCAGAAGTTGGTTCATTTTCTACAGATTACCTGTCCGTCTCTCAGCTCTTTAGGGTGATTATTCACCAATGCTTCAGCTATCCGTTGTGGGTACCCATATTCCTGGATGAACTCCTGTCTGAGTTGGGTTTCCGTGGTTTTGATATCAATTCTGTCCACGCTTTTACCTCCAAAAACAGGTAGAGATAAACCTTGTGGACATACTGCCTAAATGTAAAAAAAAAGAACAATCAGCGTTCTATCATTATACCCACTGCATTTCCTCCTCCCAGACATAAGGTGGCAACGCCTCTGTGTGCATCCCTGTCCTTCATAGCATACATTAGAGTGACCAAAACCCGTGCACCGCTGCACCCAATGGGGTGGCCCAAAGCCACAGCTCCTCCATGGACATTAAATATCTCTCCAGGTACTTTCAACTCTTTTTTGACTGCACATGATGCTGTGGCAAAAGCCTCATTGTGCTCAAATAAATCTACATCATTGATGGTCATTCCCGTTTTTGAGAACAGCTCCCTCACACAGGGTATGGGAGCTTCCATCACTAGTTCTGGTTTCACACCACTGACGCAGGAATCCACAATTGTTGCCAAAGGTTCTAACCCTAATTCCTTTGCCTTCTCTTCTGACATCACTACGACGGCGGATGCACCATCACTGATCTGGGACGCATTCCCTGCAGTGACGACGCCATCTTTTTTGAATACAGGCCTTAACTTTGATAAAACTTCCAAGGACGTATCTTTTCTGGGTCCTTCGTCATTTTCAACAGTAAAACTCTTCTTTCTCGTTTCCACAGTTACAGGGATAATTTCTTCCTTGAGTTTTCCATTCTCCTGGGCTTTCATTGCCTTTTGATGGCTTTCAAAAGCAAAAGCATCTGCATCTTCTCTGGTGATATCATACTTTTCTGCGATGATCTCTCCAGTTAATCCCATGTGGAAGTCATTGTAGACATCCCACAGTCCATCGTGAACCATTCCATCCACCAATTTACCATCTCCCAGCCTGTATCCACTTCGTGCCTTAAACAGCATATAAGGTGCATTGGTCATGCTCTCCATACCGCCTGCAGCTACAACCTCTGCCTCACCCACCTTTATGGCCTGAGCTGCCAGCATGACAGCTTTCAATCCAGAACCACATACCTTATTCAGTGTGAAGGAAGGCACTTCCACAGGTACACCAGCCCCTATGGCTGCTTGTCGTGCAGGGTTCTGGCCCAACCCGGCAGATACCACATTTCCCATGATGACCTCATCCACCGTGTTCAAGCCAGCTCTCTTGAGTGCTTCCTGTAAAACTATAGATCCTAATTGACAGGCAGAAAGAGTAGTCAATCCACCTTGAAATCGTCCAATAGGAGTTCTGACACCTGAAACGATAACAACATTCTTCATGATACTTCATCAAGAATTCTCTTTAAAAGGTTATAGGTGGGTCGAGATCCCACTCAGGCATCACTTTGTTACACGTGTAACATTTTAGTGAATTTGTCTTTTTGCTTACAGATTAGTGATAAAAGGATAATTTGCTCAAGAGCAGCAAAATTTACTATAAAGTTACTACAGGTGACAGGTTAATAGAACCAAAGATTTTATAAGGAATGCAGAAAAAGATATAAAAATCGTCCTTATACATGACCTATAGAAAGGAAAAGTTGGGTGTCATGATAGAAGAAGAGATAGGAACACAAAGAGGAAGTGAAGATACATTTCGGGTTGTAACCATACTTTTATTGTTCATTATTGCAGTGGCACTTGTATCCTTTGGTGAATCACTCTATCCTGCATCCTTGTCCCTCTTTTTGAATGAATCTGGAATACCTGTAGCAGAGATTGGAGTCTTTTTTACTGCTTTTTTTGCGGCGAGCGCACTTATTGCCATTCCTGCAGGGTATATTTCTGATCGCTTAGGAAGAAATATTATCATTGTCTTTCTCTTTGCCTTGGCTGTTACTGTTTTTTCCTATTCGCTTGCTGACACCGGAGGTGAATTACTCCTGTTGAGAGCAGTACACGGAGCTGCTGCTGCCCCTATCTTTCTTATTGCACGCGCCTACATCATGGATAAGACCACAAAGAAAAATCGAGGACGGATCATGGGTACATTTGGACTTTT
>SMTZ1_10001557_pt1 | contig 44414 bp, 48 predicted proteins | sample DeeMarSWOR136_30_FD_25667 | JGI IMG/M metagenome (IMG submission 25667) | reverse complement strand
CTTCCACTTCCGGCCGGAAAGCAAAGGGCTGAAACCCTACGGAGCCGATGAACTGGTGATGGCCGGGGATGAAGTACCTGAGGTCAACCATGCCGTATCACACGACTGGACACTCCAGCAGGCAATGGGCACCTATCAGCTCTGGTTGCTTATGCTCACCTATTTCCTCTTCTGGGGCATCGGCACCTATATGGTAATCACGCATCAGGTTAAATTCGCCATAGATGTGGGTTACAGCAGCACCTTTGCCGCCTCCATCTTCGCCATCTACGGCATTGCCCAGATAGGAGGAAACCTGTCCGCCGGCATATCGGACCGGATTGGCCGGGAGATGACAGTTACGCTCGCCAGCACACTGATGCTCTGCGCCCTGATAGCTCTGGTTTCCGTCAACGATACTTCCCGGCCGTGGCTTCTCTATATCTACGCCATCTGCTTTGGCTACGGAGGTGGCTTTTTCACCCCCACCATGACCGCTGGTGCCGCTGATATCTTCCACGGCAAGCACTTTGGCGCCATCGCCGGCATACTGCTGACCGGTATGGGCATCGGGGGGGTTATCGGCCCTTGGCTGGGCGGTTACATACACGATATCACCGGAAGCTACACCAGCGCCTTTTTCCTCTGCATGGGTGCCTTCGTCCTCGCCTGCACCTCTTTCTGGATTGCCGCGCCGAGAAACGCGGACAGGCTGAATGTTAAAATAAGAAAAACGCGTACACCGTTCGATTAATGTCGCTGCCATGTTATTCAAAAGGGATAAGCCCATGGACGAACGGACTCTAGACCATCTGGCCGAAAGTGCCGCTGACCTGATTTTCAGGTCGAAGAAAATAGTGGCCTTCACCGGCGCCGGTGTCAGCACCGAATCAGGCATACCCGATTTCCGCAGCCCGGGCGGTATCTGGGACCGTTTTGACCCCGACGATTTCACTTATCAGAAGTTCGTCGGTAGTGCCGATGCCAGGCGAAAACAGTGGCAGTTGCTCTGGAAGGATCGCCTGACGGAGACGGTGCAGCCAAACCCCGCCCACTACGCCATTGCCGAACTGGACAGACGGGGCAAGCTCGACTGCGTCATTACCCAGAATGTGGACAGTCTGCACCAAACCGCCGGCGTCCCCGATGATAAGGTTCTGGAACTGCATGGCAGTATGAGAAGGGTGCTCTGCCTGCAATGCGGTCGGAGATACCCCATGGCGGAGATAAAAAAGAGGCTGTATGACGGCGAGGAAGTCCCCGGCTGCGAAGCATGTCACGGCATACTGAAACCGGATGTCGTTCTTTTCGGCGAGGCATTGCCGGATGCGGTATTTTCTGAAGCGGCTTTCCGCGCCGAGCACTGTGACCTTTTTATCGTCGTCGGCTCTAGCCTGGTGGTCTATCCGGCGGCACAGCTCCCAGCCTATGCTGCCGATTCCGGTGCTACGCTAATTATCATAAACCTGAGTGAAACGCCCATGGACAGGCAGGCAAGCATACTCATCAGGGCCAAAGCCGGGGAGGCTATGACACGAATCATGCAGAAGCTGGCCAAAAAGATGAACGGTTGAATTGATATCGCTCTTCAACTATAATTTAGTGGCTCGTAAATGCAACGAGGTTTAATGCTCTGGCAATGAAATTCGAACTTGCCCGCAAGGTATTATCCGGGGATACTATCGCCGCCGCCAAGCTTATCAGCGGCATTGCCGACGAAGTGCCCGGCGCCTTAGCCGAAATGAACCAAATCTATCCCCATACCGGAAAGGCGTATATCATCGGCGTTACTGGGGCACCGGGTGCCGGCAAGAGCACGCTGACGGGCAACCTTATCAGTCACTTTCGCCAGGAGGGCAAGTCCGTAGGCGTTATCGCCATTGACCCGACGAGCGCCTTTACCGGTGGGGCGTTGCTGGGCGACCGAATCCGGATGCAGCAGCACGGCGAGGATAAGGACGTCTTCATCCGGAGTCTGGCAACGCGCGGTTTGCAGGGCGGTCTGGCCAAGGCCACCATCGGGACAACCCATATTATGGACGCGATGGGCAAGGATATCATTCTGGTGGAGACCGTAGGCTCGGGGCAGATAGAAATAGATATCACCAAGGTGGCCGATACCACGCTGTTCGTCATGACGCCAGGGGCAGGAGACGCCATTCAGATGATGAAGGCGGGCATCCTGGAAGCCACCGATATCTTTGTCATCAACAAGGCGGACAAGAGCGGTGCTGACATTATAAAAAGCGACCTCCAGTCCATGCTCTCGATGAGGAACCAGCTTCCCGATGAATGGCAGCCCGGCATCATCCTAACCGAAGCCATATATGACAAAGGCACTGCGGAACTGGCCGCCGAGATAGCCAGGCACCGGGAATACCTGAATAAAACCGGCGAACTGAAGAAACGGAAGCAGGGCAGGCTGAAACTGGAACTGATGGAAACGGTGGAAAGGTTCGTCAGGGACTGCATCAACGGTATTGACCACGGCGACTATCTGGCCAAGCTTGTTAATGACCTGGACAAGGGGAAAACAAATCCCCAGGCGGCCGCGCAGCAGCTGGTCAGCCGACTGGCCAGCGACCTTGGCCGGATAAAAAAGGTCCGCCAATCTGGCCGCAAAATGGCATAACACGATAGCTGGGTTCACCAGCTATCGGCGTCATTAGGAGGTAGAGATGGATTTTTCCCTCACTGAAGAGCAAAAGATGCTCAAGGCAATGGTCACCGATTTTGCCAGTAAAGAGCTGGAACCAATCGCCGCCCAGATAGATGAGGAGTCCAGGTTTCCTGCGGAAAGTATTCCCAAGATGGCCGGTCTCGGGCTCCTCGGCGTCGGGTTTCCCGAGGAGTACGGAGGCAGCGGCGGCGGTGCCACCGAGTTCTGCCTGGCTATCGAAGAGGTGAGCCGCGTTTGTGCCGCCACCGGCGCCATTCTCCTGGCCAGCTCCGGGCTGGTTGGCATACCAATCTATATGCACGGCAATGAAGAGCAGAAAAAACGTTTTGTACCTCCCATCGCCAGTGGCGAAATGCTCGGCGCTTTCGCACTGACGGAGGCGGGCGCGGGCAGCGATCCCGCCTCGCTGGAGACCACCGCCGCCCGCAAGGATAACGGCTATGTCCTCAACGGCACTAAAATATTTATCACCAACGGGGCTGAAGCCGGCATTGTCCTTGTCTTCGCCACCGTTGACAAATCCCTGCGTCACAAGGGCATCGCTGCCTTCATTGCGGAAAAGGACACCCCCGGCCTTTCTGTGGGCAAGCATGAGCACAAGATGGGCATACGGGGCTCGTCAACTGTGGAACTGGTATTCGAGGACTGTTTTGTGCCCGAGGAAAATCGCCTCGGCGACGAGGGCGACGGATTCAAAATCGCCATCAACACCATAGACGCCAGCCGGGTCGTGGTCGCCGCTCAGGCGCTGGGCATCGCCCAGGGAGCCTTTGACCGCGCTCTGGCCTATGCCAAAGAGCGGCAGCAGTTCGGCCAGCCGATTATCAATTTTCAGGCGATTCAGTGGATGCTGGCTGATATGGCCACACAGATTGACGCCGCCCGGCTGCTTATCTACCGCGCCGCCTACCTGCAGGACCAGGGGCAGCCTTTCATCAAAGAAGCTTCAATGGCCAAGGTCTATGCTGCGGAAACGGCGTCGTTTGTGGCCAATAAAGCCGTCCAGATATTCGGCGGCTACGGCTACATCAAGGAATACCCCCTGGAACGCTTCCTGAGAGATGCCAAAATCACCGAAATCTACGAGGGTACATCGGAAATGCAGCGCATGACCATAGCCCGGCAGCTGATGAAGGAGGGGTAAAAGAGGGGATATTATTTCTTATCCAGCCCTTTTTCCTTTACCATCGCCTTGGTGTGCTTGCTGATCTCATCGGCTTTGGCGAGCAGCCATATCATGATTCCCAGGCAAAGCAGAAAAAATCCGATGCCGATGGGCCCTGACCAGAAAAAGAGCAGCCATAAGTTGTCCATTCTTCTCCTCCCTAATTTATTTCAGCCTAAGCCTCCAAGACAAAGGTCGGGCTGGCGCCCTCGCCAGCGGAGTACTTATCGCCGGGGAAAATTCTGGTCTCGGTCATTTTGACCCGCTTGCCTATCAGCGTTTCCATGGTGGCTTTCTCCGGATCCACGCCAGTTAAATTGCCCATTAGCCAGGGGCCCTCGTCCAGCTCAACCAGCAGAATGGTATAGGGCACTTCACTCTCGCGTCCTTCAGAGGCAACGTTACAGGTGGTAAAGGTCTGTATCTTTCCGGCGCCTTTCAGTTCCAGAACTTCCAGGTCCGTACTGGCACAGCTGCGGCACACCAGCTTGGGAGGTACGGTTACGCTACCGCAATTCTGACACTTCAATCCCAGCAATTTATTCTGTTTCAGCGCCTCGCGATATTCTTTATAGGTGAGTTTATATTCCATCTTGGCCTCCAAGCATAAAGCGACTTCTATTACCAGCCCCGCTGCAGAATCAGATTGACCAGCGTGCAGCCGTCCCCACCCAGGGTGTCGGTCATGCCGATTCTGCCTCCCTCTACCTGCCGTTCCGGCTCCACCTCTTCTCTCAGCTGCTTGGCTATCTCATAGACCTGGCCGGCACCGGTGGCACCGATGGGATGCCCTTTCGCCTTGAGACCGCCGGAAGTATTGATGGCGACTTTGCCGCCGATATCGGCTTCTCCCTTGGCCCAGGCCTCGCCAGACGTACCGTAATCGAAAAAGCCGAGGCTTTCTGCGGCAATGAGGCTGGCGATGCTGAAGCAGTCGTGCAGCTCGCAGATATCGATATCTTCCGGTTTGAGGCCGGCCATTTCATAGGCCTGCTTGGCCGATAGCTCCCTGGCTCTAAGCCTAGGGAGGTACTCCTGCTGATTGGCCAGAGGACCATTGGAGGCCTGCCCGGCGCCAACCACAAATACCGGCTTGCTGGTAAGCTTTTTGGCCGTCTCTTCCGAAGCCAGCACCAGGGCAGCGGCGCCGTCGGAAAACGGGCAGCAGTCATGCAACTGCAGCGGCGTGCTCACCATGAAAGAGCTCAGCACTGCCTCCATGGTTACTTCCTTGCGCAGATGAGCCTGAGGATTGAACATGCCATATTTATAGGACTGCACGGACACGGCAGCCAGTTGCTCTTTCAGCTTGGGCAGCGGTACGCCATACTTGGCCGCATAGAGGTGTGCCAGCATGGCAAAGACCGCCGGAAAGGTGATGCCCGAGGGAAACTCATAGCGTGAATCGCTGAACATGGCGAAGGTGCGCGTGGCCAGAGGTGTTCCCATGGTGGCCGCCCTTTCTACACCACCGGCCAGGACTACATCATAGAAACCGGAGGCGACCCACATCCAGGCATCCCGTACCGCCATGCTCGCCGAAGCACAGGCACCTTCATAGCGATTGGCCGGCACGTTGAAACAGCCGATGTTTTCCGCAGCAAAGGCCTGCATTGAGCCCTGCCCTTCGGAAAAATCCCCTAGCACATTGCCCAGGTAAAGGGCCTGAATGTCCTTCGGCTTCAGGTTTGATTCCGTCAGCGCTTCCGCAGCCGCTTCGGCAAAGAGCTCGACGCTCGTCCTTTCCTGCGGACCGCTGAATTTGGTTTCCCCCACGCCAACTACGGCAACTTTACGCATGTCTTCCCTCCCGTTCCGAATCTCCGTCTAATATTAACTTACAATATTCCCGATATACCGTCAAACGTCAGGCATTGCCTTCAGGACCAGTTCCGCGATGTCCATTGCTTTCACTGATTCCCCTGCCCCCTTGGTCTGTATCCCATCCTCAAACATCTGCAAACAGTAGGGGCAGGCCGTGGCAATGACCCCGGCCTCTGTTGACAGTGCCTGCTCGGTGCGCATTTCATTGATTCGCTGACCGACCCTCTGCTCTTCCAGCCAGAGGTGCCCGCCGCCAGCGCCACAGCAGAACCCGTACTCCATATTCCTCTTCATCTCCACCAGCTTCACGCCATTGAGGCCATGCAGAATCTGCCGTGGTGCATCGAAGATACCGTTGTACCGTCCCAGATAACACGAGTCATGGTAGGTAATTACGCCAGTCATTTCCCTGCTGCCCGGCAGTTTGCCTTCCGCCATAAGAGCAGCCATCAGTTCGGTGTGGTGGACGACCTCGAAATCGCCGCCGAACTGCGGGTACTCATGTTTCAGCGTGTTGTAGCAGTGGGGGCAGCCGGTAACTATCCTCTTGATTCCGTATTTGTTTAACAGTTCGATGTTCTGCTGCGCCTGCATCTGAAACAGGTATTCGTTGCCCAGCCGGCGTGCTGGGTCGCCGCAGCACACCTCTTCTGTGCCCAGAATAGCAAATTGCACTCCAGCCCGCTTCAGTACCCTGGCGATAGCCTGAGCTACCTGAGTACTTCTTTCCTCCAGGGCCTCGGTACAGCCAACCCAGAACAGCAGGTCAATATCACTATCGTCGGCCAGCGTTTTGACCCCAAGCCCCTGTGCCCAGTCGGTGCGGCTCAGCGTTGTCCCCCGCCACGGGTGTCCCCTGGCCTCAAGACATTTCAGAGCGCCTTCGCCGGTCTCCGGAATGGATGCCCGCTCCATCACCAAGTTTCTCCGCATCTCAATGAGCTTGACCATCGGCTCAATATATACCGGGCAGGCTTCCTGACAGGCGTAACAGGTGGTGCAATTCCAGATTTCATCCTCACCTATCACCTCGCCAATCATCTGCCCGTTATTTTCCGGATTTTTTTCCTCGGCCTTCCTTTTAAGTAAGGCCGGCGCCCGCGCCAGCAGGTGGCCTTTCAAATCCTGGATGACCTTCTTCGGGCTGAGGGGCTTGCCGCTGAGGTAGGCGGGGCAGTTGTCCTGGCAGCGCCCGCAGCGCGTGCAGGCATCAAGGTCCAGCAGGTGTTTCCAAGTGAAATTTTGAATCCGGTCAACGCCGAAGGTTTCCGTTGCCTCCAGATCAATCGGCGCCAGAGCACCGCGCGGCTCCAGGTTCCGGAAAAAGACGTTGATCGGGGACACAATGATGTGCCACAGACGGTTCCAGGCAAGCGCAACATAGATTATAGCGCCGATGGTCAGCAGGGAATGCAACCACCAGGCAATCTTATGCCACAGGAGTAGTGTCGACTGGCCCAGCCCGCTGAAGCCCAACGCCAGCAGGTAGCCGCCGGGCGACCACGCCGCCCAATCAGGGTTGGTCTTCAGCTCGGTAGCAGCAATGCGGAATCCCTCTATGACGAAGCCGCTGACCGCTATAACCAGAAGGAGCAGCAGGGCAATCAGGTCTTCCATTCGGTTGTCCAGCCGGTCCGGCTTCTGAACGTAACGGCGGTACAGGGCCAGAATGACGCCGATGATGAGCAGCAGCCCGAAGATATCGAGGGCCAGTGAGAGGCCGAGATAGACACCGCCCTGCAGAAACTCATAAAGATAATGGCTGGCGGCGACCAGCACCGTCCCGATGAACAGGACGACAAAACCGGCAAAAATCAGAAAATGAATGATTCCCGGATATAGCTCTCTGAAATGCCGTCCCCGGCTCACACCGAAGAATTTGCCATGCAACAGGAGGTGCAATATCTTATATTTGAAAAGTGCCCATATTCTTCTTCCCAGAGGGTGAAGACGGTCATCCGGCTGGCCTATTCGCCAGAGCCTCACCCGGCGATAGAAGGCGTATATAAAAATGCCGACCGCTACCGCTGCCAGCACATCGATGATAACGCCAAGTTGAATATTCCAGAATACTTCTCGAGCTGGCTCCATATCACCCCTTTCTAAGGTCGCCTATTCATCATCGCAGGCGGGTAACAGCGATAAAAATACCGAGTGCTACTGATGCCAGAGCAAGGAGTATAGGGAACAGACCAAAAGGAAGGCTGAAGAACCGACCGATTGGCAAGATTAGCGGAAAGAACAAGGCTATCAAGTAGCTTACGGCCACGCCGGCACCGGCTACTGCTGCCAGTCCCCGACCACGTTTGCGGTTGACGGCACGGCTGACCACCTCACCTATTACATAGCCGACCCCGGCGCCGAGCAGCAGGTTTAAGAAGAAGAACGGCAAAAATTGGCTAATCACTCCCCAGAGCACACCGGTGACCAGCGCCATACCCAGAGCCGTGCCGATAGCGCGCAGGTAGTATATAGTGGAGACGCGGTACGTGGGCAATTTATATAACCGGGCACATTCCGGGCACCTGGCACCCACCGGCGTCTGTACCATGCACTTGGGACATATCGGCTTGCCGCACTTGCCGCATCTAAGATTCGTTTCCACTCCGGGATGAGCTGCACACTTCATCAGTCGATCTCGCTGTCTAATTCCCCTATATCCTTTGCCTTGAAAGGCAATCGGGACATCCAAGCTTTCCGATCCATTATATCCCGGTCAAAAAGCAAACGGTTCCAAAGCACCCTTTTTTTACTGACCGATGTAGCCTCAGTCGCCCTTGGCGCCACCAGGCGTTTTATCACCACTACCAGAAATAAAGTCAGGAAACCCAGCGTTGTCGCCACCGGTTCGTAAAAGGCGCCAACGATGGGCAACGAAGTTATACTTACCAGCACCGGCAGCGGTGAGCTGCGCAATATAATGGTGCCAACGGCAAGACAGGCGAAACAGGTGATTATCGGCCAGGGTGACATCCTGTTGATTAATGGGAGAATAAGGACAACTCCCATGGTGGTAGCGATGCCCCGTCCACCGCTGAAACGCAGAAAAACGGACCAGTTGTGCCCGGCGACTGCCGCCGCACCCACAATCAGCTGCTGGGTCACGCTCAGCCCTAGGAGATGTGCTACCCAGACCATGGCCATTCCCTTGCCTAGGTCAAAGGCACCAATCGGTATACCGAGCCTCCAGGAAGTCATCCGCCATAGGTTGCCACCACCTACCTGACCTGTGCCATGCCGCCTGATGTCTATGCCAAGGGTGAGTTTGGCCGCAAGGTATGCAGCAGGAATAGAACCGATAAGATAGGCCGCTAGCATCAAGGCAAACCAGATAGCCATAGGCTCTCCGCAAGAATGACTTACTTTAAATAGGCTAACTTTAACATTTTTGGCTCGGCCCGTGCAATCAGCCCATCTACCGCCGCCATGGGTACTTCCACTCCGCCGATCAGGGTCTCATTGCTCTCATCCAGGCCGTGATAATCAGTGCCACCGGTAACCATCAGCCCGTGGTTTTTCGCCAGGGCAAGGAGGGCGCCAATCTCTTCGTTGGCATAACCATTGTAATAGGCTTCAATACCTGCCATCCCGGCAGCTTTCAGTTCCACAATTAAAGCTTCCGGTTCCGGGACAGTGAACGGGTGCGCCATCACGGCTACGCCACGGTTGCGCAATATCAACTGCACGGCCTCCACCGGGGTCAATTTTTCCCGCTCCACGTAGGCCGGGCCGTCACGCGCGATGTATTTGTCAAACGCTTCCTTGATGGTACCGATATATCCCTTCTCCAGCATCGCCCGCGCGATATGGGGTCGGCCAACGGCACCGCTGCCGGCGATTTCCCGAACACGTTCCCAGCTTATGTTGACTCCGAGTCCGGCGAGCTTGGCCACCATCCCCTGCGCCCGGCTTTCCCGGGAATGACGAAACCGCTCCAGCGCTGCCGCGAGCTCCTTGCTGGTGTAATCAATGAAGTAGCCCAGGATATGAACCTCGCCTCTGGGAACGTCCGTGCTCACTTCCACGCCGGGGATAAGTTGAGGCTGTTTTAGCTTCCGCGCTTCCTCAATGGCCGGTGCAATTCCGTCAATCGAGTCGTGATCGGCCAGGGCAATGACTTCCAGGCCGAGCTCCACCGCCTTGCGGACGATTTCCTGCGGTCGATGTCTTCCATCCGAGGCGGTGGAATGAATGTGCAGGTCAACCTTGCTCACGGCCTCTCCAGCTGCCGGCAGATGCGTTCTATCTTTATCGCCCGGCCACTATCCCCATCCACATCAACTAGGACGGCATTTAAAACCGGCTTCCCTTTTCCCACGGAAAGATGATGGGGCATTCCGGTGAGAAAACGCCGGATGACCGCATCCGCATCATCGCCGATGATGGAATCGGTCGGGCCGGTCATGCCGATGTCAGTTACGTAAGCGGTGCCGCCGGGCAGTATCTGCGCATCAATGGTACCAACATGGGTGTGGGTACCCAAGACGGCGCTTACCCTGCCGTCCAGATACCTTCCCATGGCCATTTTCTCCGAGGTTGCTTCGGCGTGAAAATCAACGATGACCGCCGGTGGCCTGCCTTTGGTCTCTTCCAGAAGCCTGTCCATCGCCCGGAAGGGGCAGTCGATATCATTCATGAAGGTCCGGCCCATCAGATTGACCACCATCGTCTGACCGGTGATGAGGTAGCCCCTCCCCGGCACCCCCTCGGGATAATTCAGCGGACGCAGAATCGGCATTTCGCCGTCAAGATTGGGGATGATATCTTTCTGCGCCCAGATATGGTTCCCCGAGGTCAGTACGTGAACGCCGGCCTCGATAAGCTCCCGGGCGATGGCTGCAGTCAGCCCGAAACCGCCGGCGGCATTTTCGGCGTTGGCAATCACCATATCCAGCCGGCGCTCGCGCCACAGTCGCGGCAGGACCTCAAACACGGCCTTCCGGCCGGGCTGGCCGACGATGTCACCGATTACCAGTACCAGCATCTGTGTCCCTTACTTCGCAAAGTCAACAGCCCTGGTCTCCCTAAGCACGGTTACTTTTATCTGTCCCGGGTACTCAAGGCCCTCTTCTATCTTCTTCACAATGTCCCGAGCGAGCCGCATCGAGCCCAAGTCATCGATTTCCTCCGGCTTGACCAGGATACGGATTTCCCGTCCGGCCTGAATGGCGTAGGACTTCTCCACGCCCTTGAAGTCATTGGCGATATCTTCCAGAGCTTTCATTCGCTTCAGGTAATTCTCCAGCGATTCACGCCGGGCGCCCGGTCTGGCACTGCTTATGGCATCCGCCGCCGAGATGATGAACCCCCACATGCTGACGCTCTCCGTCTCCAGATGGTGCTCAGCAATGCCCTGCACCACCTCTGGCGACTTGTCCCACTGCTTCACCAGATCAGCGCCAATCTGAGCGTGGGTACCCTCTACCTCGCGGTCAACCGCCTTGCCCAAGTCATGGAGAAGCCCCGCCCTTTTGGCGATGCCCACGTTAGCCCCCAGCTCGGAGGCGATCATACCGGCGATGTAGGCGGTCTCAATGCTGTGCTGCAAGCTGTTCTGCCCGTAGCTGGTGCGGTATTTCAGCCGGCCCAGCAGCCGGATAATCTCCGGCCTCAGTCCGTGCACGCCAACCTGATAGGCTGCCTGCTCACCAGCAGCGTTGATATCCGCCTCCACGTCTTCTTTTGCCTTGGCAACCACTTCCTCAATACGCGCCGGATGGATGCGACCGTCAAGGATTAGCTTATTTAAAGCGTTACGGGCGATCTCCCGCCGTATCGGGTCAAAACTGGAAAGCGTAACTGCCTCAGGGGTATCGTCAATAATCAGGTCAACGCCAGTCGCCTGCTCCAATGCCCTGATATTGCGTCCTTCACGGCCGATGAGCCTCCCTTTCATTTCGTCACTGGGCAGCGGCACCACGGCCACCGTGGACTCGGTAACGATCTCGGAGGCGCTGCGCTGAATCGCCTGAGAGAGGATTTCCTGAGCTTTCTCATCAGCTTCTTCTTTCAGCTTGATTTCCCACTCGCGAAGTCGCCGTGAGGTCTCCTGCTCCATCTCCACCTGCATGGCATCGATGAGCTGCTGACGCGCCTCGGCACTGGACATCCCCGAAATCAACTCAAGCTGCTTTAACTGCCTGTCTCTGAGCTCGCCAAGCTGGCCGCGGATGGACTCGATTTCCTTTTCCCTGCCGGCCAGACCGCGTTCGCGCTGCTCAACGCTTTCCAGTTTCCTGTCCAGGTTTTCTATTTTCTGGCTCAAACGGTTTTCCTGGCGCTGCAGCTCAGAACGCCGCTCGCGATATTCGGCATCAACCGATGATTTAGTCTTTCTCGCCTCTTCCTGAGCCTCATTCAACACCACTCTGGCCTCATCTCTGGCTTCGCCCAGCATTTTGGCCGCTTTGCGTTCGGCAATGCGGATCTGCCGGTTGAACATCACCCGGCGAAAGATAAAAGCCGCCATACCGCCAAAGACAACGCCAATGACAAAGGCAAAGAATATTGCCAGAATTACAATAACATCCAATCCCATTGTATCACCCCCTTCTTTTTACTTTTATTTATCGGGGGCAGCTTAAGACAGCCATGTCATTGAGTTTCACAAGGCATAAACTATCCCGAGCTATTCCCTCGTTCCTGCCATATCCTGTCCACAGTATGGCCAATGACTTCATAGTTAAAGCCCCGACGCCGTAGATAGTCACCTAGCCGGCGCCGGAAGCTCTGATAGTCAGCCGGTGTGCCCCGGCGCGTCTTCCGCAGTGCCGCCCGGTAGGCATTTTCACCATCATCTATACCAGCTACCGCTTGCTCGATGGTGCCTTCCAGTACTCCCATCCGCTTTAATTCCCGTTCGGTGAGCCACCGGCTTCTCGGGCTGAACGAGTCCCGGTTCTCCTTCCAGAACCGGGCAAAGGCCTCGTCATCTACAAGCGCCTGCTCCCTCAGCCGGGCAATGGCCGCGTCTACGGTTTCCATGGCAAAGCCGCGGCGCTGCATACGCTCCCTGATTTCAGATTCGCTGCGTGGACGGTAACTGAGGTAGCGGTAAGCCGCCCCCAGACAGCGCTGCAACTGGTCACTGCCAGTCAGTGCCTCGACTTGGTCGCTAGTCAGTTCCTGGCCTACCTGCAGGTTTTCTTTCGCCACCACTTCAGCTCCCAGGCTGAAGGCGAACCTGCCGTCCAGATATATATTTATTCTCTTCTGTTTTCTCTTCCCTTCGCGGAGGTCGGTAATCCTGCTCACCTTATTTAACCCCACAAAAAACACAGGGCTGAAGCCCATGCCTCAGCCCTGCACTTTCTACGCTATTCAGTTTTTTAATATTCCAAAATGCCCCTATTCATCGGGCATAGCAATATGAGTGGTATTGGCTGAGGCCCTTATTTTCTGTTCCATTTCCTGGGCAAGTTCTGCATTCCGCGCCAAGAATTGCTTGGCCGCTTCCCGGCCTTGCCCGAGGCGGACATCACCGTAGGAGAGAAAAGCACCAGCCTTGCTTACCAATTCCATTTCCAGACCGAGGTCGATAAGATTGCCTTCCCAGCTTATGCCGTGGTCAAACATGATATCGAATTCGGCATTGCGGAAAGGAGGGGCAACTTTATTTTTCACGACCTTGGCCCTGACGTGGCTTCCGATGGCTTCGTTTCCCTGCTTGATGGTTTCCACGCGCCTGAGCTCGATGCGTACCGAGCTGTAGAACTTGAGCGCCCTGCCGCCCGGCGTTACCTCGGGATTGCCGAAGATAATGCCGACCTTTTCCCGGAGCTGGTTGATGAAGATGACCGCCGTTCCGGAGCGGCCAATGGCCGCTGCCAGCTTGCGCAGAGCCTGTGACATCAGACGCGCCTGCAGACCCACCTGCGGCTCCCCCATATCCCCCTCTATTTCGGCCCGGGGGACCAGCGCCGCCACGCTGTCAATGACGATGGCATCAATGGCGCTGCTCCTCACCAGCGCCTCACAGATTTCCAGTGCCTGCTCCCCGGTATCCGGCTGGGAGATGAGCAGTTCCTCAACATTAACACCGCAATTCGCCGCATAGGATGGGTCCAAGGCATGTTCAGCATCAATATAGGCAGCCATACCGCCGCGTTTCTGTGATTCCGCAATGATGTGCTGGGCAAGGGTGGTCTTCCCGGATGCCTCCGGACCGAATATCTCCGTGATCCGACCCCTGGGAATGCCGCCCACGCCCAAGGCCAAATCTAGAGCCAGCGAGCCACTGGAAATAGCTTCCACGGGCGGTATCCCCGCAGACTTCCCCAGCTTCATAATGGAGCCTTTGCCGAACCTTTTCTCGATCTGGCCAATCGTTAGCTCTAGGGCCTTCTCTCTTTCGGTAATCATCTGCCTCTTTTACATAATAGCAGACAATGTTAAGCAAAACAAGAGAAAAAGCTATCATAGATATATGCGAAATAAAAAAGATTCAGATAATATGGACAAATAATTATGAGGAGCTATAATGAATGACAATTGTACCTTGATATGAGTCAAGGAGGAAGAAATGTGTGAATTCTGTCATAAGCATGGAGAAGGCAAGAAGTGGTATCTGCAGGCCAAGAACTACTCAGAGGACCTGTTGAGTGACCTGAGACGGCGCAACTTCATTGCCGATTTTTTCTCAAAGCCGGAAGACCTTACGGAAAATGTGGGGAAGCTGGAAAAACTGAGCCGGGCACCGTCTTTCGTGAGAAACGTGCTAACGCCGTATATATCAGGCAGGCAGAAGAAAATACACTTTGGCCAGGTCCTGCCCATGGAGGACGTTGAACGCATTTTCGGTTTCGTCAGCTCCATTGTCCGGGTGGCATGTATCTGCCGTCAGGCCAATCTGGGCACGGAGCAGCGTTACTGCTATGGAATCAGCATGGCGCCGCAGGGGGGAGAGATGCGGAAAATAATAGAGGAAATTGACGCCAGTTACCTGACGGGGCCGGATTCGGTCGGCCTGGAAACACTTACCAAAAAAGAAGCTCTGGATAGCTTCCGCCAGCATGAGAAGGAAGGCCTCTGCCATAGCGTATGGACCTTCATCACCCCATTCATCGGGGGTATCTGCAACTGTGACCGCTCAGACTGCGACGCGATGCGCGCCACAGTGACGTACGGCGTGCCGCTCATGTTCCGCGCCGAGTACGTGGCGGAGGTGAACCCGGAACTGTACAACGGGTGCCGCCAGTGTATGCGTGTCTGCCAGTTCGGCGCCATAGGCTACAGCGCGGCGTATAAAAAAGTGGTAATTGACCCGCGGCGCTGTTACGGCTGTGGCGTTTGCCGCGCCAGCTGCACCAAGGATGCCATCACGCTTCACGACCGCGCCAGCGTACCCGTAGCAGCCAATATATGGTAACTCTGATAAGAGAGCGCCCTTCTTAAAACTCCGGTACCGGGGGCAGGGAGCGCTTGTGAGTGCTATTTGCCATCATTGACTCGATCTTTCTCCGTACTTCATCAGGGACTGTGCCGGAAAGAATAAAACCATCAAGTGCCTCGTAGCTTACGCCCATCTCGGCCTCATCGGTCTGCCCCTCCCACAGCCCCGCCGAGGGGGGCTTGTCAATAATCTCCCCGGGAATGTCCAGATACCGGGCCAGCTCTCTTACCTGTCCCTTGACCATATTGCCCAGGGGCATGATGTCCACACCGCCATCTCCGTATTTGGTGAAGTAGCCGATGGCGACCTCGCTGCGGTTGCTCGAGCCGGCGACAATGTATCTGAGCTGATTGGCAATGTAGTAAAGCGTGACCATCCGCAACCTTGGCTTCAGGTTGGCCTGTGCCAGGTGCCGGAGAGAAGTATCAGATTTGAAAGCGGGCAACGCTTTAAGCAAAGCTGAATAAATGTCATCAAGAACCACCTCGACCGTGGGAAGAGCGAATTTCTCAGCCACCGCCTGGGCATGCGCCTTATCGTCAGGGTGGCTGTGGCAGGGCATCATCACGCCCAGTGTGCTCTCCGGAAATGCCCGCTGGCACAACGCCGCCACCACCGCAGAGTCAATGCCGCCGCTCATCCCCACCACCACTCCCGTGCATCCTCTGGCCGTTACCTCTTCCCTTATCCACGAAACCAGCTTATCGGCTAAAGCCTCGATATCCATGAATACCTCCGTGGTGGTTCTGCGTTATCGCCAGTATACTACGGCACGGTGGAGTGGTCAAAGCAGCGGTATACTTTTTACTCCCGTTATTATATACTCGACACGGGAGGTGATGGTATGTCTCTAAGCCACCGTGAAAGGGTGCTCAAAGCGTTGCGCCACCAAGAACCGGACCGGGTTCCCATTGACCTGGGCAGCACCAACAACAGCAGCATTCACATCAAAGGCTATCAGCAGCTTAAAGCACACTTTGGTGTGAAGGACGAGGACGTAATCATCCACCGGATGATGCAGACGGCGGCCGTGCATGAAAAAATCCTGCAGGCCCTGGATATTGACCTCCGCTACGTGGCCTTCGGCGCCTCTGACAGCAAACCGGATAAGCCGTTCGGTGAGGACGGATATGAGGACGAATGGGGTGTCCTCCGCCGCATGCCGTCAACCTCTCTGTACTATGACCTGGTCAAGTCGCCTCTTGCCGGGGCCATAACAGTTCAGGATATTGTTAATTACCCGGTGCCTGACCCCACCGACCCCGGCTATACCCGGGGAGTCAGGGATAAGCTTAAGCACTATAAAGAGAACACCGATTACGCCGTGGTGCTGCGTCTGCCATCGGTATTCGTGCATACCACGCAGTACCTGCGCGGTTTTGAGGACTGGTTCACCGACCTCGCCGCCGATAAGAAGCTGGCCGGCGCTCTGTTTGACCTCGTCTCTGACCAGACCACTGCCCTGGCTGCGGAACTTCTGAAAATCGGCGGTGACCTTGTTGACATCGTGGTGACCAGCGACGATATGGGATTCCAGAACGGGCCCATCGTCTCCCCGGAGCTTTACCGGGAGCTGTTAAAGCCGCGCCACAAGAAATTCTTTGACACCATCAAAAAGCATACCTCGGCCTTTGTTCACTTCCACTGCTGTGGCTCCATCCACAAGCTGCTGCCTGACCTGATCGACATCGGCGTTGACGTGATTCATCCGGTGCAGGTTGCGGCCAGAGACATGGACTCCAGCAAGCTGGCCGCTGACTTCGGCGACCGCCTGAGCTTCTGGGGCGGCATAGACACCCAGTTCGTGCTGCCCAAGGGAAGCCCCGACGACGTCAAAGCGGAAGTAAAACGGCGTATCAGGGACCTTGCTCCCGACGGCGGCTATATACTGGGAGCGGTACATAACATCCAGCCGGACGTGCCGGTGGAGAACATCCTCGCCATGTATGAGGCCGCCAAAGAGTACGGCCGGTACCCGATTTCTCCGGACTGAATTGACCGGAAGGCCAGGAAGCGGTAAACTTTATACGGGAGTAGCAAAATGCCCATTTACGAATACACCTGCTCCGATTGCGAGCTTACCTTCGAGTTGATGCGCCCAATCAGCGAGGCGGACAAAGAGGCTCCCTGCCCGCACTGCCACAATCAGGCCCGCCGCATCATGTCCGCCTGCGTTGCCCTGTCCCGGAACAGCAACGGGGAAACGTCTCGAGTCTCCGGCACCGGCACCGGCACCTCATGCGCTACCTGCGGCGCCAGCAGCTGCGCTACCTGCGGTCATTAACGAGGAGGCAGACGCATAATGACCGTCCCCACCCGGACCGGCATTGCCCACCTCCCCCTCCACCCGGGCAAGGCACCACCCTGGCTATTCCAGCGCATGGTGAAACTGGCGCGGGAAATCACGCTGGCCATTATTACGGATTTCGGTCCGGAAGAGATGCTGCACCGGCTCTCCCACCCCTACTGGTTCCAGTCGCTGGGCTGCGTGCTGGGCTTTGACTGGCACAGCAGCGGGGTTACCACCACTCTCTGCGGCGCGGTCAAGGAAGCGGTGCGGGGCTTGGAGCGGGACATCGGATTTTACGTGGCCGGAGGCAAGGGAAAGACCTCCCGCCAGACCCCGAACGAACTGGAAAGGTGGGGGGACCGGCTTTCCCTGAACCCTCAGCCACTGGTCTATGCCAGCCGTATGTCGGCCAAGGTGGACAGTGCCGCCGTGCAGGATGGCTATCAGCTCTACCACCATACGTTCTTCTTCACCAGCAACGGCCACTGGGCGGTGGTGCAGCAGGGCATGAATGAAGCCAACCGTTACGCCCGGCGCTATCACTGGCTGGGGGAAGTGGTCCAGAGCTTCGTCAACGAGCCGCATTCAGCGGTGCTCTCCGAAGCCAGGGCACAGGCGCTCAACCTGGTGGCCGGCGAAAGCGACCCGGCACGTACCACCATCACCGGCATCGCCACGGAAGAGAAGCCGGAGAAAACGTTAGCGGAACTGAAAACCCTGAAAACGCTATCCCTCCCCACCCGCCACCAGATATTAGTTGATGACCTCCACCCCGACAGCCTGAGCCGGATTCTGCTGAGCACCTACGAGCGCCAGCCGGAAGATTTCGAGCGGCTGCTGGGGCTTTCCGGCGTCGGCGCCAAGACCCTGCGGGCGCTGAGCCTCATCTCCGAGCTGGTATACGGGGTTGCCCCCAGCTACCGTGACCCCGCCCGCTACACTTTCGCTCACGGCGGCAAGGACGGCATCCCCTACCCTGTGGATAGAAAGACCTATGACCAGAGTATTGAGCTGCTCTCCAGCGCTATAAGAAAAGCCAGATTAGGGCTGAGCGAGAAAAATGCGGCATTAAATCGGCTGCAGCGCATAACTATAAAATATTAGGGAGGACTAAAAAATGGAGAAAAAAGAACCCCAGGCTACCCAGGAGGAATACGGCAAGTACATTGTTCGCTATGCCGATGTCCCCACCATAGAACTGGCGCCCGGTATCAAGGCGCAAATCGTATCTGCGGAAAGGATTACCCTCAGTTTTGCCAGCGCCGAGCCGAACGCCCAGCTTTCTCCACACCGCCACGAACATGAACAGATGCTGCTGGTCCTGGAAGGCTCCGTCGATTTTGTAATCGAGGGCAAACAATACCACATTGAGAAAGGCGATGTCGTCATTTTGCCATCGAACACGGAACACGGGGCGTATTTTACTGGCCAAGGTGCCCGTGTTATCGATGTCTTTTCCCCGCCCAGGCAGGACTTTGTAGCGAGACTGGAAGAGGCCAGGAAGAGCCAGCAGGCCTGATTCCAGTCAACCGCATTCCGCACGCCAGAGCTTGAAGCTATTGACATTTATAGTATTATATAAGTGCTATAATTAATTTCGGCAAATGGCAGGTAATTACATACCTGAGTCAAGGAGGTGAGCATCATGAGCGTACAGGTTGGGAAACCAGCTCCGGACTTCACCGCCAAGGCGTACCACAAGGGCGCCGCCAGGGAAGTCAAACTCTCCGATTATCGCGGCCGATGGGTTATGCTCTGCTTCTACCCAGCTGACTTCACTTGCGTCTGACCGACGGAACTGGCGGCAGTTGCCGTTAAGTATGCGGAATTTCAGGAACTGGGGGTTGATGTCCTCTCCATCAGCGTTGACAGCAATTTTTCGCACAAGGTCTGGCAGGAAGTTGAGCTCTCCAAGATGGTCAAAGGCGGCATCCCCTATCCCATGCTCTCCGACCCGGGAGGCAAGATTGGCACGCTCTACGGCGTGTACGACGAGGAGAAGGGAGTGGACGTGCGCGGCCGTTTCCTTATTGACCCGGATGGCGCGGTCCAGGCTATGGAGGTTCTAACGCCCCCCGTAGGCCGCAACGTTGCCGAGGTGCTGCGCCAGCTGAGAGCCTTCCAGCATCATCAGAAGACCGGTGAACTCATGCCCTCCGGATGGCAGCCAGGCAAGCCAACGCTCCCGCCCGAGAGCGAGACATTAACGCGGGCCGGCCATGTCTGGGAGGTCTGGAAAACGGATTACGCATTTTAAAAATCAGAATATCTTATGCGCCAAGGAGGTTAATACGCCGGGATTGACTGCAGCCCTCTGACCACGTCATTCAGGTCATTGAAGGGCATGTATTTGAGGCTTTTCTCCCGGCAGTGCCTGAGCAGGTCATCGCGGGCAAAAACATAGTTGGCCAGACTGGCAGGCAAGATATCTGAATACCCATCGCCAATGTAAGCCACGCGGTAGCCCTGACCGAGATGCCGCTCAACATAGGCCCTCTTGAAGTTCTCGACCATCGGCTGCCCATCGGGGCCAACATAGATAATATTGAGCCCATCAGGATTAAATTCAGTATGCGCGGCGAATACGTCGATATCCCTGACGCCGATATGTTTCAGAATAGCATCGATATAAAATTTCAGTCCGTTGCTGACGATAACGAATTCAAAACCCCTTGCCGAACAGTGCGCCAGCAGTTCATGAAAACCGGGACGAATGCTCACCCTGTTGCCGGTGAACAGATAATCGAGCATGGTCGCCTCATCCGCTTTTATCATGCTGAAAGCCCTCTGGCTGAAGACGCCTACCGGTATCCTGTGCTCCCGGTATTCCTGTAAAATCTGCCGCCAGTCGCCATCGGCAAAGGCATCGAGGAGCATAAAGCTGACATCAAACTCGGCGATGGTGTTGTCAAAATCACATTGCACCAGCGTTTTGGCTACAGTGGAATTCATGATTTCTCCTGCGTCATGGAAAATTTTGCGGGCTCGGCTGCACGGTAAATGGTCAGCAGCGTTCCCCATACAAGATACCATTAAAGCGACGTGGAAGTCTATGCACCGAGGTGCTAGAATGAAATCGAGCGTTAGACATCATGGCAACCAACTACATTATTGGTACCTCCGGCTGGCACTACGAGCACTGGCGCGCTACTTTTTACCCGCCGAAGCTGGCTAAATCAAGCTGGCTGGAATTTTATGCCCGTCATTTCCACACCGTTGAGCTCAACGCCAGCTTTTATCGGCTGCCCTCGGAAGATGCCTTCAAAACCTGGCACCGGTCGACGCCTCCGGATTTTACCTTCGCCGTTAAGGTGAGCCGGTTCATCACCCATATCAAGCGCCTCAGGAACGCCGAGGAGCCGCTGCATAACTTCCTGGAAAGGGCGCAGATTCTGGGAGAAAAGCTTGGCCCCCTTCTCTACCAGCTTCCGCCCGGCCTGCACCGCGATGACGAAGTGCTGGAGTCGTTTCTCGCTCAACTGCCGCATGGCTGGCGCCACGCTTTCGAGTTCCGGCACGGGTCGTGGCTTGATGATGAAGTCTTCCAAATCCTGCGCCAGCACAACGTCGGTCTCTGCGTCTTTGACATGCCCAAGCTCACCTGCCCGCTGGTCGCCACCGCCGATTTTGCCTACATCAGGTTCCACGGAAGCGATGCGCTGTACTCCAGCAATTACTCCGATGAAGAACTCGCCGACTGGGCGAAGAAGATAACGCAAATGGCCGATACACTGAAGACGGTTTATATTTACTTCAATAATGACATCGAGGGATTTGCGCTGAACAATGCCAGGACCATCCGTACCTATCTGCAAGCCAAATAATACCGTAAGGAGATAAGATTGAGATAATTCTTACCGGCTTTTGGTGGTTGATATTGACGGCACACTGGTAAATCGACACGGCACAATTTCAGACGAAGACAGGGAAGCCATGTTCCGGGTGCGCCAAGCAGGCGTGCAGGTCGCCCTTTCCACCGGCCGTGGCCTCCAGGCCACCATGAATATTATCAATGAGCTCTCCCTGGATAGCTACCACATTTCGTTTGACGGCGCACTGGTCAGCCACCCGAGCAACAGAGAGGAAATTTACGTCAGTCCTATCGCCAAAGAACTGGTGAGGCAGATGATTGATGTGGCGCACCGGTGCCGGGTCGACCTTGAGCTTTTCACCGTGACGCACTACTTTGTAGAGCGGGAGACGTGGTCAACCGAAGCCCACCGCGATTTCTTTGGCGTAAACTCGACTATGGTGGACTTACGTGAAATCTGGCAGCGGGAGAGAATCCTCAAGGGAGGTGTGGTACCCACCAGCCCCGAGGAAAAGGCCAGGGCCGCGGATTTCTGCAGTCAACTTGACCACCGTTTGCATCTTTCGCGGGCCAGAACACCCGCCTATCCCGGGGTCGATTTCTTCAATATCCTCGCCCCCGGCGTTTCCAAGGGAAAGGCGCTGGAAAAGCTGGCGGCCCACCTTAAAATACCTCTCCGCGAGACTATTGCCGTGGGTGATGGCACCAATGATGTCTCGCTCCTGAAAACAGCCGGCCTCGCCATCGCCATGGGGAATGCTGCCGATGAGGTAAAAGCAATCGCCGATTACGTTACCCTTGACGTTGACCACAGCGGGCTGGCGGCCGCCATGAAAGTATTCCTCTAGCCCAGAAATCGCACCAGCAGGTCGGAAAATTCACGAATTCTCTGCCGGTAGACACTGTGCCCAGAATTCTGAAAAACGCGCACCTGACAGTTGGGAATCCGCGCGGCAGCTAGGTAAGCCTGGTGAACCGGGACAATATTATCATTGGCGCCCCAGACAAGCAACGTCGGTATCAGCAATTCGGAAAGCCGGTTCACCAAGACAGTGGTCTGTCCCTTTACCGTCATCATGCTTTTCCCTATGCTCATCCTGAGGAGAGGGGGCGGGGTTATCTTTTCCAGCGGGCAATTCAATTTCCTGATCAGCCACCCTATCGCTTTGAAAATAGAGACCACGGTTTTCTTCGCAACTCGATAAAAAACGGGCAGGGACAGAATTCTGGACCAGAACGCAATCTCTCTTCCCAGGCAGAGGCTGCTGACCAGAACCAGACGTTTGATTTTATGCGGAAATCGCAGGGCATAGTTCAGGGCGATGCCACCGCCAAGGGAATGACCGATGAGGTGGAAGTGGCCCAGACCCAGACTGCGGGAGAAATCCTCCACGAAGGCGACGTATGAAGATAGCTCAAAGTCCTCAGCAATCGCTTTGCTGCGGCCAAAGCCGGGGAGGTCAGGCAGGTAGACCTGATAATACTTGGAGAGTTCAGCGGCATTTTTCAGCCAGGCAAGGCCGCTGCCACCACCGCCATGAATCACAATCAGAGGTTCGCCCTCCCCACCGGTGAGATAATGGATGTCAAGCTGCCCCACCTTAATACATTCTGGGCGCAGACCGGTCCCACTGAGATGGCTGGTAACTTCTTCAGAAAATGTATCCTGACTCATTATCACCTATTCTATTGCTGTGAAGACTATCGGCTATGCACTACCTCTTCCAATATAAAACACGGAAGTTAAAAAATTGTTAAAATCCGCCATAAAACAGGGCGGATAAATTACAAAATTATTACAAACCTGCCATCAGCCAATGGCAACAAGCTCGCACCGCTGAAATGGTCCCAAGCAAACGTATGGTATAATGAAGATGCTTGCGGTTTCCACCCAAAAAGAAAGGCGGGCGTTTTCGCCGCCTTCTTTATATTATTCTAACCGAATACGGTCTCAAATTCAAATCGCGGCTCTTTATGGAAACATGCTGAATATCATTTAAGGGGGTACGTATATGGCTAAAGTTCAAATGGGTCCCGGAACGTTTATCTACCCCATGCCCACGCTCCTTGTTGGCGCCAATGTCGATGGCAAGCCAAACTTCATGACCGTAGCCTGGGGTAACATTGCCAATGCCGAACCGCCAATGGCCACCGTGGCCATACGGTCCAGCCGCCATACCCACATCGGCATTGAGCAAAACAGGACTTTCTCCATCAATATCCCTTCCGCTGACCTGCTGAAAGAAGCCGACTATTGCGGCATTGCCTCCGGCGCCGGGGTAAACAAAGTTCAGGCCTGTCACTTCACCGTATTCTATGGCAAGCTGGGGACGGCGCCGATGATTGAGCAATGCCCCATAAACCTAGAGTGCCGCGTTATGCATTCTCTGGAACTGGGGAGCCATACGCTATATGTCGGCAGGATTGACGAGGTCCACGCCTCCAGCGACTGCTTTACCGATGGCAGGCTTGACCTGGACAAAGTGAAGCCGCTGGTCTTTTTACAAGAGCCTTTGCGGCAGTATCACGCCGTGGGGCAATTTCAGGGTAAGGCATTCAGCATTGGGCTGGAAATCAAGGGGCAAGAGCCGTCTGGCTAGGCCTGTTCCGGCTGGTATTTCTTCACCAGTTCCGGGTCATAGGCTGCCCTTCGCCCAATGCACCGTTCCCGCGGACACAGCTGACAGCTTTCAAAGCTGACCTCGGTGGGGAAAAATATCCCGGACACCGACTTGATAGGAACCATCAGGAAGCTATCGGTGAGCCTGACGCCGATGAGCTCCTCAACCTTTTCCCTGCCCCCAAAGAGGGAGAACAGCTCTTTTTGCTGCATTATTGGCCAGTCAATTTCCGCCCCGGCACCTGGTGCCATTCTGGATAATTGACCGAGAGCATATCTTTTCTTCAAGTAGTCCTCAACATATTGCCGGGCCAGGACTACCGTCGTCTCCTTGATCTGGTCAAGGTAGTATCCCTTGATGAAATCCGTGGACGGGATGTCAATCTCTTCAAGTTCCCGGCCGCAGGTAACGACGTAGGGAAATACGCGCTCCACCTTGTCCAGATTTACCCTGAGCACGCGACTGGTAAATTTGATGCCGCCGATTTCCAGCGAGTCACCATTTTTGTTCTCAACGTAGGCAACCTCATAGACCGCCTTGGGCCTGGCAATAGGACGGGCGATGTCCAGCATTTCCCGAATGTTACCCACGATATTATCGCTTCGGTTGCGGAGGCGCATCCGTTTCAAAACGGCTTCAAGATCCAGTTCGATCGGAATACTGTTCAGTACTTCCATGATGCTCCTTCCAAAAACACTGGATATATTTGATAAAGAGGATTTGCCCGGATGAAACAATGTCAGCTGTTTACGGATTTATCGCTGGCGTGCGCGGATGGCTTTGCGCACCGCTTCTTCTATCGTTTCCTCAACCTGCCGGGTGCGCTCGTATTCCAGCCTGGACAGTTCTTCCTCACAGAAACGCTCGAACAACTGTTTTCCCTGTCTCCAGCCACAGAGCCAGACCATGGCCAGCCCGAAAAGGGCCACCGGCGCTACAATTTCAACGGGGACTTGCTGAAAAAGAAGGATGATGACGATGATAAGCACAGCAAAGAGAAAGATGGCGATATTCAGGTCCCATCTGGCCGTGCGCGCTCTATCCTTTGCCCTCTGGATGGCAAGACGTTCATTCTCTTTATTCTCGCGCTCGGAAGACTTATCTGCCTGCACTTTATCACCTCTTCTACCCACCAAGCCCGACGATTCGGTATTCCTCTGTGAGGCCACTCTACCGACTCCCATTATAGCTTATTTTCCACCAATGTTCCCCCTCTGTCAAGCAAGAACATATTATATTATTGTTACAAAACAACAGGTTTCAGAGGTGAGGGGGGTTACCTTTTCCAGAAGTTGAGCAGGCGTTTCCACCAGGGTTCCCTGTCCCCTAATCCCTTGATGACAAATATATGTTCGCATTTGCCACACCGCCAGGTCTTGAACTGGGCGTTGTAATATGTCTTCGAGCTGCCGCAGCGGGGACACGTGGTGCGAATCCTGGACTCGGTTTTCTTATCCAGATTGCGCCAGTATCGGTCATACCAGCCCGGACGTGTCGGCATATCTATCTCCTTTAAATTATTTTCTTTGCTACACGTGCAACTCGATGATATCCCCATCCTGCAGAACATGGTCGCGCTTCACCATGATGCCATCGTGCTTGCCTGACCCCCACAGCCGGGCATATTTGAGCCGGGCACGAAAGTCCTTGTGCACTGCTTCCGCAGCGTCGGCCAGCGTGCTTCCCTTCGGCAAAATGATAGGGTCATTCATATCCGGCTTCTGGCCTGGAGTTTTGGTATACACGCGGATAATCCCAAGCACCTGGAAGACCTTCCGCTTCATCTCTTCCAGCCCGAACCTATCCCTGGCCGAGACATAAGCAACGGGAAGTTTCTCGCCATACCCGGTCTGTATGGCGGCAAAACCGGCATCAGCACCGGGAATGTCCGCTTTGTTGGCGGCAACCAGGACCCTCTGCTGCCTCAGGATTTCCTCGCCAGTATCCTCTGGGCTGAGGCTGATTCTCATCTGCCGCAACTGCTCGATTATCGATGCCATCTGCTCCAGGGGCGCGTTATCCAAATCAACCACAATCAGCAGGGCATCGGCCCGCCGCAGCATGGGCGGCAGCCACCACTCAATCATCTGGGGCACCAGGGGTGGGGTATCAATCAGCTGTATCTGTATGTTTTCAAAGGGCATCATGGCCGGGCTGGCGGCGTAGGTGGTGAAGGGATAGTCGGCCACGACCGGCGCAGCGTTGGTCACGCTGGCCACGAGCTGTGATTTACCGGCATTGGGCAGCCCGATGACAGCTACCTGGGCAGCTCCTTCCTTCTCAATCGCCATGGAGGTGCGCTGGGCACCGCTCTTCTTGCCCGCCTGTTGCGTCAGCTTGGCGATTCTACTTCTCAGCTCGGCACGTAGGTGGTCGGTGCCCTTATGCTTGGGCATAATCGCCAGCATCTCTTCCAGCGCGTCGATTTTCTCCGCCGGGGTCTTTGCCGCCCGGAAATTTTTCTCCGCCTCAAAATACTGCGGTGGCAAATTGGCCGGCATGCTACAGTAGCTCCTTTACCTTTCTGGCCAGCTTCTCCGTCATACCGCTGGTCGCTGCCATTTCTGCCAGCGATGCCTCCCTGATGGCCTGCACCGAGCCGAACTTTTTCAGCAGGGCACGTTTTCGTTTGGGTCCGATGCCGGGAATACCATCAAATGCCGAAATAAATGTTTCCCGGCGGTGCACCTTATGATAGTACCCCAGGGCAAAGCGATGCGCCTCATCACGAAGCCTCTGCAGCAGCTTGAGCCCTGGAGAACGGCGCGGGAGCAGGATCGGCTTTGCCTTCTGCGGTACATATATCTCCTCATTTTCCTTGGCCAGGCTGGCCACCGGCACCGATATCACACCCAGTTCGCTCATTGTTGATTGTGCAGCATTGAGCTGGCCCTTACCGCCATCGATGAGGACGAGGTCAGGGACGATAGCCCAGGTATCCGGCGTTGCCGTTTCCACCCCAAGGTGCTTGAATCTCCGCCTTAAAACTTCCCGGAGCATGGCGTAGTCATCGGCACCGGGCACCGTTTTAATCCGGAAGCGCCGGTAGTGGGCCGGCTTTGATTTACCCTTTTCGAAGACCACCATGCTCCCCACCGCCGCCTTCCCCTGAATATCGGAGATGTCATAGGCTTCCATGCGCAGTGGTGGGCGGGGCAGGTTCAGTTCCTTTTCTATTTCATTGATGGCAGCCTCCAGCTCTTTCGGTGTGGCAATCTGCCTGATTTTCAGCTGTTCCAGTCCCTGCCTGGCATTCTCGACAACAATGTCCACCAGCTGTTTTCTCTGGCCACGGCGCGGTACCTGAATGTCAACTCGACCACCTCGCCTGCCCTGCATCCAGTCTTTTAACACCACCATATCTTCGACTGGATATTGCAGCAGCAATCTGGGTGGGACGTTAGGGCTGGAGCTGTAAAACTGTTTGATGAAGCCCGTCATAATCTGTCGAGGCTCTTCATGCTGAGTACCCTGCATCACAAAACTCTCGCGCCCGGTCAGCTTGTTGTTGCGGATGAAGAAGACCTGAACGTACGCCTGGTCTCCGTCCTGGGAAAAAGCGATGACGTCCTGCTCGCCGTGAACCGCGGCGGCAATCCTCTGCCCTTCCACCACCTTATCCATTGCTTGAACCTGGTCGCGGTACAGCGCTGCCTTCTCAAAGTCCAGCGCTTCGGCGGCCCGTTTCATCTTTTCCTGAAGGTTCCTGACAATCTTATCCTGCTTGCCTTCAAGGAACATTATGACCTCTCTGATGACTTCGGCGTACTCATCCCGGCTCACGGCTCCGATGCATGGCCCGAGACACCGGCCCATATGATATTCCAGGCACGCCCGCGAATCGGTGCCGGTAATGGTCTTGGTACAATAGCGGAAGGGAAAGATGCCCTTGAGCACTCTCAGCGTCTGGCGCACTGACTTGGCACTGGCAAACGGTCCAAAATAGCGCGAGCCGTCCGGCTCCAGCCGCCGGGTAATGTGCACTCTGGGCCATTCCTCATTAAGGTTTATCTTGAGGTAGGGAAAGGACTTATCATCCTTCAGCCTGACGTTGTAGCGGGGGTGGTGGCGCTTGATGAGATTGAGCTCAAGAATCAGCGCCTCCTGCTCTGAAGACGTCACGTAGAAATCAATATCCGCCACCCGGGAGACCATCTTCAGCAGCTTGGGCGATAGCTTCTGCCCGGCACCGAAATAAGACCGGACCCGGTGGCGCAGGCTGGCCGCCTTGCCCACGTAAAGGATTGTCCCTGCAGCATCACGCAGTAGATAAACGCCGGGACTCTCCGGCAATCTATTCAGTTGTTCCTCAATCAGTACGCTCACCAAGTCCACTGCTCCCTTTAATATTTTAACACAGCCAATATGGTGGACAAAGCAAAGCGATTAACTGCAAAGGAACGCTATCCGGCGCTTTGAACACTAAACAAGCGCTTACTGTCCGCTCCCGGCACGCTTCTCCTCCGGACGCCAGATATGGGCTACCTTCATCCATACTCGCATGCCGACCAAGATAATAAATGCTATAGCCGTAAATACCCAATTCATTACATCAGGCACAGGGGAATAAACGAATAACCAGATGCTGTAGGCGATAGCCACTACTAGCGATAGAACGCCGCATGAGGTATAGATTCTATATGGCTCGGGGCTCTTTATTATTCTAGATCTTATGACACATATGAGTTGTACCATGACAAATAAGATAACCAGGCCCCAAAGGTAGCTTAATAGAGAAATATGTGCCATACTGGCAAAATACATGAGTGCAAGCAATATTATCCAAGTCACTACTAGAAATAGAACCATAGTCCGCAATATGGGTTTATCTGTATAGGGAATGTTCCTGGACCACGATACGACCCCGAACCAGGCGTCCAGAGCCACGACATACACCGGCATAAGCGCCCAGAATCTGATGCTGGTCACCTTGGGTGGGAAAAGCAATTCATTGAATTCCAGAAGACTTGAGCCAATAACGATAGCGGCTATTAGCGTAAAAAACGTCATCAGCGGCGAGTTAAGCAGGGTAACGGGCACAGCAGTGGTTTCAGATTTAGCACTCATTTCTTTTACCTCCTGACTAATTATCGGGACTTAATATTAGGCCTGTATTGATTGAATTGTCAATTGGAAAAGACCAACGTTATTATGATATTGTTAATTTGACATATTGTTTTTTTATGTTAAAATATCTAACGTTATGTTAAAATATAAGTGCGACTTCATTGCAGAGGAGGCACGGTGAAAGAAGAAATCAACAGCTTTCTGAATTATCTGACCGTGGAGAAAGGGTTCTCCGGCAATACCCTCGATGCTTACCGGAACGATTTGCAGCAGCTGGCCAGCTTTGCCGGGAAAGAGGCCGCCAAGCAGGGGCTAATCCCTTCCTGGGAAAATTTCAGCCGTCAGGAGATGCTGAGCTACATGCTCGACCTCAAAGAGAGGAATTACGCCGCGACCACCATCGCCCGCAAGGTAGCGGCGGCGCGTTCTTTCTTCAGCTTCCTGAAGTCCGAAGGCATCATCAAGGCCGACCCGACGGAGAACATGAGCTCGCCGAGCGTGGGTAAGTCATTGCCCAAGCCAATCACCATCAGCCAGGTACGCCAGCTTCTGGAACAGCCAGCCAAGTTGAACACGCTGGAAGCCAAGAGGGACAAAGCTATGCTGGAACTGCTCTACGCTTCCGGCCTGCGGATAAGCGAATTGGTCAGTCTAAACCTGGGCGATGTCAATACCGAAGAGGGACAGGTAAGGTGTTTCGGCAAAGGGCACAAGGAACGCATCGTGCCCATATACGAGCAGGCTGCCCGTTCGGTCAGGGAGTACATCGAGGAAACGCGCCCCAAGCTGGCCCGTAAAAAGGATGAGGTCGCCCTGTTTCTCAATCCCCGCGGCGACCGCCTGACCCGGCAGGGTTTCTGGCAGAAGTTGAAAGAGTACGCCAGAGCGGCGGGACTGGATGCCCAGATAAGCCCGCATACACTGAGGCATAGCTTTGCCACCCATATGCTGAGCGGCGGCGCTGACCTGCGCGCCGTTCAGGAGCTGCTGGGGCATGCCAATATCTCCACCACGCAGGTTTATACCCACCTTACCAGCGAGCATGTACGTCGCACCTATGAGAAGTCGCACCCGAGGGCAAAGTAGCCGAACAAGTTAACCGGATAGAGGAGAATCTGCATGCCGAAGAAACCAAAATACGGCAAAGCATTGCAGAGCAAAAAGAAAAAAGTCAGACGGGCGCCGGTTTCGACTGCTGCCGCAGCGTCGGCGTCTGCCCCGAAAGATACGCCCGTTGTTGCAACCCCGTTATCCGGCGGCGCTGCCAGAACCAAAGCCCCCGCCGTGAAATACCCCTATGTTACTGCCGAGCTGCGCCGCATTGGTATTCTGGCCGGGACAATACTGGTCATTCTCATCGTACTGGCACTGGTTCTGTAATTTTTTACCTGGCGGTAAGGATGGACTTTGCAAGCGAAAGAGCCAGGTTAATCGAGCACCTTAGCAGGGAAATAAAGGATACGCGGGTCCTTGAGGCCATGGCCCGCATACCCCGTGAGCAATTCGTGCCGCCGGAGAACCGCCACCTCGCCTATGAGGATATCCCGCTGCCCATCGGCCTGGAACAGACTATCTCGCAGCCCTTTATTATCGCCCTGATGACCGAGGCACTGGAACTGACCGGCACAGAAAAGGTGCTGGAAATCGGGACGGGCAGCGGCTACCAGGCGGCGATTCTCGCGGAACTGGCCCAGCAGGTGGTTACTGTGGAGCGCCTGCCGAAGCTGGCGGAGACAGCCGGTAAGGTACTGGAAAACCTGGGTTACAGCAATATCGAAATCCACCTCTCCGAGAAGACCCTCGGCTGGCCGGAAGCCGCCCCCTATGAGGCGATACTGGTTACCGCCGGTGCGCCAAAGGTGCCTGCGGAGCTGATATCGCAGCTGGCCATAGGCGGGCGAATGGTCATCCCAGTTGGCTCACGCTATCTTCAGGAGCTGGTGAAGATCACCCGGCAAAGAAAGAAAAACAGGATAGAGAATCTGGGCGGCTGCCGCTTTGTCTCACTTATCGGCAAGGGCGCCTGGGAAAATGAATAGAGATTTATCCAGAAGGAGGATTGATGGAAGTCCTGGAAGCAATTCGCACCCGGAGAAGTATACGTAAATATACCGCTGACCCTATAGACGATGGAAAGCTGGAGACGGTGCTGGAAGCCGCACGCCAGGCGCCATCCTGGGCCAACACGCAGTGCTGGCACTTTGTGGTGGTGCGGGATGGAGAGAACAAAGGCAAGCTCTCCGATACGCTCAATGAAACCAATCCCGCCAGAGAGGCGATACGCAATGCGCCGCTGGTCATCGTTGCCTGCGCCGAGATGGGCAAGGCAGGACACAAGGATGGCGAGGCCATGACCGACAAGGGCGACTGGTTCATGTTTGACGTTGCCCTGTCGATGCAGAATCTGGTACTGGCCGCCCACTCGCTCGGGCTGGGCACGGTTTACGTGGGACGCTTTGACGCCGGAGAGGCCGCCCGAATCCTCTCGGTACCCAAGGGATACCGTGTGGTGGCGATGACACCGCTCGGCTACCCCGCAGAAACAAAGGAGCCCAGACCGAGAAAAGGACTCGACGAGATAGTCCATTACGACAAATGGGGCGCCGGGTAGGATGCAGTCCCGATGAGCTACCGAGGGTGGATTCTGGTTGCCGTGGGGTTGTTTGCCACCGGCGTGGCATTCGGTCTGGCGATCCCGGACAATTTCGATAGCATCTTTACCGAGGACATTGCCGCTTTCGAGGAGCTGGCCAAAATTTTTGGCCCGTTTAAATTATCCACGGCGGGTTTCATCTTCCTGAAAAACGTGTCGGCTTTACTTTTCAGCTTCATCTTCAGCCCGCTGCTCTGCCTAGTACCCATCATCGCTTTGACGGTCAATGGCTGGTTCCTTTCCTTCGTCTCCACTACCTTCGTAAAACAGGAGTCGGTCGGCTTGCTTCTGGCTGGTTTGCTGCCGCACGGTGTACTTGAGCTTCCGGCGCTGATTATCGGCGAGGCAGCCGCCCTGAGTTTCGGCGCGATGGTAATCATCGCCCTCATTTCAAGGAGAAGAAGAAGCCAGCTGGCTCCCAACCTGAAACAGAATGTAAAGTACATGGCACTGGCCTTTGCCCTGTTGCTGCCAGCGGCCATCATCGAAACCTATATCACGCCACTCTTTTTCGCCTGAGGAGGTAAATTATTATGAATGAGCTTGGTCTGGCAGTCCCTTTCTGGGTTCTGGCGCTCATCTGGATGGCGAAGACCATCTGGCTGGTCATTATCTGCACGCTGCTTGCCTGTCTGGGCATTCGCGCTTTCGATGCGCTTACCCCTCATATCCCGCACCACCAGCGCATCGGCGAAAGCCCGGTGGCCACGGGGTTGTTCATCGCCGGTTTTTTTATTCTTACCGGCCTGGTTATTCACGGGGCACTGACGGCGCCGACGGTAGTCGGCGGTCCGCTCCTTACCTACTTCTTCGACTTCAGGAGGCTGGGGCTGCTGGCGCTGAGCTTTGTGGTGAGCCTGCTCGTCGGCGTTGGCCTTTTCTATCTGATGGACTGGCTGACCCCGAAAATTCCCTTCTCCAGCATTGAACCTGAGCCCGTAGCCGTGGGCATCAACGTTTTCGGCTATCTGGTCTTCTTTGGCCTAATACTCCACGCCGCCCTGACGATACCACTATGAAAAAACTGAAACTGCTGTTCATTCTGGTTATGGTGCTTAGTTCAGGGCTGGTTGCCAGTAGTTTTGCATGGGCAACCAGCTCCACGGAATTCCGCACCGTGGGCGATGATGTCTTTGATGACTGGGACATAAGCCGTACCAGAGCCGTCGGTGCTGACGGTTTCTATCAGATAAGCGAGGTCGGATTCCGGCCGGTCATCGCCTTTGAGAGCCTGGGGGAAGAGGCTGACACTGCCTACCGCCTGGGTGAACAGCTAGCGAGCCAGTATCCCGACCGGATACAGAGGGCGGAAAAGATATTCTATTATGTGCGCGACCGCGTCCGGTACACCCCGGATAAGGACCAGTTTCAGTATGACGAGTTTGCCCAGAATGCCGATGAGCTTGCTGACACAATTGCGAAAAACGGATTTGCTCACGGTGACTGCGAGGACAGCGCCGTGCTGCTGGTCGTGATGTATAAAGCTGCCGGCTACCGTTCGGCAATTGCCGTTGCCCCCGGCCATACCGCGGCCATGGTCTTCCTGCCGGAATACAAAAAAGGCAGCAGCTTCAAAATGAATGATGAAGAGGGATGGGTCTGGGCGGAAGCGACCGGCAGCAAAAACCCGCTGGGCTGGGTGGGCAAAGAATTCATCAACGAAGAGCTCTATGCTTACGAAATTCAGGAGGAACGCATTACCCGCGCTGAGCCCACGGTGGCCCCGGCCACCATCATCACCGGCAGGGGCGGAGGCAGCGCCTCATTTCCCATCCCGTTCTTCAGCATCATCTTTCTGCTGTGGTTCATCAGCCGGCTCTTCCGGCGGCGTGCCCGTTAACCGGCGGCTAACTTGCCGTGAGCACGCCACAACGGGTATAATAGTTACGAACGTTTTTTGGGAGGACAGGTGATTCCATGCAGCAATTTGGTCTGGAAAACATCAGAAATACGGTTTTGCTGTCGCATGCGGGTGCGGGCAAAACTTCCGCTGCGGAAGCGATGCTCTTCACCGCCAAGGCAATCAACCGACTGGGCAAAGTAGATGACGGGTCAAGTACCTCGGATTACGACCCAGATGAAATAAAGCGCAAGATAAGCATCAATCTGAGCCTGCTCCCCTGCCAGTGGCGGGAGGCCAAAGTCAACCTCATTGATACCCCCGGCTACAGCGACTTCGTCGGCGAGGTGAAGGCAGGGCTCCGGGTCAGCGAAGGCGCTGTCATCGTTATCTGTGCCGCCTCGGGCGTGGAGGTAGGCACCGAGCAGGTCTGGGGATACTGCCAAGAAGCCAACCTGCCCCGCCTCATTTTCGTGAACAAGATGGACCGTGAGAATGCCGACTTTTTCAAGACGGTGAATGATATCCAGGCCAAGCTCGGTCCCAAATGCCTGCCGATACAGATACCCATCGGTGCCCAGAACGACTTCCAGGGCATCATCGACCTGCTGACCATGAAAGCTTACACCGGCTCGCCGCCTAAAGAAGCTGAGATTCCGTCCTCGCTAGAAGGTCAGGTGAATGCCTTCCGTGAGAAGCTTATCGAGGCGGCGGCGGAAACGGAAGACGCTCTCATCGAGAAATATCTGGGCGGCGAGGAGCTTACCCCCGAGGAACTGCTAAACGGACTGAGAAAGGCCGCCCTAAGCGGCAGCATTTTCCCCATTCTAGCCGGCTCAGCGCTGCAGAACGCAGGCATTAACGGACTGCTGGATGCTGTGGTGGACTATCTGCCATCTCCTGCAGAGCGCGAGGTGGTGGCGGTAACCGATGCAAAGGAAGAAAAATTTGCACCTCAAGCTGATGGACCTCTGGCCGCGCTTGTGTTCAAGACAACCGCCGACCCATACGTTGGCAAGCTTACCTACTTCCGGGTGTACAGCGGTGCCATCGACAGCAACTCACAGGCCTGGAACGCCACCAGAGGCAGCGCTGAGAGGATCGGGCAGCTGTTCATGCTGCGGGGTAAAAATCAGGAGCCGGTGGCCAAAGTGGGTGCCGGGGACATCGGAGCAGTGGCCAAGCTGAATGTGACCAGCACCGGCGATACCCTTTCCGCCCAGAACAAGCCGATAAAGCTGGCCCCCATTGTCTTCCCGGTACCCGTCTTTGATGAAGCGGTTTTCCCAAAGACCAAGGCCGACCTGGATAAGCTGGGGGCAGCGCTATCCCGCATCACCGAGGAAGACCAGACCCTCCGCGTACGCCGTGAGCCCGATACCGGTGAGACCCTGCTTTCCGGCATGGGGGATACCCAGCTGGAAGCGGCGGCGGAAAAGATGCAGCGCAAGTTCGGCGTCAGCGTGAACCTGGAGACGCCCAAGGTGCCTTACAAGGAGACCATTACCGTATCCGTCCCCAACGCCGAATACAAACACAAAAAACAGACCGGAGGTCACGGCCAGTACGGCCATGTCATCATGGAACTGGAGCCCCTGCCCCGCGGCACCGGCAATGAGTTTGCCGAGAGGGTGGTCGGCGGCACCGTGCCCAAGAACTACATCCCGGCGGTGGAGAAAGGCTTTCAGGAGGCCATTCAGGACGGCGTGCTGGCGCATTACCCGGTGGTGGACGTCAAGGCCACGCTGTACGATGGCAGCTTCCATCCGGTAGACTCCTCCGAAATCTGCTTCAAGATTGCCGGGTCACAGGCGATGAAGAAAGGGTTTTCCCAGGGCCAGCCGGTCCTCCTTGAGCCCATCGTTAATATCCAGATAACCGTCCCCAATGACCTCACCGGCGATATCATCGGCGACCTCAACACAAAGCGCGCCCGGGTACAGGGGATGAACCCGTCCGGCGATATCAACATAATTGAGGCTCAGGTGCCGCTGGCCGAGGTTCTGCGCTACGCCATTGACCTCAAGTCAATGACCCAGGGAAGGGGCACCTATACCATAGAATTCAGTCACTACGAAGAGGTTCCAGCACAAATCAGCCAGAGGATCGTGTCCCAGAAAGCCGAAGAAAAAGCCTGACCAGAAAAGGGTACTTGCTTACGTGGCCCTTATCTCCTGCCGCATAAACAGTACGTAGCTCACTGCAAAGCAGACCGCGCTGAGGCTGATTAGGCTGGTGATGTGGGGCCAGACGAGGAGAATGCTCTGGCCTAGGCTCAAGGGATTGGGCACCATATAGGTGGCCTGGCTTACGCTCAACATACCCAAGCTGCGCACCAGCGGCACCAGCAGGACGGTGGTCGCCTCCTGGAACAGGATGTTCGGGGAGAAACGCGTTACCATCCGCTGCAGTTCAAAATTACGGATCAGCTCCGCTTCGGTGCCGTCAGCGGTCGGGGCAATGGCATTGGCGATTCCCGGAGCGATGAGCATGATGAAGATGCTGAAGAACAGCCATAGCGCCAGCGAGAACAGCAGTGAGGCCGCCACCCGCTGAAAGACGATAGAAAAGAGAATCGCCAGACCCAACCAGAACGCCCCGTAGACAATGGTCAGGAAAAAGTAAAAAAAGAGCCTGATGACTTCCTCGGCCGAGGGTGGCACTCCAATCATATTCAGCCCATAGCCCGCTACCAGCAACAGCATCGTGCCCACCATGATGGTCAGGGTGACCACACCGGCCAGAAACTTCCCATTGATGACGCTGTCCCGGAAGACAGGCTGGGCCAGGACCCGGCTCAGGGTGCCGCCAGCCCGCTCGCTGTTAATAGCATCAAAGCCCAGGGCAATGCCGATGATGGGGATGAGTAGGGAAACAAGGTAAGTCAGCGAAGGGACTACCGTCCCCGAAGTGGTGAACAGGCCGAGGAAGACGGTCCCCTCGGGAAGGCTGGCACCGCGGATTCCTTCACGGGCAGCCCACAATCCAGCGACGCTGACCAGAAGCACCAATATGAAGGAGGCGACAAACCGGATGCTGGTAACATAATCGGCTAGCTCTTTACGAATAATGGCAAACATTTATAGCTCTATTCCTCACGGAAATACTTCATATAGACATCATCCAGGGAAAATTCCTGGATCTTCATCTGAATCAGCGGGAAATTATTCTCAACTATGGCCTTTGAGACCTCCCGTCGTAAATCGGCATCGGTACTGATGACGAGCACGTTGTCCTTGACCTCAAGGCTACCCACACCTTTGATGCCCCGGATGACCTCAATGAGCTTCTCGCTTGGCGCCTCAGTTTCCGCCTCAATCTGGAAACGGCCTCCAGCCAGCGCTTCACGGCCCAGCTTATCGATGGCTCCCTGAATCACCATCTTCCCTTTGGCCAGGATGCCGATGGTATGGCACACCCGCTGCACCTGATACAACTGGTGTGAAGAAAGCACCACGGTTGTCCCTATCTTGGGCAGGCCGGATATGAGGTCGAGGAGCTGGTTAATACCTTTCGGATCCAGGCCTGCAGTTGGCTCATCGAGGAAAACCAGCTTCGGTCTTTTGATTAACACTTCGGCAATGCCCAGCCTCTGCTTCATGCCGCGGGAAAACTTGCCCACCGTTTTTTCTATCTTTCGATTCGGCCCCAACTGTTCCATTATCTCGCTATCGGTAAGGCCGACCATTTCCAGCGCTTCGTCAGCGCGCTGGTTGGCTTCGGCATAGCTGATACCGTTAAGGTCCGCGATGAACCTCAGATTTTCCCGCGCGGTAAGGTTTTCATAAAAGCCGACCTTCTCCGGCAGATAGCCAACCTGACGCTTGATTTTGAGTGGCTCGCGGGTGGGGTTGAAGCCGAGCACACTGACCGCTCCTGAAGCCGGCTCGGTCAGACCCAGCATCATGAGGATGGTCGTTGTCTTGCCGGCGCCGTTCGGGCCGAGCAACCCGAACACCTCACTTTCCTTTACCTGAAGGTTGAGGTGATCAACGACGTTAACGCTATCGTAGCGCTTGGTCAGGTCGCGTGCCTCTATGGCTAACATATCACTCATAGACTACCGCCGGCTAAACCGCATGAAGATAACCACCAGCCCCATCACGACAATGGCGATGATGACGACGCCAACCCATCCCCAGACGGTGGGTGTCTCCACAGTAACCCTGATATTTATCCTTTCTGAGGTCTTCTGGACGCCGGAAGCCCGGACACTTATCATATAATCGCCGGCAATGGTCTCCGGCGGCGGTTTGATATTTATCTCCACGGTCTGGGTAGTTAGCGGTTCCAGCGAATCCACCTTATCTGGATTGAAGCTCACAGACCATCCCTCCGGATTATCCGGGGAGAAGGTGATTTTATCGATGGGGGCTGTGCCCAGATTACCAACCTTGATGGAGAAATAGTTATCCCGTCCCGCCTTGGCGTTAGTATCGTAACGCTCGCCCGACGGAGCCAGAAGCAGGTTGTAGGCAGCGGTGATAATCGCCTTGAGTTCAATGGTGTCTTTCAGGTCCTCGGAGACCACTTCCAGCGTTATTTTATACTCACCTGGCTCAGGCAGCGGCCAGACAGGAGCCTGGGCAACCATTCTCGTTTTATCGGAAAAGGCCACGCTTCCCGGTTTGAGGTCAATGGCAGAGATATGCTTTTCTTTCTCAAACTGGGGGGTAAAGTATACTTCCCACCCCTGGGGAGCAGTAGGGACAAGGTCGAAGGGCCTGGGTTCACCCAGAATATTTTGCGCCACATACTTGAACTCTATCTCAAAAACGAAATCATTGCCGGCAACCGCCTCAACGGTGGGGTGAACGGACCGCACCTCGATTATTTCTTCCTTCTCCGGCTCCCTCACGGTAACCCTGATTTCGACTTTCTCGGTAGACGCCTGCTCGCCTTCGACCCACAGCTTGACAAAGTAATCGCCGGCGGCAGTACCTTCCGGCGGTGTTACCGAGGCGTAAATCCGCTCGTTGTCATAAACCGCCAGTGTGGCTATTCTGGGCGGGTCAAATTTAATCGCCCATCCGTCCGGCACTTCAGCCATGGCGGCAAGTTTGGTCACCGCCTCATCACCAATGTTTTCCAGGTCCACCCGGATGTCCTTTTCCCGCCCCGCCATCATGATGGTGCTGTACACGCCGTCAGTGGGCGTTAGCGTCAGAGCATATTGCGGTTCTTCCTGGGCCAATACCGCACCTGCCGGGGAAACCGCCAGCAGGCTTACAATCAGCAGGCAGATGATTCTCAGTTTTTGCATGCTTTGTCACCTCACTAAATATATTGGAAACAGTAAATATCCTAGAGTATCAAGTATACTAATATTTATAATACTACGGATTCAACGGTAAATTCAACACCCGGGTTTTTAACGGGTGACTATTCAGCCAGTAATTCCCTGACCTTTTCCGTGAAGGCCGGCAGCACCTTCTTCCAGTCCCCGACGACGCCGAAGCGCGCCTCCCGAAAGATGTTGGCCTCCGGGTCTTTATTGATGGCCACGATGTTCTTGCACCCGGAACAGCCCGCCATATGCTGGCTGGAGCCGGAGAGAGCCACAGCAAGGTACAGGTCAGGGGCCACTATTTTCCCGGTCAGCCCTATCTGGACTACATCAGGTACCCAGCCATTATCGCAGGGAGGCCGGCTGGCACCCACCGCCCCCTTCAGCATCCCCGCCAGTTCCTCCAGCTGCTTGAAGCCATCGGCGCCGCCGATGCCTCTCCCGCCACCAATCACCACATTGGCCGCCTCCAGGCTTATGCCCTCGACCTCCTGCTTTACCTTTTCTGTAACTTTGGTCCTGACCGCTGACGGGTCCAACCCCGCCTCAATGGCCACCACTTCCCCCTTTCGGGATGAATCCGGTTCCAGCGGTGTCATGGCCTTGGCTCTCACCGTGGCTATCTGCGGTTCAACTTCGCTGATGAAAGCAGCCCGGGCATTGCCGCCGTAAACCGGTTTGGTACACAACAGGCGTTTTGAGCTGGAGTCAATAGCCAGCTCGATACAGTCCATAGTAGCCGCCGTCTCTAGCCGGAAAGCCAGCCTCGGTGCCAGATCACGGCCAATAGACGTCTGGCCCAAAAGCAAAATGCTGGGCATGGCCTGCCTGACGGCCTTCTCCATCACCGCAACATGGGTATCCGTCCGGTAATCTTGCAACAAAGCATCATTAACGACGTATACTTTATCGGCACCGAAAGCAAAAGCTTCCTGGGCCGAGCCGCTTACTCCACTGCCAACAATGACGGCGCTTAATTCCTCGCCGAGGTCATCAGCCAGTTTCCGGCCGCAGCCTAGGAGTTCGGTGGCAATGGCCGCCAGCTTCCCTTCCGCAACCTCAGCGTGAACCATAACGCCCCTGTATTCCGTCATATTCAGCTACCTCCAGACATTACGGTGGTCATTATCCCTTACAGTAACTTCTGCTCCCTGAGCTTAAGCGCCAGGTTGACACCAGCTTCCTCAGGGCTTTCACCTTCGATTAATTCGCACTTACCCTCGTGAACCGGCTGGTACAGTCTCTCCAGACTTATTTTGCGGCCCGCCGCCCCTATCTGCGCCGGCTCAAGGCCAATATCGGCTGGCTTCCAGACGGCTGGCTCTATCTTTTTCGCCGCCATAATGCCTTTTATGGTCGGATAGCGGGCTTCGCCCAGCTCGTTGCTGACCGTAATCAGCGCCGGCAGCGACACTTCAATGACTTCATAGCCGTCAGCCGTCACCCGCTCCACCACTGCTTTGCCATCGCCTACATCTATTTTCCGTGCCAGAGTAACGCTGGGCAACCCCAGCATCTCGGCGATGCCCGAGCCCACCTGACCGTCATCCCAGTCGGCCGCCTGCCGACCACAGAGAATGAGGTCATATTGGCCGATTTTTTTGATGGCCATCGCCAGGCCAAGGGCGTTGGCCCAGCTATCACCACCGACGAAAGCCTCATCTTCCAGCAGGACAAGCTCGTCAGCACCCATGGAGAGCGGCTTCTTCACCACCTCGCGCAGCAGATTGACTCCCATACTGAGGACGGTGATTTTGCCTCCCTGAGCGTCCTTGATGCGCAATGCCGCCTCCACGGCGTTCTCATCAAAGGGGCTGATTACGGGGGGCACCCCGGCGGGCGGCACCACTTTTTTGCTGGCTTCATCCACCTTGAAACTGGAGGGGGGTGCCTCGGGGTCTATCACCTGTTTGACACAGACGATGATATTCACGGTCATGCTTACCTCAACCTATTATTAAAATTGCCACCAGAATCCAAACAAATAATTTAGCATCGGGCTAGCCGGGTGTCAAGCGCAGGCTGATAACCCGTTCAATGCCCTGCAGGTCCGGTATAGTCTCCAGAGATGCCGACGGAAAGCGTCTTTGCAGCCAGTCCGTCACCATCCGGTGCTGCCCCTGCCCTATTTCCAGCAATATGCCGCCCTGTGGGTCCAGTTTGCCTGCGGCCTGTTCGCACAGTCGCCTTATCTTGTCCAGACCATCTATACCGCCATCCAGAGATACGTGCGGCTCAAAATCGGCAAGTCCTGTCCTTGAGATTTCCCGGCTAGTGACATAAGGCAGATTGGCTATTATTAGGTCGACCGGCTCCGGCAGCGGCTCCAGCATATCGCCACGCAATAACCTTATGCGGTCGGCCACCTCGTGTTTCCGGCAATTGATATTCGCCACTTCCAGAGCGTCGGCGGATACGTCAGAGGCGTAAATTTGCAAAAGGGGCAGGTGTCGGGCCAGGGTGACGGCAATGGCACCACAGCCGGTGCCAACATCGGCAACAGCGGTAATGGCGCGGGCCTGTGCCAGCTCAATTGCCTGCGCCACCAGCAGCTCCGTCTCCGGCCGGGGAATCAGAACTCGGCGGTCAATATAGAAATCGAGGCCGTAGAACTCGCGGTGCCCGGTGATATAGGCCGTGGGCTCCCCGCGCAGACGGCGCTGAAGTAGAGCCCGGAACTTCTCTTCCTGCAAGGAGTTGAGTTCGCGGTCGAGGCCGGCATAAAGTTCGGCCCGGTCTATCTCCAGCGCGTGCCGGAGCAGGACCTCGGCTTCCAGATGGGCTTCCTCAATGTTATTCCTGGCCAGCACTTCCCGCGCCCGGCCAAGAACCTGCTTCAGGGTCACGCCAGCTGTTCCTCGAGCTGTCTCGCCTGATAACTGGTGGCCAGAGTGTCAATCAGTTCGTCAAGCTCTCCCTCAAGAATCCGGGGCAGATTGCGTACGGTTAGATTAATGCGGTGGTCGGAGACACGGTCCTGGGGGAAATTATAGGTCCGTATCTTTTCCGCACGGTCGCCCGTGCCCACCTGCAAGCGGCGCGCCGAGGTGATTTTCTCCTCCTGCTTGCGCCGCTCAATATCCAGCAGTCGGGAGCGCAGCACCGACAGCGCCCGCAGTTTGTTCTGGAGCTGCGAGCGTTCGTCCTGACAGACAACGACCATGCCCGTGGGGAGGTGGGTCATGCGGACGGCGGTGGCCACCTTGTTCACGTTCTGCCCGCCGGCGCCGCCGCTGTGGAAAATGTCTACCTTCAGGTCGTCGGGGTTAACTTCTATATCCACCTCCTCCGCCTTGGGCAGCACCGCCACCGTCGCCGTGGAGGTATGAAGGCGCCCCGAGGACTCCGTAACTGGCACACGCTGTACCCGGTGCACGCCGCTCTCATATTTCAACCTGCTGTAGGCCCCTCTCCCCTTCACCTCGAAGATGATTTCCTTGATACCACCGATGCCGCTCTCGTTCACGCTGATGACGTCAATGCTCCAGCCCTTCGCCTGGGCGTAGCGGCTGTACATGCGGAAGAGGTCGGCGGCAAAAAGCCCGGCTTCCTCGCCCCCGGCACCGGCCCGGATTTCCACGATGATGTCCTTTTCATCGTTGGGGTCTTTGGGCAGAAGGGCGATCTTCAATTCCTGGAGCAGCCTCTCCTGCTGCGACTCAAGGCTGGCTACTTCCTGCTTGACCAATTCGGCCATCTCCCCATCGAGGCCGTCATCCAGCATCTCCCTGGTTTCTGCCAGCGATTTCGAGGTATCTTTGTACTCGCGATACTTGGCGACCACCTCTTCAAGACCAGCCCTCTCCTGCGCCAGCGCCTGCAACCGCTTCAGGTCGGAGGCGATTTCCGGCTGGGACATCTGCCGGTCTATCTCCTGATACCTCTGTTCAATTCTTTCCAGTCTTTCCAGCATAATGCGAACAACCCCCATTCGTATTATATCACAGCTTAAAACACGCTCAAAGATAGCGCCGGAGGTTACATTGGCCACCCGAAGGCGACAGATAACCCGGTACTGTTGTATAATGATAGAGTTGACATGGATAAAGAGGGCCGGATGAAAAAACAGTTAGCCTATTTCACTTCCGCAGTGCTGAACCCATTTCTCATCAGCCTGGCCGTAATGGTATTTCTCTCTTTTAACTCCACTTCCAGCCTCGGCGATGGCCTCAAATGGTCGCTGCTCCTGATCGGGTTTACTGTGCTGCCGGTTTTTCTGCTCATTCTCTATCTCGTTCATAAAGATAAGGTTGACGACTTTTTCGTCAAGGTCCGTGAGCAGAGGAACCAGATATATCTGCTGGCCTTCCTGTGTACCATCGCCTGCTGCGCCCTTCTCTTTTCCCTGCAAGCGCCAATGGTCCTGTTCGCCACCATGATAGCGGCGCTATCGGCAATGCTCATCTTCATGCTGATTAATTTGTCCTGGAAGATAAGTCTGCACACCGCTTTCGCCGCCGGCTCCGTCACCGTTCTCATCATTCTGTACGGCAGCACCGGCGCCTTATCCGCAGTGCTGGTGCCGCCGATAGCCTGGTCAAGAATCGAGCTTAAATATCACTCGCTGTCCCAGACAGTGGCCGGGGCGTTACTTTCGGCACTCATTGTCTTCGTGGTATTTCATCTCTTCGGCCTGATTGGCGAAGCCGCAGCGCTGTAATCATTCGCTTTTGACAGGCCGGAGATGTCGCCGTAACATAGTATCATCAGACCATGTTAGCCAAGGTAAAAACCGCCGCTGTCGTCGGGCTGGAAGGTCATCTGGTAGACGTGGAGGTGGACATTTCCAGTGGCCTGCCGGCTATGACCATTGTCGGCCTTCCCGATGCTGCGGTACAGGAAGCAAGAGAACGAGTCCGCGCTGCCATCCGCAATTCTGGTTTCTCCTTCCCCATGAAGCGCATCGTGGTGAACCTAGCCCCGGCTGACCTGAAAAAAGCCGGGCCTTCGTATGACCTGCCCATGGCCGTAGGCATCCTTCTCAGCTCGGAGCAGGTGAGCGCAGACGGTTCCCGGGGCATCTTCCTCGGTGAGCTATCTCTTGATGGTAGCCTGCGCCACACCCGCGGCATCCTGCCCATGGTCGCTCTGGCCAAGGAGGAAAAAATCGACACCATCATCGTACCTGAGATTGATGCCAGAGAGGCCGCCATGATTGAAGGCGCCAGAATCATACCCGTTGCTTCCCTGGCGCAGCTGGTCGGCTATCTTCAGGGTGAAATCACCATTCCGGAATATAAGGCCGATGAAGCCGAGCTTACCCTTGATCAGCCGGTCACGCCCATCACCGACCTGGCCGAGATAAAAGGACAGGAGCATGTGAAAAGGGCGCTGGAGGTGGCCGCCGCCGGAGGTCATAACGTCATCATGAATGGCCCGCCGGGCAGCGGCAAGACATTGCTGGCACGCGCGCTGCCTTCGATACTGCCGCCGATGACCGGCGAGGAGGCGCTGGAAGTCACCAAAATCTACAGTGTGAGCGGGCTGCTCCCACCTGATACCCCAATGATCAGACAGAGGCCATTCCGCGCCCCCCACTACACCATCTCCCATGCAGGACTCGTTGGCGGCGGGCATTGGCCCAGGCCGGGTGAAATAAGCCTCAGCCACCGCGGCGTGCTCTTCCTCGATGAGTTGCCCGAATTCGGCCATTCCCTGCTCGAGGTGCTGCGTCAGCCGCTTGAGGACAAGGTGGTAACCATCAGCCGGGCACAGGGCAGTGTTACCTTCCCGGCCAGCTTCATGCTGGTCGGTGCCATGAACCCCTGCCCCTGCGGTTACTACGGGGACCCCTTCCGGAAATGCA
>SMTZ1_10000531_pt1 | contig 44448 bp, 39 predicted proteins | sample DeeMarSWOR136_30_FD_25667 | JGI IMG/M metagenome (IMG submission 25667) | reverse complement strand
ATTTGGAGGGCAAGGGCGCAGGCTGCCTCCAGGCGTTCGGGAGAGTAAGATTTACTCAGTCGTAGGATACCGAGACAGGAGCGGAAGCCATGGTGGGGATGGAGTTTGGTTTCGAGAATGTGGGTGATGAGCTGTTCCGTATGGGGGCCATGTTTGGCTGCCCATCGGATCATGCGCGAAGGGGTCCAGTCGAGATAGGCCTGATGGGATTTAGAGAGGTGTTCGTTAAGGGTAGTAAAGGTTCCTTTTTGATAACTTCGGGCATGGGAGGCGATTCTTCGATTCTTGAAGAGGACTTCGATGGTACTTGAAGTCAGTCGAACATCGACTTGTTCTTTGATGAGTTGATAGGGGACACTGTAGTGAGAGGCTTCGGGGTCACATCTTCAAATGTCAACAGATTTATTCATGTTAATTTTTGTTATTGAGATTGTTGGAAGATGAAAACTTCGCCAATAAATAGTTATGAAGCTAAATATTAAATAGTGAGGTGCAATATGGCGAAACTTGAGCGAACAGAAAAGCCCATTAACGTTATCATTGACGAAAGACAAGGAGGAGAACTTGGTTTGCCTGAAATTCAAAGAGGATATGTGTGGAAACAGAGTCAAGCTAGAGATTTGGGGGCTCGATAGGATCGCTCCTGAAAAGGCCGGGCTTCCCACACCGGCTTTCGGAATTAGGGGGACATAGGTTCTAAAACAACTTAAGTCCTAATGGCTTGGTTGAATTCCTTTACTTATTTTTTCTTCCAGAAACCTAATCCAGTCCACTGAATTGCGCAAAGCATTATGGCTTCCTTGCCTCCGGACCAAGTGAAAGCTTCCTTCTTCAGCAACCCTGGGCAATTCTCGTAGCGTTCATTTTTTGTGAACATACAAAAATATTGAACAAAATCCAACTTTTTTAAGGTTAGCGACAGGCGAAGTGCAGGGGTACCATACAATAGTCTCAAAAATACCTTGACATTTGTTCACTTTTTGGTTATGTTCATAATTATTGAACAGCAATATAAATTGAACCTAATTGGTTATCTCTATGAAAAAAATGGAAGAAAATGAGCTTCTGGGACTTGCTTTGGAGGCACTTAGAAAGAATCTTCCTGGGCAGGCAAAGATTAAAACAGTAAAGCCTCTCCAAGACCCCAGGCTTCGTGCAGATTACCTATTGGGGATAGTAATGCAGGGTAAAGAAATCAGGTATTATGCTGAGATCAAAGCTAATGTGACGAAGGCTGACAAGTTGTTAGCGATGATGCGTAAAGGTGAGTTCGACCACCGGCTTTTGCTAGTCACCAAATACGTAAACGCGCGACTGGCGGACGAATTGAAACAGAATGGGACAGAATTTATAGATACGGCTGGAAATGCGTTTCTCAATCAGCCTCCTCTATACATTTTTGTGAAAGGGAACAAGCCTGATACTGTTAAAACCCCTCTCACCAAACGAACCTTCAAACCTGCGGGGCTTAAAGTAATTTTTGCCTTCCTGTGTAGCCCTGGCTTGGAGAACAAAACATATAGAGAGATTGCTGCCCAGACCGGGGTAGCCCTTGGAACTGTTGACTGGATAATAAAGGAATTGAAAGAGTTACGGTTTCTATTGGACATGGGTAAACGAGGTCAGAGATTAATCCAAAAGGAAAACCTGTTACAGCGATGGGTCACTGCCTATCCGGAACAATTAAGGCCAAAACTTACATTAGGACGATTTAGAGGGGAATACGGTTGGTGGCAACAGAAAACGCTTGACCCTTTTAAAGCACAATGGGGAGGAGAGGTTGCTGCTGCCAAGCTTACCCAATATCTTCAACCACAAATCATAACGATCTATACAGCGCCTCAGGAGCTCGATCAATTGTTAATCAAAAACAGACTCAAGAGAGACCAAACCGGAGATGTCGAAATACTTAAGAGATTTTGGAAGCCAGGTGAAACCTGGAAGTATGACGATCTCGTCCATCCTATTCTTATCTACGCGGACCTCTTAGCAACAGGCAACGAGAGAAATATTGAGACCGCAAAAATGATTTATGACCAGCATATTGTTCGACTTATCAGGGAAGATTGAAAAACCCATAGTGGACGCGCTTTATCTCTTGAAGAGGATAGCGGACTCTCTTGGCATTCCCTTCTTTATCATTGGAGCTTTCTCAAGAGATCTCATTCTCAAACACGGTTACGGTATTGAACCCAGAAGAAAAACTGGGGACATTGATTTAGGAGTGGAAGTTGCCAACTGGAAACAATTCGATAAATTGAAAGAATCACTCATTTCAACGGGTCAGTTCTCCCCAACTTCGGACAAGCAGAGATTACGTTGCGGAACTATTCTCATCGATATTCTCCCTTTTGGTCCTATTACTGACAGAGATAAGAAAATCAGTTGGCCTCCTGAGCATGAGATCATTATGAGTTTGGTTGGATTTGAAGAGGCATATCAATATTCAATAACCTTCCGATTAAGTTCTGATCCTGAACTCGATATCAAATTGGCCTCTCTGCCTGGATTGGCAATCATGAAGCTTATTTCTTGGAATGAAAAATATCCAAACCGGAAAAGGGACGCTGAGGATTTACTGTTCACTATGAATAAGTATGAGGAAGCTGGGAATACCGAGCGACTGTATGAGGAAGAGTTATCCCTGCTTCAGGAAGAGAATTTTGACACAAAACTAGCGGGTACTCGTTTGCTAGGCCGAGACATGGCAAGAATATCGAACCTAAGAACAGTCCAGATTGTTAAAGGAATCTTAGATGCCGAAACTGAAAAACTGAGTCAATATAAATTGGCGACAGATATGATTAGGGAAGCCGGTATGGCCGAGACAGAATTTGATGAAATACTCCTTCAATTGGAAAAGCTAAAACAAGGAATTGTTGAAGCAGGGGAGGAAGAACTAAAAAAGTAATTGTGGGGGATTAGATGTTGTGTGGGGCTTCGGGGTCACATCTTCAAATGTCAACAGATTTATTCATGTTAATTTTTGTTTTTGAGATTGTTGGAAGATGAAAACTTCGCCAATAAATAGTTATGAAGCTAAATATTAAATAGTGAGGTGCAATATGGCCAAACTTGAGCGAACAGAAAAGCCCATTAACGTTAGCATTGACGAAAGACAAAGAGGAGAACTTGGTTTGCCTGAAATTCAAAGAGGATATGTGTGGAAACAGAGTCAAGCTAGAGATTTGAGGGCTCGATAGGATCGCTCCTGAAAAGGCCGGGCTTCCCACACCGCTTTCGGGCCTTAACTTTGTGGGTGCCTCCTGTGGGGGGCGAAAAGCTGATGAATTTGAAACACCACTGGATCAAAATTTTTATTTGGTCTGTGTGATCGTCGCCTTTATCACCGAGACGAACTCTCTCCCATCTTCCAACTTCAACAAGGACGAAGGTTCAACAGCTTCCTCTCCAATATCGTAATCCACAATCTCTCTTACTTTCCGGGCATTGATTAACATGCGATGGTACTTGGGATCAATCCTTCCTGTTTTAGAAAAATGATATCCTAACGCGGATTCTACAGCAGAATGCTTCACAACTTCGATGTCTTCGGATTTAAGGAGGGCTTGCGCACCATAGAACATTGCATAATAGATTTTGCTAGATGCATCCTGGTAGAAACCTTGTTTATAGAGCGATTCAGCGACCTCAAGGGCATGATCTGCCTTTTCGAGTAGCCTTTGAACCTCCTTTTTCACCTTTTTCAAAGGGAGACCCCTTCACGTTCGATATTTCTATAGAAAGAGAACCCTTCCCTCAAGTACTTTTGATAATGAGCATCTGTGAAGACTTTAATGGAGATCATAGGTCTAAAATCGTGGTCCCACATTACCTTATAGGCAACATCGTCAATCTTCCTTTCAAGTTCGGGTGACTTCTGATCAACCAGGATTAGCAAGTCAAGATCAGAGGCTTCATGCTCTTGACCTCGAATCCGGGAGCCAAAGGCGATCACTCTTTTTATACGGGCTACGACTTCGGTTGGCAACCTCTCTTTTAATTCCATTGGTGCCGGAGGTCGGAATCGAACCGACACGGGGTGGAAGCCCCGCGGGATTTTGAGTCCCGTGCGTCTACCAGTTTCACCACTCCGGCACAAAAAACAATATAAGAAAAATTATTCCCTAAGTCAAACTTCTTATTCACCCCAACGACACCCTCCCCCCCTGCCTACCGGCAGGCGTCTAGGGAGAAGGAAACCAAAGGGAGTCTTCTCACACCTTCGAGTGAAAAAGCTTGAGGTGGAGGCAAAATGAATTGACAATCTTTTTCCTACTATGTTAGATTTTTTAGTTGTTATTGGTCGTGGGGCTGTAGCTCAGCTGGGAGAGCGCATGAATGGCATTCATGAGGTCGTGGGTTCGATCCCCATCAGCTCCACCATTTTGTTTTACAACATAAAATGGGAGAGCGGTCGGATCGACAGGTCGACGCTTCAATCCCCATCAGCACCAGCATTCCTACATTACTCACGATTCACCCATCGGGATGACTTATATTGGGTCCCGAAAATAAGAACATGCAGGAAGAGTCAACCCAAAAGACAGCTTTCGATCCCTTCTACTGGGAGAAACTTTCCAAACTCCATCCCACCGATGTCTGCAACAGAACAGAGGCTATTTACAATCCCACACGAGAAGGATTCGTCCTGCCCGTCTATCATTTGAGATATCTGATCCTTCCCAAAAGTAAAAAGATTTTGCGGTTGGAATGGAACGACCAACCTGTGGAGGAAGAGCTTCCGCCATTTTTTTACCTCATGGTCCTCGTTTACCTCATCGAGGCCAAAGAGATCAAACCCACCCACACCTGGATCAGTGAGAAAGATCTCAAGGGAGGAGCCACGTTCTTCCGGGGTCCCCATAGTCTTCAGGTCGAAGAACTGGTAAACCTCTTCGGGAGAAATCCAGAGGCCTTTCTCAATGCGGGTAAAAAACTGGGCGGCAGTGAAATCCTGTACGGGGACAAGGGATTTTCCTTAGAGGTGTTCCCAAAAATCCCGCTGGCCTACATCCTCTGGAAAGGGGATGAAGAATTCCCTCCGAGGATCGGAGTGCTTTTCGATTCCACCATCGAATCCCACTTTGCCCTTGATGTAATCTGGTGCATGGTGGCTGAAACGAATCGCCGTCTGGCCAGAATCTCTGCCTGAATGGCTTCTTCACCCATTGTGCTCAACTCTATTTACCCTCATCCCTACCCTCTCCCGTCAAGGGAGAGGGAGGCAGGGTGGAAGCGGGATTGATTCGTTACTCGATTCATGATAGTGAATAAACACTGAGATCAAGAAGAAGCGAACCACGAATGAGCCAAAAAAATGTTCTTCCAAAAAGAGTGTTGGGAAAAACAGGACAGGAGATATCCATCCTTGGACTCGGTGGGGAAGGATTGCTTAGAACCTATGGCCGTGGAAAGGAGGCCTCTTTTCTTATTCATCGGGCCATCGATTTAGGAATCACTTATTTTGAATCAGCCCGTGCGTATTCCGGGAGCGAATCCTATTATGGAATGGCTCTCGGAGAGAGGCGTAGGGAGATCTTCTTGGCCAGCAAATCGCATGAGCGGACAATGGACGGAGCTTTAGGTCACCTTGAGGCCACCCTTAAAAATATGAATACCGACTTTCTTGACCTCTGGATGGTCCACGATGTCAGGACCATTAAGGATATCGATAAAATCTTCGGACCTCAGGGAGCGATCAAGGCCTTCGAATCGGCCAGACGAAATAAATTGGTCAAATGGATTGGAATCTCAGGCCACCGAAATCCAACCATCCTTTCGAGGGCGATCAACCTCTTTCCCTTCGATACGGTGCTTATTCCGATCAATCCGGCTGAGCCGCATTACTGGTCCTTCCTCAACGAGGTCCTGCCTAAAGCCCAGGCCAAGGGGATGGGGATTCTGGGAATGAAAACTTTTTCCCGGGGGGTCAGCATTAAGATCTTCGGACCCGATTCTTCGGAGAACTTTCTCCGTTTTGCATTGACCCAACCCGTTTCCAGCATGGTGGTCGGCTGTGATGCGATCGAACAACTTGAAATGAATGTGAAAGTGGCACGATCTTTTCAGCCGATGCCGAAGAGGGAACAGGACATCCTCCTTGAAAAAGCCAGACCCTATGCCCGCGAATTGATGTACTACAAGCTATAGCAAACATCCATAATCGCAATTTCATCAAAACCGCTGATCGCCACCTCCCCTGCCTGCCGGCCCCGGTCCCGACCGAGGGCGGGGCAGGCAGGGGGGCATTTGAAATCCCAACGGTCCGGTGTTATTGTTAATTGTTACTCAATAAGGAGAACCCTATGAAACCCATCAGGCTGGAAATTGTGACTCGGGTGCTTATTACCTATGATCACTGTCGTCACTGTGAAGTCTTCTTTGATCAGGCAGGCTTTGACAAGAAGTTTCATCAAAAAGAGGTGAACGAGTATCCTCCTGATTTAAAAGAGGAGGTTGTCAAGCTCTCCGAATGGATTAAAGAACTCACCCGGCTGTATAAACACCGTCTTCTCATCAAGCTCATCGATGTCCAATCCCTTCTTGGAATTTATAAATCCCTCCGTCACAGGATTCGGAGATATCCCACCTTCATCATCGAAGGGAAAGAGGTCTACACAGGCTGGGATAAAAACCAGCTCGAAGACCTTTTGGATAAATACATTCAATCCTACATCCATTCAAAACACCGAAGGATTCAGGCGACGCTGACTTAACAAAGAGGATCTGCCAGAAATGGGAAAAGGTGGCCGTTTCGGCAAATATGGAGAGCAGAAAAGGTTTGAGCGATTGCGTCAAAAACAGAGGAACAGGCTTCTTTCAAAAAATATCAAGGAATTCCCCTCAAGAAAATCCCCGGGTACTAAAACACGCTAACCGCCAGGAGGATTTGCCCTAGCGTCGAATCTTTTCTAAACCTCATCCTTAGCCTCAACCTTGACCTTATACCCATCTTTAGATTCTTTATGAAGAGGACGCGGGCGGGAATCTATAAAGATTTCAGAATCTCTTCCGCAAAATCCCTCAGATCGCCATTGGAAGTGGTCATAGCCAAGATGTCCACCTTGGCTTTAAAGCCCTGTTTCTCCATCGGAGACCGTGTTTCATACAAATTCTTCATCGCTGTGAGGGCTTCTAGAACCTTCTCGGCATCAGAATAATCTAAAAGGAGGGAAAGGGTGTTCCAGTCTTCGGGGAGACCATATTCATCCAAGTAGGCCCTCACCGCTGCATCAAACTGATCGGTTCCGTGAGTGCGATCGATGTCATCCCTTGCCTTCTGATGTTTCTTCGTTCCTTTTCTGCCCATAAAGAGTTTATCAACCTCCTTGCGATACTGTCTCTTCATCCACTCGGACCGGCGGGATCTCTCCCGAGGCTTGGGCTCCTCTTTGGGAGCATAGGGACTCCGATCCTTTCTGCGATCAATCTCCCTCCAGGAGATTTGTTCCCTCTCATCTTCGTCACGATATCGAACCATGGTCCTTCCCTATTTCCTCTGCTCTTTAAGTTCCTGTTTGGAATAAATGAGGCGTCTTCTCTTTTGGTAGAATATTAAACGTAGCGATCCTCTTTCCATCCTTCTGAAGTACCAATTTGCTACCTTGCCTGATTGAAAATTCCTTTCCGATGTCATTATAGGATGGAGAACCCACCAGAAAGGGATACCAACCACGTGGATGCATGGCTCATTGGGTGGAATGAATTTCTTGACATCATTGATTTCTACGAATAGGCCTTCGAATTTTTCGTTTCTTTTTAGCTCTTTCGCGATCACCTCTGGTGAAGTGGGGGGAAGGGCTTGAACCACGACACCTGCGCTTTCTATGATTGCATTGACGGCCATCGTCAGATAACCGATGGACTGGGGAAGGGGGCAGTTCTTCGTCGCCTCAATGCCAAATGCCATCTTATGTTTTACTGCAAGGGCATAATACGTCAACGATTTTCTCTGCTCTTTGTGCAACGAACTCTCGCTGGACGTATGGGTATTATTCACATGGAAACGGTACCTTTTATCCACAATCTGTGAATTGATCTTTCGTATGACCTTCTGGGCAAAATGCTCTAATTCCAGTCTTTTTCCATCGGGCAGATCAAAGGTAGGAGCATCGATGACGTTGCATTGTCCCCACCGCATGGGATTTCGGGTGGAATCGATCCAGACGGGTGAATAAAAACCATGGCCCTGATGGAGGTTGAGGATGATATCCGCTCGGTCCATGAGAGATTTGGCTACACTGACTACCTTCTGATCCGGATCCAGGTTCTCCTCGGAACGTTGAAATTTGCGATTCATATCCTGACCACTGAGCCCCATTCTTCTCCTCGTTAAAATAGCAAAGAGATTCAATCGAGGGACAACAATCAAATTTCCCTTCATGACCGTTAGATCTGCATATCGATCTGCGGTCAGGTATCCTCCCGACTCATCTCCATGAATTCCAGCAATCATGAGGACGGTCGGTCCTGCCTCTCTTCCATGATGATAATAAACCTCCACCTCCTGATGCGACCCTTTAAAGAAAGCCTTCGTTTCGGAGAAGGCCTTCCTAAGCATCCAAAGGCCCCCAAGAAGAGAAGCCATCTCAGCTTCCAAGGGCGACATCGCCGATAATCTTCCATCGTCCCTGTTCTTCTCTCAGGTAGAGTATTTTCCGGGTAAAGCTTTTGAAATTGTCAGAGATGTAATCCTGATCGATTCTTAGCACCGCGATGTGTCCACCATTTTTTTGGGAAAAGAGGAAGGATTTATTTTCGATATGAAGTTTGATGAAGCGCTTCGACTGATTTACCCGTTCTTTGTGCGCTTTGAATCGCTCGTAATTCATTCCTTCACTATTCACGAAATCCCGGCTGTAATAACTGAGATATTCCCTCGTATCGAGGCTCTCCCACGCCCTCTTCCAGTCCTCCAGAAATTGCATCAAATTTTGAAATACGTCCCCCTGATTCTCGGGGGACTGATATTGGAGGGTGTCTACGATGACGAGAGGAGTGTCCCCTATCTTAATCAATCTCATCAACTCCTTCAAATCGTCATCTTTTACCACAACACATCCTTCCGAAGAGAGCGGACGTTCCATGTGATTGGGAAACCCGTGGAGCCAGATGCCATAGCCTTTCTTTCCCTCCTTCTGATCCAGGAAGTTGGGATAATTCAGGGAAAAGGCCCCGGCGCCGTACTTTTCAGGAAGGCCTGACAGAAAGGAGGTGAGGAAATAGACCCCTATGGGGGTAGCGAGATCGCCCGCCTCCTTCTTATCCACATGATTAGAACCTACAATGCACGGATAACTCTTGATGAATGAGAGGCGGTTCGGCTCAGAATGAAAGAGGTGGAGCGTCTTACTATTCTTCTCGCAGAGGAGAAGGTACTCCTGCTGTTTTAGGTGGACGACCGCAGTGGGAACCCCTCCTTCCGGCCGTTTTCCCTTTTGCTCATCTCGGGCCTCCTTTTTCTCTTTCAAAAGCGGTCTCCGAGGGATGCTCTTTTCAAGATAAGACGCCAAAAAAATGAGATTGATAGTGAAGGAGATGAGAAATAGAATGAGAAAAACTCGGTAGGATTTACGGTAATCTTCTTTCACGCTTCCCGTCTCAATCCTTTTTCCATCCTCATGATCTATTTTCATGTCTACTAAAATGAGCCCCCTCTTGTCAAGAGAGTAAAGGTTATTCCTGCTGAGAATCGAACATTTCTCGACGTTTTGCCTCTATTCCCTGGGCCGTGAAGGTAACGTCAAAAACCTCTCCAGATTCCCCTATTTTCTCTAATCGCTTTTCGTTGAAGGTCATCTCCAAACCCCCGGCATTCCCGAGGACGAGCTGGATCTGTTTCGCTGCTCGATAGGTATAACTTTCTCCAGGCCAAAAGGTAGCCTCCCGCACCGGTTCACCATCGATTTGAACCGCCACCCAGGTTCTTTCCACCGCCTTGATTTGAAGGATCATCTCCTTTCCTTCTGAAACAGCGGGTTTCTCACTCACCGAAGGGGGGACCAAAGGGGGAGGTGCAGGCGGAATGGTCTTTGTGACCTTAGGCTTGGGCGCGACGGGTTCAACAGGGGGTTGAGAGGGGAAAAGAAGAAGATAGAGGATGACAAAGCCGACGATGATCACTCCTCCCATCACCCACAGATATTTTGGACGCCATAGGATTCTCTTCTCCGGAGGAGCCTCTGGATGGATGACCGTTTCCGCTTTGGTATCTGTCTCATAACGAAGGATGATCTCATTCGGATCGAGGCCGAGATATCTCGCATAGGCCGAGAGGAAACCTTTTACATAGGTAAACGTGGGAAGGAGATCATGCCGGTCCTCCTCAACAGCCTTGAGGAACTGTTCTCTAACCCTAATATGTTTCGAAACCTCTCTTAAGGAAATCTTCCGGTTTTCCCGTTCCCGCTTAAGATATTTCCCTAAAGATTCCCTTTCCTCCATCAAAGCATCACCTCAATTCCAGCGGGGGAATACGGACGGATAGCCCAGTCGATTCAGCGCCTGGGGATCTTGAGTCCAATGCCTTTCTACACTCACCCACAATCCCAAAAAGACCTTCTTTCCCAAGAAGGCCTCCGTCTCTTTCCGGGCCATCTCCCCGATTTGCTTTAATTTTCCTCCCCCTTTTCCGATCAGGATTTTTTTCTGAGAGGTCCTCTCCACATGAATGGTTGCCTTGATGATCACTAGATTCTTTTCGGGATGTTCCTTAAACGATTCGACGGTGACTGCCGTCGCATAGGGGATCTCCTGATATGTCTCCTTGATCACTTTCTCTCGGATGACCTCAGAAACCAGAAATCGCTCCGTCTGATCGGTGATCATGTCTTCGGGGTAATAAGGGGGAGATTCAGGAAGAGCTTTCAGGATCTCCTCTAATAAGACCTCCACTCCTTCTCCCGTCATGGCCGAGAGGGGAAGGATCTGTTTAAAGGGATGAAACTTCTGATATTGATCGATGAGAGGGAGAAGCGTCTCTTTCTTCACCAAATCGATCTTATTGATGATCAGAAAAGGAGCCCCTTGGCCTCCCTTGATGGATTCGATCATCTGTTGGTCCGCTTCGATGAGAGGAGAAGTTGCCTCAATGATAAAGAGGAGAACATCGGCCTCTCGACCTGAGGCAATGGCCGTTTGGACCATTCGCTGGTTCAAAGCCGATCGTCCCTTATGGAATCCAGGGGTGTCGAGGAAGACCAATTGACCTCCTTCGACATGTTTAATACCGAGAATGCGGTTTCGTGTGGTCTGAGGTTTTTCTGTGACGATGGCGATCTTTTCACCCAGAATTCGATTGAAAAGAGTCGATTTTCCGACATTGGGCCTTCCCAAAATGGAGATGAAACCCGATTTAAAAGATGCCATAACAAGACTAAAAATACTAAATCCGAATATCGAAATCCCTGCCCTGTTAAGTAATTTGGCCAGAAAATGACATTCTCACTTATCCAGACTGATCGTAATCCGTCAAACCAGAAGTGACTCAAAGCTACTTAACAGGGCAGGCAAATTCAGCTTCCAAATTCCAAAAGTTTTTGCTTCGAAAATGATATTTCGGATATTCGTGCTTGTTTCGAATTTCGCCTGCCTTCGCCGAAGCGGCTTCGCGCAAGCAGGTGCTTCGTATTTCGAATTTCGATCCAAAAATTACCAAAGGAATGAAATCTCCGTCATTCCGCACAGAAATCCAATAACAAGCTTTAGGAGGGGAGGGTCAGTTCAATGACCTCTTGGAAGTTTTCGACCAAAACCAGGTTCATCTCCCCCTTGATATACTCAGGAATGTCACTAAGATTCTCTTCGTTCTTTTTGGGCAGGATCACCGTCTTCACTCCCGCCCTTCGAGCCGCCAGAATTTTCTCCTTGATCCCGCCTACCTGAAGGATCCTTCCGCTTAAAGTCAACTCCCCGGTCATCGCAATCTCATGGGGAACGGCCTTATCCTTCAAGAGGGAGAGAATAGCGATAGCGATGGTAATTCCTGCAGAGGGCCCATCCTTCGGAGTCGCCCCCGCTGGAACGTGGATATGAAGATCGCATTCCTGGTAGAAATTTTCAGGAACTTGGAGGGAGGAGGCATTGGTTCGAATAAAGGAGAGGGCCGCCTGTGCCGATTCCTTCATCACCTCTCCGAGAGAACCCGTGAGGATGAGGCCTTTCTCCCCTTTCATTTTAGAGGCTTCAATAAAAAGAATATCCCCTCCGTTCTCGGTCCAAGCCAATCCGGTCGCCACGCCGAGTCGGTCTTTCTCCTGAGCGACCTCGCGGAAGAATTTCCGGGGACCCAGGAGTTCCTCCACGATGGCCTCATCAATCGCCTCTTTTGAGGTATTCCCCATGGCCACCTCTTTCGCCACTTTACGGCAAAGGCTTGCGATCTCTCGCTCCAGATTCCGAACCCCCGCCTCCCGCGTATACTCCCGGATGATCTTATCAACCGCCCCCTGGGTGAAGGTGAGGAGATGGTCCTTCAACCCATTTTCTTCTTTCTGGTGGGGAATCAAAAATTGAAAGGCGATCTTCTCCTTCTCCTCCTCCGTGTATCCCGAAAGAGCAATGACCTCCATCCGATCCAGCAAGGCCGGGGGAATGGGAGAAAGGGTGTTGGCCGTGGTGATGAAGAGGACATGGGAGAGATCGAAAGGCACATCGAGATAATGATCCGTAAAGGAAAAATTTTGTTCAGGGTCGAGGGCCTCTAAAAGGGCGGCGGCCGGATCCCCCCGCACATCCGTACCTACTTTATCCACCTCGTCAAGCATAAATACCGGGTTGGATGTTTCGGCCCTTCTGATCTCCTGAACGATCCGGCCGGGAAGGGCTCCCACATAGGTTCGCCGGTGTCCTCGAATCTCCGCTTCGTCTCTTACACCTCCCAGGGAGATCCGGATGAATTTTCTCTCCAGGGCGCGGGCAATGGAGCGCCCCAAGGATGTCTTGCCGACTCCAGGGGGGCCAACAAAGCAGAGGATGGGACCCTTCATGGGATCCTTCAATTTCTTAACGGCCAGAAATTCCAAGATCCGGTCTTTCACCTTTTCGAGATCGTAATGGTCCTCATCGAGAACGGTGCGAGCGCGGTTGAGATCCAGGTTATCCACGGTCTTCTTATTCCATGGCATGGTAACGAGGTAATCGAGGTAGGTTCTCGAAACAGTATACTCTGCAGAGATCGGATTCATCCGTTCCAGTCGGTTGATCTCCTTATAGGCGATCTCCTCCACTTTTTGAGGCATTCCAGCATTCCGAACCCTCTCCCGGAGCTCATAGATCTCTGTCAGACCGGGATCTTCTTCTGGCATTTCTTTCCCTCCCCTCACGGAGGTGCGGAAGGGATGGTCTTTCTGCAGTCTACCTGTCTCTTTACTCGTATGGACCAGAGGGTGAGTCCTGGCAGAGAAGGATTGAACCTCTCGATTCAAGTGATCGTATACCTTTTTTAAACGGTCCATGGGATCGATGGTTTCGAAAATCTCCTGCTGTTCTTTGATTCCCAGATGAAGGGTGATGGCAATCAGGTCAGCGAGCCGACCTGGATGATCAATCTTGTCTAAAGTTCTCAAGACCTCTTCGGGAAGGAGCCTCCCCATGGAGAGGGAAATTTTAAAGAGCGTCCCGATGCTCTGAACGAGGGTTTCGGAAAGGACGGTTCTCTCGTGGGATTCGCTCACCTCTTTGACATCGGCCTTAAAGAAATGGGCCTCCTGGGTAACATTGTTGAGAAAGACCCTTGAAAGGCCCTCCACAAAGATCTTCATTCCTTTATTGGGCAACTTGACCAATTGGAGAACCTTGCAGACCGTTCCGACGGGGAGGAGGTCTTTGGGCTTGGGTTCTTTGAGGTTCGGTTCCCGCTGGCCTACACAGCCAATCAGGCTATTCTCCGGGATCATCTTGTTCAATAGGTTGAGGACCTCATCCGATTGAAAAAAGAGAGGAGCCACCACATAAGGAAAAATGATGGTCTCTTTGAGGGGAATGAAAATGAGTCTTGGGGGGATGGAATAGCTTTCTGTTTTGTAGAGATATTTCACAAAAAACTCCTACCCGTGATTGAAACACAAAGAATATTATACGAAAAAGAAGAGATTTGTCAACGAAGGTTTAGAAGTTGTTTGACGGCAGTAAAGGCTAAGGGCTCATCCCATGCCCTCTGGCCAGCGATCTTTCCTTCTATGAAGCCTTCTTGACTAATCAGGAAAACGGTAGGGACCATTGTAATTCCGTAGGCTCGAGCGATTTTTTCATTCGCGTCCAAAAGGACAGGAAGAGTGATTTTGTATTTCTTGACAACTCGCCGGACCCGACGTTCACTTTCACCATCGATGACGAGCGTCAAGATCTGTAACCGTCCCTTCTTCTCCTCTGCAAATTTTTTTAACAACACAATGTCTTCCTTGCAGGAGCCACACCACGTCGCCCAGAAGAACAGAAGGACCGGGTCCCCCTTGAAATCACTGAGGGCCACGGGATTACTATCTAGATCGTTTAAGGAAAATGGAAGGGCTGCTTTTTTCTCTTGAAGCCTCTGTATGCCGAAGGACTCACAGAGAGAGGAGAGACTGTCTTGGGCGTGGAGGGGTGGGATGATGAAGAGAACGATGGCAATGATCAAACTGAGAAGAAAAACTCTTGTTCTCATACCCCTTCCTTAATGCAACTTATAATTCAAAAACTAAAACATATTTCTCCCCAGGTCAATATCTTCTTGAAAAGAAGATTTAGAAATGATACGCTGCAGGCAAATGGAAGGAGGAGTTTATGGCGGGAGTAAATAAAGTCATTCTCATCGGTAATCTGGGTGCGGATCCAGAGGTGAAGTATTTAAGCAATGGGACGACGGTCGCCAATTTCCGGATTGCCACGACTGAAAATCGGGTCAATCGATCCGGGGAAAAGACCGCTATCACCGAATGGCACAGAATCGTCGCTTTTGGTCGATTAGCCGAAATATGCGGGGAATATCTCAACAAGGGGAAACAGGTCTATATCGAGGGACGAATCCGAACCCGTTCCTGGGAAGACAAAGAGGGGAACAAAAGATCGACGACCGAAATTGTTGCGACTCGAATGCAGATGTTGGGAGCCCCCGGAGGTCCTGCCGAGACCACTCCTGCGGAAAAGTTTCCGGAGATTGATCAAGAGATACCCCCCGGATCGGATGATGATGTCCCGTTTTAATTGCGGATTGCGGATTTCGGAATTTAATTCCGCACTCCGCAATCTACATTCCGCATTAAAATAGATATCTTCTCATGCTCACATTTAAGAGGAGACCGATTCCAATCAGAGTGGAAATGAGGAAGGACCCACCATAACTGAGCAAAGGAAGAGGAATTCCCACCACCGGCATTAAACCCAGCACCATCCCGATATTGATGAGGATGTGCCAGAAGAGCATGGCCACCACCCCAAAGGAGATGATCGCTCCATAACGGTCTTTGGCCTGAACTGCAATCCGGAGTCCCCACAATATCAGGAAGAAGTAGAGAAGCACGATCATTAGGGAACCGATCAAACCCCACTCCTCCCCCAGAACGGAGAAGATGAAGTCGGTCTGCTGCTCAGGGAGAAATCCGAGCTTGGACTGGGTCCCCTGCATAAAACCCTTCCCTGTAATTCCTCCTGATCCCACAGCGATCTTCGATTGAATGAGGTGATAGCCAGCCCCCAGGGGATCCGAATCCGGGTCGAAAAAGGTGACGATCCGTTTCTTCTGATACTCTTTGAGAAATCGCCAGACGAGGGGGAGAACCGAGGCTCCCACAAGGACGATGGCAAGCAATGAAGACCAACGAATCTTCACGAAGAGGAGAACGGAGAAGAAAACCAGAAGAAGGACAATGGCCGTTCCCAGGTCAGGCTGTTTAAGAATGAGAATCAAGGGGATTACGAGGATGAAAAAAGGAAAAGCGAGATGCTTTAAGGAGTATCCCTCTCTTCCAACAGGCCTTTGAAAATACTTGGCCAGGGCCAAGATGAAGGAGATTTTAACCAATTCCGAAGGCTGGAGGTTGATAAAACCAACTCTGATCCACCTCTGAGCTCCCGAGCTGACGGTGCCAAACCCCAATACGACTAGAAGAAAAAAGATGGAAATAATATAAACGACATAGGCAAAGTCCGAGTAAAAGCGGTATTCGATAAAGGCAACCGTAATCATCAAGACCAGACCCATGAGCAGCCACAAGGTCTGTTTGAGATAGACCGGCGTGCCATAAATTTCCCAGTGACCCGTGATGCTGTAGAGATTGAGGATGCCAATGGACGCGATGAGGAGGACGATCCCCATGAGCGTCCAATCGAAATGGATGAAGAGGCGCCGATCAATCATATGGGTTGACACGGTTCCTTGAGTTTATTGAGTTTATTGGGTTCCTCGAGTTCATCGAAAACCAATCCACTATGAGCCACCTCGTCTCCTTTCAGTCGGATTCCACCGAACTGCTTACCACCTTGGTAGGAGCGACCTGTTCGAGAGCGAGATATTTTTCAATCACCCTTTTAGCAATGGGAGCGGCGGCAGTACCTCCGTAACCGCCATGCTCGACAATGATTGCAATGGAAATCAAAGGGTTTTCAAAAGGGGCATAGGCCACGAACCAGGCATGATCCCTGTACTTCCAGGGCAATCGATCCATATCCCCTTTTTTGAAATTTTGTGGGATTTTTATCACCTGAGCTGTTCCGGTCTTCCCTGCCACTTTGGCTTCTTTCAGAACGCAGGCCCAACCCGTTCCACGAGGGTCATTGACCGCTCCCATCAGGGCTTCCTGAATGATATGGAGCGTCTTCTCAGAAATGCCCACCCTTCCTATCTCTTCCACAGGATACTCTTTAATGAGATTTCCATAAACATCTTTCACCCTGTCCACCACCTGGGGAAGATAGAACTTCCCTCCATTGGCGATGGCCGAAATCAGCATGAGCAGTTGGAGAGGTGTGGTATTGATATACCCCTGCCCGACAGCAAGGGAGAGGGTTTCCCCACTATACCATGGGACTCCCAGACGCTTCTTTTTCCAGGAGGTGGAGGGAACCATCCCTGATTTCTCATGGGGAAGAGCAATCCCCGTGGGGCTTCCCAGACCGAACTCCCTGGCATACTGGGCAATGGCGTCAACGCCTACCTTCAGTCCCACTTGGTAGAAATAGATATCACAGGATTCCACAATCGCTCGATGGAGGTTGATCGTTCCGTGACCTTCCTCTCTCCAACAGCGAAAGTCTCGATTGCCGTAGGGATAGATCCCCCTGCAGGTCAATGGAGTATTGGGAGTGATCACCCCTGTCTCGAGACCAGCGATGGCAGTAATAATTTTAAAGACAGAACCAGGAGGATATTGGCCTTGAATCCCTTTGTTCTGGAGGGGAGAGAGGGGATTCTCCGTGAGGGATCTCCACTCTTCGAGGGAGAGGCTTCTTGCAAAGGTGTCGGGATCAAAGGAAGGCTTGCTCACCATTGCCAAGATCCGACCATTCCTTGGGTCCATGGCAATGAGGGCACCCGTCTTCTCCTGGAAAGCTTCCTCAGCAACCTTCTGGAGGTCGAAGTCAATCGTGAGAATGAGGTTATTTCCAGGGAAGGATTCCACGCTTCGAACTTCCTTGATTTCCCTTCCCAAGGCATCCACTTCAATCCGCCGGCCTCCATCCACCCCTCGGAGATAGGTCTCCCATTGATATTCCACTCCATATTTGCCGATCATGGCCCCCATTCGATAAGGGGATTCATTCGACTGTTTCAATTCATTTTCATCTACCTCTCCAATGTAACCGATGAGATGGGAAGCCAGAGGACCATGGGGATAGGTCCGCCTCGGTCTCACATCCACGAAGAGCCCAGGGAGATGGACCCGATTGGTCTCAAGTCTTGCCAGTTCATTCCATTCAATATCCGATTTGATCTTCACCGGCCTGAAGGGAGTCCGCTTCTTCTGAGTCCGGAGTCTTTCAATAATCTCCTTCTGATCCATATACAACATCCGCCCCACCATCCCCATTACCTCCGGATTCTCTTTCAGGTCTTCAGGAACCAGATAAACTTCGAAGGAGGGACGGTTATCGGCTAAGAGACGACCCTTTCGGTCTAAAATCATTCCCCGGGCAGCGGGGTTCTCCCGAATCCGAATGCAGTTATTTTTTGACATCCAGCGGTATTCACTTCCTTTGATCACCTGAAGGTACCACAGAGAGATGACGATCACGAAAAAGGCGAGGGCTGCAAAGGCCAAAAAATATCGGTACCTATCTTTGAATTCCTCCATCCTCTGGGTGTTCAATTCCATCATGATCTATCCTCGTTCCCCCAGGCCTATTCCCTGCATCTGAGAAAGGTAGAGAAAGAGCTTGTGGAGCAGGAAAAAGAGAATGGGAGCAATCAGCCCCGTCAGTAGAGACTGGGGGAGGAAATAGGCAAACAACAAAGGGGTGAGGTTGCTAAGGGGCGCGGGGCTGAGGGCCGACAGGAGGGCCAGGATGAGAAATCCTTCGAACAACGCAAACACGAAGACGAGAAAGGATTGAGACAGAAAACTTTCAAGGTAGAACCGACCCTTAAAGAGGTGAGCCAAATAGAAGAGAAGAGGCCTGGTAAAGGTGTAGAGGCCGAAGGAATTTCCAGAGAAGAGATCCATGAGATATCCTAGAAAGAAGGATAGGATTCCTCCTGAGATCGGTGGAAGGGTGAATCCCCAACAGAGGATGAGCACCAGGACGATGTCTGGACGGATCCTCTGAATGGGAAGGTAGGACAACAGCGTTGTCTGAAACGTAAGGAAAAGGATCCCTAGGAAGAGAAGGAGGACATTTCGTTTCATTTCTTCTTTGGACCTGATCGTGAGGGTTTCTTAATCTTCTTCCCTTTGTCTTCCGGTGGCGGAAGAGGTGCTTCGGGAATGATCAAGACTTCCTCCAATTTGGTCAGATCGACATTGGGGATCAATTCCGCATATTGAAAGATGCCGTGTTCCCTCTTCTCCACCTTGCGTATTTCTCCCACCATTAACCCTTTTGGAAAATGTCCACCCAGGCCGGAGGTAATGACGACATCCCCGACGATGACATCCTCGGATCGAAGGAGATATTTCAGTTGGCACCGATTCTCTCCTCTCCCCTCCACAATCGCTCTGGCCCTTGTTCTCTGGATCGTGGTTGCGATGGCACTGTTATAGTCGGTGATGAGCAGAACGATGGAATGGTAAGGACCCGCCTTCAGGATCTGGCCGACCACTCCCTCTGGTGCAATCACCGCCATCCCCTGCCGTACACCCCCTCTCTCTCCTTTGTTAATGGTAATGCTCCTAAACCACGAGGATGGGTCATGCCCGATGACTTCGGCGGCAATCGCAGGAGAGGAAATCTTCTCACGAAATTGGAGGAGTTTCTGGAGGCGCTCGTTGGCATGGGCTATCTCCTTCATCTCGTGGTTCTCTCTCTGAAGTTCCGCGATCTCCTGTTTGAGCATAAGATTCTCTCTCTGGAGATGGATTAATACCACATAACTCTGAAAGACGCCATGAACGTTCTTAATGAGGAAGGTCGAGGCCCGTTGAAAGGGAGAAATGATCTCCATGACGAGGGCATCGACAAAGCCTATGCCAGGCTTCTGTTTCACCCTTAAGGACATCAGGATGAGGGCTGATAAGAGGAGGACGAAGATGAAGGTTCCAAGGGTATATCGTCTAAACAGAAAAAAGTCACGTATCCTCATCAATCTAATATTCAGTCGTCACCATGTGGAGCAGTTTTTCATTATCTAAGACCATCCCTGCCCCCAGAACAATCGCTGAGAGAGGATCATCGACAATGGTAATGGGAAGATTGGTCACCTCCCGAAGCAGGACATCCAGATTCCTTAGAAGAGCCCCTCCGCCCACCAGGACGATCCCTTTATCAACAATATCCGCAGCCAATTCGGGGGGGGTCCCTTCAAGGGTGATCCGGACCGTATCGATGATCATGTTGATCGATTCGGCCAGGGCCTCTCGGACTTCCTCACTGTTGATCTCAAGGGTTTTGGGGATGCCAGTGACCAGATCTCTTCCTTTGACTTCGATGGATTGAGGATTCTCTTCGGGATAGGCGGTTCCTATATTGATCTTGATCAGTTCCGCAGTCCGCTCGCCGATGAGGAGGTTATATTTCCTTTTAACGTATTGGACGATGGACTCATCCATCTTATCACCGGCTACTCGAATGGACTGGCTCGTGACGATCCCCGAAAGGGAGATGACTGCCACCTCAGTTGTCCCTCCCCCGATATCGACGATCATATTTCCGGAGGCTTCGGTGATGGGGAGTCCAGCCCCGATGGCTGCAGCCATTGGCTCTTCGATCAAATAGATTTCCCTAGCACCGGCGGATTGGGTCGATTCCCTTACGGCCCTCTTTTCCACAGGCGTAATCCCAGAGGGAACGGAAATCACCACGCGGGGGCGGATCAGGGCTTTGCGATTGTGGACCTTCGTGATGAAATACCGAAGCATCTCCCCGGTAATTTCAAAATCGGCGATGACGCCATCTTTCATGGGCCGAATGGCAAAGATTGTGCCTGGGGTTCGACCGAGCATTTCCTTGGCTTCCCGCCCCACTGCCAGGATGTGCTTTTCTCCTCTCGAATCCCTCTGGACAGCCACGACGGAGGGTTCTGACGAGACGATCCCTTTCCCTTTCACATAGACAACGGTATTGGCCGTTCCGAGATCGATGGCCAAGTCAGTCGAAAACAGACCCCATAACGAATCGAAAACCATCCCAATCTTCCTCCGATTTAATGGTACCCCACCCTCTCAGGGCCTTCACGTATTATCCCCGTGGGGCTAAATCCCGAACAGCAAATCTTCTTTCATTTACAGTCGGAATAAAGTTGAATCATATTAACAAATACCGCTCATTGAATCAAGGGAATTCATTAGGGGAATTTCATTAGGGGTCCCCCCCTTGTCTTTTTGGAAAGGATTGATTAATAATAGTTAACCATCATCCGTGTGTCTCACCCCCTGGGAGAAGGGGGTATTGAAAGGAGAGGGTTTATGCTCAGAGTCTTAAGGGAACACGCTTCCTCCTGGATGCTTCGAGGCATCCTGGTCCTCGTCGCCGTCACCTTTGTTTCATGGGGGGGGTATTCTCTGATCCGGGAGAAAAACATAACCTATGCCGCTAAAGTGAATGGCGTCGTGATCCAAATGAAGGATTACTCGGATGCCTATCAAGGGGTCATCAAACAGTATCGAGATGCCCTAGGGCCATCCTTTTCAGATAAGATGATCGAAGACTTGGGCCTGAAGGGGAAGGTGCTCGAGGATCTCATCTCCAAAGTGCTCATCCTGCAGGAGGGAGCAAGGATGGGACTGGACGTCTCGGATGACGAGCTCCGGAGGGGGATTGAAGCCATCCCCTCCTTTCAGATCAATGGTCAGTTTGATCCCCGCCTTTATGAACGATTTCTTCGCCTGAGCCGGATGAGCGCGGGGGAATTTGAACAGATGCAGAGGGAGAGCCTCCTGATTTCAAAGATGGTCAACTTGATTCGATTGAACGGGGGAAAGGTTTCGGAAGAGGAGCTTCTGGAGACCTATCTCTTCGAGAACGAAAAAATCAATCTGGCCTTTCTCAAAATCAATCCTGAAGCCTTTAGGGGAAAGATCCAGGCGAATGAGATAGAGATCAAAAACTATTATCAGAAAAACGAGGAGGCGTTCAGGACTCCTAATTTTCTTAAGGTCCAGTATCTCATCTTCAGATCTTCCGACTACGAAGGAAAGGTTCGACTCTCTACCGAAGAGATCAGGAGAAATTACGATCGCAAGAAAGAGAGGTATACGATACCCAGAAAGGTCAGGGCGCGGGAGATCCTGATCAAGCTGGACCCAGAAGATCCGCCCCAAAAGGTGGAAGAGAAGAAGAAAAGGGCTGAAGAGATTTTAGAGAAGGCCAAGACAAACAAGGATTTTGCCGCCTTGGCGAAACAGGTTTCGGAGTCTCTGACCGCCTCCAAGGGGGGTGACCTGGGATGGATCCAGAAGGGGACCTTGGTAGAGCCCATTGAATCAGCCCTCTTCGCGCTGAAAAAAGGGGATTTGAGCGGGGTCCTCAGGGGAAAAGATGGGTTCTACCTCTTCAAAATAGAAGATATTGTGGAGGAGAAGCCTAAACCCTTGGAAGAGGTGAGGGATCAGATCGTTCAGGATCTTAGGAAAGAGAAAGGGAGGGCCGAAGCCTCTCGCCACGCGGATGATGCCTTCTATTCCTTATTCCGGAGCCGTGATTTAGAGGGGTATGCGAGGGAGAAGGGGGTGTCCATCAGGACGACAGAATTTTTTAAAGAGGGCGAAGAGATTCCAGAAATCGGTCGAAACCCTTTGTTCCATTCGAGTGCCGTCTCCTTAAAGATTGGGGACATCTCTCCCGTTGTGAATATTCCGCCCAATTTCTATGTTTTGAAACTGCTGGATAAAAAGGAATCCCGAATCCCCCCCTTTGAAGAGGTGAAGGAGGAAGTGAGACGGAAGGTGATTGGAGAGAAGGTGGAGGAGGAGGCTCGTCAGGTAGCGGAAACCCTCCTCAATCAAATCCGTTCGGGAAAGTCCATTCGCGAAGTCGCCAAAGAACGGGGCTCGCAAGTTGAGGAGACAGGTTACTTCACCCGCAGTCAGGGAATGGTCCCTAAGATCGGGCCCGCTGGAGAATTCATGGGATCCCTTTCCTCCTTGACCGAGAAACATCCTGTCCCCAAAGAAGTCTTCCAGACAAAGGATGGCTATTTTGTGGTGAAACTCTCAGGCGTTGAACAGGCAGACAAGAATAAGTTTGCTACCGAGAAAAAGAACCTGGAAGGGCGTCTGATCTATCAGAAGCAGGAAGAATTTTTTCAGAGTTGGCTGAGCCAGTTGCGAGCCAAAGCCAAGGTCGAGATCAATAAAGAACTGCTTTAGTCTGATCTATGAATTCGTATTTTGACTTCTTTCCTTAAATCCCCCCTCTGTACCCTTCACCCCTCTACCCTCTCACAGGAGAGTTCAGCCATCTGAGGATCTCCACTTCATCCACCTGCCCATCTTTCTTAGATAAAGAAATAGTAAAATGTTTGGAGGGATTCATTTTAACGCGTTGATTAAAGCACCCCAAGGCTAAGAGAGCAAATCCTCTTTGACAAGAGATTACCAAACCCATCCATGAGGTTGTTTCTCACTTCAAAACTTGATATCCAATCCCACTTCCACAGACCTCCAACGGGTGTGATGGCCAATAAGTGAAAATTAGGACAAATTAGGACTTGATCTTACAGGCACTTTCAAGTATCATCGGCACTTCTTCCCCATATCTCGCCTTGCTATGCAAAATTTCAAATGGTGATCAGCAAGGAATGGGAAAAATCTCTCAGGGAACCGATTTTGGATTTTTGGGAAAAACTTTTCCACTTTTACTCTAGATAATAATAATGAAGTTTGAGAAAAATAACGTAGTTAAGGGGACTTATGATCATGATGAATATGTGGTATTGAAATTGCTTATTAAAAAACAGGTAACTGGTTCTTGGAAATTCTGTGCGGAGGGATCGTTTCCCATCTCAATTCCTGCGCCAAAATTTGTGAGAATTCTTTAATGATTTTTTTTACTTAAAATGTTTTAATTTTGCCTATTTTCTGGGCAGAATACAATTTTTGTGTGGATAACTGGATTGAGAAGTTGACTAGGCTATTGAAACTGTCGAGTTTGACAAATCTTTGTTCCGTTTTTTGTGTAAGTCTGACATTTCCTATATTCAAAGTCTCAGAAGTGTGAAGGTAAGGTCTGTATAGCGTCATCCAATTCCCTTGAGTTTGTGCAATAGTAGCGATAGCCCAGAAATATAGGTTTTTTTGATTTAGAGAGGATAGATTCTAAATTATGCAAAGCAGTGAAAAGAATCATACCCTGAGGGACTTTTTCTATGTAATATTTAAATTCAAGATGACGATAATGATCTTCACCTTCTCCTCTGTTGTCGTCGCAATACTCTATTCATATACCTTTCCTCCCAAATATGAAGCCACCTCAAGAATCCTTATAAAAATGGTTGCTGAAAGCGTTCCCCAGGGATCGGGTATGTTTAAGCCCTCTTCTGTGATTACCAATATTAATCCTTCCGAAATCATAAATTCAGAAATCGAACTTTTGAAAGGAAGATACATAGCTGAAGAAATAATGAATACAATGGGTCATGAAATTCTGTATCCTCCTGTAGAGGTACCAAAAACGATATGGCAAAAAATAAAAAGTTTCCTCAGGAAGAACTCAGTAATGATTTATGAATGGACAGAGGACCAATTGTCAGCACTTGGCCTAATGAAAAAATTATCCCCACACGAAAAGGCCACTTTATCCATTACCAGGGGGTTATCCACACAGGTGATCAGGAATTCCAATTCTGTGAAAGTAAATTTTAAGTCAACAAACCCCGATTTGGCTGCAAAGGTGGTAAATTTAGCCGTCTCATTGTATCTGAAGCACCGTATCAAGCTCCACAGTGGATCGAATGTCTTAGATTTTTTCTCCTACCAAACGGCAAATTTTAGAAGGAATTTGGAAGAGGCTGAACGGAATTTGAAAGAATTTAAGGACCGCTGGAATGTTTCATCCATAGAGGAACAAAAACGTCATATTTTAAACCTAAATTCAGAGATCAGAAGTGAAATAGACAAAACAGATATTGAACTATCAAAATTAGACAGGAAGGTAAGCACAATAAAGAACCTCCTGCCACTGGGAAGCTCGGATGGCACGGATGGCAATATCTCGAATCCTAGCCACGTGGTCGACTCTTTAAGATTGAAACTGATGGATTTGAAATTGAAGAAAATGAATCTCTTGGCGAGATATACTGAAAATAGCCCACTTATTACTTTAGTTAGTAAGGAAATTAAGGAAATCGAGGGAGAGTTAAGAAAAGAGGAAGTGAAGTCAGCAGTATCGGTCGATATCGATGCCCTGAAATCAAAAAGGAAAACATTGAGCGAAATATTAGAAAAATCAAATGAAGAGTTAATAAAATTTAATCAATTGGATTACGAATTACGGGACTTGATGTTGAAGGTCCGTGAGAATGAACATTTATATAATACATATTTTGAAAAAACTGAGGAGTCTCGCATCTCCCAAGCTATGGATACTGCTAAAATTACAAATGTCAGAGTTATAGAACCTGCATATGCTCCCATCATTTCTGTCCGGACAATTAAATTTATACCACAGCGAATATTTAATATCATTTTGTCATTTATTGTTGGTATTTTTGTAAGCATAACCATTATTGCCCTGGTTGAAATATTTGACCATTCCTTCAAATCTTCAGAAGACACAGAAGAATATTTGGGCCTCCGGGTTCTGGGGACAATATCCGACTATCAATATGTTTCAAGAAAGGCAGGTTTGTCTTTCAAACCAAAATTATGAATTTATGTTTGTCAAATCATTCCTTGCTTTTTTTAAACAGCCTGAGGCCCATTTTGACATTGTTCAGGATGGTACCTCAATAAAGAGGCTAAATTCTTATAGAGAAACCCATGGAAAATAATTCAAAACTAAGAAGTCCTTTACACGAAGTAGCAACAGAATTCAGGATGTTAAAAAACAATATTTTCATGCTACTGGGTAACAAGGAATCTTCTAAATCAATCATGATAGCTAGTTCTACGCACCAGGAAGGAACCAGTACTATCGCCAAAAACCTTTCCCGAGTCATCGCTGAAGATCCTAAGATAAAGGTTCTGTTGATGCACCTTAATTTCCGTTCCCCTTACAAAGAATCCATTGGGGTTGAGGCAAAGGGACTTACTGATTGGTTTTTAGAAACTAGTTTTCCATTAACGTCTATCCTCCATCAGACAAAAGTGCAAAATCTCTATTTTTTACTACCTGGCAACGCAAAAACCGACCCTCTTAGGATGCAAGAATCGATACGCTTTTCTGATTTGCTCAATGAGTTAAAGGAGGTTTTTTCTTGTATTGTCATCGATTCATCCCCCCTGCAGTATTATCCGGAATCTCATTTACTTGCAACAAAAGTTGACGGAGTCCTTCTTGTCGTCCAGGCCGAGAAGACAAGAAGAGAAATTGTGATAGATACCAAAACAAAGCTTGATTCAATCCATGCAAACCTATTAGGCGTCGTATTGAACAGAAAAAAATACTACATTCCCCAAATAATATACAACCTTCTTTAGGCGTATTGGAAATATGCTGCGTGTTTACTCTAAATTTCTGACAAATATATTTAGGCTTCTGGATATCGGAGTAATTATCATTTCCTTCGTTATTGGCGGGTGGCTTTATGACATTATTAGAAGTAAGCCCTTGACTCCCCTCTCACACATCTTCAAATTGTTCTCAATAGAAATGATAATTTACGCTTTGGTCTGGATATACATTTCTTCAGACCAGAAACTTTATTATTCAAGGAGAATGACGCCCATTTACAAAGAGGTGGAAGCCTTAATCAAAGCCTCTTTTTTTCCTTTTGCCTTTATCCTTATAGGTAACTTGGGATTAAACTTTCCGAATCACCATTATGATATTTTAGTCATTGTTTGGATATCTAATTTAACTTTAATGATCTTACTCAGAATATGCTTGAGGAAAATGCTACGATTTATTAGAGCAAAAGGTTTTGATTATAGAAATATACTTATCGTTGGCAGGAATAAACGGTCTTCAGCAATTATTAGGAGGATATCGGATGAGGAAGCATTTGGTTTGAAAATGGTTGGTTATGTGGATGAGCCAAGGGAAATATCGGATAGCACTAAATATCCGGAAAATATTAAATGTCTTGGGAATTTAAATTCTTTGATAGACATTTTAAATTCAAATATTATTGATGAAGTCTTTATTACCCTCCCAATCAAATCCTTTTACGAAAGAATGGAAGATATCATAGGAATTTGTACTAGAAAAGGAGTTGGAGTAAGGATTGTATCTGACCTGTTTTATTTAAAAGATATGAAGAATTCTACTATAGACAGGCTGGATAACATCCCTTTGCTCAACATCAGCTTTGGACCGGATGATATTTTTAAATTGTTTTTAAAAAGATGCTTAGACGTTTTGATATCGAGTTCACTATTGATCATTACAGCACCATTTTTATTATTTGTTTCTCTGTTAATCAGGCTTGATTCTCCTGGACCTGTGTTATTTATTCAAGAAAGGGTAAGCTGTAATAACCGTAGGTTTAAATTATTAAAGTTTCGAACAATGATGATGAACGCTGAAGATAAGAAATCAGAACTCATGAAGATGAATGAAATGGATGGACCTGTTTTCAAAATCAAAAACGATCCAAGAATTACAAGAGTTGGGCGTTATTTGCGCCGGTTTAGTATCGATGAATTGCCTCAACTGATCAATGTCTTTAAAGGTGAAATGAGTCTCGTCGGGCCACGGCCACCAACTCCGGACGAAGTTGAAAAATACTCATGGGGGCAGAAAAGGAGATTGAGCGTAAAACCAGGCATAACCTGTTTATGGCAGGTCAGGGGCAGGAATAAAATACCCTTTGCAGAGTGGGTAAATATGGATTTGGAATATATTGACAAATGGACACTCACTATGGATTTTAAAATACTTTTGAAAACCATAATCGTTGTCTTCAGTGGAAAAGGAATGTAGGATGAGATTAAGTCTCTCTGATAGCGATATCAGATATTATCCTTATTACCTTATGATTATTTCAGGAGGTTGTCTGACAGGATTCATTACCTGTTTGGCGGCAGGAATGGAGTTAAAGTGGTTTATCGCCTATCTCATTGGCATTTTGATAGTGATAACTCTCGCTTTATCCAGTCAACAAAGAAGATTGGCTCTTGGTTTATTTACACTCTTCATCCCGTTCTTTATAGGAAAAAGAATCTTTTCCTCCGAATACCTCATGATTACAGGGGGGCCATCCTCTATTGGTCTGTTTCTATATGATATTCCCCTTACGTTCCTCTTAGTATTATTTGTTAAGGAAAGAGTTTTAAGAAGAAACAGTTCATTTTACATACCCAAAGTTTTCCTTCCATTTTTTCTCTATATTATCTGGAGTGGAGTGTCAATCATTAACTCTATCGAACCGTTGCTAACGCTCATTGAGTTGATTTGGCTCTGTAAGATGGCGATCGTTTTAATATTGGTTGTGAACCTTGTCAAAACCAGGAATGATTTGATCCTGGTCTTCTCTCTACTAATAGTGGGTCTTTTTATACAGGAGATAATCACCTTTTCTCAGGCTTATCTTAAGATTTGGTATACCTTCGGTGGACATATAGAGGAAACGCTATTTCAGACGGCAACTGAAAAGGAGGTATTTCGGGCAGGCGGCGCTTTTGGTCCTCATAATGTTCAATCGGCTTACTATGTACTTTTGATTCCACTGGCAATAGGGTTATTTTTTGGTACTCGAAACAGAAACCTAAAATTTGTATTATTCCTTCTTATTCTTGGCGGGCTTTATTCTTTAATCCTCACTTATTCAAGAAATGGTTATCTGAGCGTAGCATCGGCAATTGTAGTGATTGTTTTTTTGGCCTGGCGGAGAAATGTTTTAAACTGGAAGCATCTCATGGTCGGTGTTTGGCTCCTCATCACAGTGGGGGGTTTAATTATAGCAATTTTGGGAAAGGATTTTATTGACCGGGTCACATCCTTTAAGGCAATTGAACCAAGATGGGAGGGAGCTAAAATTGCATTGAATATGCTTAAAAGCCATCCATTTGTAGGAGTAGGCTTGAATAACTTTGCGATTGCTATGGGGGATGGAAATTATTCCCCAGAAGGGATTTCTTCCTTACAACAAACCTATTTTCAGGGCCAATATTTTGCGACGGTGGTTCACAATAAATATCTCCTTGTTGCCTCAGAAATAGGTATGATGGGGCTTGGAATTTTTCTTTGGACACTTTATATCGTCTATTCCTATGCCTTTAAATTATTAGCGAATCAAAAAACCTTTTACTGGGCAATAGGGACGGGCATGGTAGGTGCATTGGTAGGTGCCTCCATCCAGATGCTTTTTGATATATACAATGCTGATCTCCTCATTACGTTATTCTGGGTGTTTGTAGGCCTAACCTTTGCCTCTTATAAAATATCCCTTGGTGAATGAAACTGGGGCTAAGTTGTTACACAGAAAGGCTCATCATTGGAGAAGATTATTCTTATTTATCCAGATACACGCAACAATGATTCCAACCTGATTGCACCATTATCACTTATCTACGTCGCTACCCCTCTTAGAAAATATTACAACACCAAAATGATTGACCAGCGCCTAGACAAGGATTGGAAACATACTCTAAAAAAAGAGTTAACGTCACAACATATCATCTGTGTTGGAATTTCTTCAATGACTGGGCCTCAGATAACCGGTGGAATTGAGGCCGCTCGGATTATTAGAAAAACATCACCCACTGTACCCATTGTATGGGGCGGAGTCCATCCCAGCCTCCTCCCAGAGGAAGCTATAAAAAATGAATTTGTAGATATTGTTGTAATAGGTGATGGCGAGGAAACATTCAGGGAGCTCGTTGAAGTATTAAAAAATGGAGGAGATAAGAAGTCCGTAAAGGGGATTATATACAAACACGGGAATTCAGTGACCAGAACGCCCACACGTCGCCAGTTTCCTATCAATACATTCGATGAATTGGCCTATGACCTGATCGATGTCGAAAAGTACAAATCTTCTCCATTATGGACAAGTAAAAGAAGCCTTCCAATTATTACGAGTAGAGGTTGTCCGTACAGATGTGCTTACTGTTATAATACAGCATTTTCAAATCAGAAATGGATTTCTTTATCAGCCGAACAAACGGTTTTATTGATTTTAGATATTGTGAAACGGTACCATGTTTCAGGCGTATTTTTACTTGATGACAATTTTTTTGTAGATTTGAAAAGGGTAAAGAAGATTTGCGAGTTTTTAATTGCAGAAAGACTAAATATCTCCATTTATAACGGAAACTGCCGTGTAGATACAATTGTAAAAATGGATGACGCATTACTGACGCTTATTAAAAAGGCCGGATTTGATCAACTTTATCTTGGAGTCGAATCAGGGTCAAACGATGTTCTCAAAAAGATTAAAAAAGACATCACAGTAGAGCAGGTATTAATTGGAAACAGAATGCTGAAAAGAGCCAATATCATCCCATTCTACAGTTTCATGGCAGGTTTCCCATTTGAAACAATTGAAGATATAAAAAGCACCCTAGCTCTAATGAACTGTCTTTTAAAAGAGAACCCGGAAGCCATTGTTTACAAGCTGCAACTATTTACGCCCTTTCCAGGAACTGAGCTTTTTAATCATACTTCCAGGCTCGGAATGAAATTTCCGCAATCGCTTGAGGAATGGGCCACTTTTCATTATGACAGAATAAACTACGATGGTTTTAGTCACAAGCATAAGAAGTTTCTTGAAAACATCAATTATTACACTATGTTCTTAGATCAAAAGATGCTTTCTGACCTTAGTGGATACCTGAAACTATTTTCAAGTTTATACTCCAAGTTATTAAAGTTTCGAATCGATCGAGGGGTTTATTCATTGATGTGCGAGCTTTATCTTTTAAATTTGGGACGGAATATTAGGAATAGGTTATTTCGCCGATGCTGAAGATATTTTCTCGGAATGCCTTAAATAAATTCATACGCAACCCACGCCACGCGATAGTAACAGGGAAGGACAAAGTCATTACTCAAATGATAGCAGCGTGTTCGGATGGGTACAGCCTATTTGCCAAGAATGTTACCTTTTTCTTGACCTATCGATGCAATCTGAAATGTGATGTTTGCGGTCAATGGGGGATTACGGGTTATGTTAATAAATTCTCAAGGGCGGAGTTGCAGGATGAAGTAGACATAAAGACCCTAAAAAGAATTATTGATGAAATATCACCCCATAGGCCACAGATCACTATGTGTGGGGGTGAGGTACTGCTTTATAAAGACTGGTTTGAGTTCCTGACCTATGTTAAGTCGAAAGGCCTCCAGTGTGTATTGACAACGAATGGAACGATGATTGAAATGAATGCAGAGCGATTGGTAGAAGTCGGATTGGATAAAATAAGCTTTTCACTCGATGGTCCTGAGAGGATACACGATATGGCAAGGGGGGATAATGTATTTCAAAGGGTTCTCCGAGGGTTGAAATCGGTCAATCAATACAAAAGTCAAAATAAAAGGAAAGTGCCAGTTATAGAAATAGGGTGCACTATTTCTGATCAAAACTACAGATACCTTGATGAGGTTATTGATATCGCAGAATCCTTAGAGGTCAGTTGCCTTATTTTCCTTCATCTAATTTTTATTAGCGAAAATGAATTTACGCGACAATCTAGACTTTTCCATGAAGTTTTTCAGACGGAATCTATTCACTGGTCAGGATATCGCTATCACCCCACAGGGATGGACGTGGAATATTTGATCAAAAAAATAGAGGCGATTAACCAGAATCGGCATAAGATTCCTATCGTTTTCCACCCTAATTTTACTGAGAAGGAAATACGAAATTACTATCTTAACTCCTTTTTTTTATCAACATCTTATAAAAATTTCTGTCTATCACCTTGGACGAGCGTCTATGTCCTTCCAAACGGGGATGTTAGCCCATGTTCGAGTTTCGTAGCAGGGAATATTAGGAAAGATAGTTTTAAAAATATATTGAATAATCGGAAATTTAGATACTTCCGAAACGAACTCAAGAGAAGGAAATTCTTTCCGGTTTGTCCGAGGTGCTGCGAATTTTACAAGTACTAAGGTTTTCAAGGTATGACTTTAATGGCCTTGGGAAATCATATCATTAGGAATTCGTTATTATTGTTTTCTGCAAGAGTTGTTAACCCAGCCGTCACCCTTGCGGTAGGGTTATATATAGCAAAATTTCTAGGGGTTGAGCCCTTCGGCCAATTCACATTCATTATGAGCTATTTTTTCCTTTTCAGTATTATCTTCTCCTTGGGTTTAGGGACTCTAATCAGCAGGGATACTGCCAAGACTCCTGATCAAGCCTGTGAATATTTTTGTAATGCTAGTTTTATTGTGATTCTTTCCAGTGTGGTCGGTCTGATCATGATGTTTTTTCTAGCACACTTTTTCAATCTTACTCAGGAAGGAAGAGATGCCCTTTATATTATCAATCTATCCATATTCCCATCGACACTTATCTTTATTTGGGAATCCCTTCTGATCACATTTGAAAAAAATCAATACATTCTGACGATCCAAGGTATCGAGGGCACCATAAAAATCGTGCTCGGTTATTTGGTTCTCTCCAGAGGTTTTGGGCTAATTTATCTAATGACTGTCTTCCTGATATCACGATATCTAAGTGGGATCTTGTATTATGTAGTTATAAAAAAACTATTATCCCCTTTAAAGATAGAGATTAATTTTGCTTTTGTCAAAAGATTATTAACCCTTTTGCCGCCCTTTGTCACTCTCTATGTATTTTCCGTGTTATTTTCCAAGATAGATTTATTGATGCTTGCTCTGTTAACAAATTTTACTGATACTGGAATATATAGTGCCGCGTATAAGCTGCTTGAAGTTTCATTCATGTTGCCGACATGTATAATTAGCGTATTTTTCCCAATTCTGTCGAGATATGCGAAGGAATCTGCAACAAGTTTTATTTATGCAATCTCTAATGGTATATTTTATTCATTGCTCGTCTCGCTACCGATTATCGTAGTCTCCATCTATTTAGCAGATAAAATCATCTTCGTTATTTATTCGAAAGACTTTTTTAGCTCGATACTGTCTTTTCGAATACTCATAGTAACCCTTGGCTTTTATATGATCGACCAGATATTTGCGCACTCTCTTGTAGCATGCAATTTTCAAAATCTGAACGTTAGAGCATTGATGACAGCAACATTTATAAATATAGTTTTGAATCTAATATTGATCCCGAAATATAGCTATTTAGGGGCGAGTGTTACAACACTTGTGTCCATGGCAGCCCTCACCTTAATACATCATTATTTTGTCATCAAGCATATTTACCGCGTCAATTTGCTCAGGATGTTTATAGCACCCTTTTTTGCCATATTACCCGCGGGAGTATTTCTATTCGTAATGCAAAATAATCTATCTTTAGTAGTATTGCTATTTCTATTCTGTTTGATTTATTTATCGTTAATCTTATTTACAAGAGGGCTCTTTTCAGAAAATAGGAGGGTATTACTCCCCCGTGACAAAATATATTAGCATAAGGAAAATCATCTAAAAATAGTCTTCATCCATAATTGGCACGTTTCTAAGGCATGGCATCGTCCCAAATATGCTCAAATGATGTGGGGATTAACTACAATGACGTATTCTCGATTTTATATAGATGACTATAATGTGCCTGAACACCTGCGGATTCCCTTCGGACCCATTTTAAGGCTTTTTCATATGATCGCCCGAATAAGATGGAAACGAAGGTTTTTCAAGTATCCTATTGAGTGGTCTCTTTTTGGGAAAGGCAAACAATTTCTTAAAAGAGGTAATCTTTGAAATTAAGATGAATAACTATTTGGAAAGTGTTTATAAAAATTGGAATGATATAAGGGATCTCTTGTCATTGTTTTGCGGTATTTTCGAATTCTTAAATTCGCTTAATAAACATTGGAGCATACGACTAACCTATTTATAAGGAAGGCTTGTAAATTGAATATATTAATTGTTTCCCCCTTTTTTCCGCTTCCGCTCAAATCTGGAGGACATACAAGGTTGTTTAATATTATTAGGCGCCTCTCATCACGGTATATTGTGGATTTAATTTCTCCTATCACGGAAACAGAAAAATATTATATCTCGGAACTCAAGGCATTTTGCAGAAATATTATTTCAGTGGACATAGACGGGATCCATGTTAAAAAGCGGAGAATTGTCGGTGGAAGAAATAATCTCCGCCGCTCATTTTTTAGAATAGGAAGGTTAGTCAAAGGTGTCCCCTTGGAGGTATCAGGGTTCTATTTCTTTGAATTGCATGACAAATTGAAGGAACTTCTGAGCGTATACCATTATGATATTATACAGGTTGAGCTCTCTCGAATGGCGCAGTATTTCAATAAATCATTCTATAAAAACAATCCTTCCCTCAAAATTCTCGTTGATTATGACCTTTCTTTCATCCCTCACTTAAGAAGATACCAATGCGAGAAAACACCATTTGCTAAACTCATAAGATATATTGATTATAGAATGAATAGGTCCTATGCGTTAAGTACATGGAGGTTATTTGACAGGTTTGTCGTCATGTCTGAGGTTGATAGAAATAAGGCACTGGAATTTTTGCCCGATCTCTCTGTTCACGTTGTGCCAAACGGCGTCGACCTTTCTTACTTCAGGCTATCCCCAAGGGAAGGAGAGGAAAACAGATTGTTATTCCTTGGAGGTATCCGCCACTTCGCAAATGTTGATGCACTCTTTTATTTTTTAAGAGAGATATTCCCACGGGTTAAGGAGTTAGTAAAGGACATCACCCTAATGGTCATAGGGGAAGGTTGGGAGAGTTATTCTAATCAAATGGCCCATGACAATTCAATAAAGTTTACAGGATTTGTTGAGGATATCAGACCTTATGTCACCACTTCATCGGTATTGATTGCGCCGATCAGGATCGGAGGCGGGACAAGGCTCAAGATTTTAGAGGCCTTTGCCATGGGTGTTCCTGTAGTATCCACATCTATCGGAAGCGAGGGCATTCACGTCGAGAGGGGACATCATCTCTTATTAGCTGATTCACCCGAAGAATTTGCGACGGAAATTGGAGAAATATTTTCTAATAGGGAGTTGTGGAACAAGTTGAAAGAGAACGCTTATAGACTGGTAGAAAAAAACTACAGCTGGGATAAACTGACATCAAAGATGGAAAACGTTTATGAGGGGATTACCGGAGCACAATAGAAGTCAGCGATATTTAAACGAAATTACTATGGCAGAAGATATTGAGCTTTCGATTGTCATCGTCAATTACATGGCCAAAGATTATTTGGATACCTGTTTGAAAAGCATTTTCCGAGAAAAAAATATAGAATATGAGGTGATTGTGGTGGATAATGGGTCGACGGATGGAAGTGTTGAGATAGTTGAAAGAGATTTTCCATCTGTTTATGTCATCAAAAATGCAACCAATCTTGGTTTTGCGAAAGCAAACAACATAGCCATCCAACACACGAATGGAAAGTATATACTGCTTCTGAATCCAGACACAGAACTGATTGGTTCATGCCTTCCTAAACTGATTGCCTTTATGGAAAACAACCCCAATGTCAGTGCAGCCGGGTGCAAGATTTTATACCCTGATGGTAGGATTCAAATTTCCTGTGGAAATCTCCCAACTTTTACATCTGCCTTTTGGGGAGGCCAGACAATAAATATCCTATTTAAGAAATTTTTCCCTAACCGCAATTTTTTTGGCGCTTGTGGAATTATCCAGGAAGCCCTAGACACTCAACATGAAGTGGAAACCCTGCTTGGAGCCTGCGTTATTTTAAGGAAAGAGGTTTTAGAGAAACTCGGCCTTTTTGATGACAATATGTTTATGTATTTTGAAGAATGTGATCTGTTTTATCGGATCAAGAAGGCCGGAGGTAAGATTATGTATATACCGGATCCAACGATCATTCACCATGCGGGAGGAAGTAGTAGGCCTAATCCTCAGGCAGTGAGTTACTATCAGAAAAGCCAGGAATACTATCTCAGGAAAAATTTTTCGCTAAAAAATATAACAGCTTTCAGACTGTTAATTATGTTCAGCGCGATTTTAAAATCTACTTCCTTTATTTTTATTTACCCTTTTTGCAAAAAGGATCATCAACAGAGGCTTAAAAGGAGAATATCATGGTATTGGCAGATATTTTTCTACTATTTAAAAATGTTTTTAAAGAAAAAGGAATAAATAGCAGGAAATCGCTGCATATAGGTGAAGCAACATAGATATACATATGAAACTAACCATTATCTATCCGGACATACTAAAGGGGGCAAGTTGGTCTGGCTATTATTACACTGGAATAGGCTATCTTGCTGCCGTGGCTAAAAAGGGTGGCCATGAGGTATCTCTCATCCATATCACCCATCCCCCGAAGCAGGATCATTTTATGCGAACAGTTGCTGGTAAAATATCTAACGACAAAGATGCGCTCATCGGATTTTCCGCGACGACGAATATGTTTAGTATCGTTAAGCTATTAAGTTCGTGGATTAAAGCGAGTTACAAAAATCTTATCATTGTGGGAGGCGTACACCCAACCCTCAACCCTGACGAGACAATTCGTACGGAGGGGATAGATGCGATATGCGTTGGGGAGGGGGAGGAGCCGTTACTTGAATTTATAGATAATCTGCAAAACGGGAAGGATATAACCAATATACCGAATATTTGGATTAAAGATAATGGCAAGATCCATAAAAACCCATTGCGACCCATCCTAAAGGATCTCGATACATTGCCATTTCCGGACAGGGAGATTTTTAATTATAAGAACCTGGAGCATGGAAGAGAAGGTATCGGCATCTTTATGGCCTCCCGAGGCTGTCCCTATGACTGCTATTACTGTTGCAACCACGCAATTAAAAGGTGTATCGGTGGCGAGAGGGGTTATCTGAGATTCAGGAGCGTGGACAATGTCATCAGAGAGATAAAACAAACGATTCAAGACCTCCCCTTTATCAAATTAATTCATTTTGACGATGACATTCTTCCGATCAGGAAAACCTGGTTTAAGGATTTTGCTGTCCGATATTCACGAGAGGTTTCATTGCCATTTGAATGCAATATACGTCCAAACCTTATCAATGAAACCACCGTGGAACTTCTCCGTAATGCAGGATGTAAGACACTCCGGGTAGGACTGGAAAGTGGAAATTCTTTTATTAGGAACAAAATATTAAACAGATCTCTGTCTGAAGAGACGATCATAAAAGCTTCTTTACTATGCAAAGAGGCGGGGATCAGGCTCTACACCTTTAATATGGTGGGATTACCTTTTGAGGACATGGCAGCCCGGCTGGAAACCATTAAACTCAATGCGAGGATAGATTCAGACGAGGAACAGGTTTCAATCTTTTACCCTTATGAAAAAACCAGGCTCTATGAAATCTGCAAGGAGCAGGGCCTCTTAAAGAAAAGGGAGGTCATCGACCCCTTTCGGGATACTTCGCTATCCTTCGGCTTTATCGAAAGAAACCAGATCGTCTTCATTGCCTATTACTTTGCTCTGTTGGTAAGGCTTTATAAATTCTACTTCAGATTGTCAGCGTCGTTATCAAAGATAATGATTAAATGGTCTGATCGCTTTTTTTCAGGTCGAATCAATGCACTTATTCTATACCCTCTTTTAAATTTCTTTTTAGGGGTCTTGATAAAACATAAGCGGCTTGAGGAATGGACCAGGAAGATAAAGCATACCATCATAAGAAAAGATCGAGTCAGGCGGAGATAAAGATGCGGCCACTCAGGATAGGGATCAACGCACTGTTTAGGGGTAAACCTACTGGTGTTGCTAACTATATTATTAATCTCGTTAAGTATTTATCCCAATTGGATAAACATAACGAATATTATGTTTTCCTGACAAAGTCAAACCAGTCTTACTTTGACCTGGCTCAGGATAATCTGCATGGAGTCTTATGTTCCGTTAACACCGGAAACCCTCTCTTGAGGAGAACGTGGGAACAGACCATATTCCCATCCCTTGTGCATGGTAAGAAGCTTGACATCCTCCATTGTCCTGTCAATATCATCCCCCTATTTGCTCGATGCAGGTCTATTGTTACCTTTCTGGACTGCCAGTACTTTCATGCGTCACCTAAAAACACTTTTTTAAGGAAGTATTTTCACAATATTTTCATGCGTCTATCAATTAAGAAAGCGGACGCCATCATTACCATCTCCAATAGCATGAAAAATGAATTATTACATTACCTCAGCAATTCAAATAATAATATTTATGTGACTCCCCTTGGCCAGGATTACAGCCATAAAATTAATGAAACCGTGGATTTAAAGAAGATTAAACGCCATTTCGGTATCACGAGAAAATATCTGCTTTTCGTAGGGTTTCCCCAATACAGGAAGAACCTACCCGGATTACTCAAAGGCTTTGCAATGGCCCTCAAAAAAATCGGAAATCCCTATGATCTGGTTATATGTGGAGATATTGAGACAAAAATAGAATCAGACTACCCCAATGTCCTGAGGACGATTGAGGAATTAAAGATTGGAAATTATGTGAAGTTTACCAACTACCTGGAAAAACCAGTTTTGCAAAGCTTGATGTCGGGAGCAGAACTTTTTGTGTTCCCGTCATTCTATGAAGGGTTTGGACTGCCTGTGATCGAGGCCATGGCCTGCGGGTTGCCTGTATTGGTCTCAGATATTCCAGTCATGCACGAGATCGTTGGTGAGGCAGGGGAATACATCAATCCCTATAATGTCGAAAGTATTTCCAGAGGGATATGCACGTTGCTTTCGGATCAAACCCTCAGAGAAAAATTACGTATGGAGGGAAAAACTATGGCATCGAGATTTACATGGGAGAATACAGCCATCAAGACCTTAGAGTGTTATCAGAAAATAGGTAAAGAAGGTACCTCATGACAAGATTTGGAATCAAAAAAACCCCTTATGGATTGTTGAGAAGCGCGGACCTCTTCAAACGTCATATCCGGTCTTTTTACAAACATAATACCCCTGTCAAATTTATGAATCTCTGTTTTCTTTATATCCAGAAATGGGCAAATAAGTCCTTCCTTTCTACCTATCCAGTTGAAATCATCATCGATCCAATTAACTTATGCCATCTCAGGTGCCCCCTCTGTCCTACGGGACAGCGCGTTAACTCAAGACCCTTTGGGAGAATGAGTTTTGAGAACTTTCAAGGAATTGTCGACGAGCTTGGCCGTTGGCTTTATAAGATTCGTTTTTACAATTGGGGTGAGCCATTAATGCACGAGGATATCTACAAAATGATCGCTTACGCTACAGACAAGAATATAAGCACAGAATTGAGCACGCATTTGAATCTATTGAACCCACCTGACGCTCAAACACTCGTGCAATCCGGTCTTGAATTATTAATTATTTCATTGGATGGGGCGGAAGAGAAGGCCTATTCCCATTACCGCATCGGAGGAGATTTTAACAAGGTTATCAATAATATCAAAGGTATCCTGAGGGAGAAAGAAAGGTTAGGCAGGAAGTTTCCTTTGATTGAAATACAATTTCTGGTGATGCGACATAACGAATCTCAGATTGAAAAAATGGAGGCTTTGGCGAAGGAACTTGGTATTGATCGCTTGAGAATTGGGCCAGTTACAGTGAATATAAAAAATGAAGAGGATTGGCAGTGGCTTCCTTTAGATGAAAAGATGAGCCGATATTCCTATAGCAAGAAGAGAGATAAAATATATTCGAAGAGAGAGAAATGTGAATGGTTATGGCGAAGCACTGTCATCAACTGGGATGGCACGGTGTCACCCTGCTGTGTTTATGAAGGGAAAAAAGCTGATTTCGGGTCCTTAAATGGGAAAAGATTTATTGAGATCTGGAATAATGAGCACTATAGATACTCGAGAGAGGTTTTTACGAGAAAATCTAAAAGAAATAATAGATTAGAAACAATATGTTCCCACTGCAGGGGGATCCCTATAGCGATGGATGAAAAACAGCATGGACTCTACTAAAGATCATTCATTCACCAATGGAAATCTTTTTTTGATCGGCATCCTCTCGCTCGCTTTTGCATTAAGGGTGTGGGGGATATCCTATGGCATGCCATATTCTTTCATCCCGGATGAAACCTTCTTAATCAATCGTTCGCTGGCCTTTGGGACAGGTGATCTTAACCCTCATTTTTTTGAATGGCCAGGTTCTCTTCTTATGTATGGTCTGTTCATCTTATATGGGCTTTATTATGTTTTCGGAGTGACCATAGGTTTATTCACATCGACCGATGATTTTGCTATCTCTTTTATTTCAGACCCAACTCATTTTTATACCATCGGTCGCTTATTTACTGTTATTCTTAGTACCATCACTGTATATATCACTTATTATATAGGGAAAAAATATTATAATAGGGCCACCGGGTTGATAGCAGCGAGTTTCCTGGGAATCGTCCCAATCGCCTCAGGCGTTTCCCATTTTACATTGACCGATACTCCTCTGGTGCTTTTCTTTACCCTTTCCTTTATTCCAATTTATCAAATCGTCAAGACCGCCAAACCAAAATATTATATCATTTCGGGCCTACTGGTTGGTCTTGGAATGTCGATCAAATATAATGCGGCCGCACTGGTTGTCCCACTCTTCACCGCCCATCTATTAAACGTATTTAAAAGCCACCAGAGTTATGTAAGGATTATTCTGCACAAAAATGTACTATACATAATATTTTCGGTAATCCTGGGGTTTATCGCCGGGTGCCCTTTTGCTATCATAGATTATTCAACATTTTATCGTGACCTAGCCTACCAATTTTCGCGTATTCATTCAATGGGAAATATCAATGCCGAATATCCTTCACCTCTTCTGTTTTATGTAAAAACTGGACTGATCGATGGTCTTGGGATAGGTATTTCCATCACTTGCCTGGCGGGGGTCGCTTATGCGATTTATCGTCGACATCAGGTTGATCTACTGCTTCTCAGCTCAATTGCCATTTATTTTATATACCTCAGCACCTCCAAAGTTGCGGTCGACAAATATTTGCTGCCAATCATTCCCCTCTTCTTGATATTGGGAGCATCTTTTTTGGCCACGATCTATCAAAAGGATATTGCTCAATTCAAATATCGTAGGTTTCTTTTTATTTTGGGTATGGTTCTAATTGTGGTTGGCCCACTGAACGACTCGGTCATCACAGATTACACATTAACCCAGAAAGATACAAGAAGCCTCGCAAAAGAATGGATCGAAGACCATATCCCTCCAGGGACAAGAATCGCTATCGATGCTGGAAGATTGAACATTGCGAAGCTCAGCCCTCCTATCAATGATATACCGGAAAACCTCTATGCTACTTATGTGACGGGGGGCAAGGATAATAAATACATGAACTACGAAAATAGAATATTGACCCGGTATCATCAACTCCGTCTGAGAGCACTTCCGCAAAAAAATTATCCATTGACCAGAATTGTGATCAGCTCAGATGGCAAGATCGACAAAGATATCAGTCTTGAACATTTCAGGAAGAAAGGTGTGGAATACGTGGTGGTAAGCAGTTATGCCTATCAGGGTTATTTGTCAGAAGCATACAGAAAAAATCATCCCGAGGCGGCTGAACATTATCTTAATTTCTATCAAACCCTTGAAAGGCATTGCATCTTAATCAAAGAGTTCCTTTCGGAACCGAAAAAGAGGCAAGGTCCTTTTATAAAAATATACAAAATTCCTTATTTCAACTCAAAGCAACATTGAAATAGCACCATTGGTTCAAAGATGTCTAAAGACTTAACCATATCCATTGTGAATTATAACCATAAAGAATTTATTTTGAGATGTTTGGGATCTATCTATTCTTGTTCGGATGGGCTCGACATAGATATTTATGTTGTGGATAATGACTCTTCCGATGGTAGTGTGGACACGATCAGAAGAAGTTATCCAGATGTAAAGATGATTATGAATCGCCAGAATAGAGGCTTTGCCAAAGGGAACAACCAGGTGCTCAGAATTTTCCAATCCAGGTACTGTTTGATCACTAATCCTGATATCATTATCCTTCCTGGAACCCTTCAGGAGATGGTGAGTTTTATGGATTCGAATTCGGATGCTGGAATCATAGGGTGTAAGTTGTTGAATACAGACCGATCGCTTCAGTATTCTTGTAGAAGATATCCGACCATCATTACCTTATTAAGCCGGGGCCTTCTCATCGATTCGTTATTCCCGAAACGTAACATTAGCAAGAAATATCTCATGATGGATATCTCGCACGACGGGATTATCCCGGTGAATTGGCTAACAGGTTGTTGTTTGATGGTCAGGAAGGAAACAATCCAGCAAGTAGGGTTGATGGACGAAAATTATTTTTTGTATTTTGAAGATGTAGACTTGTGCTATAGAGTCAATCAAAACTGGAAGGTTTATTATCTCTCCCATGTCCATATGATTCATGAATTCCAACATACAAGTAGAAGAATTGGCGGTTTGAAACACAAGTTCTACCATACAAAAAGCGCACTCCATTTTTTTAGAAAACATGGGTTATTTCTTAATAGAGGGAGATGAGATAGACAAATCTTAAAGGTAGGAGGCGACCTTGAATAAGATCAAAACATTACGGTTTTTAGTATTTTGTGTCATTGGATTATGGGGGATATTTTACTCCTGCGCAACACCTCAGGGAGCCGCAAATAGCCCTATCGCGGATGAAACGATTGATAATTTCGAGGGGGCACTGAATGGGTGGAGTGTCTTCAAACATCCATCCGTTGATATCCACTATTCTCTTGATTCAACTCAGGTCAAGGAGGGAAGGATGGCTATGGAAATAGAATACTCTTTCCGTAACCATGATCCCTTCATTGCATTTTTGATTAAAGACCTTGGGAGGAGTATAGATTGGTCGGAATATGATGGGGTGAGTTTGTGGTCCTACATTCCTCGTAGTGCGAAGGATCTAAAAGACTTATCAGTCATGGTCTACGACGAAGACGGGAATGCCTTCATCGCCCAGGGAGTAAGAAACCTGAAGGGAACTGGATGGGAAAGATCAATTGCACTCTTTTCAAAATTTGTCTTCTCTAGCGGTAAGAACAAATCGGGACCATTAAATCTTAAACGGATTAACAAGATATCCATCGGAATTTATCAGCCATCCTCGTTCAAAGACAACGCCTTCTCAATCTATATCGATGATATTAAGCTTTTTAAGAAAGGTGTGAAAGATGACGTCGTCTCCAGGGACAGTGAGATCCGTAAGGAAACAGCTTTGCAAGAGACATCCTCTATCATCGATTACTTCGATGCAGGTCTCTCAGGGTGGTCAAAAAATCGCAGTTCTACTTTAACCATGGAGTGCTCCATCGATTCCTCCATAAATCGGGAGAGGGAAAAATCACTTAAATTAAACTACTCTTTTAAACAGAAAAAACCTTTTATAGGATTTTTTGAAAAAGATCTGGGCCCACCCAGAAACTGGAAAAGTTATGATTCAATCAACTTTTGGTCTTATATCCCAAAGGCAGCCAAAGAACTCGTCGACTTATCCGTGATGTTATATGAAGAAGATGGAAGTGCATACATTGCCCAGCATGCCCGGGGACTGAAAACAACCGGCTGGCAGGAAATCACCATCCCCTTTTCGAAATTCTTTTTAGCAGGCAGCTGGACAAAAGATGAGAATGACAGGTTAGACATCGATCAGATCAAGAAAGTTAGTATTGGTATTTTCCAACCTGCTAAGTTTTCCGATAATGAATTTACAATCTATGTGAATAAGATCCGTGTTGTCCAATCCCAAACCTCCAAGACAGGTGTTATGCCAAAAATCTCTGCGACAGTGGTCAGGAAAAACGAATTACAAAAATATGAACCACTGGATGGGAGTGTATATCATGGGGTATTTGCATTTTCTGCACCGATGAAAGGTTGGGGCTCACGTCGAAGTGACTGGGAGGAGCAAATTGACCCTAAACAGCTGGCTGAATACGAGAAAATGAGTGGAAGACCAGCTACGATCGCATCATTTATCTGGTTTTTTGATTGGGACTTTCCGACAGAAATGTGTGAAAAAATAAATAAACTCGGCAAGATTCCTCATGCAGGTATCACAATGAGTGGAATTAAGCTTTCAGACATAATACAAGGCAAAGCAGACCAGAAGATTGCAGAATGGGCCAGTGCGGCAGCGAATTACGGAAAGCCAGTATTTTTCAGATTTCTGGCGGAGATGAATGGTAACTGGAACAGTTATAGCGAGGCATTTGACCCTTCTCAGACTCATCAAATGTATGTCCAGGCATGGCGGCGTGTTGTGGAGGGTTTTCGAAAGGCTAAAGCAGATCATATCATTTGGGTTTGGGCACCTACCTCTGTCGATATTGGGAATATCCACTGGGCGGATTATTATCCAGGCGATGACTATGTGGATTGGGTGGGAATGTCTGTCTATTCCATCCTTGGGAATGGGGATCCAGAACCCCAGATCATGGGAATTTACAATGATTATGCAGACCGTAAACCGATCATGATTGGCGAATGTGGTGCGGGAGATGCCGACAATGATCCTAAGAGATACAGACCTGGCAATAGTTATTCTGACAATCCTGAAAAGTGGATTCAGAAATTTTTTGATACCCTGGAAAATAAGGCACCCCGTGTTAAGGCGTTCATTTGGTTTAACATAGATAGGGAAAGGGTCTTCAAGATTCAGGAGTCACTCGGTAAAACCGATGTCTACAAGAAACGTTTAAGCAATAACC